>WNFO01001528.1_pt1 | contig 25403 bp, 34 predicted proteins | sample 5400251 | NCBI WGS metagenome assembly WNFO01 (sample SAMN13153354, study PRJNA577476) | soil metagenome | isolation source: 100 cm saprolite under Madrone tree | place: USA:California | collected 2016-06-14
TCCAGAACGTTCGACTTCAAAATCGCCGCTACGCGAAACCATAGGCCGGTGCCCCTCTCCCGTCAAGCTCAGGTAGCCATGACCGCGGTTTTAGTGGCATCGCGGCTTGTCGGGCAGTTCCCGTTTGAACCGAGATTGCAACCACGACTGCTGAAGACATATATATGCGCGCTCTACGCGCACTCGGGTTCCTGCCCTCCAGAGTCTTCATGCCGTATCGAGGCGATAATCGTATTCAGGACTGCTCTACCAAGAACCACCGCGTCTTGGCTCTCGGCTGAACTTTGGCGAACCACAGATCAAAACAATCTGAACTTCCATATGGCTATATGGCGCGTCGGTGCCAATCCGTTCGCCAATTTGGGTTCGGAATTCCGACGCTGTATTTCCGGGAACAGTCCGGGAACAATAAGAGTTCCCTTCTGTGACTTACTGCTGTTTTCTGACACGCAAAGTCGACGATCGCGGATATTGGATCGTCGCTTTCCACTTCGGTCGACTCAAATGTCGTTTGCGCTCACCTATGATCATTCTCTGGGCAGACCCGGTAGCAAATTGCCCCAACAGAAGACTCTCCCTCTGAGAGGAGCGCGCGTCTCGTGAGGAAGCGTGTGCTGAAAATACCCTTCCTCTTGCGTTCCAGTTTATGGGCGCTCGACTACGAGCGCTGCAGAGAGTGAAGCTTTCACATGCTCTTGCTTCAGTTGGGAATGAGATTTTTGTGCCGACCACCCTCGGGTCAGCCGGGGATCTTATCTCTGCCATACTGGGCAGAAATAGCATTTTTAGCACTTGAGCCACCGTCACTAATCGACCAGACGAGTACGCCATCTTGACACTGCCCGGAAATGGTGCAATAAGACATACAGGGACTCAAACTCTCCGCTCCACTCCCACAGTAGACCAAAACATGGACGTCCCGCAGGAGACCGAACATGAACGCGAAAATTCTGACATTTTCATCTCACGGCGATAGAACACTTCTTGAATACGATCCCGAAACCGCCGACATGGAGGAAGTAAACAGAATGATTGCCGAGTACGAAGTCAAGACCGGCGCGCAACCATTCGACATGGCAACCGGTGAACGCCTCGAGAAAGTGACGCGCGAACAGAATGAAGTCTTGATGGTTCATCCCATCGCCGGCGGCTGAGACAGTGCGCTAGCTGCCGACACCACACCCGCTGGCAGTGTAAGGCTGGCATTGAGACGCCGGCGGTGGCCCATTTCCTTCAGCGCGGTATTTGTATGGAGCCCGCAATTCTATCTGTGATCGCGTTCTTTGTTTTGATCGTATGGAGGTTTGTGTTTGCTGGCTCGCGCCGCGGGCCATTGGCTAGAGCAATTGCCCCACAACAACAGCGACACAACCATCTTTTGGAGGGGGGCCTCCACATCTCAGACCCGGGAAGTGTAGCAGTAATTGCGGACAATCAATTGGAGAACAATGCGGGCGGTCTACACCGCCTCGACCGAAAGGACCCGGCGAAAAGATATTTGCAGCGCATCGCAGCCCTTACTGGCGCCACGCAAATGAGTAATTCTTATGTCTTGGATGTCGGTAAGATGCGGTTTCGTGTGCGCCACAGACATGTCAGTCGGCTAAGAGACGTGACCGATCCCGGATGTGCACTCGAGGAAACTTGCTTTTATCCAGCGTACAAAGGCATGCCGAAAGCGGAAGAAATTGCTACGGCGCTGCTGCAGCTCATGAGCAATCCGGCGCTGTTTGACAGGTGGGCTGCACAGAGCGGGGCGTTTAAGGCCGACGGACAGGCTTTCCGCCCCGCGCAGTAATCCACTTGCAATGAGAATGCAAACCAAATGCACACCCGCCCAGCGCGCAGCAGAGTACCTGAGACGTGTCGCTGCGCTCACGGGAGCCGAGCGAATTCGCAGTGATTGTTACTGGCTCAGAGCCGAGCATAGGAACTTTCTGGTGGATCATAAATTCGTACGTCTGATCTCACACCGCGGTAAATCGACGTGCTTTTCTGTTGCGGCGGACCCAGACATGCCAAGCGCGGAAGTGGTTGCGTCCGCATTACTACAACTGAAGAACAATCCAAGACTGTTTAAGAAATGGAGGAAACACCCAGGATCTACGTTCAAGGCGAATGGGAAGGCGTTTAGAGACGCATATCAGCTAAGAGATGAGACCTGAAACATACAGTGCCGACTCTATTTGTCAGCTGTGCTGTGTCGTCCCTCCGGGGAGGTTCCATGTGGAGTAAAAAGAAACCTGATGCAACGCAGGCTGTGGACCCAGAATCGACGAGTCTGCAAACGAATCAGCCGCCAAAACTTGCTACGGCGTCTTGGGAGGGAACAACCAATAAGAACAAGGAAGTGGTCCGTCCAGCGGGAACGACAGAGGACCGCGCACCGTCACGGCTAGGGTCGAGCCTGCATTTGAAAGGCGAAATCTCGGGCAACGAGGACCTAGACATAGACGGAACAGTTGAAGGACTCGTCCATATCGATGAGCGGAAGCTGACGATCGGAGCTACAGCAAAGTTGACAGCCGACATCATTGCTGGCGAGGTGATCGTGTATGGAAGCGTGAAGGGTAAAGTCCGTGGGAAAGGCAAGATCGAGATCAAGAAGGATGGTTCGGTAAACGGAGATTTGACGACAGCGCAAATCATCATCGAAGACGGAGCATACTTCAAGGGCTCGATCGAGATCGAGAAGAGCGTGGAAAAGGAAGGCGACAAAAACATGTTCTCGCGGACGGCATCTGCATCGGCTACGCCGACAGCGGGCGCGAGGCCGAAGAGTGTCTAGGAATGCTGAATGCTTAGCAGCCCGTGGAGTCTGGTCCTTCCGAATGACTGAACCTATACGAAGCATAGATGCCGTGGCCGGTTGATTCGAGACCTGGAAAAGGAATGTTTGCTGCCCCACGAAGAGCGCCCCAAGGTCGATGCCGCCGGTGACTGGGTTATTTTCCTGCCGTTTCTCGTGTGTTTTGCAAGGCACGCTGATCGAAGTCCAGGTGCGCTGTCGCTTCGATGGATCTCGCACTAATGATCGCTTTCACCATGTCTCGAACAGCCTTTTTCCTGGTGGCAATCAGGGCGCTCTACGCGATGAAAGATTTGCGGGGCGGATGTAACGGCCGCTACAAGCGCAGGTCGAGGGCTGATGTGAGCTTGTGAACGCATTCGGACAAGTAAATTGGAAGAACGTCGGGCAGCTCGTCGATAAAATCTAGCCCTTCAGGTCGAAATCAGGTCGAGTCTGACCTCAAAGAGTTCGAGCCGATCCTGGGAATGACACGCGATATCTCGACTGGCGGCCTTTACTTCAGGATAGGTCGGAGGCTGAGCGTAGGAATGAGAATTGGATTTTCAATTATGCCTCCCTCGGAAGTCACGCAAGCGACTCATGCATTTATCAGCGGGTGGGCTAAAGTGGTGCGCATCGAAGAAGTTTCGGAGGACAGTGTCGATCGCGTGGGCATCGGCGCGGCGATCGAAGGATACAAGTTCGGCCAAGCGGAATCGTCGACGAGTTGAACGAATCTGGCCTTTGAGAGGACAGTCAAGAGAGCATGAGGCTCGGCGCGTCAATCAACGAATCACCTACCTGAAGACCCTTCTGGCAGAACTTAGGTAAGCCGGGGGCGGTCATCGCCAAATTGACAGCGATTCGGTTGCCTCTCTCTTCGCGTGGCTCAATCCTCCACGATGTTGACCGTATTTCGGGGTCGAAGATCGTTTTCAGTTGATCGATCACCGTTTGCTGCGGTTAGCGGAGCGGACGGAGCGGATCATTGTCGGTGGCGACGGCATATGCGTTGCGGACGGATGTCACGCCTGTTCGGAAGTGATCCAACGCGAAGCCTTGTAGCCAACCGCAGACTGGCGTAGCATTTTTGCTTATTCCTCCTCGCAGGACTCCCCCGGCTCATCCCCGAGCAAATCGAAAGTGAGGTTCACATCATGCCAATCAACAAAGAGTTCACAATTCGCCTAGAAGACCGACCTGGAACGCTTGGAAAGGTCTGCCAGGCTCTCGCCGATCAAAATATCAACATCCTTGCATTCCAACAGCTGCCTCTCGAGAAGGGCAAGGGCGCCGTCCGCCTCGTATTCGACAACCCGGCCGCAGCCAAGACGACTCTGGACGGCCAGCGCGCTGATTACACCGAGACTGAAGTCGCGCAGATCAAACTTTCCAATCGTACTGGAGAACTAGCGCGCGCCGCATCGCGGCTCGGCGAAGCCGGAGTTAACATCAACTACGGCTACAGTGGAACCGAGCCCGGAACCAATGCAACGTTCGTGATCTTCGGAGTTGCGGAAGTGGGTAAGGCAGTGAAGATTTTTGAGCAGGCTGCTGCCGCCCGCCCAACTACATAAGCTCGATTCCGGTTGGAGTCCTGCAGCACAAGGATTCTCACCGCGCGGGGCACCCTGGTAATGGAGTCGCGCGCCTACCTCGCATGGAACGACCCTATCCGCTGGGGTGCCCATCTCATTGAAATGAAACCGACTCGATTTGCGGTAAGTCAAACTTACGTTGAAGATTGCGAAGTGCGTTGCAACCCCGTCGAGATCAGTTACACAGTGACCGACGAAGAGCTGGCGGAATTTTCGGCCCGGGCTTTGGGATGACTGCAAGTTAAAATCGAGAGCAGCAGATCGATGGCCCGAGTCAGCCCTGGTAAGCGGAGCTTCTCCGTCAGTTGTAGGCAACCTGCCAGTCCTGAGCGACCGGTAACGGTCAGAATGGGTAGTCGCGCGGCTAGGAAGTCGATAAGAATTCGGGAAAAGGCTACTCCTAGACGAATTGGCGGTAAGTTTTGCGATCCCGCGCTGCTCCTTGGGGCGAGTTCGGGACAACTTCGGGACATTTGAGAGAGCGAAAATCTCGTCGATTTTCCGCGTAAGCGATATCGGACAAAACCTTTAGTGTTTTTCCCAACTTTCTTTGCGAGCAGGGGGGCACCGGTTCGATCCCGGTCACGTCCACCAACTTAATTCAAGAATTAGGAAGAGTGAATCGAAGTCTCTTGATAACCGATGTGTAATTAATAATAGGGATGAGAATTAAGGCACCATCGACGGACGGATTCGGCCATGAATCCTGTAAACTGAGAAGTCTCTCTTGTCCACAGTGAATATTTTGCGGATACCTTCTCGCTCGGCAATCCGGATAAGCGCTGCGTCTGCAATATCCATCGGACGATCGGCATATTTCCGCAGAAGTTCACGAATGCGAGGCAAATCGCCCAAACCAAGCGGCAGCAGCTCAACCGCCCTCCTCACCAACATCTCCCATAAAGCTTCCTGGGCCGCCGGCAGATCGTTTAACAGGTACATCGCTTCGGTTAGCGGCGGCCACACCGTTGCCAGAGGTTCTTGCAAACTCTTGAGAGTCGATACGCACTGCTCATGGTATTGATCGTCTGCGTCCACGAGAGCCACGAGAGGCCCCGCATCCACCAAGATCACCGGGAGCCCCGTCGGCTCTTTAGCAGGAGGGCGAACTGACGTCCCGCGCCCGCCGAGCGTTTTCGGTTACCGCCGTGGACAATTCCAATCAAGTCCGAGACCATTTCATAAGGCGATCCGGCTGGTTCCTGCTCTTCTATCCATGTCTCGATCGCCTGGCGAATCACCTCCGACGCGGACACTTGCTTGCGGCGCGCAATGCGGGCGATCCGCAGCCTGGTTTCCTTATCCACCCGCAAAGTCATCGGAGATGGCATAACATTACCTCGGATTGTTATCTTAATGTATTACGAGGTGTAATACAATAAAGGTTGTAGGAGAGAGAAGAGTGGCGTTGCGTCCTGGATTCTGCCATCCAGACAGGCAAGGTCAAAAGGCAAGTACCAAGGCAACCGCCAAAGCTGGTCTTGTCACGCTCCGCGGTGACCGCACTTCCCGCTTTTTGGGGACGGGAAGTCTGGAGATACCGTTAAGTAACAGCTTCCGCGGATCCCTGGGAAAACAAGCCGCGGTTGCCTTGGCAACGGGCGCACCACCTCCTTCGTAGCGCTTTCGCCCTACGGGTGTTCGCAACAGAGAGTTAGATATCTGCCGTTCGGCAGCTAAAGCTCGAAACTGAATCGTAACTGGTGCGCAGGCGCGACGCCGAGCCCCGCACTCACGACCTCGAGAGTCCGGGAAGCCCAAGGGCTTAGCTGGCTGGCTCTTTAACGGATGCAGGATGAACGCGGCGTCCTCTGAGCGCAAGATGTTCATCGATGTCCCTAAGCGGTGGTTGCTAGCTCCCTGTACGCTTTCGTCCAATTTAGTTGGCGGGCCACACCACTTGAATTGGCGCTTTATTAGTTTAACTACTCACGGTTAAACAGTGAAACGATATCAACATTATAGTTGACATAGCTAGTTAAGTATGCCATGGTTCTGATGTACCGATATAACCAGACGGCAATCTGAGCTGACACGAGTTATCTGAAATTGCCCTTGGCCAAGACAGATCCCTGAAACATTTAATGAGGTAATTAAAATGAGAACAATAAATCGCTGGGAACAACCTTTCCGTGGGGCTACGACCCTGCAGGAACAGATCAATCGCGTATTTGGCGATGGGGGACGTACGGGCGAGGAGTCGAACTTGACACCTTGGGCCCCGGCCGTCGACATCTACGAGACGGAGCATGAGCTGGTCGTAAAGGCGGACTTGCCGGATGTGAATCCGCAGGACCTGGACATCCGCGTCGAGAGCAACATTCTGACGATTCGCGGCGAACGTAAGTTTGAGAATAAGGTGAACGAAGAAAACTACCTGCGCGTCGAACGCTCGTATGGCTCGTTCAGCCGTAGCTTCCAGCTGGCGAACTCCGTGAACTCGGACGCGATCAATGCCGACTATCAGAATGGCGTGCTGACGCTAAGCATCCCGAAGCGCGAGGAAGCAAAGCCAAAGCAGATCAAGGTGAATGTTGGAACACCGACCATGGCGGCCGCGGCAGGGGCTCGCTGAGGAGACGCGAACTAGAAGACGAAGTAGCAAGGGCTGGCGATATCGCCAGCCCCTTCTGGTCAAGATGTGGCTCATTAAGCGAACCGTAGATTTTCAAAACCGTCTTTCGTTTCAGCCGTTTCCCGATGCCGCGCAACCATCCGAATTGACAAACGTGAGGTCACAATGCGCTACGCAAAGGTAAGTAGTGGTTTGAAATTGAAGTGTCCATGAAACACACCTTGTCACGGCAATCAAGTCGAGGCGCAGGGAAATAGTTCAGCCGGTTAGATTGCCTGCCTTGTCGCACAGGAGGTTGCGGGTTCGAGTCCCGTCGCTCCCGCCACAATATGTCGGTTTCCGATTCTTGGTTCATTCGGAAAGCCTAAGGGCAAGCTCCTACACGACTATCAAGCCAAACGGAGATTCTTCAGCGTCGCGCGAGCAAATCCGCCACCGATATTCGGTAATAACCAATTCGAGTACAGTAACTGAAGGACACACGTCTCCAGGTTCGATTGTGATCGCTCACAGGCATACGCCCATGACCAAGAATATTGTCGGAAGAACTGGCATTTTGCTGTTCCGTTCGGAACACCTTATTTCGCATCGAATCTGCCTCGACGATCTATTTTCCCGCGCGAAAGTGGAGCGGGTCTCTTAGGCTTTGCAATTCTCGATAGTAATAAAGAGGAGTAGGCCGCTTTCCATTGAACCTCAGCTTTTTTAGAAGCTCTATTTCTTCCTTGGTGGCGCTTCCGCTGAGGGAACTATCCTTGATGAATTCCGTGAACCCTGGTTCCAACTCTGGTTGAAGAGGTCCGGTTTCAACAAACTCAAATCTCCTGGGATCGCCCGAGGCTATCCTGCGATTTAGAACAATCTCCATAGCAAATGTCGTGAGATCGACGTCCCAGGACTCAATCAGTGGATCCAGGAAGGCGACGCAGTTTTCAGGCGATAAACTGAAAACATCGGTGTCCAGGAATTCAAGAAGGGTAACCCGTGTTTGTTCATAGCTTCGGCCCGCGAGTCGAGCCACCAAATGAAGCCAGTTTTCACTATTCAATTCTTCTTTGGCAACTTTCTTAATCACGTCCAAAAGCTTTTGCGTGACGAGACGTTCGAGTTCACCGATGGGCTGCTTCTCAAAAATCTCACGTACCTGTTTTTCTTTGTCGGGCGCACACTTTCGGAGGATCAATTCCCGAATTTCCCGAAACATTGGGGCGGGCGGTCCCGCCAAGTCTCTCTTCAACTCTTCTCTACGCTGGAGTTCAGCCAGCTTCGAGAGTCTATCGCTCGGAAGCTTCAACACTTTCGCCATTTTCTGATAGATGTCTGTTCGGTCAGGCGCCGGAGGCAGTTTCTTGCGAGCTAACAGCTGTGAAATATAGGAGTCGGTGACTTCGGCGGCGGTTGCTAGATCTTTCTGCTCAAGTCCCAACTCTTCGAGTCGTTGTTTGATCACCAGACAAACGTCCACAATCACCTCCACGTGGATTAACACAGACAGTTAACTACAGAAATAATCCCAGATTGGACTTGACAGGTCAAGTGAATTAACTCATTGTGGTTAAAGGCAAGGGAAGACTTCACGTTGACTTGAACTAACACCAGTTATCTGAAGTGCCCCTTTGGCATCGGGAAGCAAGGAGAGTCATGTTTGCACGCAAAGTTCATATGCATCTGAAACCCAATAGTATCGCGGAGTTCACCCAGAGGTTGGAGAAGGACATCCTTCCTCTGCTTCGAAAACAGAAAGGATTCCAGGACGAAATCACGTTTGTCGCCCAGGGCGGCAGGGAAGCGTTCGGAATCAGTGTGTGGGACAAGGCAGAGAATGCCGAGGCTTACAACCGCGGCACGTATCCGGAAGTGACGAAGTTTCTCGCCACGGTAGTTGAGGGAACTCCTCAGGTCGAAACCTATGACGTCGCTAATTCGACATTCCACAAGATCGCGGCCGCTGTCGCGGTCTGACACTAGTAAGTCTTTTACCGAGTGGGGCGGATGAGGTTCGCCCCACTGCCCAAAAAATGTGTCGCAAGGATCCAGAGTCAATCGCGAGGCGTACCTGGTGCCCTGCCGATGGAGGAAAAGACCATGGAACACAAGAAGACGCAAGTCGCAACGAATGGCGATGGTTGCTCTCCGGTACTGCAAGGGGCAGACGCGCGTTTTGGTGAACGCAGCTGCCGCCAGAGTTTTGCTGCTGATCTGAGGAGTATTGTCTCGGCGGCCCACAAACTGCCCGCCGAAGTTGCCCCGCCGGCACGCGTGTGGCGTTCTCTGCGCGCGCAACTGGAAAAAGAAGGCATTGGCAGTCGTTTGATGAAGGGAAGACTAGAAGACCACACGCGATTTCCAATGTTCAGGAATTAGCCAGTCGCGCGGAACCGGTTGTTGAGATGCGTTAAACGGAGGGACATATGTATTTACTTGCATGGATTGTCGTGGGGGCGGTCGTTGGCTGGGGATCCGGAAGAATTTTTCAGGGTAATGGCTATGGCCCACTTTTGGACATCCTCATGGGCATTGGTGGCGGCGTAGTAGGCGGATTCGCGATGAGCTTCGCAGGCCTTGGCGGCTACCGTGAAACGATCATCACAAGCCTGGTTGCGATGGTTGGTGCAGTGCTTCTGACTGTGCTCGCCGCTTCCGTGAAAGGCAGAAGGCTTTACGCCCGCCATCTCTGGCGTATGCGAGGTCGAGGTACTCAAGCCATTTAGGCAGTTCTGTCGCAGGCCAACGTCACTGCCAACCGATGTGCGCGTATTCAAGTTTTTAGGAGCTCAGATGTCAGTCACTAGCATGTCTGGAACCATCCTCATCAGAGAGAACACACTTTTGCCGGCAAGCTTGGCGATCAAGAGCGAAGTTTTCTTGCCCGGCTGGCGAGTCGTCAAGAATCTTGATGGCTCGGCGCTGGCCCGAAGCATTGAGGGTGCGAATTGGAACTTCTTCTACCTTGCCGGTGAGATGAGAGTTACTGTCCTGGGTCGCGACCGGTTAGGAACTTTGCGCAAGGCAGTGAAGCGCGTTCTGGCGAAGCAACAAAAACAGTTTAACTCGCTAGAGATCACGAAAGTCGCTTCGAAGCGGTTTCTGGGCATTCCTTTCATCAGTGTTGCCGCACATACGCGACATATCCAACAAGGCATTTGCCTGGTCCCTGCGAATGATTTTATCTCGGGAATGGCCGTTCCTGCTGCGCCAGAATGCAGGCCGAATAGCGACGGGGAACAGGGTTGTGCAGAAGTGATCACCAAGCCGTATACAGCTCTAATTTCAAGTTCTTAGGATTCGCGGGAGATATGAAAATGAAAACTTTGCGCGGTTTGATTCTTTGTCTTGTTGTCTTGGTCCTTGTGGCGCCACTGCTTCGTGCACAGGATCTATCCAAGTATCGGCACTTCACGCTGGGAATGAATTTGACCAACTTGCTGGAGCGGACCGAGCAAAAGATGACCGACGTAAAGACGATTCATGGCCGTCCAGCGCTAATTCAGGAGCTGACTTGGTGGCCGCCGAACGTTCCCGGGACTTCCCTCCGATCGGACAGCGTCGAACAGATTCTTTTCTCTTTCTGCAATGGCGAGCTCTACAAAATTTCCGTGACTTACGATCGACCTTCCACGGAAGGGCTCACTGAGGCGGACATGGTGAAGTCCATTTCGTTAAAGTACGGTCCGGCCACGATTGTAGCGCCGGAAGTCGATTCGGCGACGGACGGCCGATTTAACTCGAAACAAAAGCCAGTGGCTTCTTGGGAGGATACTCAATATTCCCTCAGTCTGGTCCGATCTTCTTACAACGATGTCTTGGGGCTAGTCGCTTTTTCGAAGCGCGCCAACGCACAAGCCGAGCTTGCAATTGCGGACGCGATGATACTCGACGAGCAAGAAGGCCCGAAAAGAGAGGCCGAGCGCCAAAAGAAACAAATGGACGACTTGGAAGTGGCGCGGCAAAAGAACCAGAAAAGTTTTCGTCCGTAGTGTTGGCCAGGGCCAGAAAAATTAGTTGTTTGAGTTTTGGAATGAATTGAACGGAGGTCAACGAAATGACTGTGAATATCACTCCTCTACATGACCGCGTCCTCATACGCAGGCTGGAAGAGAAAGAAACCGCGAAGGGCGGCTGGAAAGACATCTGCTCCGGGCCAACCAGGACGATAACAGCATCAGAATGAGGTCTTCTCCACGAGGAATGTAGCGAGACAGCTTCGTAGTTTGAACGAAAGGATTCTTCTACCTCTGCCCCAAAAGCACGCGCGCCACTGTGTCGCGAAACTGTGCAGGTTCCCCGATTTGTTGGAAGCGTTAGTAGTTACCAGTTATGAATAGCGTCGTTGGAAGGATTCGGCGAAGTTGACCGTCCTCGACCGAGTATCCGTCGCGCTCCAATGCGCGGTTTAAATTGGCGTACCTCTCAGCGAACCTAGCGTATTCGAAATCCCCGTGTCGCGTGGCGTTTCGGATTCGACAATTTCACCCGAATGCACGCGGAGGCGGACGGTCGCGCCTAGTTTTATTTCGGGTTTGATTTTCTTAGGCATCTAATCGTGCGCCAGTGTAGTCTGAAAAAAGTACGGTAGCGTACCAATGCGAAATCGATGTTGACTCCCCCCTCCCGAAAGGCGTATTTAACACCTAAGTCTAGCCCAGACAGGTAGGTTAAACGGAGGCACTTATGTGTGTCAGGGTGTTTCAAGCAGATGACGCAGAGGTAATGCGTAAAGCGATTCGGAGGCTTTTATCCAACCGGGAAGACATTACTGTCGTGGGTGAAGCGGCGGATATTCGTGAAACAATTCAGAAGACGGCAGAACTTCACCCTGATTTAATCATCCTCGATGTGACCATGCCCGAGAAGGATTGCATCGCGCCAACCAAAGTAAAAGGTTTACTAAACGGCGCGAAAATTCTAGCGATTACGTTGGGTGCCGATGAAGTCAACGAAGAGTTGTTGCATGGCGTCGGAGCGGCCAAGCTGCTGGATAAGATGGACCTTGCCGCTCAACTCGTCCCGGCGATTCTGGAAGTAGCCCCAACGCACAATTGATTGGTGTAAACTCGCCTCCCGTTTCTCAATTTACTTCTCATAACTTATAAAAACAGTTAACCTGTTTGCTTTATAGGAAGTCCTACAGTGATTCATGTATTCCAACCTTACATAAGTTTGGTAAGGTTGCGTGATTGCCATGCCGGGAATCCTCATCGCTGACGATAACCGAAGCATCCGCCTTCTGCTCCGCTCGTTCGTGGAGACCAGAACCAAGTTCACAGTTTGCGGGGAGGCGGAAAATGGCACGGATGCCATAGAAAAAGCACAACAGCTTCAACCGGATTTGGTTCTGCTCGACCTTTCCATGCCACTGTTGAACGGGGCGGAAGCAGCGGTCGTCCTCAAACGCATCGTTCCGCAAACCAAGATAATCTTGTTCACGATGCACGCAGATAATGTCGGAGGGATGTTGATGACAGCCGCTGGCGTGGACCTCGTACTCTCCAAGGCTGAAGGTCTCGTCAAGCTGGATGAGCATCTGAATGCTTTGCTCATGCCAACCACTGATACGCAGATCGCTACTAAGATCCCTTTGCCGGACGACGCCACCCCGAATTAGTCTTCATTCCGTAGTGAATCCTCTCTAGTGCAAACAAGTAGAAAGATAGCAATCACTTCGGATGCCTACGCCGATATTCTTCGCGGCACAGTTTCAGCTTTCTATCGAACGTGCTGGGCGTCGGTGTAACGACATCGCCGCACAAGATACGAAGCCGCTTCCCCGCTTTAATCAATTCTTCGTCGGAAAGTGTTCGGATAAATTTGCGATAATCGTCTTCGCTGAATTCTCGGAACCCGATAGGGCTGGACATCGCGACACTCTAAGGAATGGAGTCGTAGAGGAAGGAAATAGAATTCTACAGCAGTTTTAAGCAACCGGATTATTTCTTTCCACCTCGCGTCTCAGCCGGCTTCTTTAACGGTGCGAAGGTTCTCGCGATTATACTTGGCATCGATGACCTCGACGACCTCGACGAAGAGTTGCTGATTAGCGTCGGAGCCGTCAAGTTGCTAGACAAAATGGATCACTCCGACCAACTCATTCCGACGATTTTGGAACTGGCTCCCGAACGAGCGGCTTTGTAAGCGGTTCAGGCTTTACTTAGCGTGCTTTCTGAACGCCTCCAGATACTGCAGGCCGCGTTCATAGCCACGCTTGAAAGCTTCACTCTCATCCACGCGGGCGTCACGTTCGGCTAGTTCTTGATAACAGTCCTCGTAGGACCGGTTGCGATTCCGTAATTGCAAGGCGGCCTCAAATCCACCGCGAAAAGCGCGCTCGTCGTGCTCAAAATTGGCACCACCTGCAGTGTATCTTTCCTTCTCGACATCGCGAAGGCCGAGCCACCACATTTCTCGCGCTCGATCGACGCTTTCGGCACCACCGAGTTCAAGAGCGCCCCGAACAGCGTCTACCTCGTCGTCTTCAGTCATAACCACAACAACGGTACGGCCCTTCCGCAATGCATCTTCGTACACGAACAACTCGTCCTCTGGAAGCCCTTGGAACATCTCATTTTCAAGTGCTGCGCCAACCGTAGCACCGCCCACTGCTCCAAAAGCGCCCAACAGTGTCCCTGCGAGGACTCCGATTCCCAACACAGGACCCACACCGGGGACTAAGAAACTAGCCACAGCGGGAGCCAGTCCAGCTCCGCCAACGACGCCTATAGCTCCACCCACAACCGCGCCCATTGCCGCACCCATGCCGGGCTGTTCTCCGGCCACGGTTGGTACCGCAGCGATCTCTTTATCAGTCACCTCGGGCGTAAGAATATTGATTTTGTCCTTTGAAATTTCCAGTGGCGCAAGCTCTGCGGCGCCGAGTTCTGCATCGGATCGCGATTTGAAGACGCCCACAACGGTTTTCATAATGCCCCCTTTTATTAGATGCGTATCGGGCATCTTCTGCCTACACCGCCACTCTGCTTTCGTCTCGTGCAGTACAGAAACCTCAGGAAAAAAAAAACCTCTGACGATTGGACGACCCACGGTGGCGATATCTTTTGCGATTAATGAAACTGCGAAGGAACAAGCCGAAGGCTCGCTGGTCTAGCGGCAGGCTTCGCTGAAATCCGGATTGCAGTGTGCGTGAAAAATGTGGCGGCCAATGAAATAGCCGAGGGCCGTGCCAACGAAGGTGTCGGCCGCAAAGTGGTCGTGTGCTGTGAAACGAGTGACGGACACGGTCGCGGCTGTACCGTAAAAGAGCGCCTTCACCCACCAGCGGGGATATTCATGAGCGACGACGGTCGCCATGGTCCAGCAAAACATGGCATGTCCGGCCGGGAACGAACCGTCGATCCAATGTTTCTGCCAGAAGCGGCCATTGCCGGTACCTTCGCCCGGACGTTCGCGTCCCGCAATGACCTGAAGAACGGTATAAATGGGCATCGCATCGGTCAGCGCCTCCAGGGTCAGCAACCCAGTTTCTTTCTGATGCGGATTGTCGCTGATCAGGCCAGCGATCCAGATGGAGCCAGCCGCAGTTCCCGTTCCATAAATCGCGGCGTTGGAAATGTTTGAACTCACGTCGATGGTGTGCTGAGAAACGTCGGGCACGGTCTGGCGATCGGTTGCAATGAGCGCGCCGGTGCCAAGCAAAACCAAGGCATCCCACTTCAGATTGGATTTCTTGAACGGCGCGGTCCACAGTTCCTCTTGATCTCTCCAGATTCGCGTGGCGGCGCGGTGAAAAGTGCCAGCATGCTCTGGGCCATTTCGTGAGTCATTGCCGGCGCGATTCTGCCCTGACGGAAGCCCATCGCACATAATTCTGGTCAGGAGCAGGCATTCACCGCGCGGAGAAAGAACGGGCGGCTGCGGGGAGGCGAATAATGGCAGCGGAACCGACTGGGCGGTTGCCGTCAACGAAAAAGCCAACGTCAAGACAGGACCACACGAGAAGACGATCGTGGCGAACCTAAAACAGTTTCTCATGCCCATGGGAACTACTTTCCGGGCTGGTACCTCACAAGGGGCCAAGAGTAGTCGGGCGGGATTTGTTCAGTTGCTCAATCATACGAAAGAAAACTTGGGAAGGGCGTACAGCAGATTACGTATAGCGCACGCCAGCCGCGACCTGCCCCTGCTCTCCTCATCGAATTCCCTGTGGTGCCGAGAAAACTTCAGACACTTGCGATATTGCCATCTCTGCCAAGCAACGAAAGTTCGTCTCGCCAATTAAGAATTCATGATTGAGATGAAAATGTCCGAAGTACCAGGCCGAAGGCTGATGCGCCTCGAACATTTCTTGCAATGCTCGTGATGTTCGCGATTCCACGTCGCCGTGCTTGTTGAGAAAGTAGCTGCCGTTTAAGTCTTTGAGAATTTCCTTTGCGCCTTCGGATGGTGCGGTGTGGGAGATCACGATCTTAGGGCGAGTGTCTTTGTAGAGCCCAATCGCTTCGTTCAAGTCTGAATCCGACAGCTCTTCGTCTGCATACCAGTATTTTGAGTTGCCAAGCACATGCCAGCTTGCCGTCTGTGCGCCACTCGCGAAAAACAAATCGTCATCCGGCAGATATCCAAAATCGCCAAGATAGTTCGGATGCATCCGGCAGAGGGCCGGGTCGTCGTGATTCCCTCTCAGGAATTTGTGCTCGGGCGACAATTCGGGAAGATGGACGCCAGGACGGCCTAAATACATGTCGCCGAGTGCGATTGAACGGACCCCGGGCGGAAGAGTAGAGAGGAGCCGAAGATATTCGGACTGCCCACGTAATCCGACAGTCTCGCCTACCGCCTCGAACCAATTGACGCGGCCAGCGAAATCAATATCAATACTGCGCCCAAGCCGATTACCACCTTAACGAAGACATTCGACCTAAGAGGCGGAGGCGGCTCGTATTCAGCATGCCGTACCGCAACAAATTGATTGTTGCGGTCGAATAGAAGGGCAACATGACATCCGGTTGCTTGCCACTGAAGAAGGGTGTGACCGAATGCTATTGAACTACTTGAAGACGGTGGCCCAACAACAGAAACAACGTCGTCGAGCGTTTTCCCACTCATATCACCAAGCGACTTGAAACGAGCGTGAAGTTCTCGACCGGGAGAGACGATGCTACTGTCGCTCAACACTAGTCGTCCTGCCTCACAACCGTCCGGACAGCTACTCGGAAACGGTCTGCGTCGGTTGTTTGCGTCTTACCAATGTTGGATTCTAGAGTTTCGCTACTGTCGCTAACACTACATCGTTTAATGTATTGGCGTACGGTCGGTCTCCTAATCTACAACGTTCCAGCGCGTATGCTGGTCCAGCCAACCGTGCTATAAATTCCCGCATGGGAAAATCTGTGCTGGGTACTCTTCGAATACAGAGGGCTTGAACTTGTGATTTTATCGAAACCGTTCAAGACCAAAAAGTTGGCAGAGAAGGCGCGGCAAAAATATCCTGAACGAAGAGCTAGGAAGATCGGAATCGGTGTGGTTCGCATGCCAAAGCAGTAGCCAAGAACTGGTCGAAATAGCAAGACGAGTGAAGCCTCTTCCCTGAAATTACAGACTCTTGTGTATTGCATCCTACATGGAACAAGCGTCAACTTGATTGGTGGCTAAAACAGTACTGATTGCCGATGACAGCGCTGCCATGCGTCTGTCCGTTCGGATGTTGCTCGAAGGCCGACACACGGAACTGATGGTGTGCGAAGCTGTTGACGGCATAGACGCTATCCGGAAGGCCAAAACATCGCAACCCGATTTGATACTTCTGGACCTTGCCATGCCTCGGTTGAACGGAGCAGAAGCGGCTTATGTCCTGAAGAACGATATGCCGGAAACACCAGTCATCCTATTTACGATGACCGACCTGAATATTGGTTCTATGTGCGCAGCCATCGACGTTGATTTCATTTCAAAGGCGGACGGTACCTCGAAGTTGCTAGAACGGGTTGATGCTCTGCTCCTGCCAAATTGAGGGGTCTTCTTTTCGTGCGCTTAGTAAGGTTTATTCGCAGGTGTGAATTGCAGGAGCGTGGGCACTAGTTCCCTGGCTAATTCTATTTTGTCAATAAACTTCACGGCTCCGATCCTTTCAGCTTGTTCCCTCGCAATTTCATCAATCGCAAAAGATATTGCCACCATTGGCCGTCCAATCGTCAGAGGGTTTATGTCTCCATTCGCCCTCGCCGTCATGCGCAGGTCCATGATTACAACATCTGGAAGAAGTTCCGCAGTCTTCTGGATGGTTTCGGGAAGGTTTGAGGCAGTTCGTGGGCGAAGATGCAGCTTGTCATCCCGAAGGTGAATAAGAAAAAGCAGCATCGTCCGTCAGTAGAGGAACAAACGGTGAACGGGCTTATCACGAATTCGCACGGCATGAAGCAGATGTTTTTCATTCTCATATCTGCTTCAGGCTTACGAGTCGGTGAAACCCTAGGCGTCCGTATCGAAAACATTCGCGACAACGGAAGCCGCATCGTTATCAAGTCGAAAGTGTGGAAGGGAATTGAGCAGGACTTTCTCAAGACCGACAACGGTGAACGCGAGATCGACCTGCCAAAGTCCGTAGCCAAATTGTTGATGGATTTTATCGGCGACCGTAAATCGGGGTTTCTGTTTTGTTCCAAAAACAGCAAGCCTTTATCCGAGTCGAATATCGTCAACCGATGGCTGCACCCGATGTTGGAGCAACTGAAGGCTCCAAAAGCGGGAAACCGTGCTTTCCGCCGTTTCCGCATCACGCATCTTAGAAAGAATCTTGCTCCGAAAGACTTGGAACATTTCTGGATGGGCCACGCTGATGAGGACATTGGCGACCTTTATTCAAAGCTGATGAACGATGTGCAGTACCGAAAAGACGTTGCTGAACGCGTCGGAACCGGGTTCGATGTTCCTCTCACCTGAATTCGAAGGCTGAGTTGAACCTAGTTGAACCTAAAGTGGAACTGGACGAAGCAACCGAAGCTGTTGTAAGCTTTTAAGAATGAGTTGAGTACAACGGATGCGCCCGTAGCTCAGTTGGATAGAGCGTCTGGCTACGAACCAACTGGGCCAAAACCATAAGCTTTTTCTCCAGTGTCGCTTACGGGCAAAACCTTGCTCCTACCAGCCTTCTGAATTGTACCGAGGATGTACCGAAATAAGTCCGACTCCGCGCGAGTGAAGTCTCAAACCTGTGTACATGTCTGCTGTCTCGTGCAACCAATAGATAGGGCACAAAAAAAGAATCTGGCTTGCAGGTCACTTCTAACACTTTCCTATGTCATGCTTAGCTGGCTTTGTACGGCGTTCGGAATGTCTACTGCCACGTTGTCCTCAACTCTTCGGGTTTTACGGTACAGAAGCTTCCCAAGCTTCTGACAGCATGGTCATCGGCCAGTCAAGATGCGGCCAAGCAAGAACCAACTTATGTTATTGAGCACGATGAACTATTAATGAGAAACAGCTACGAAGGCATTTGGAATAAGGATACAGTGCTGATTGGAAGTGATTGGTGGGAAGCATGGAGGCCGGAAGATGCAAAGACTCGACCTGCTGCCAGAGGGGGTGGCGCGAAGTTCAGCATGCCCTGCAAGTTGAATTGCCACAATTACTTTATCCGGTCTGGGTCATCGCGTCCTCGATCATAATTACCGGGTTGGTATTCTGGGCAGAGTGGTTGCGGTGGGTGGCATTTTCTGGCAAGGCGTTAGGTCTTGCCATATTTTTTGGCGTGTTCTTTCTTTGGATCGTTGTACTCAGAGTGTTTGCACCTCTTGCACGAACGTTTCCGCGAAGCTGCGAGACATTCGGGGACCTTGCGAAGCTGACGCTTGGCAGAAACTACGGGAAGATTTCCTCTGAGCGAGGTGGTTGGTCAAGTGAGCGGGAGATTCTTTTGGTCTTACGCCAACTAATAGCCGCAGAAACGCAGAAACCAGCGTAGCCGTCGACGATATTGAACCGGGAACTCTCGTTTTGAAGATATTGATAATCCGGTACTGAGTGGGCGTGAAGTGGGCTAGAGGAGGGTAATAGTGGCAGTTTCGAAGTACATCCATAGAGGAGATGAATTCGAATACGCTCATCCCTATGGTAGTGGGGTCATCGGTTACGCAACGGCCCCATTCACAACAGGATCGATCATCTCCAGTCTTCGATCTGCAATCCAGGCACCCGCACGAACTCCTTTGTATTGCTTGTGACCAAGGTAGCCCCCAAACTCAGTGCCTGGGCGGCAATGAAGGTGTCCAAGGCGCCAATCGCTGTGCCTGAGTTTTCAAGAACTGTGCGGACCCTTCCGTAGATCTCCACCACTCCTTGGTCTATTGGAGACACATCAAAGGGTGCGAGGATGGCGGCGAGAAGATGTTGTTCCTTCGCGCGCAGGTGCGGATGCTTGGCGGCTCGGCGCTCGAGGCCATACTGCAGCTCGCACGCCGTAATGATCGAAAGGCCGATGACACTCTTGCTGTGCGCGGAAAGCCTCCGGCGGATCGATGGAGAATTGGTGCGCAGCAGATCAATCCACACAGTGGTGTCGAGCAGGTACACAGGACTCAGTCCGTAGTCTTATCGAAGAATTTGTCGAGGTCGACTCGCGGCGCCTGGTGCTGGCGGCGCTCAAGCACAAAATCGCGAGGGAATTCGTCGAGGGCAGCGAACAGCCCCGCCCAGCGATCCGCTGTTTTAGGGATGAGTACGATCGAATTGCCGAGGCGCTTCACATACACGCTACTACCCGTGACGCGATACTCCTTAGGAAGCCTCACAGCTTGGCTACGTCCGGTCATAAACACCTTTGCCTCTGCGACAGCGTGCCGAGGTCCCGCCTTCTCCGGTTGACTGCGGCGTTTTTTGATCGATCTAGTCATATTGCCACGGCTCCTGAACGATACATACCAGATGATAGCTATCCGTCGCTTTCCCGTCAAGCGACACCGGGAATCGAGAATCTACCGGACGCAATTTGCTGAAATTCTCCAAGAATAGGCGCGATCGCCGAGAAGCCAGACGCCTTACTGACTGCATTCTGGAGAGATTAGCGACGAAAGGGAACCGATGGATTTTGGCGGGGTGCCCGTTTCGGTTTCCATCTAGTTTCCAATTAAGGCCGTCATTCAGAAAGCTAAACGCCGCCAGATCAATCACTTTCAGAGTTTTATTGCGAGCTTCCCAAGCTTCCTCTAGCGAACCTTAACGCGCTGAACTGGCGGGACTTAGCTGAATTCCTGGTAAGTGGAAAATGATGGAAACTACCAGACACACCCGAGTTAGGGCGGTGGGCTTTCCCCCCTCCTTTTCCAACCGGCGCTGCTCTCAAGTCGATTCCCGTGAAGTTTTTTCAGGCCTGACGCTAAATCGAGTACGCTAGAGTGGGTTCAGAGTGCCTGCCTCCCAAGTAGACTATTGCACTTTGAGAGGAGCTTGCGAATCGTGAGAAGGCCGCGAGGCTTACTTCGGCGAGGTCGTTGTCGGTAGCGACCTGCGGTCCTTGACCGGAACGGCAGTTGTCACTGATACCGGACGCATGATGGCGCTCGGTGGGATGTCATTTTCAACAATCAGGTACAGCTGCAAAGAAACCCTAGGCATCTCCGGGAAGATTTATCGTGTCGGTGCTCGAGTGAAGATTCTCAGACTGAAGACGGCGGTGGTCGAGGGGAATTTTGATTGGACCTTCGTTCGAATTGTAACGGACGAAGGAATTCAAGGTCTGGGCGAGTGCTTCTTTGCGCCCGGCCTCACTGCGATTTTGCGATCGCTCGAGCCACTGCTGTTGGGCGAAGACCCGCGCGATATTCATCGTTTGTTCCGCAAATTGCAGCTCGCGACCTCGGGAGCGGGCTCGGTGGCGGGCATTATCTACAACGCGATCAGTGGCATCGAAGCTGCGCTGTGGGACGTACTTGGGCAATGGCTGGATGTTCCGATTTGTCGTCTGCTCGGTGGAAAGTTTCGCGACAAAATCCGCATCTATGCCGATTGCCACGGCGGAGAGGCTCTCGAAAGTCTGGACGAGATTTTGCGTACCCGGCCTGCGTCATGGATTTCGCGAGATGCCAAACATACCGCAAGGGATTACTTTGGCGCCGCCACCGACGAGCCTCCTGCTTCGACCCATGATTATCGTCGCCGGGCTCTAGCAAAGAGAGCGGAAGGATTCACTGCGCTGAAGTTCGATCTGGATGTCCCAGGCACCGAGGGTTCCGATCCTCACAATCGGGTGCTAAGCAATCGGGCGATTGATCACATGGTGTCGCTGATCGGAGCAGTCCACGAGGCGGTGGGGGAGGACACAGATATCGCTGTTGACTGCCATTGGCGCTACAACGCCAGTGACGTAATAAAACTTGCGCGCGAACTCGAGTCATTCCGGCTGCTGTGGCTGGAAGATCCGGTGCCGCCCGACAACGTTGCCGCGCTAAAGGAAGTGCACTCGAAGGTGTGCGTGCCCATCGCCACTGGCGAAAACCTGTTCCTCTTTGCGGGCTTTCAAGACATCATCGCCCAACACGCTCTGAGTATCATTACGCCCGACTTGCAGAAAGTCGGAGGCTTGTCGGTCGCCCAGAGCATTGCGCAGTTTGCCGACATACATGGTATGCCGATGGCTCCGCACAACATCAGCAGTCCCCTTGGAACTTTGGCGGCAGTCCACTTTTGTGCTGCGATTCCAAACTTTCTTGCTCTGGAGTTTCATGCCTCAGACGTTCCCTACTGGAATGATCTGATCGAAGGGTTGCCGGCGCCGTTGATTCAAGGCGGATTTATCGAGGCGCCCAACAAGCCCGGACTAGGAGTTACATTGAATGAAGAAGTGGCGCGCCGTTATGCACGGAAGGGCGAACCATTTTTCGCATGAGAAAAGGAGGCACGCGGCCACGCATGACGAAGCTTTGGAAATCTGACGATGAGCTCTTTGCCCTCGTCCAACGCGAGCTTTTCACCAGCGTGGTGGGTGACGTAATGGACAAACTCGATCTGCAACACCAATTCTTGCCGCCGCAGATTCAGCCGCTCCGCCAGGACATGGTTGTGCTTGGCCGCGCGATGCCGGCTCTCTCCGTCGATGTTTTCGCCGAAAGAATTGCCGGGAGCGCCAACAGGCTAATGGACGAATCGTTTGGCTTGATGCTTGAAGCCCTCGATGATCTTCGCAAGAACGAAGTCTACGTCAACACCGGCTCTTCCCCGCGCAATGCGCTGTGGGGAGAACTCATGAGCACCCGGGCTCGCAAACTCGGTAGCCGCGGCGCGGTCTTGAATGGCTACGTGCGAGACACCAAAGCGATCCTGAACATGAGCTTCCCGACATTCGCTTTTGGCTCATACGGACAAGATTCCGCCCCGCGCTGCAAAGTCGTCGACTTCCGTATTCCCATTGAGGTCGGGCAGGTGCGCGTGCGTCCGGCAGACATCATCTTTGGTGACATCGATGGCGTCTTGCTGGTTCCCGTCGAAGTGGAAAACGAGGTATTCACCCGTGCGCTGGAAAAGGCCCGCGGCGAGAAGCTGGTGAAAAAGGCCATCGAAAAGGGAAGTAGCGCGGTCGAAGCGTTTGAGAAGTACGGAATCATGTAAAGAAAATGAGCACATCGATTGCAACTGTCGATCCCGTCTACCGCGTACAGCAGATACGAAGCTTTCTCCACCAACATGATTTGCGCGCCTGGATCGTCTGGCGACCCGATGAGCTCGTCATGATGTCCGGGTACCTCCCTTACTGGGGTGCCTCGCTCCTGATCTATTTTGCCAATGCGGATCCCGTTCTCTTCGTTCCGCAGCTTGAACCAAGAGACCATATTCCGAACGGCATACGAGTCACGGAGTACCCATGGGGCGATCTGAAATGTGCTAATCCCTATTCGATTTTAGTGTCGCTGGTAAGCGCCGAACTGGCGAGGGAAGGAGTCACACCCGAACGGGTTGGGATGAATTGCAGTGCTGCGAGGACTGCTCTGCCGATGCAAACCGCCGAACAAATTCCCATGCCGGAAAATTTCGCCGCACAATTGTCGGCGCTTGCCGCTAAATCAGACGCTCAGTGCCAGGCGGGTTTTCTACAGCTCTATTTGAGAAAGGCGCCTGAAGAAGTCCATGCCATCCGGCTGGCAAATCGCGTCGCCAATGTCGGTCTGCAGGTTTTTTTTGAAAATCTGAAGCCGGGAATCTCAGAAGTGGAGATCGCGGCGGCTATAGAGTCGGCCATCCACCGGCGAATTGGTCACGATGGCGTCTTTCATTCCCGAGCCTGGGCCATGGTGCAGTCCGGCCCCAACAGCGCGGACGCCGGACGTTTCAATCGCTCGACCGCGCGACGTCTTGAAAACGGCGATCTGGTTCTGATCGAACTGGCCACCTGCGTTAACGGATATTGGAGCGACCTCACGCGTACAGCTCCGGTGGGTCGGCCGAATCCCGAGCTCGAGCAGATGCTCGACGTTGTCACAGCTGCGCAACAGGCTGCGCTGGATGCCATCGCTCCGGGAGCTCCTGCTGGTTACATTGACGCCGTAGCAAGAGACAAAATCGCGGCCAATGGACTCTCGGCTTTCTTTACTCATCACACCGGCCATCACGTTGGTTTTCGCTATCACGATCCAGGATTTGCGATATGTCCCGGAGAATCCGCCAAGCTGGAGCCCTGCATGGTGATTACGACCGAGCCGGGTGTATATGTTCCCGAGCGGGGTGGGGGCGCAAGAATCGAAGACAACGTGCTGGTCACTGAATCCGGTCACGAAGTGCTCTCGAGAATTAATGGAAGAGTGAGGCCATGATCAGCATCGATCTCTCAGATAGAACGATTTTGATCACGGGCGCCTTGGGCGCGATTGCCGAGCATATGGTTCGGAGGCTGACTGAAACCGGTGCAACTCTCGTTCTCACGGACGTCAAGTCCGAACAAGAGGCTGAGCAGACGCTCCATACCTGGCATATTCCGTCGTCATCTTATCTCTATTTCGCAGCCGACATTACCGACTCCCGTCGGGTCGAAGGCGTGGTAAACGCGGCTTTCGAAAAATTTCCACGGATGGATACAGTCATCGGCCATGCAGGTGGTTGCGGACTGCATCCCTTTGCGACCACATCCGAGGCCGACTATGAGCGCATTTTCCGCTTCAACTATTTTGCGCAAACCTACTTGGCGCGCTCCGTGCTCGCGCGATGGATGCAGCACAATATACCCGGTCACCTAATCTTCACCTCCTCCTATGTGGCTCGAATGCCGCACACGCAAATCTCTTCGTACGCGTCGGCCAAAGCGGCGCTGGAAAACTTTGCCCGCAGCCTGGCCCTCGAATATGCCGTGACCGGTATTCGCGTGAACGTCGTTTCGCCGGGAAATGTCGCAGCGGGCAGTTCGTTGAAGGTCTTCGAAGAAGACCAATCCTACCGCGAATTTGTGCTGCGTGTTTCCTTGGGCAGACGGAACAGTGCTGAGTCCATCGCTAACGCGTTTGTCTTTCTTTGTTCTGCATTGGCCAATGAGATCAACGGACAAGTTCTCAGCCCCGATTATGGGACGGGCATCGGGAATCGCCTATGAAGATTGGACTTGGCCTCTATCGCCACATGCTCACGCGCGACTACTACGACTTCGCGCGCCAGGCAGGCTGTACGCATGTTGTCGTTCATCTGGTCGACTATTTCAATCAGGCAACCTCCAACCCAAGCAACAATCAACCCACCGGTTCTAAATATGATCCTTGGGGAGTCGCGGGCGATCCCGATCAGCTCTGGACGACAAAAGAACTCATGACACTGCGCGCGCAGATCGAAGACGCCGGACTATTCTTAGCTGCGATCGAGAACATCGATCCCGCGCACTGGCACGACATCTTGCTCGACGGTCCACAACGTCCGCAACAGATGGAAAAAGTGAAAACCATGATTCGCCGCCTGGGCGAAGCGGGCATTCCGGTACTGGGTTACAACTTCAGTCTGGCCGGCGTATGCGGGCGCGTCACGACTCCCGATGGACGCGGTCATGCGCTCACGCTGGGCATGGATGGTCCCGCCGAAGACGTGCCCATTCCGAATGGCACTATCTGGAACATGGTCTATGATCGCAACGCACCTGCGGGCACCCTGCCTTCCATTTCGCATGAAGAACTTTGGCGTCGTCTGCAGAGATTTTTGGAGGACGTGCTCCCTGTAGCGGAGCAATCTGGCGTGCAGCTCGCTGCCCACCCTGACGATCCGCCGATGCCCACCATGCGGCGGCAGCCGCGCCTCGTCTACCAGCCCTCGATGTATCAACGGTTGCTCCATCTGGCCCCGAGCCGCTGTAACGCCCTTGAGCTTTGCGTGGGGACCTTAGCGGAGATGACGGAGGGCAATGTCTACGAAGCGGTGGACCGGTACAGCAAACAAGGCAAGATTGCCTACCTCCATCTACGCAACGTTGTGGGAAAGGTCCCGCACTATCGCGAGACCTTCATCGACGAAGGCGATGTGGACATGC
>WNFO01000778.1_pt1 | contig 25398 bp, 25 predicted proteins | sample 5400251 | NCBI WGS metagenome assembly WNFO01 (sample SAMN13153354, study PRJNA577476) | soil metagenome | isolation source: 100 cm saprolite under Madrone tree | place: USA:California | collected 2016-06-14
CTCGCCACCGAAGGAATGGCCGTCCGCGTCGTAACCCGCGATGCCGAGCGTGCGCGTGTTGCCCTGCATGCAGCGGGCCTCGAGCGGATGACGGTGTTCTGCGCCGATGTGCGCAACCAGGCTGCGGTCGCGGGCGCGCTCGCCGGCGCGGATGCCGTCGTCAATGCGGTCTCCGCCTACGTCGACAGAGGCGGCGCGTTCGAGGCCGTGCACGAGCAGGGTGCGAAAACACTCGCGCGGGAGGCGCTCGCCGCGGGTGTCGCGCGCTTCGTGCTCGTCTCGGGGATCGGTGCCGATCCGGAATCAAGTTCACCCTACATCCGCAGCCGCGGACGCGGCGAACGCTTGGTCCGGGAGGCGTTTCCGGGCGCGTCCATCGTCCGCCCGAGCGTCATGTTCGGGCCTGGCGACGCGTTGTTCGGCACGGTAGCGCAGCTATCCCGGGTGCTACCGGTGCTGCCGCTCATCGGTGACGGTCGCACCCGCTTGCAGCCCGTCTATGTGGAGGACGTGGCAGAGGCCATTGCACGCATGCTCGTCGACCCGGCAGCGGCGGGCAAGACCTACGAGCTCGCCGGCCCTTGCGTGTACACGCTTCGCAACCTATTTACCATCGCGCTGCGCATCCTTCGCCGACGGCGCCTGCTCGTGTCGATCCCCTTCGCCGTGGCCGAAGCTCAGGCGCGGTTGTTCGAGCACCTGTCCAACCCCCCGCTGACCACCGGCCAGGTCGACCTTCTCCGGGCGGACAACGTGACGACCGGGAACGCGCCGGGTCTGCGCGAACTCGGCATCGAGCCGAAGGCCATCGAGGACATCGTGCCAACCTATCTCCTGCGGTCGCGCGCCGGCGCATAACCGGGCGGTTGCTTGTCCGCTGCACTGGCTCCCGTTCGATCGCTTGTCAGCAAAACCTGTCTCGCGCAATATGATCATCTGCGTGCGAGATCGCGGCAGTGACCGTTCGCGGCGCGTTGCCCTGCTTCCACGCCGCGAGAGCGGGGTGGAAATGGCGTGTCGACGGGGCGCAAGCGTCGTACGACGTCCCCGCAAAGCCGCGCGGCGGCAATTATTCTGGTCCTTCGAGGAGGGGTTCAAGATGCAGCTCGTCACAGTAAAGATCGACAAGCCTGAAGCTAGCAACTTTATCCTCGGTCAGACGCACTTCATCAAGTCCGTCGAGGACCTCCACGAAGCGCTGGTGGGGTGCGTTCCAGGCATCAAGTTTGGCTTGGCCTTTTGCGAAGCCTCAGGCAAATGCCTAGTGCGATGGTCAGGCACCGACCCCGCGATGGTCGAACTTGCGCAAAAGAACGCGAAGAGCCTTGCTGCCGGACATTGCTTCATCATTTTTCTCGGCGATGGCTTCTATCCGCTCAACGTGCTCAATACCATCAAAATGGTTCCGGAGGTGTGCCGCATCTTCTGTGCGACCGCCAACCCGACCGAAGTGATCCTCGCCGAGATGGAACAGGGGCGCGGTATTTTGGGCGTGGTGGACGGCTTCGCTCCCAAGGGCATCGAGGGCGACGACGACATCGCATGGCGGAAGAACTTGTTGCGCCAGATCGGCTACAAGCTTTGATGGAATCGGCGACAAGCGATTCAGGCGGTCACGACCGGCGCGCAAGGAATTGATCGCCACGACCGGCGCGCAAGGAATTGATCGCCCGCGCAGGGGACAGCGGGGCATCGCTTCGGCCAAACTGCTGCTGGACGCGGGTGATGTGAATGGGCAGCGAAGGTACCGCGATAACCTGATCCTGTTCAATCCTTTGGGATCTTCTGAGACCGGAAGTTTTCACGGGGACCTTAGATTCAACCAAGCTTCCAGTTGCTTCCGGGTAATCCCGAGGCCGCCCATGCGTGAGATATCCAAATGATCGAGCTCCGCGAGCACGTCTTGCTTGAACTTGTCCCGGTGCTGCGGTTGGACTTGATCCGTGATGTGAGCCTCAATAAAACCCATGACTTCTGCAGGTGGCACGAGCGAGCGTACTAGGTCGGCCACGAGTGCACGACGCAAAGGTCGGTAAAGCGCGGCGATCTCATCGAACCCGACGACCTGAACGCTCGTGTCGAAGTGCAGACAGGAACGCCGGTACGCCCAGCAATATAGCTCCGCCAAGGGCCGGGCATCGTTTAACTCATAGAAAACAATGGTCGCCTTTAGATAGTCGTCCTTACTGACGTCGACGAAGGACTGCGGCACGTAGTCCTGGGTGATGAGCGGAATGATCGATGTCAGCCGAGCAGTACGTTTGTTCACGTCCACAAATGCCTGAAGATAAGCGATGTGGCCGAGGAGAAAAAAGCTTTGCTCGAAGGGATCGTCGATGCGGCGCCCGGTGTCGAGCACCCGATTCAAGAGTTGTGTCAGTCGTTCTTTTCCCTCGAGAGGCGCGTAGGTCGTGCCGGTCACGCCGATGCTGTCGCTCCGGATCTGCCCGGCCATTCCTGGCGGCACGAGGCTATCCGACAGCAGATAGTGCACCGTCCGAATCGTTTCTTCGGTGGGCGTCAAGGAGCGAACGTTCTGCACGAGGTACCGGATTGCCTCTTTGTGGTTCAGGATCATGATGCGCTCCGCGTCGAGCTTTCCTTGTGCGGACACGCCTTGAATCACGAGATGTTCGGTGTCGGCTAGGGTGTAGGTGTTGCCCTCCAGCCGGGCAGAGTTGTAGCTCAAATCGACGAGCAGGCGGTTGTAGATTTTTTGGATGTATGTGCCCGCTTGTCCATAGAGCGGAGAGCGCTTGCCTTGAGCATGCAACTGCGCGCGTTGCTCGGCGGTCAGGTAGGTGCTTTGATTCGGGACATAGCTTGCTACCCACTCCTCTGAATAAGTGACGGGGGGCCGAGTATAGATGGGCGCGTCAATGCGCTTTAGGAGTTGCTCGCTCTCGGGCGAAAAGACGGGTTGGACCGGCGTCGTGGAACGGCCCGCATCAGTACCGGCCGACACGGCCGGCTGTCGCTGTTCTTCCTTTGCAGTCGGTTTCCAACGATAGCGTGTCCCCTTGCGGCTCCCAGAGCGTTCTATGACACCCTCGTGCACCAGCTCGCCTAACCATCGGCGCAGGGTGCGATCGGGCACATCAGCGATCTCGGTTTTGATTTCAGCCGGTGAGTTCCATCGTTCTGCGTGCTGACTGAGCAGCTGAGCAATCGAATGCTTATCGGCCATATATCGGCCACTATATCGGCCAATACTGCCCGTGTCTAGACATATCGGCCATATATCGGCCAATACTGCCCGTGTCTAGACATATCGGCCATATATCGGCGAATACCGCCCAAATATCTGAGGTGTGAGCTACGTATCGGTGTCCGCTATCGAGTTCTGTCCCTCGACGGGCGGCGGCGGAACGAAGGGCCATCTCCACGCACGGCGTCCTCAAGGACCGATCGCTTCGCAGAGTTTTTCGCGAAAATTTGCGGTCGAAATTCACACCAAGACTGCACCAAGGTGCCCTTGAAACTGACACCAAGTGCCTGCGCTGTCCTGCAGTCCGGGGCCGTTGAAGCCGCGTGGACTGGCCTAAGTCAGCGTATCTTGATCTCTCCATATGCAAGGCATATGCTAGCGAATAGGTGGTCTGAGGATACGCGATGAAGCGCGCGCGAACCGGAAAAACTAAATCAGTTACGTCGAAGGCGGCGGCGAGGTCGATGTCGAGTGCCGTCGCCAAGCGAGCGTCCATATTTCGCAATGGCGCCAACCAGGCCGTGCGACTCCCGCAGGAATTGCGTTTTCCGGCGGACGTCAAAGAAGTGCGGATTCGCAAGCAAGGAGACGGGTTATTCATTACGCCCGTCAAGCCGAATTGGTCATCGTTCTTCGCGCTGCAGGTGGACGTACCAGATGATTTTCTGGAGAGCCGTAACGATACGCCGGCGCAGTCACGCGATCCGTTATGACCGGGTTCATGCTGGATACAGATATCTCCAGCTACATCATCAAGCGCAGACCAGCGACACTGGTGGAGAAATTCGAGAAACACGCTGAATCGCTGAATGTGTCGGTGATCACCGCCGCAGAGTTACGCTTTGGCGCAGAGAAGGCGGGTCGGCCGAAACTCGCCGAGTTGGTAGAAGCGTACTTGGAACGGGTTGCAATTCTCGACTGGACGAACGAAGTTACAAGCCACTATGCGCGGATTCGCACAGAGTTAGAGCGCGCCGGCAAGCCGATCGGGAACATGGATCTCCTTATAGCGTCACACGCGGTATCCCAAGGGATGACGCTGGTCACGAACAATATCAAGCATTTCTCGAGTGTGCCCGGCCTCAAAGTGGAAGTATGGAGTTGATCTGTCACCGCCAAGGTTGCCCGGGATGACTTCCTACGTGCATGCGCGGGAAAGGCGAAACCCAAGGACGTGCTCAAGTATCTGCGACGGCGCCGAAGGTCGTACCGAACGCTGACGACATGCTGTAGGGCCGCGATTGCGATCCGGCACTTCGCTGCGTCGAAACCTCGATTCCCTGGGCCTCCAGGCGTTGCCTCCGTGATCAGGACAAGATCCTCATCCGTTCGAAGAACCCGGGTTCATAGGCAATCGATGCCGCCGACGCTTCAAAAGCCTCGCTAACCGACCGCAGCAGGATTCGAGAGGCATCCTCCGGATTGATGGGACAATACGGCGTATCGAATTCTTCGAACAATTCGAAATCACCCTGCTTCATTCCACAATGTTCGCAGTGATTCATCCAATAGAACGATTGGGTGGTCTTGCTGAAGTCGCTGCGATAGTGGCCAGTTACGGATCGCATTTGCATCTGCACGCGCTCAGGGATCTGAGTGATGTATGCCGCCACACTGGCTCCGAGGGCCGTTACAGCAATACCTGCGCCTGATTTGGCTATAAAATCGCGTCTATCCATCGCTTTTCCCTGTCTTTGGGCAATTTCATCAATGCGGCGATACGCCAGCACTACTAGAGGAAATCCTAAGTCGGGGAACGATCACTGCGTAATGGGTCGATCTGCAACACAGAGTCCCGTCGATTGGAACGATCTCTGCTCGACTAATGCGCCGTATTCTTGAGCTTCATTGCCGTCGGTGGCGCAGTGACCTTTTTCATAGGTATTGTAAAAAGAGGACTACGAGCAAAGTGCCAGGGACAGTTGCCTGCGTAAACCATTGCCGGCGATGCTCCATACCCCTCCCCATGTATCTATAATTTGTGGCATCTATAGTGTGCGTATATGTCACTATCCACCAAATTGTCACTATCATATTTTCACTGCCGAATGAAGCGGCCGAGGCCAAATGGGGTGCGGCTTGCGCTTTGCCCGCGCGGCTTTGCGGCGAGATACACCTTCGTGTATCGTCCGCGTGTTCGCAAGGTGGATGTAGAAAAATGAAGCAACGAGTCTCTTCGGACGGGTCGATCGCTGACCCGTCAACAAGAAAGCGACAACCACGTGCAAAATCGGCTGTGACGCCTGCCGCGTCCGATAAGGTGGTCAACTTCCGAGTGCGTGTCGCGCGCGAACGGCGCGCGCGCATGCGAGCGCGGTTACTAGGCGCGACGATGGACGTGTGTGCCGTAGCAAATAGTCAGGGTCCGGCTGTAATTGATGATGTAATACGGGCCGCTAAGGTTTCGCGCGGGACGTTTTATAAACATTTTGACTCGCTTGAACAGGCTCTCGCCGAACTCGGTGCGCAACTCGCTGACGAGACGGTTGAGGGTCTTCGGGTAATGTACGAGAAGGTGGATGATCCCCTTCACAGGACGGCTTCCGGGCCGCAACTGATGATGATCCATTCCATCGTGGACCCGATCTGGGGACGCTTTGTGGCGCACACAGATCACCTTACTTCTGAGTCGGCGTTCATCTCGGCAATTCGAGAAAATACGATCGTAGGTCGAGAACGCGGCATATTTAGATATTCGTCGCTTGAGGCCGCCATAGATCTACAATTCGGCGCGACTCGCGAGGGCGTCCGTCACATGATAAGCACGCGGAACGACCGGAAGGGTTACATGCAAGATCTTTGCGTAATGAACCTGATGGCGTTGGGTGTGGCACATAAGCGAGCCATTGCTGCCGTCCGCAACGCCGCGGAGGATATTATGCTGCGAGGTCCTGTTTCGTTGCCCTGGTGGAAGCCCTTCTAACTCGGATCCAGAGATTCGAACTAGGTCGTCAGTCTCCCCGGCGAGTTTGTGGAGCAGGCTTCCGGCTGATGAGAAGATCCTGCTATTCCTTTCCAAGAAACCGCTTGATCGATGCCGGCTCTCGCGCGGAGTCATAATACTCGTCGATGCGAGTGATTTGATTGTTGGCTACCTGGACAACTACACAGACCGGAATTCTGAGCAGGCTGCCATCCATCTGGACGGCGTGCAATACGTGCTGTTGCACATAGCCACCATCGAACACCTGGACGCGAACATCGCGATACTTGAACGAGGAGAAGATTGTCGGGACCGCTCTTGCCAAAGCGATGTTCTCATCGCGCGGTTGCTCGCGTTCATCGGTGTTATGCCACACGACGGCGTTGGGAGCGTAGATGCTGTTGATGGTCGCTACATCACCCTCTTCGAACGCTTTTGCAAAATTGTCGGCGAGTTCTCTCATGTCGCTGCAGGAATCAGGTCTTCAGTCGTCCCGCACATCGTTGTTGGGAGTCGTATCCCCTGCAATCCAGCGGGCAAGAGACTCACGTGCGGTGGCTAATTGGCGGGCATGTATCGCCTCAATGCGCTCCGCGTCCCGCGCGAACTCAACCGTTAGCCCGTCCGGATCTACAACATAAAGCGAGGTGCAGTAACCATGCCTGAGCGTTTGAGCGGGAACTCCGGCCACCTCACACCGACGCTGTATTTCCTCCTGCGTTTCCTTCGATACTTTCAGTGCGACATGCACAAAGAGAGGCTGCTGCCGCGCTGAGAACGCGGCCTGTTGGGCAGGGTCTTTGAAGTTAAAGAACGCAAGGGCGCCGCCGTCACTGAGTCCGTAGAACACGTGGCTATAAACCAAAGTCTGCCCTTCATGCTCCTCACGTTCGATCCAGGTGGCAATCAGAGGCAATCCGAGGACGTCCTCATAGAAGCGACGGGTCTTCTCCTGATCGGCACACACGTAGGCATGGTGATGAAGCCGCTCCGGCAGCTGTCGCAATGGCCTTGAAGGGCTCGCCTGCTCGTCAGCTGTTCGTTCCCCTGAAACACCACTCCTTAAAGGTTCCTGCACTGTTCGTCACTCCGCAGAGCATATTCCAATACTTTTCAATATACATCATAATGACACAAATGTCTATGTTATGATAGTCTAGAGGACCCTGTAATAAAAGCCATAAAAGATGCTCCACATCATTGGTGACATCAGAGTGTCATAATGGCACTCTTGTCATTACAGACACAAAAGACAAAGTCTGCAATATGACGCACAGAGGTTAAGAATCTGAATGTCAGCGGCGAGGCAGTCGTGAAACTAGCACTGATCGAGGACTTTCGCCCCGCAGTATTGGGTCCTGGAGGACTGGTCGAGTTCGGAGCGCTCGTCCCGAGAATTATGGAACTCCCTGGCCACCTACGGATGACGGCGTTGATTGAGCAATGGGGCGAATATCGTGGGCTTGTAGCGGAGGCAGCCTCCCGGACTACTGGCGTGGCTAGGGCGCGACTGCGGGCCCCGATCCCTCGCCCTGGCAAACTTCTTTGCGCCATGCTTAGCTTCCGCGAGGGCATCGCCGATGCCGTCCTGCCTCCGGCGTTCTTTTTGAAGTCTTCTTCAAGCGTAATTGGCCCGGAGGATACGGTTGAGTTGAATCCAGTGGACGCAGCGGTGTTTCACCACGAGGCAGAACTCGCCGTCGTCATCGGCAAGCACTCTAAGGCGGCTACCGCAGGCGAGGCGCGGAACTCCGTATTCGGCTACACCTGCTTTATGGACCTGTCTGCGCGCGGCGTTGGGCCGGGAACGGCATTTCAGGACAAGTCATATGACACATTTGGTCCAATGGGTCCTTGGATCGTTACCGCCGATGAAGTTGCCGATCCTCACGCTCTGCAAGTGAAACTTTGGGTCAACGAGGAGCTGCGTCACGACTATCCGATGAGTGATATCGGAAATCCCATTCCGGACATGATCGCGTATGCCTCATCGATTGCGGGATTGGATCCCGGTGACGTCCTCGCGATGGGCGTGAATCACCAAGGGATAGGGCCCATCCAGGATGGCGACACCGTGCGGATCGAGATTCCGGGAATCGGTGAATTCTCGGTCAGTGTTCGCGATCCGTTGCGGCGGCGCTGGGAGCGGGGCATTGATGTCGGCACTGCCAAAGCGGTGAGAGACCTGGTGAGAAAGATTCCTCTCTCGGCTCCTGTGCAGTTCGCACGGCGTCTGGACCGCTGACTGGTGCATCCATGGAAATGATCGGGTTCTTGGACAGAGGTGTCGCTCTGGGGCCGCATGCCGACTGTCTTGTTATGGGGTCGCAACGCTGGACTTATGGCCAAGTCCATCAGTTAACTCTAAGAATCGCCTCGGCACTACATCGCTGCGGTGCTCGTGAGGGAGCCAAAGTCGCGGTTCTGAGCCCCAATGACCCACGAGCGTTTATCTGCGTGCTTGGATTGCTGCGCGCACACATGGTTTGGCTCCCTGTGAATCCCCGTTATGTCGTAGGAGAGATCATCGACCTATTGGGGCGCTTTTCGTGCGAAATTGCATTTCTACATTCGAGCTTCGCTCCGTCTTTGCCATTGCTGCGCGAGCGATTAGTCGGTGTGCGGCTGATCGTCGGTGTAGATGGATCAGTCGGTGATGCGCCCGCGTTCGAACAGTGGCTCGCGGATGAGCCTGCGGTGTTTGATGCGCCGGAGCCCGCGCCCGACGATGTCGCAGTCATAATGGCGACAGGAGGCACAACCGGTCGACCAAAAGGAGTGATGCAGACACATCGCGGATTCGAAACGTACATCGCTAACCACCTGGCGACAATGGCGCACGCGGGTCGTCCGCGCTATCTGCTGGTGGCCCCGATGACCCATGCCGCGGGCTTCATGTGTTTTCCGATGTTGGTGCGAGGTGGAGTCATCGTGGTTATCGATAATGCGCAGCCCCGGACCATAGCCGAAGCAATTGTGGCGCACGGGATTACCGATCTGTTCCTGCCGCCCACTTCGATTTACATGATGTTGGCTGATGATGAAGTGCGTGCTATGCGCTTTCCGAGTCTGAAATATTTGCTCTATGGGGCGGCGCCGATGTCCACCGCGAAGCTGCGCGAGGCATTGAGAGTGTTCGGTCCGGTCCTCATCCAGGGATTTGGGCAGGTCGAGGCGCTAATGCTTTGCACGGTTCTTCAGCCCGAAGATCATTTCGTGGACGGCGACATCGCGTCCGAGGTTCGGTTGACCAGCTGCGGTAGGCCCGCGCCTTTTGTGAGTGTTGCGGTAATGGCTGAGGACGGAAAGTTCCTTGGAGACGGAGAGATTGGTGAAATCGTCGTGCGCGCGGGCAATGTGATGAAAGGCTATTACGAGGACGAGAGCGCCACCGCGGAGACTCGCCGGTATGGCTGGCATCACACCGGTGACCTCGGCTATCGCGATGTAGAGGGGTACTACCACTTGGTCGACCGCGCTCGCGACTTGATCATCTCTGGCGGCTACAACATCTATCCGTCGCAGATTGAGCAGGTTATCTGGACCCACGCGTCGGTGCAGGATTGCGCGGTTGTCGGTCTCCCGCACGATAAGTGGGGCGAGGCCGTGACCGCAGTTGTAGAGCTAAAAGCCGGATTTAACGCGACAGAAGCCGAGATTATTGCGATGTGCAAAAGTCGGCTTGGATCGATCAAGGCTCCCAAAACGGTATTGTTCTGGGACAGGCTCCCGCGGACCCCCGTCGGAAAAATCTCCAAGCGAGACATCAAGAACCACTTCTGGCAGGCGCAGCAGCGGCGCATCTAAATTCCCTAGGCGAGGGCTGATACGTGCAAGAGATCTTCATCATCGGCGTCGGGATGACCAGATTCGGACGTTGGCCGGATACGGACATCAAGGCGTTGACGAGGATGTCCGTATCCGCAGCGATCGAAGACGCCGGAATCAAGCCCGATGCGATCGATGCCGCCTTCTTTGCCAACGCAACGCAAGGGCATATGGAAGGTCAGGACATGATCCGCGGACAAATTGCGTTGCGGGCCATGGGTATCGCGTCGATCCCGATAGTAAACGTTGAGAACGCCTGCGCGAGCGGCGCTACAGCTTTTCAGCTTGCCGTCGCGTCCCTGAAGGCTGGGGAGCACGAGATCGTGCTGGCGATAGGCGCCGAAAAAATGCTTTCCAAGGACAAGGACCGAACGCTCAGCGCCTTCCATGGCGCATGGGATGTCGCAACCCAAGAAGCTAATCAGTGTCGACTTCTCGAACTCGGAACGGGCATCCAACCGCCACCCGGTACCATGTCTGAGAAACCGTACAGTGTGTTTATGGATGTCTATGCCGCCTTTGCGCGACATCACATGGCACACTTTGGAACAACTCAGCGGCAGTTGGCCGCCGTTTCTGCGAAAAATCACGGGCATTCCGTGCACAACACACTCGCCCAATTTCGCCGCCCCTACACCGTTGAGGAGGTGCTGGCAGCGGCGCCAATCGCGTTTCCATTGACCCTGCCAATGTGCTCACCAGTATCGGACGGCTCGGCCGCCGTCGTTCTGGCGGGTACGGGCGGCATGAAGCGGCTCGGAATCGATGGCGCGCGCGCCGTACGTGTGCTGGCCACCGTACTGCAGTCGGGTAGTGACCGCCGTTCGGATCAACCCGAGTTGCATTGCACTGTGAGAGCAGCGACGCGTGCCTATGAAGCGGCCGGGATAGGTCCGAACGACGTATCCGTCGCCGAGGTGCATGACGCGACAGCGATGGGTGAGATCATTCAGACGGAGAACCTTGGATTCTGTCGCTTCGGGGATGGGGGCCCAATTGCCGAGCGAGGTGAAACCAGCGTGGGGGGCCGCTTGCCGATAAATGCCTCGGGCGGTCTCGAATCCAAGGGACATCCGATTGGCGCAAGTGGCCTCGCGCAACTTCACGAACTGGTGCTCCAACTCCGGGGTGAAGCCGGCGCTCGGCAGGTGCATAACGCTCGCATTGGCCTTGCCGAAAACGGTGGAGGTCTCATTGGCATTGAAGAGGCGGCTGCGGTCGTCACAATACTCGGAAAATGAGGGGAGCGGTGTCAAGAGCCCAATCGTCTGATGTTCCAGGAGTCCAGGTAATATGACTCGCACTCGCTCGGAAGTGGCCGGAACTCCTGCTCCAAGGCTTTCACCAGGACTGCTATGTCGGATGCGCAGCGAGTGCCAACAACTGGTTGCCGCCGCTTTCTGGTTCGGTGATTCGAGGGCAGAGGAGGCTTTCGCACAATGCTTCACTCCAGACGGCGCGCTCGATCGCGCGGGCGATCTTATTAGCGGGCGTGAGGCGCTTGCGCAATACGTTCGCCAGCGACTGCCAACCGTTATAGTTCGACACTTCAATAGCATGCCGATTATTACTGTCTACGATCAACGGCATCTTTTGAGCACAACTCTGAGTACCGTCTGCAGATGGGATGGAGACGGTACGCCGACAATAGTCAGAGCCGAGGTCTTCGACCAGTGTGTGCTCACCGAGGAAGGTTGGCGCATTGTGCTTCGCAAGGCTCAACCCTGTGGAGGATAACGTGAGTTCCAAAGCCGTGTGTCCGGATGAGCACCGCAACCCCCAAAGCGCAAGGAAGGTGACGCTGACCTTTGACAATGGGCCCGATCCGGATGGGACTACGACGGCGGTCTTGGATCTTCTCGCCTTGCATGGCGTCAAGGCGACGTTCTTCCTGACCGGGCATCAACTCCGCTTGCCGGGAGCGTTCGCGTTGGCACGGCGCGCTCACACGGAGGGCCACTGGATAGGCAACCACACTATGACTCACAGCGTTCGGTTTGGTGACAGCGACGATCGTACGCTTCCGCTCAAAGAAATTGGCCAAACGCAAGAACTTATCGGCAGCTTAAGTCACCCCGACCGCCTGTTCAGACCGTTCGGAGGCGGTGCGCTGGACGATCGCTTGTTGAGCAAAGATGCGATTGGCTATTTGGTCGAAGGGGAATACAGCTGTGTCTTGTGGAATAGCGTCCCTCGCGATTGGGAGGCAGATGCCGCTTGGGTGGACAGATGCATAAACGACGTACAAACGCATGCTTGGACGCTTGTCGTTGTGCATGACCTTCCGACCGGCGGCATGTGCTACCTTTCGACCCTCTTGACGCGGCTGAAGGCACTGCGAGCTGAAATCGTCCAGGGCTTTCCGGGCGATTGTGTACCGATCGTCGGTGGCCGGATCGTTGCCGACCTAAGGCGTTTCTGCAAGAACTTGGCTTGAGTCAGTGCCTTACAGCTTCGATTGGCGATGCCTGTTAATGCCAGTGTTTTCACGACGCGTCATTCAAAAGGCTTCCACCACGGCAAACAGGCGGGTCCGCGTTTTAGAATATCCGCTTCCGCTCTTTCGACGACCCGAAGCGCCTTGGCGCGTGAGATACCCAGAGCCAGTAAATTCATTGTGGCAAGATCCTTGATGTAGGCTTTTCGGTCGCGCGTCACATGCAAAATTTGCCATATCCCTTCGCGCGTTGATCCGAGCTGCAAGTCGACCGCCGCCTCGATCGACTTAAACTTGAATACACCACATTTTCGTCCTGCCGCCGTATTGGCACGAATTTCACTCGCAATGATGGAGTCTGACTTCAAATGGTCGGTGTGGACCACGAAGCCCGCCCAAATCGGGTCAACGATTGCGTGGATCAGCATGAGCTGTAGGCCTGAGGAGGTCCGATGCAGCGGGTCATCGACGCCCTCAAACATTGCGGCGAGTGCTCGCACCGTATCATCAACGAGTTGACTGCCTAAAGCGGCAAAAGCCTGTCCGAGGGTATCAAAGTGCTTATAAAACGTACCTCTAGACACGTTCGCCGCTTTGATTACATCGTCGATGACGGCAAACTCGAGCCCATTGCGCTTTGAACAAACTTCCATGGTGGCTGCCAGCAACCGGGCGTACATGCGCTCACGCTTTTCTCGAGCGACCCGAACGCGGAAGTTCTCCGCATCGAGCCTTAGCTTGGCTTTCATTCAGCTTCCTGCTTTCCTTCTACAGGCCGAGGCGGGCGCGCCGCGCGCATCCGACTGTCAGGATAACCGCTTATGAAGACTGGGTGAAGAAAGCTTCGGGCGGCGGCGGTCCCCACGGTCCATGGGACTCAGCAATCGTCGCCGCGGTTACTGAGGATTGGACGTTGAGCAAATCGCCGTCCGTCCAGTGCTCGTACATGACGCCAAATAGATCGGTCCAGTAATCAAAAACTTGACTGCCTTGCCGGTGGCGGCCGATGCCCCAGACATGGTGGTAGCCGCTGTCGCGAAGGTGTTCATGACCAATGTACAGATCGTCCATGTCCATCACTTCGAAAGAAATGTGATGTACGCAACCGGCCTCGCCGTGCATAGTCTGCAGGACGTGATGATCAACAAACTCGTCGCCGCGATCTAATCGATTAAACGAGAGAAACACTGTCTCGCGATTGTCGTCATACACTTCATCCGAAACAAGTAGTCCGAGCATTTCACGATACCAGGAACTTAAAGCAGATGGGTTAGGAGAGCGCATGACCAGATGCCCGAGTCGAAGCACGTGCGAAGGCCCGCGCGGGGGCCGAACGGCAAGTCCTGTGCGTCGCAGTCGATCAATGCCGCTGTTCATCGGAGTCCGCTGTACTGGGATGACTGGTACGTCATCCAAACCGCTTATTAGCTCGACCTGCGTCCCGTCGGGATCCTTCAGCCTAGTGACCCAGCCACCTCCAGGTTCATCCCGCGCGCGAATTGGTGAGGCCTCCGGCATCTGCGCGACGAGCTCAAGATCCGCGCGTGAACTCGCGCAAAATCCTATGGCGCGGAGCTTTTGCGGACCGGTTTCAACGATCAGGAGAGGAGCTTCCGCTCCGTGCCCCCGGAGATAGAGACGATCAGCGACAAGTTCATGCTCGATCAATCCAAAGTCCGAGTAGAACTTTCGGCCTTTGTCTAAATCGGGAACTTGCATACGCACGTACGCAAAGCGATCGGCTTTCAATATGGGCATACCAACATCCTAACTACGAGTCGTTGACTGATTCTAGCGAGAATGAGTTAGATTGTCACGGTGACAAAAAAGTGTACTATGTCTGGGTGAAAAAGAGTCAATTAGGCGAGCCCACGGTCATCGAGACCCAGGTTCTGATCGTTGGCGGTGGACCTGCCGGATTGTCCATGGCGCTTTTCCTCGCACGCTACGGTGTGGATGCGCTACTGGTGACGCGTCACCGCTGGACAGCGAACAGTCCTCGTGCGCACATCACCAATCAGCGGACGGTCGAGATTTTTCGCGACATGGGCATTGAGCAGCGTGTCGTCGACAGATCAATGCCGTCGACCCTCATGGGACAAACCATTTGGGCCACCAGTCTCGCCGGAAGAGAATTAGCGCGCCTGGGATCGTGGGGTAATCATATCGATCGCAAAGGTGACTACGAGCGTGCGAGTCCTTCGGTGATGTGCAACATAGCGCAGCACTTGCTTGAGCCGATTTTGGCGGAATCGGCGATGAGCAACGGCGCACGTCTACGGTTCCACACGAGTTTTCTATCTTTGCAACAGGATGCCGAAGGCGTCACGGTTTCGCTCGAAGATCGGGACACCGGTTTGCCTTTTAAGATACGCGCGCAGTACGTGGTCGGTGCTGACGGAGCCCGCAGTCGAGTAGCCGAGCAAATTGATTTGCCGCTAGGGGGAAGCATGGGCCTCGGGGCTGCCGCCAATGTGTGGATCAAAGCGGACCTCACGAAATACACGGCGTATCGGCCGGGTGTCCTCTACAGCCTCACCCAGCCAGGGACCGACTACTCGGTCGGGAGTGGCACGTTCATTTGCGTACGCCCCTGGACCGAGTGGGTAATGTTGTTTATGTATAACCCTAAGGAAGGCGAGCCGAACCTGCAGCCGGATGCCATTCGGACCCGCGCACATCGTCTGATCGGCGATGAAAGCGTTGCTATCGAAGTGCTCGCCACGAGCAAATGGACTATTAACCAAGTCATTGCCCGACGCTATTCCAAAGGCCGGGTGTTCTGCGTTGGCGATGCGGTTCACCGTCATCCGCCTGCGAACGGCTTGGGCTCGAATACCTCAGTGCAAGATAGTTACAACCTCGCCTGGAAGCTGAAGCTCGTGCTGCAAGGCAGCGCGCACCCGTCGCTTCTTGACACCTATAACGATGAACGTCAGCCCGTCGGGGCACAGGTGGTGGACCGCGCAATGCGCAGCCTGCATAACCTCGTAGCCATCGCAGATGCACTTGGATTCGCTCAGGGTCAGAACGTAGCGGATGGGTGGGCGGCTGTCGACGAACTTAGTGCGCCGAGCACAGTCGGAGCCGCGCGCCGCAAGCGTCTGGCTGAAGCGATCGACTTGCAGCATTGGCAGTTTAACGCCCTCGGGATCGAAATTGGGCAACGCTATCGTATCGGCGCGATCTCCCCCGACGGAACAGCGGAACCTCCTTATCTACGGGATCCGGAATTGTATGACCAGCCGACGACATGGCCCGGCGCACGACTGCCTCATGTGTGGCTCGAAATCAAGGGCGCAAAGTTCTCCACGCACGACTTGGTCGGCAAGGGACGCTTCAGCTTGCTGATCGGTGTAGGGGGTGAAGACTGGTTCCGGGCAGCCAACTCCGTTGGCGAGCGGTTCGGTATAAACATCACTGTCTTTCAAATCGGTAGCACAAACGGCGTTGCGGATCCGTCAGGCGACTGGGCACGCCTGCGGGAAATAGATGACTTCGGATGCGTCCTCGTCCGCCCTGATGCACATATTGGATGGCGTAGTCTGTCTGCCGCGAAAGAACCCATTGCCGCTCTCGCGAGCGCGGTCGCAACAATTTTGGGCCGGGGAAGCTATGTCGCCGCAAATACGGGACCTAGATGAAACTTGCACTCACGAACGATGTTCCTCCAGCCTTGATTGTGGGCGAAGAGGCTATGGCGCGAGGATTCCTTTAGCAAGCGTAGGTTTGCGCTCACCCATACCCCGGCCGACAAAGCTCCTTTGCGGCGAATTGAGCGTCCGCGAGGACGGTGGACGCTGATTCGAGATATTGACGACATCGTGGCATTGCTCGACAAATTTGCCTGCGCCTTGCCCTTGTCCATTCGAACTTCGGCGGGGGCTTGTTGCGGAATTGAAGAGGCGGTCGCCACTGTGACCTTGCTAACTCGCCAGTTCGTTTGATCGTCGCCAAATTGCTAAATTCCACAATGGCATTTACGTCATCATGACATTACAATTGACAGTGACATATATGCCTACTATGATGATATAACAAGGCCGCTAGAGCCTTCGTGGTTGACGGGAGCAAATATGGCGCTGGCTGCAATCGGCGAAGCAAACACCGCTCAGAAAAAGGCGACGCGCGAGTATTTCGTGCGGATCGACGCTAGCCGTCCCGATCTGTTCGATCTTTTTACCGCAGATTTCCAATTCTATTTTCCCAAGTTCGGAGTAGGCCGCGGTCGCGCCGAATTCGAGATTTTGGCCGGCGGATTGATTGGCACGTTTCGCAGCTTTGCTCACGATCTGGATTCTTTCCGCTACATTGAGGAAAAGCATTTCGTGGCTGTCGAGGGTCGCACCCACGGAACAACCAGTGGCGGAAGCAAATGGTGCGGTGGCGAAACATCCGGCGGCCGCTTCAGCAGCATCTTTGAATTTTGCGACGGGCTGATCGCAAGAATGCATATTTACCTTGATCCGGACTACGCGGGTGAGGATACCGAGCGATTTATCTGGGGCCGGGGCGGTCGGCAATGGTAAATCAACAGGTAGACGGGGTTGATTTCGGTACACAACGCTTGGTCGGTAAAGTCGCACTAATTACCGGTGCGAGCGGTGGACAGGGCTTTGCCGAGGCGCAGATCTTTGCTCGCGAGGGCGCGCGCGTCGTGCTCACAGATGTCGCCCCGCCTCCCGAGTCGTTGTTGCGTGAGCTTGGTGCGCGAGGCTGTTTTATCGGCGCTAACAGCCCTGCGCAATTAGAAATCTACGCCGCCATGATCCCCGCTCGGCGAATCGGTACGCCCCTCGAGGTCGCTGAGTTGGCTCTATTCCTTGCTTCCGACGCTTCGCGTTACATCATCGGTGCCGAAATAACCGTGGATGGAGGCATCGGATGAATGCCTTGCCAGGAATACCCAGCAATCTGTCAGGCCGGTTGTCAGGCAAGACTGCGCTGATCACAGGCGGCGGACGCGGCATCGGACGCGCAACAGCAGAACTATTCGCCCAGGAGGGTGCCGCGGTATTTGCGGCAGATCTTGAGCATGGTGATCCATACACCAGTCCAGCCATTCATTTTCTGGCACTTGACGTTGGTAGCGAGTCGCACTGGGTTGCGGCTATGGCTGAGGTGACTGCTCTACATGGTGGAGTCGATGTGCTCGTCAACAACGCGGGAATCGCAGGCTCACAAAAGGCGATCCTCGATGAGGACTTGGATTCTTGGGACCGTGTGGTTAGCGTCAATCAAACCGGTGTCTTCCTTGGCATGCGCGCCGTGCTTCCTACTATGCGCGCGAACAAGCGTGGTTCGATCATCAACATTTCATCAATCTGGGGAATCGGAGCAGTCCCTATTGCGGCTGCCTATCAGGCAAGCAAAGCCGCGGTGCGCCATATAACCAAGCATGCCGCAATTGCGTATGGACCGGATAACGTGCGCGTCAATTCTGTACACCCAGGGATTGTAGATACGCCTCTCGTGCAGGCGCAATCCGGCGAGAGCAACGCGCAGGTAGTTGCACGGACACCTCTCGGGCGTATGGCACGTCCGTCTGAGATCGCGCATGCATTGCTGTTTCTCGCCAGCGACGAATCGAGCTTTGTCACGGGGGCAGAATTGTACGTCGATGGCGGATATCTCGCGTAATAAACCCGCGCCGCGGGCAACCGCCTTTAGCGAGAAGGCATGTTGTTGGTGAAGAATCTCGACGGAATCGGAGGATGGTATGTTTGAGCGCAATGAAATCTCCATTTTTATTTTGGCCGCTTCCATGGCGTGTACCTGGTCACCCGCAGCAGTCGCGACTGAGGCGTCTCCTGATCTTGCGAATTCGGATCAAATTAGCGAAATCATCGTGACGGCACAAAAGCGCTCAGAGCGCCTGAATGATGTACCGATGTCCATAACAGCCTTGACCGGTGAGCGGCTGCAAGAGCTGCAGGTCTTGCAGGTTTCGGATCTATCGCGAGTTGTGCCCGGCTTCTCGTATCAACCCAGCGATTATGGTACTCCCGTGTACTCGATCCGCGGTATCGGCTTTAAAGACGTGGCGGTTGCGGTTGCGCCAACCGTGAGTGTCTATGTCGATCAGGTGCCTCTTCCTTACTCGGTAGAAACGCAAGGCGCAGCATTTGATGTGGATCGCGTTGAGGTTTTGAAGGGCCCTCAGGGCACATTATTCGGGCAGAATTCTACAGGGGGCGCAATTAACTTCATCGCCGCCAAGCCCACTCGTACGTTCGATGCCGATACGGATGTTACCTATGGAAGATTCCAGGAAACCGACGTCCAAGGATTTGTGAGCGGCCCACTTTCAGATACTTTTTCGGGACGTATTGCACTTCGCACCGAGCAACGAGGGGATTGGCAAATCAGCGAGACACGCCCTCACGATACACTGGGTAATCGCAATTTCTCTACGGGCCGAGCACTCCTCGATTGGCAACCCAATGAGGTTTTTAAAGCGGAATTGAATATTAGCGGATGGATCGACAAGAGCGACACCCAAGCCGCACAGTTTGTTCAGTACTCGCCCAGCGTCCCGAACGGCTATCCGGACCAAACGGCGGCATTAAGTGTGTATCAACCGGCTCCCAATGACGCTCGCATCGCTGATTGGAAGGCAAATACAAGCCTCAAGCGCGATGACAACTTTTATCAATCGTCGCTGAACCTACAATGGGCGATCTCGGAGGCAGTGAGCCTCTCCTCGATCACTGCTTGGTCGGAATTCAAGCAGAATGCACCGACGGACACCGATGGATTCAACCTCGGCAACTTTTTGATGACCATCAAGGCTCACATACAATCGCTTTCTCAGGAAGTTCGGCTTTCGGGTACCAAGGCGAACGCCCTTCATTGGATGCTTGGACTGAATTATGAGGATGACCAATCGAGCGATGATCAATATGGCTCTGACTACGGATCCAATTCCGGGATCGGGCCGCTACGGTGGCGTTATTCGGACAATAGCAATCATCAGACAATCGATACAAAAGCCGCATTCGGCAGCCTCGACTACGCATTGACCGAAGCGTTCACATTTCAAACCTCCGTTCGCTACACGACTGCGAATAATGATTTTCATGGATGCTTACGCGACCCCGGCGAAGGGGGCCTTGCGACCGCGTTCTCGCTCCTAACCATCAATGCAATCCAGCCCGGGGCTTGCGTTACTCTAGACCCAGCTACTGGTTTATCGGTACCCATCGTACAAAAGACATTGCACGAGGATAATCTCTCTTGGCGGGTGGGGATGAATTGGAAGCCGGACTCGGACCAACTCTATTATGCGAACGCCACTAAAGGCTTCAAGGCCGGCAGTTTTCCTACCGTCCCTGGACTCATACCTAGTCAGTTCGATCCAATACAACAGGAGTCAGTTCTCGCCTACGAGGTCGGTTTCAAAAACGCTTTGGCCCACCATTCAATGGAGCTCTCGGGTGCGATTTTCTATGACGACTATCGCAACAAACAATTGATCGGATACGTCACCACCGCATTCGGCAATCTTCCTGGCCTGGTGGGGATACCAAAGTCCACCGTTACCGGTTCGGAGCTCAATCTCACTTGGAAGCCGATCAGCGGTGTTGACGTGACTGTTGGCGCGACATACCTGGATACAAAAGTAACATCCGATTTTACTTCCAATGACCCCTTCAACAATCCAATTAATCTGAAGGGGGAGGCATTTCCGAACGCGTCTAAGTGGCAGTTCCTGAGCGACGTTCAGTACTCGTTTGCAATATCGGATAAATTGTCGGGGTTCGTGGGGGGTAACGAGGCTTATCGTACGGCGACGTCTGCTGCATTCGGGAATAGCTCTCTTTTTAGATTGCCGGCATACGGCGTTCTTGATCTTCGTGCGGGTCTCAAAGAAGGAAACTGGCATGCGGAAGTGTGGGCACGAAATGTTGCAGATAAATTCTATTCGGAAACCGTAACGCACACCGTTGACACGGTCTCAAGGTTAGTTGGCATGCCGGCAACATATGGGATCACCGTGGGCTATCGCTTCAAGTGACCTGTCGGGGGTGACTACTACATCAGAAGCTATAACCCCGAGTTCAATCGCTCTCGCATCGATTCCAGGCTTAGCATGAGGCGCGAGCTCGCCTCCATTCCGATCGCCGCCAGGATGTCAATTGTCGAAGTCGGAGAGATTAAGGGCCCGATCATTTCCTTGGTTATATTCTGGTTTGGCGTGTTTTGGTGATTCAGATAGACTCAGCGTCACGATCAACACCGGTGTTTCGCGCAATAATCGTATTCTCACGTTCGTTGCCGAGCGGCGGCTCGTACCCCTTGTGACGACGGCCTTGTTTCTTGAATATGAGGACGTTCTCAATCGGCCGGAACAGCGATTGGCAACAGGCATGGCGAAAGAAGACGTAGTGGGTTTTTTGGCGGCCTTGGCGAGTGCTGCGGAGCCGGTCGATATTCACTTTATGTGGCGGCCACAATTGGCCGATGCCGCTGACGAGTTAGTGCTGGAGGCGGCGGTGAATGGTCGGGCTTCAGCCATTGTCACACACAATGTGCGCGACTTCTTGCCGGCAGCACGCGACTTCGAAATCGAAGTGAGTACACCGAGCGTCATGCTCCAGAGGATGAGGAAATGAGTAAGAACACCTATCCATTGAAACTTCCGACATCGGTGAAGAAGGCAGCCGCAGAATTGGCTGCCACTGAGGGCGTATCGTTGAACCAATTCATCGCGGCAGCGGTAGCGGAAAAGGTTGGTTCCTTGCGCGCCGCGGATGACTTCCTTCGTGAGCGCGCGGGAACGGCGAAACCCAAGGACATGCTCAAGTATCTGCGCCGTGCACCGAAGGTTGCGCCGAACGCTGACGACGTGCCATAGCGTAATGTCCAGAGAGGAAGCTCTGGGTTCGCCATCCCACGTGCTTGATCGCCACCTCTTACGAAGTTTTGGAATTTCTCGAGGCAAGCGCATCCGTACCTCTCTGGCGACGTCGAAAATCGCTCGAATCCGGGTGGGCCGACTGCCTCTTGGTGCCCACCGCGCGAACCGAGCCAAAGTATTAGGACGCCTAACAGGGCGAGCAAGACCATGAAGCCGTAGGCGCCAGTTCCGAAGGTACGCCAGAGAAAACCGGAAGCTAGGGTCGAAAGCGCAACCGCGACGCCTACGATCACGGCGTTGGATTAGGGCCGGCGCAAACGGCGCGTCCGGGCTGGGCCGCCGTTCAAGCGACCGCCCGGATCGTCGCCTTGCACCGATTGCATCGAACGAGTTGCGAGTCCGCTCACTTCGGTGCATTGCCGGCCATCTGCACCGTTGATTGGCGTAAGATCAATTGCGAGAGCTTCGGCATCGCCTGAGCGAGCGCCGTATCCACGCACACCATATAGTTCTCGCGATGTGACACGTCCAGTTCATCTTCGACCCGCTGACAGGCGAGGCGCGCCGCCTGGACCAAGCGCTCCTTGGCTTTTTCCTGTCCCCCGGAGGTCGACAAATCGATCCCGCTGAAATTGACGCGAACAGAGCTTGTTACTGGGGAAGCTGGATCCGCATTGACTGATTGAGTGGTGGCGCAAACAGCTGCCGTCAGGACGGCGACGATCGCGAACGATCGGACATGAAGGCGACGGGATACATCCTGATTGGTCATGGCAATTCTCCTGAATGGTTGTTGGGTATCGAACACGGCGCCAGATTGCGAAATCGGCGTGAGACGCGCAGCGGATTTCCGACGAAGGCCGGAAAATCCGGTGTGAATTGCGCCGACGGCGGCACGAATGTCCGGGCCGTTTTGCCCTTTACCGCAACATCGATAATCAGGCTTGCTTGAAAAGGTGAGCATGCGAGCTGCTCACCGGGAGGAGTTCCTTGCGTTCTTTCAACTTCAATTCGAGCGAGCCGCGGAATGACCGGTAAATCGTCTCAATCGCACTCACGTTGACGATGATGCTGCGATGGACTTGCCAGAACACGGCGGGGTCCAGCTTCTGTTGCATCTCTTTGAGCGAGGAGGTGAGTAGAAACGATCCGGTGCGCGTGTTGATCGTCGTGTACTTGTTGTCGGCGCGCAGATAATCGATTTCAGCGGTCGCGACCACGCGCAGTTCCGAGCCGCGCGGAACGGTGAGCCATTTCAAGTAACGAGGCTCATTTCCGAGCGCGCTCTTCAACAGGTCGCTGAGGCCGCTCAGGTCGGCAGGTGGCTCGCGCAGACGCTCGCGCAGGCGGTCGATCGTCAGCTTCAAGCGGTCGGCGGACACCGGCTTGAGCAGGTAGTCGAGGGCGCCCTGCTCGAAAGCCTGCAGGGCATAGGCATCGTACGCCGTGATGAAGACGACGTGGGCCTTGCCGCTGGCATGGCGCGCGACCTCGATGCCGGTGGCGCCCGGCATTTGAATATCCAGGAACAGCACGTTGGGTCCGTGGCGGTCGAGTGCCTCGATCGCCTGCAGGCCGTCTTCGGCCTCGGCGCTGATGTGCAGCTGCGGCCAATGCTGCCGCAGCATGTCGCGAATCTCGGCGCGGAGCAGCGGTTCGTCCTCGGCGATGATGGCGGTCGGGACTTTCACTTTCTTGGTGCTTCGGGCTCTTCGGCCCGCTTGGTGCGGGCGAATGCCGCTCGCAGGGACTGGATGAGCAAATTTAGACTGTCTTCGGCCCCGGGGGAGTCGGCAGCGAATTCGCTGCGGATTCTGGCGAGGTCATCGAACAAGCGGCGCGGATCGATCTGTGCTTCCGTGGCGGCGACTCGCGAATCAAGCAGTTGTTGTTCGAGATTGACGCGGCGCAGTTCGGTCGCGCGGAAATTCTCGAGGATTCGGTCGGCCATGCGCTGATTGAAATAGACCAGCATCACGAAACCCCCGTAGATGTACAGGTGAGTGCTGGTTTCGAACGCTGCTGGCCAGAACAGGTTCGGCTTGCCGGGAGCCAACGGAAAGAGTTGCAGGTACACCCATTGCATTGCGCAACTCGACAGGAAACCCACCGGGTAAGTGGCGAGGACGGCTGCGGTGTACGCATAACGTGGACGCTTGCCGCGTGTGACGACCTCATCCGCGAACAAGCCGATGGGCAACAACAGTGCCACGTTCAATGCCATCGAGGCGTAGTGCAGACTCGGGTGTCCGAGCCAGGTCCCAAACAGAACATCCTCGGTCGATTGGATCAAAATCGCGAATTGTCCCAGCACCTGCATGGCGAAAAAATAACGCCATCGTAGGGGGCGCAGGGCGGACCGTATGAACGCGATCATGCCGCAACCAGCGGGATGTACACCGTAGCGACGACACCGCGGGTGGCGGCAGGGGTGAGCGAGAGAACGGCCTCATCGCCATACAGCATGCTCAGGCGACGTCGAATGTTGGCGAGTCCGGTGCCGTGTCCGTCCGTTGCGGACAGTCCTTTGCCGGAATCGGTGACCTTCAGGACCAAATTCCCCCTCTCACGGCTGGCCGAGACGCGGATTGATCCGCCGTCGACGGCAGGGTTGATGCCGTGCTTGACGGCATTCTCGACCAGCGTCAGCAGCAGCATGGTTGGAATTCTCTCGACTGCAAGCTGTTCTGGAACCTGCAGCTCATAGGTCAGACGGGACCCCATGCGGATCTGGTGAATGCGCAAGTACGCATCGATCAGAAGCAGTTCGTCTGCCAGGGCGGATTCCTCCTGGCGAAACTTGGGAAGCGCCTCGGAAAAATAGCGCATCAAATGGTCGAGCATGGCAATCGCCGCCGGTCGGTCGACGCGCGCGAGGGTGCGCACGTTGGCGAGGGTATTGAACAGAAAGTGCGGCTCGATCTGCGCGCGCAGCAACTGCAGGCGCGCCCGTTTCACATCCGCATCGAGCGCGGCTCCTTCGATTTGCTGTTGGATCAGACGCGTGGTGGCCGTGCGGGCGGAACTGCGGTACACGCAGGCCGAGAGTATGAACGCCACCATCAGCCCATATTGAAGATTCGGATCAAACGCCCGATCCTCGATCGTGAAAAACAACGTGCAGAACCCCCATACGCCCGCGCCCACCATGACCAACCACGCGTAGCGGCGGACACCGGACTGCGGTGCGAGATTGATTCCGGCGGTGAGTGCCGGCACGGTGGGCAGCTGATGCACCATCATGATTCCCCAGAAGAGTCCCGCCTTCCAGAATGCCGTGACGAAGTCGTGCTCGACCCAGTTGTTGACTAGACCGTCGAGGTACCAGCTGGTCATGAGGCCGAGGGTGACGAGGCAGGCATAACCGCTGCCGACGAAGAGCCCGCGCTCTCGCATCCGCGCTAGCCAGCGCAATCCGGGGATCGTCGTCCACTCAATCTGGGTCATGGTTCGATGCTAACAAGTCCGTTGTGTGCCCGCACCGGGGGTAATCGAGAAACGCCGGAAATAATGTGCGCCATAGGTGCATTCATTCCGATTTTTGGGCCACTCACTCCGCGATTCGGGCCATTCGTCGGAAAATTCGGGCCGCGCGCTTCGCCGTACCCGGACAATGGACCTTGACTGATCCGCTGGTCAGTCCGAGGAGCGAAGTTCGGGAATATGGATACCCATAAAAAGGAGAGGTTTATGTCGAAAACAATTGGATCTCGCGGTGACCGTCGATTTTACCGATTTCCTCTGCGCGCCGGCGCGGTGCTGTTGAGCCTACTCGGAGGTCTGGCCGGTACCTCGACGGTCCGCGCGCAAGGGGCGGTGGAAACTTGGCATACCGTCATGGAGTCGGTCATCCCGGCCTCTGGTCGGAAAAACGCTGTTGCGTTGCCGCAGTATGCGTATGTAGATGTGGCAATGTACGATGCGGTCAATTCGATCGACCGCCGCTATCGCGCGTTCGCGGTGAACGTGGCTGCGGCGCGTGACGCGTCGAAGGATGCTGCGGCTGCCCAAGCTGCGCATGATGTCCTCCTGGCGCACTTACCCAGCCAGGGAATTGCACTCGATGCGGCGCTCGCCTCGAGCTTGTCACTCATCCCCGACGGGCAGTCCAAGGCCGCCGGTATCGCCGTGGGTAAAGCAGT
>WNFO01000656.1_pt1 | contig 25388 bp, 16 predicted proteins | sample 5400251 | NCBI WGS metagenome assembly WNFO01 (sample SAMN13153354, study PRJNA577476) | soil metagenome | isolation source: 100 cm saprolite under Madrone tree | place: USA:California | collected 2016-06-14
CGAGACGGGTTGCATCGAGGCGCGAACGGACCATAACACCCGCTCCTATCGCCTGCGCCATCCGCCGTGGCGACCTGAACTCGCCCGCCTGCGCGCTTTCGGGCTTGATATTGACTGCGGCAATACGCCGACGTTGGCTTTATTAGATCAGGCAGCAAGCCTCTATCAGCCGGTCGCACGCGGCGAACAGACGGGCGAACAGGGCCTGTTCGGAGCGCAAACGATATCGCTGTGGCTGAATTATTTTCACAATGATAACTTAACTTACACAGTGAATAACTGGGTGGGTGCGGCGCTCGCCGCCGACCGCCTGACCACTCGACCCAAGCTGCGGATTTTAGAACTCGGCGCCGGCGCCGGCAGCGCTGGTGAAATCTTACTGCGCTGGTTTGATGAACGCGGGCTTCTGCCGCGCATAGAACGGTACCTGATTACAGAACCGAACGCCTTTTTCCGGCGGCGCGGTCAGCGTGAATTATTAAAGCGCTATCGCGATCTGCCGCTGGAATGGGGGGCGCTTGACATTAATTTGCTATGGGACACTCAAGGCGTAGCTCGGGGTGAGTTCGACCTGGTATACGGCGTTAACGTCCTGCATGTCGCTAAGGAGCTGTTATTTAGCTTAAGCCAAGCGCGTGACGCGCTGGCGGCCGATGGTTGGTTGGTGATTGGCGAGTGCGTGCGGCCCTATGTCAATCAGCCGATCTACGCCGAGCTGATCTTTCAGATCTTAGACAGCTTTACCGACGTGAATACGGATCCCGAAATTCGTCCGAATCCGGGCTTCCTCACCGCGGATCAGTGGCGCCGCGCATTTACGCGCGCCGGTTTCGAGTGCGCCGAAGTCACGCCAGACGTCGATCGTATTCGCGAGGTGTATTCGCATTTTTTCACCGGTGCCATCTGCGGACAGCGCGCTGCCAGAAATGATGTTCGATAACCGCTATAAAAAAGGGGCTAGAGCTCAGCATCGACACTACGTAGTAAAGCTGAAATGTAGCTCAAAGTTTGATCATTTGGATGGCGATTGCGGCCAATCGGCTCTGCCTGCAATCTCGCCTGCGGTGAGCTGGATTAATCCCCACACCTTACGCAAATGCTGCTCGGTCGTGAGCACATTTCCAAAACCGATCCGCAGGACCGTGCGACCATGTAACTTCGTTTGCGTAAGATAAGCGCGGCCACTCGCGTTGATTCGCTCCACGATCTCGCTGTTTATCATGTCGATCTTCGACTCGTGAACGCTTTCGGAGTTCTTTTTGTCGGTGGCGACGAAGCGAAAACAAACAACCGGCATCACCACCGGCGCGGTCAGCTCGAAGCGGTTGTCGATCTTGACCCAGTCTGCGAGCAGATTAGCCAGCCGGAGATGATCGCGAATACGCGCGGCCATTCCCGCACGGCCAAATGTGCGAAAAACCATCCAGGCTTTTAATGCACGAAATCTTCTGCCAAGTTGGATTCCGTAATCCATGTAATTTTTCTCCGCTTCCACCGTGTCCCCGCGCAGATACTCGGGGACGAGCGTGAAGACGCGGCGGAGTCGTTCGAGATCGCGCACGTAAAGCACGCTGAAATCGAGCGGCACAAAAAGCATTTTGTGCGGATTGGCCACGATCGAATCCGCTTCGCTCCAACCCGCCGTCACCCATTTGCATTCGGGCAAAAGGGCGAGTCCGGCCCCGTAAGCGCCATCGATGTGTAGCCACATTTTCTGTTCGCGGCAGATCCGCACGACCTCAGCGATTGGATCGACGCTTGCGGTCGATGTTGTGCCGACTGTGGCAACGACAGCAAGCGGCTTGAATTTTTCCCGAAGATCATGCGCGATCATTTCACGCAATCTCGTCACTTCCATCCGAAATTCGGCGTCACTCGGCACGCGCCGCACGTTTTCCTCGCCCAGCCCGAGCGCAATCGCTGCTTTTTCCACGGAGCTGTGCGCTTGATCAGATGTGTAAATGCGAAATCGCGGGACATCGGCGCGACCCGCGAGTCCGAGCTTGCGCGTTGAGGGCGCGGCTTGCTCGCGCGCGACCGCGAGCGCATGCATGATTCCTACCGAGGCCGTGTCGTAAACGACGCCGTCAAATTCCTCCGGCAAATGCAGCCATTGGCGGAGCCAATCGATCACGAGCGTTTCCAGCTCGGTCGCGGCCGGTGACGTGCGCCAAGTCATCGCGTTCACGTTCAGCGGCGCGGTGATGATTTCGCCGAGGATTCCAGGCGCCGTTGTCGTCCAGCCGAAGTAACCCATGAAGAGTGGATGTCCCCAATGCACGAGTCCGGGAACGATCACCCGATCGATGTCGGTCAGAATTTTCTCGAATGATTCGCCATCCTCAGGAGGTTCCGCCGGCAATGCGGCGAGGATCGCGCCCGGCTTTGCGTTTGGGCCGACCGGACGCTCACCGATTGTTTCCCGATAATCCGCAATCCAATCGGCGAGCTGATGAAGTTGTTCGCGAAAAACCGCCGGCGAAACGTCGCCGAGCTCAGTCAGGCCAGTGTGCAAATTTGATTGTCCATCTTTCATTTCTTAAGCCGAGAAGTCGTCGCCATCTTCTAAGATCGACAAGCGTTGTGGAAGTCCTTGGCTTCGGTTTCAGAGGAAACACTCCGACGAATCGGAAGAATGTAAGTGCAAGGTTTCATGTCACCGCTTCTCAGGTAGGGATGGCTCTCCGAGCCGTCCGACTTTTCTCTCCGAAAAGGAATCGACGGACGCCCCGGAGGTGCATCCCTACCTGGTAATCAGAAAGCAAAGCCAAAACTGAAATGGAACGCGCCGAAATCTTCGCCATTCTGCGGATTAGGATTAACTCCATAATCGAGACGAACCGGTCCGATGGGCAACTTATAGCGCAAGCCGACACCGAGCGCGTAACGCATGTCGCCGAGGCCGGGTTCCTCCGCAGTCGGCAAAAGATTACCGGCGTCGGTAAATAGCGCGCCCTCCAATTCACCGAAAATCGGAACGGTGTACTCGATGTTAAAGATCGTAAAAAATTCGCCGCCGATCGGATGACCTTTGCGATCGTGTGGGCCGAGGTCGCGCTCGCCGAAACTTCGCACGCTGTTACCGCCGCCATTGAAAAAGCGTTCGTCGATTGGAATCGCCGTTGCCTCATCTGCTCCGCTGGTGGTGAGCGAATGAATGATGCCGGCGCGCGCGCCGAACGCGAGGGAGGACTGCCGGAACCAGCGCTGTAATCCGCTGCCCGTATTATCTTCCACCACACCGGGAGCCAGCGGCTTTGGTCCAAAAGGAATATAGTAGCCGACCCGGACCGTGCCGCGGACGAATTCGATGTCGCTTCCGAATGCGTTCAACGCCAAGTCCAGGGTGTTATTGATGACGAGCCCCCGAGGGGACACGAGTGGACTCTCGCGCAGATCAAACGTGTTCGTGAAGCCCAGCGTATTCACGAAATATGACGTCTCACCCAGGAAAATCGGTTTGATGGCGGCGCTGGTTATTTCGACATGTCGAACGGCGAAGATCACGCCAGCCTCGTCCTGTTTTGTAATCTTGCGCGTCAACTCGAGGCGGCCGCCCAGCTCGAACTTGGAATAGCCGTCGAAATCGAAAGTCAAAGCCGCCAGCCGCGCTTTGAAAGCAAAATCGGTGTCGAAAAGGAACGGGTCTTCGTAGGCGATTTCGCCTTTGTAGCCTCGCTGCGACACTTCAATCGAGGTCGTGAGGGGACGACCGTAACCGAAGAGATCGCGATCACGAAATAGCACGCCGAAAATCCCGCCCTCGTATGACCCGTAGCCGATGGCTAAACCGAACTCCTTGCTCTTGGCTTCTTCCGCCGAGATGTCGAGGCGTAATAGATTTCCATCGACCGGCACCGGTTTAATTTGCAGGACGTTGAAGAGACCTGTCCCCATGAGCGTGCGGAATCTCTCGTCGAGAACGTCTGGACTATAAGTTTGGCCGCTCAGCTTGCTGAATCGCTTGGTGACATAACCGGGGCGCAGACGATCGAGCCCACTCACCGTCACGCCGTCAAAATGGTAAAGCGGTCCGGCCGCAATCGCGATCTCCACCGGCACGCGACCATTCACGGCCTCCTCCGGCGCGCCGGTCGCTTCAACTTTCACATCATAGTAACCGCGCGTCTTAAAGTAGGTCTGCAAACGTCGCGGGATATCGGCGACACGCGCATCGGTGTACGGCTGCTGCAAGAGATCGAGCATTTGCCCGCGCAATGTTTCCGCGTCGTAAATGGCCCGCCCGCTAAATGAGACGTCGCCGAAAAAATATTGCTTTCCCTCGTGAATCGGGATGATCGCGTCCACCTGGTTGCTTTGCTCGCGATAGGTGTAGCGCGGAGGATCGACCACGGCATCGAGGAATCCCTCCGCGATATAAAAGCGATGGACGAGATCGGCGCCTTCTTGAACGTCGGCAGCGACGAAGGGGAGATTTTTTTGCAATTTCGAATAGCGCTCGCGTGTCGGCCCTACCGCGTACTCGAAGAGCTTCTCCGCTGGTTCTCTTGTGTTGCCATCAAAGATCACATTACCCAGAGTCATGAGCGGGCCTTCGTTGATTTCCAGACGTAGGCGATCACTCGATTCGATCACATAACGCACGTCCACTTTCGCGTAACCATGTTTCCGGTAAAAAACTGCGAGAAAAAAAGCGAGATCATCCCCGCGCGCTGCGGTTAGTCCGAAATCATCGATCGTTGTGATCTGCTCCTTTAATTGCGATCGCAATTCCTTTTCATCAAACGCGTGCTGGCCGCGAAATTCGATCACGCTCGCGCGCTGCGCCCGCTTTTCCTGCTGCTTCGCGACCGCCCGTTTTGCTTTGTCTTTTTCTTCCTGTTGCGGCAGATCGACGGCGTTTTGCGCGAGCAGCGTGGTCCCCGCCAATACGTTGCACAGAATAAGACCAATGGTGCGTCGCATCTCAGCGGAAGCGGATGAGATATCTTACCATACCGCGAAAATCTCCGCCGACGCCGAGGTCGCCGACCAGAACGAATTGCTGGTTGATCTTGAAACGCGCCGTGGCTTTTTGTTGGCCGGTGCGTGGATCGACCATGCCAATGTCCACGTCCAGGCGATTGAAGACCGATTCGCCTTTCGTCGGCTGACCTTTCTTGAAAATTTTCCGGTAGAGCTGTTGCACCAGCAACGACGCGGCCCGCCCGGCCAGCACGTTGTTACTGGCAGTGAGTTCTTCTCGCGTCACTCCAGTTGCGAGCAGCGAGATGACTTCTTCCTGGGGAAGCGGCGGCTCGCTTGAGAACATCGCTTCCGGCGCCAGCAAGGTGCCGTAAACATAAACATGAATCGTGTAATCGCGGAGCAACGAAGTGCCGTGCAAATCAATCTTCGGATTCATTGAATCGCTTGGATCAAAATAAAGAAAACCAGAGGCGATTTCGAGACGACTGAACGGAAGGGTCGCTTCCACATCGTTGAGTCGAACCAAGCCTTGCAATCCTGGATGCAGTCCCGTGCCGCTCAATTTCAGATCGCTCACGGCCCCGCCGTTGGCCAGGTTGCCGCGAATGAGCACCGCGTCCTTCGTCTTAATCGCGACATCAAATTTCCAATCGCGGATCGGCGGTTGCGGGAAGGAAAAATCCGGGCGCGACGACGGCGGCTGCGGCGCGGGCCGGCCCGGCAGACCGATTGGGATCAAATCGATATTCTTGAGGAACTGACTGTTGGTCAGCGCGACATTGCCTGTGACGGTTGCGCTGCCGATCGGTCCGACGACTTTGATGTTCGCGTCCGCTCGCGCGGTCAATGTGTCGTTGCGCGCGACCAGTGCGCTTTCGGCTTTCAATTGCAGATCCAGATTCGCGGCGGTCAGTTTCGGAAATGTGATGCGGCCAGTCACCGAAAACGGGCCGCCGGCAAGTTCGCCGCCGAACCGCTCCAAGGTCAGCGCGTTACGCGCAAAGTTGAGCCGGCCCTTGAAATTTGTCAGCGCGGGCAGCGTAGGATCGCTAAACCGGGCGAGGTTCACAGTCATGTCGCCCGCGCCGGTGAAAATGGGGTGCCCGATCGTCCCGCCCAGATCAACATCCAGCGCCGCGTCGCCATCGAGTTCCTGAATCGCGGGTACAAATTGTCGCAGGAAATTGACGGAACTTCGCGGCAACCGGACTTTTGCGCTAAGTGGCGTGGCCTCATCCAGCTTCCGTTCGCGCAGAATCTTTGCCGCGTTGAACGGCAGGTTCGCTGTCAGTTCCATCGGTTGAATTTTGGTCTGTTGCAGCTTGCCTGAAACGTTCAGTTGGTTGTGTTGCGCCTGCGCGGTGAGATCGAATGTCGCCGGCTCCAACTTGGGTAGTTGCTCGCTCCGGACATCGCGCATCTGCACGTCAAGCTGCGCGTTCAAATCCGCCAGGGTTCCTTGCGCGTCGAACTTCACGTTGATTGTCCCCGAGGCCGCCGGTTTTACGCCCACATCCTCGAAAAGTCTTTTGATGTCGATGTTCTCCGATTGAAAGGTCGCCGTCACCTTTCCATCGGACGGAGATACTGGCGCACGCGTCCCAAGGTTCTTCCAAATAAACGGGACCGAGACATAGCCCGAAGCATATTTGGCTGTGCCCTGATCAAGCTGGATCTTTGTAAGCTCAAGCGTTGCCCCGCTTGCCCGAACGATCGCTTGGAAATCCATCTTATTGCTGCCGAGAAAGAGAATCGGAACATTCAATCCAGCCGGCGAATAGGCGGCTTCCGCCTTCGCCTGCAACGATTGCAAATCGCCGTAGCGGCCTTTCTCGAGGGCAAGCTTCAGGCTCCCGGAATGTTTGAACGTCGTCGCTGCTTCGCCGCGGCCGTCCCAATTGATAAAGAACGATCCCGCCAATTTGCGCTCGTTTCCATAAGCAGTGAGCAACGGTTCGAGCGTCGATAAGTCCGAAACACTCGCCGACAGCTTTCCGCGGTAGCGATGTGGCGCACGAAGATCGACGAGTCCATTCGCGCCAACAAAATCGCGTTCATTCAAACTCGCGGTGAAATCATTCACGTAAATCACGTTGCTCGAGATCGAGCATTGCGAGCTCAGTTGCTTGAAGAGCAAATCTCGCATCTTAAGATTCGATCCAAAGATTGTGATTTGGCCGTTACTGACTCCCTGCTTCCGCTCAATCTGCGCTGCGACGTGCAATGTCCCAATGATCTTATCCGGCGAATCGGACGCCCAATAATCGCCGAGCTCGATCGCGTTTAGCGAAAGGTCCAACTGCGCTGATTGTGACGCGGCCATGCGCAACTCTTCCGGCAACCGATATCGGCCTCGAACACTGAGGTCGTTTTGGTTCCGCCTTAGATTGAGGCGTTCCAGCTTGACCACGTCGTCGGCGCCGCGGAGCGCTCCTTCGACTGAATCAATCGCATAATCCCGATAACGCACATTAGTTATCTCCAGGTCCACGGCGGAGCGAAGATCGGCGAACCAGGATTTTCTAATATTAGACGGCGGCACTATCTTAGATGCTCTAAGATTAACGCTGAGCTTGTCGATCGCGCCGTTCTCAAATCCGATCGAACCCCCCGACGCCATGAAGTTGGCATCAAACTTCCCATTCTTGATCTCGATCTTGCCGTTAATCTGCGCAGAACCAGTCAACGGTTCGACACTTCCTGCCGTCATCGCGTGCAAATCGACAGCCTCACCTGTTAGCTCGAGCGTCGCGGCGCTGCGGCCGAATTGTCGGATGTCCGGCGGCAACTCGGCCGATCCGCGCAAATGGAATTTGTTTTGCGCGTGCACCAAATCAGCGACGGGCAGCGTCGCGATTCCGTCACGCGCAATCACTTGAAAATTGACGCGATCGAAAAAGATCCCTTGCTCGCGGAAGTTATTGATATGCGCGGAGGCAGTTCCATTCCACGTGCGCGGTGTGTTGAGCACGCCCGTTCCATCGATCGTAAGTCGCTCGATGTCGCCACGCCTAACTGCTTCCGATAAACCGAGATATTTGTTGAGCGCCTCGACTTTCACATTCTCAACAACCAAATGAGTATCTGTGTTTAGCGAAGTGCGCGTTTCGCGCAAAAGGAGTGACCCCGATAGTTTTCCGGAACCCATCTCCGACTCGACCTCGATCGTTAACGTTCCCGACCTGATTCGCGAAGCATCCACCCTTAGGGAGTGAATGCGCTCCTCATTATTGAGGACGAGATCGCGTACCATCAGATTGCTGTTTACGTAAGAAACCGGCGCAGAAATTTTCGACCAGGCTGGCGCCGTTGGGAGTTGCAATTTCTCGATGCGCAATTCGCCCGGCGTGCGCGGATTCAAGTCAAGATCGACATGTTGCATGACGAAATCGTGCGGCTGATTGCGCACGACAAGATCGACATCGGACAACCGCAGCCGTTCCGCTGGAATGATTCCCGGTAGCCTGATTCTCTCGTCGACTTTCGGAGGACGCACTTTGAGCGGCGTTCCCGCCGGATTCAAAACAAAGCGCGCACAACGCACCTCGATATTTCGGAAGGCATCGGTCGGGCCGTGCCGAAGAAAGCGCCATAAACTGTAATCCCCGTGCGCGAAATCGGCGTCGATCGATTCGACGTCCGAGGGACCAATCGCGACCGCGTGAAAGTTCCGTACGGTCAGACCGGTAAAAACATTACCCTCCAAACGGAAATCCATTTTCAGATTTTCTTTGGCTGCGTAATGCAACGCAATCTGCCGCACGAGGCCCTGCAGCAACGGCCGATGAAAGATCAGCACTAGCGCGCCAAAGATCGCCAATGCAATCCAGGCACGGCGCTTCCATCCTCTGTACGGAGGAATTTCTGCCTCGCCATCTTCGCCCACGAGGGCGGTACTCTATTTCCACGAGGGGAAAGCGCAAATAATGCAACTGTAGCGGCGCTCTATGAGCGCCGAAGGTGCAACGCTCAATAATCCAACGCCTAACTCAGAAGCAGCACTTAACGATTGCGTGTGACGGCGTCTCGCGTGACGCTTTTCGAGAAAAGCATGAGCCCGGACAAGCTCTTCGATTATCTCGACGGCAAGCTCTCCACGAGGGAACGCGCGGAGCTGGAGCAGCGACTAACTTCGGACCAGCAATTACAACGCGAGCTCGCGGTGGCGCGACGAATTCATGCGAGCATGCGCGGCGATTCGCGCGAGGTTTTGCTGCCAGCCCAGGTGGATGTTTCGGAACGCGGCCGAAAAATGGCGCGCCGCGTCGGCGTGGCGTTTATCATTCTCATGGCCGCAAACGTGGGGGTCGGTCTATGGCTAATCGCACGACACGAAACGAAAAATCCGAATCGCGAATTGCTCGAAGCGCAAATGCGCCAGCAATTGGCGAAATCTCTCGAACATACAGCGGCGGCTGCGCTGACGCCCGCACCGCTGGGCGTGAGCGAGATCACAATAACGGCAGCGCCCGGGCGACTGGATGCGGTTGCGAACGAAGTCGCCGCAGTCACGCAGCAGCTTGGCGGTTCCGCCACGAAAGGAATTCCGGAGCAACATCGTCTCGGCCTCCTTGTCGATCTTCCGGCGTTTCGGGAGATGGAATTTCGGGCGGCGATTTCGGCAATCACCGGCGGCGCTCCGAGCTCAGCCTCGCTTTTGCCTTCGCCTAATGAAACGGCCGGGCCAGGTTCTGGGAAGAAAAGTTTTGCCGTGCAAATCGTCGAGTCCCCGCTACCGCAAAACTGATCGCGGATTGTAAGATCAGATGATGCGATGATTGCGATCACGTTCGCTTTGCCGGCGGAGAGTTCGGGATTCGTTGCTCTTGTGCGAGACAAGCGACGCGCAGTGAGCGGCGACACTGAAATCATTTACGGAGAGATCAACCAGCGACCAGTCGCGATCTTTCACACGGGAGTTGGCCGAAAAGCTTGTCAGGCAAACATCGATAATTTTCTGCGCATTGAACATCCGGATATTTGGATCAGCAGCGGCTTCGCTGGCGGCGTAGGCCAAGACCAAAGAGTCGGTGATTTGTTTCTCGCGGAAAATTTCTCGGACCGAGAATTACTCTCCGCCGCGCAGCGCCTTCTCGGCGACCGAAAGGCGTGGACGGCCAAACTTTTTACATCGACATCGATCGTCGATTCAACTGCGCAACGAAATGAGATCGCGCGCGCACAGAGTGCGCTCGCGACAGACATGGAAACCGAAACAATCGCGCGAGCATGCATCGCGCGCGGTATTCGAATGCTTTCTTTGCGCGCGATCAGCGACAGTTTGGACGAACCGTTCCCCGCTCCACCGCATCTTTTATTCGACCTCGAACGACAGCGAACTGATATCGCAAAGCTTTCATTATATCTTCTGAAACATCCTAGCAATGTCTGGCGTTTTGTTCGCTTCACGAGTCGGATTAGGCAGGCCCGCCAGGCTTTGACCGACGCAATTGTCGCGCTTCTGCAAGAATTGCGCGGCTAACGAGCAGGCCGCGCGGGCTCGATGTGAACAAGCACATCGGCAATGCGCGGGTCGGTTTGTTGAACGGCGGTTTTCACTTGATGCGCGATGTGATGGCCTTCGCGCACGGAAATACTGCCGTCTACTTTTACGTGGAGATCGACATAAAAGTTCAAACCCATTTTTCGCACGAGACATTTGTCGATCTCGATCACCCGCGGAACAGAGGCAGCCGCCTTGCGGACAAGATCGATAATTTCGCCACGCGGCGCGGTGTCAAGAATATCGTGCAGCGCGGGCCCGAGCAGACGCACGCCGATGGTGGCGATGATGAGGCAAACAAAAATCGCAGCCCAGTTATCCGCGCTTCGCCATTTTTCGCCGCCGATCAAAGCAATCGAAATTCCAATAAACGCAGCCAGGGACGTGAGCACATCGGCACGATGACGCCATGCGTCGGCTTCAACGGCGATGCTTTCGATGGAACGGCCAAAGCGGACGACGTAACGGAAGAGAGTTTCCTTTACGGCGACGACCGTGAGAAGCACCGCCAAAGTGAAGGGGGCGGGCGCGCGATGCGGCAGAAAAATTGTCCGAGTGCTCTGCACCGCGAGCAGAACCGCGGCGGCGAGAACACCGAGCGCGACAAAAATCGCGGCGAGCGGTTCCGCTTTGCCGTGACCGTAAGGATGCGTGGCGTCCGGAGGTCGCGCCGCAAAGCGTAATCCGCCCCAGATCACAATCGAGCCGGCAACATCGAGAGAAGATTCAATTCCGTCCGCGATGAGCGCATAAGCATTTCCAAAAACGCCGGCGATGATTTTGATAATCGCGAACGCGACATTGACGATCATGCCGATGAGAGCGAGGCGGGCGCCAGCTTGCAGATTGCTGGCGGTAACGTTCGATGTAGGCTGCTGCGCCGGCGACATGACCAAAAATATAATCGCAGCCGTTTACGAAACGCACGGAAATCCGGCGGACGTCTTGCGCATTGAGACCCAGCCGTGGCCGAAAGCACGGCCGGGTGAAGCGGTCGTGCAAGTGCGCGCTGCGCCGATTAATCCTGCGGACTTGAATGCAATCGAAGGAAAATATCCGGTGCAGCCGGCGCTTCCCGCGACTCCGGGATTTGAGGGCGCGGGAGTAATTGTCGATCTTGGCCCCGAAGTCACGAACGTCGCGATTGGTGCGCTGGTGATTTTACCGCACAACATCGGCACATGGCGCGAGGCGGTCTCGGTAAAAGCGGACGAGCTTGTTGCTGTGCCGCCGGAAATTGAGCCGGCGCAAGCGGCGATGTTGAAAATCAATCCGATGACTGCATGGCGATTGTTGCACGATTATGTCGAGTTGAAGCGCGGTGATTGGTTGATTCAGAACGCGGCGAACTCCGCCGCTGGCCGCGCGGTGATTCAGATCGCGCACGATCTCGGTTACAAAACTCTAAACGTTGTTCGTCGCGCGGAGTTGATCGCTGAATTGCGCGCGGACGGCGGCGATGTCGTGCTTGTCGATAGCGAGGCTCTTCGCGACGAAGTGAAAAATGCGACAAGCGGCGCGCCGATTCGTTTGGGTCTGAATGCGGTGGGCGGCGAGAGCGCCCTACGTCTCGCAAATTGCCTCGCCCCCGGATCGACAATGGTAACTTTCGGCGCAATGAGCTTGCAGCCGCTGAAAATTCCGAATGGCCTGCTCATTTTCAAAGATCTGCGCTTCCGCGGCATCTGGATTAATAAATGGTACGACAACGCCACGATGCAGGAACGCATGGAAGCGTTTCGGCAGCTCTTTGAAATGGCGAAACGCGGATTGTTGAAAGCAAAAGTGGAGAAAGTTTATCCACTCAGCGAAGTAAACGCCGCAGTCGCGCACGCTGCGCAAGGCAAACGCAGCGGCAAGATTATTTTCGAGTTCAACGATTTGTAGTCTCCTCGCTCTGTCGAGGCGTCTGCGCCCAAATCCATTCACGGCGACAGAGCGCCGTGGCTACAAACGCGCTATCCTTCCAATTCACAATGATGCTCAAAGTAATCATAGTTGGTGCAGGCATTAACGGCGTTACTTCCGCGATTGAGTTAAAAAATCGCGGTCACAAAGTATTTCTGATTGATCCGGGGCCACTGCCGCATCCGCTAGCTGCGTCCAACGATATCAGCAAGGCGATTCGTGCGGCTTACGGCGCGGATGAAGAATATACAGTGCTCGCCGAACGCTCGATCCCGATCTGGCGGAAATGGAACCAGGAACTGGGAGTCCAATTGTATCACGAGACGGGCGTTTTGTTCCTGCGACGGCAACCAATGGAACCCGGTGGCTTTGAATATGAGAGCTGCAAGGTGTTGGAAAGGCGCGGGCACAAGTTCGAGCGCATCGATTCGGCGAAGCTGCGCCAACGTTTTCCCGCCTTTAATGCGGAACGGTTTCAAGACGGCTTCCTTGATCCGGACGCCGGCTACGTTGAAAGCGGGCGTGTCGTTGCCATGCTTGCCGAGCGCGCGAAATCGCGCGGCGTTGAATTACGTCAAGGTGTCAAGCTCGCCGCGCTTGATGAAGGTAACGATCGTGTTAAAGGCGTTGTCCTCGAAGATCGAGATCGGATTAGTGGAGACGCGGTCGTTATCGCCGTTGGGGCCTGGACTCCGTATCTGTTACCGTTTACGAAAAAATTCCTTCGAGCGACCGGCCATCCCGTATTTCATCTCAAGCCGCGCAACCCCGAACTTTTTTCGCCCGAACGTTTTCCCTTTTTCGGGGCCGACATTTCAACGACAGGTTATTACGGTTTCCCGCTGAATCAAGGCGTCGTCAAAATCGCGAACCACGGTCCCGGCCGGGAGATGTCGCCCGACTCTCCTGACCGAACAGTGACGCCCGCAGAAGAAAAGGATCTGCGCGAATTTTTGTCGGGAGCGATTCCCGCGCTGGCAGACGTGCCAATTGTTCACACACGCATCTGCATGTACTGCGACACACACGACGGACATTTTTGGATCGCGCCCGATCCGGAAAGACCGGGGTTAGTCATCGCGACCGGCGACTGCGGCCACGGATTCAAATTCGCGCCGGTGTTGGGCGAACTCGTTGCCGATGCGGTCGAAAACAAACCGAATCCAATATTGCAAAAGTTTCGTTGGCGGCCCGAAGTGCGCGCGGGCGAGCAAAAAGAAGCTGCGCGGTTTCGACCCGAATAAGCTGTAGCCGCCTCACTCTGTCGAGGCGCGCCGTAACAATTGAAAAACACGGCAACGGAACGCCGTGGCTACAGCTCACAACTACTCCTTCTGTGCGGTTTCTTTTTTCGGTTGGCGCTTCAGCAATGTGATCTGCTTGATGCGCGCGGAATCGGACGGGCTCCAGGTCGCGACGTCCGGATCGTCTTTAAACGCGTTGTGCACGACGCGCCGTTCGTAGGAGTTCATCGGCTCGAGCTGGAGTGAGCGGCCAGTGATGCGAACGCGTTCCGCCAGTTCGCGGACGCGCTGGACGATGCGGTCTTCGCGCATGGAGCGGTAGAGCTCGCAATCGACGATTACCTTTGCAGCCTCCTTGTCTTTGGTCTGCAACAGCCGATTCAGGAGAAACTGGATGGCTTCGAGCGTTTCGCCGTCGCGTCCGATCAAACGCCGGCTTTCTTCGGTGTAAATTTGCAGGGTCAAGCTGCCGCCTTCACTCCGGGTTTCCTCGATTTGCACGACGAAACCGAGATAGCCGAGCATGGTGTCGAGCAATTCCTTCGGAGTCATCATCGGTTTTTGCGCGCTCGTTTTGCAGCGGGCGCAACTTTTTCGAGCGTAGGCATCGGTTGGTTTTTGTTCTGATAAAATTGCAAGATGCTGAAAAGGTTCTGGGTCGTGTAATACAATGCCAGAGCAGCCGCAAAATTGTAGCAGATAAATAAGAAGATGAGGGGCGTGAACATCATGACCCGGCGTTGGGTGGCGTCGCCGGTCTTGGGCGTCATCTGCATGAGCCAGATTTGCGTCGCGGCCATGCAAAGCGGGATGATGTTGACCGGCCAGCCGAGCAAGGGCAGATGCGCGACTGTGTCTGGTTGCGAAAGATCGCGCACCCAGAGGAATTTTGCGTTTCGCAATTCCACGGCTTGGCCGAGCATTTTGAAGAGACCGAAAAATATCGGGATTTGAATCACCATCGGCAAACAGCCACCAACGGGATTGATGCCGTACTCCTTGTAAAGCTTCATCACCTCCTGGTTCATCCGCGTCGGGTCATCTTTGTATTTGTCGCGCAGCTCCTGCATTTTCGGCGAAAGCGCGGACATCTGCCGCATGGAACGGTTGGCTTTATTTTGAATCGGCCAGAGCACGAGCTTGATGATGGTGGTGAGAGCAAGAATGGCGGCGGCATAATTTCCCAGCACGCCGTGCAACGAGTTCATGAAGTTCAAGAGAAACTGACAGACCAGCTTGAACATCCCGAAGTCCATGATCTCGGCTTCATTGTGCTCGAGTTGCGCCAGGCGATGATAGAGCTTCGGCCCGGTATAGAGCTCAAAGCGCGCGCGGTAAGTTTGTCCGGGCTGTAATTGAAAGCCGGGCATGCCCAGCGCGCCTTCGAGCCCGAAGACCTTTTGTTCCGGCCAGCGCGCGATGTCGAAACGGCGGCCCCACGCGCTGGTCGCCTTGGCGGTGAGAGGGGCGAGCAGGGTCGTGAAAAATTGATTACTCACCGCAATCCATTCCGCACCCGGAACATTTCCCTGGTAAAAAGGTTGCGCCGCACGCTGACCCAAGCCGAAAATTCCGCCGCCGCCCCCGAACCATCCGACGTCGATCCCTTTCGCCTTTCCATCGATGCACCAAACCAGCCGAGTATAAGAAGGATAATCCTTCGGGTGAATCGGAGCAGCGGAGCCAAGCGCAACAAAATAACCATTGTTCACGTAGGGATTTGGGCCACCATTCTGAAGATCGACATCCATCTCGGCGACGAAGTTGTCTTTTGTTTCCGCGGACTTCGGGAAGAAAAACTTCTTCCGAATCGTAACTTGCTCGGGCGTGGTGCGCTCGAACTGCACTGTGGCATTCGACTCATGCGACGCAATGAATTCGGGAAGCGCGGGCGCCGAAGGCTGCTCAGTGATCGCGCCGATCGGCGCGCACTCGGCCGAATTCAAGACAACGCGCTCGCCTTTTTCCGCGACATGATTGAGCAAGACGGCCTCTTTGATTCCGCCGCCGCGATTCGTTAGGCGTAGTTCAACGTCTGAATTGCGCAGCGTTTCAACTTGCTCGGGGAAGCTCGGGATTGGTTCCGCGACTTTCGGTGCGATGCTCGGAGCGGCTGTCGCGAGCGGAGAGGCGGACGCGTTAGCGGCGGCCGCTGGAGTTGGAGAAAATTGCGCTGGAGCGTTTGCAGGCGCAGCCTTCCGCTGCGTCTGCTTTGCCAGATAGACCTCCCACAGGACGAGTCCGATCACGCAAAGCGCAACGGCAATCCATGCGGTTCGATCCATAATTGGTGCCGGGGCGGCTATTCACAAACGCAATGCCCGCTCGAGTGAGATTCAGCGTCGCGCTTCCGCGGCGGAACCGGATCGCGCCCGCAATTGCCCCAGGGCTGGCAACGCGCCAGTCGCTTCAATCCCAACCAGCTTCCGCGAGACAGGCCATGCGCTTCCACCGCTTCCAAAAAATATGCCGAACAGGTCGGCTCGAATCGACAACCGGAGCCGGGCCCGCCTATCAAAGAGAGGAGCGGCGAGAGCGTGCATTGATAAACGCGAATGAAAATACGGAGCAAGCGGAGCATCAGGGCGCTAGAATAGAAGCGCGCTTTGCCAGACGCAACCATTCATCTTCCAACGCGCGATAACTGGCGCGCGTGGCATCGGGCCGGGCGATGAGCACAATCCAAAAATCTTCTCGCAGATCATGCTGATGCTTGCGTACGATCTCGCGCAAGCGACGCCGCACACGATTGCGCGCGACTGCGCCGCCGAATTTGCGTGACGTAACAAATCCGGCGCGAAACCGGCCGGCCTTTTCCATCGCGAGCACGCCCAGCATTAGCAACTTCCCGCGTTGGGCACAGCCGTTTCGTTTCACGCGCTCGAACTCCGACGCACGCGTCAACCGCCGGGCTTTCGGGAATGAAAGACTTCTCGCTGGCATGTCGATTGTCGATCGTACTGCTGATGGTGGATCGAGCAGTTCCTGCTCGATGCTAAAATTAGGCGGCCGAAGCCGCAATTTAATGACATCGCCCGACGGAGCGGCCGATCCAGCTTGGCCGCCGATCGTCGAATATTTTGCGCACAGCAAAAGTCTTCCCACGGGTCGAGAGCCGTAGGAAGACTTCCGCAAAAAGCGCCGCCCAAATTACGGAGAAGGCGAGGGCGAAGTATTAACGTTGACGTTCGTCTCCGTTTTCTCCGTCTTCTCCGCGGGAGATGGATTTACGATCGTGGTGTTGCTCTCTTTCTTTTCAGCGGGCGGATTCGTGACAGTAGTTTCTTTCTGCTCACAGGCCGCCAGCAACGCAGCGCCAGCGAAAATGCAGATGTATTTCTTCATAGGTGGATGTTTGACGGATGAACTCCGTAAATTATTTACGGAGTTGGACTCGGTGACTCGATCGCGCTAGCGGTCGCCTCTGGACTGGTCGTCGCCTCTGGTGAGGCTGTGGCTGCGGGACTCGCAGACGGCGTGACGGTTTCAGTTTTTTGCTCACAGGCCGCGAGCAGCGCGGCGCTTGCCAGGATGCAGATGTATTTGTTCATAGTAGTGATTGGAAAGGGCATATTGTGTTAAATCATGAATCGGGGCAAGGACGCTTTTTGACTTTGGGATTTCGCGATCAAAACCAACCCGGCGATGGCCGCAGTCTAGAGCGGCGGTTCGTATTTTAAGCTGTGCGCCTCCGCCACCGCCCGGCAGGTCAATTTTCCGTCGCGCGTGTTGATTCCGCCAATCAGTGCCGGTTGTTTCTTGCACGCACCTTCGAGGCCGAGATCGGCCAGCAGCTCAACATAGCGATAAGTAATGTTGGTGAGCGCCTGCGTGGCCGTGCGCGCGTAAGCTGCCGGCATGTTCGCCACGCAGTAGTGCGTGACGCCTTCTTCGACATAAACTGGATTGAGATGTGTGGTCGGTCGCGAAGTTTCCGCGCAGCCGCCTTGATCAATGGAAATATCGACCAGCACGCTGCCGAGTTTCATTTTTTTCAACATCGCGCGCGTGATCAATTTCGGGGCCTTCGCGCCCGGTAAGAGCACAGCGCCGATTAGAAGATCGGTAGGAGGCATCAGCTCGTGCAGGTTCGCTTCGTTTGAATAAAGCGTGCGCGTATTTCCCATCGTAAGGTCGAGAAATCGCATTCGCTCGACATCGACGTCGAGAATCGTCACGTCCGCGCCCAGACCGGTCGCCATGCGAGCGGCATTAATTCCAGACGTTCCGCCGCCTAGCACCACCACTTGGCCCGGCAGAACGCCAGGCACGCCGCCCAGCAGCACGCCGCTGCCGCCATTGTGTTTTGCAAGGAAATACGCGCCCATCACCACCGACATACGACCAGCGATCTCGCTCATCGGTTCGAGCAGCGGCAAACGGTTCTCGATCTGGATCGTCTCGTAGGCGACGCCGGTCACACGCGATTTCAGCAATGCTTCGGTGAGCGCTTTGCTGGCAGCAAGATGCAAATAGGTGAAAAGAATCTGGCCCTGGCGCAGAAATGGGAACTCAGCCGGGAGCGGCTCTTTTACTTTGACGATCAGATCGGCGCGCGCAAAAACCTCCTTTGTTGCATCGACCATCTTCGCGCCGGCCTTAATGTATTCCTCGTCCGAGTAACCGGAGCCGAGGCCGGCGTTTTTTTCCACGAGCACGGAATGTCCGCGGCGAGTGAGTTGATTCGCGGCCGAAGGCAGCAACGCGACGCGCTGTTCCTGCTCTTTAATCTCCTTCGGGACGCCGATGATCATTTCTTAAGAAGTGATTAGTGAAAGGTGATTAGTGATAAGTAAAGACTGATGCGCGCGACAAGCTTCTTTACTAATGACGTATGACCAATCACCAATCACTAAGCACTAATTTAGTGACGGATCGTCCGGCGCCGCCGCCAGCAGCTTATACCAAGGTCCGAGACCGCGCATGATGTCGAACCAAAGTTTTGGCAAACGCTCGGGCTTGAGCACGGAGCGGCTGGGCTTTTGCAGCAGCCAGGCTTTTTGTTCCATCTCGGCCTCGAGCTGTCCCGCCTCCCAGCCCGCGTACCCCACAAACGCGCAGATCGAGATAGGATTCTGGCCCGCTCGCTCGCTCGCCTCCTCTAAACCCACATTGTGATTGAGCTTCAGCCCTTCGCCCTTGTGCCATTCGAACGCCGCAAACGTCAGTTGATTTTTCCCGACTGGTCCGCCGAGAAAAACAGGTACGCCAGCAAGACCTTCAGGCGCCGTCTCGCTCACCAGATCGGCGACCTGTTTGTCGAGCGGGCGATTAATGATTACACCCAGTGCGCCGTCGTTTGGGTCGTGCGCGGAAATGAAAAGCACCGTGCGCCGAAAATTCGGATCGAGCATATTGGGATGAGCGACGAGCAATGAACCGGTGAGACTCCGCGGCGTTTCGCCGCCCAGATTACGCATGCAAAACTAGAACGCTCGAAGCGAGTTTCCGCAAGCTTTAGGTTGCGTTTCATCTCTTCCTATCGCTAAGCGGCGAACGCGGCAAGCACCAAAGATCGACAACTTCTTTGCAAACCCTGCACCGCGTCGCATAAGTTCATGCAAAATTTTGTTGCGACGACCCGTAAGCTCGATTACTAGCAACGCAGTTTTCCAAGATTGTTCTGGGGGGAACAGCCGCCCTTCACGCCCATCGGGCGTGGGGGGCGGTACTTTTTTGAAGCGAAAGAGGAAACGTCCAACGCTGAACGTCCAACATTCAATTTCGAATGCGGCGGTGCGCGGCCGATTTGCCTGGCCAATTGCTGTAACGCTGGTCGTGCTCATCCTCGCGGCAATCACTCTGATTATTTTCCTGCGTGTAGAGAGCTGGCCCGCGCGAACGGCCGCCCAAAGCACCGCTGGGCTGGAGAAATTGGGCCGGGACGTGCGCGCGGCTTTCATCGACATCGCGCATTTGCAACCGCGTATCACGATCAACAATCGCGTTTATCTGGAACAAACCACGCCCACGAGCGAACTCGCCATTCTCTCCCGCCGGATGGAAGTCGAACACGAGTTGTTGCATACCTGGGCGGGAAGCTCGAAGCGCGTAAAGCTGCACGGCACGTTCGCGGTCAAAGCCGGTTTCGATTTGCGCCATGACTTGGCCGTCGATGTCCGGCCGAATGAAATCGTCGTCCAGCTTCCACACGCTCAGCTTCTCGGCGTTGAGCAGGATGCGGTGGAGGTGCTCGCGTTTGAAAATGGCTTTTGGAATCGGATTTCTGCAAACGATCTCCAAAGCGAATTGTCGATCTTGCCCCAACTGGCCCGCCAGAAAGCGGCAGAAAGCAACTTGCCGGCGGAAGCCGAACGCGCGTTGCAGCAGCAACTCAACGAGCGCATTCACACGCCCCAACCGCTCAGACTGGTTTTCACAGGCGCGGTAAAGAAGGATTAATGATATGCGATGAGCGACGAGTGAGCACCAATCGCCCGTCACTTTTAATCGATGCCATTGAAGAATCGACTCTTACTGGCCAGCCTGCTCATTCTTCTCGTGAGCCTCCTCGCGTTTTGGTTCGCGCCATTTGCTGTTTCCCATAGCCTTCGCCTTTGGATTTGGTGGAAAGCGCGGGAGCAAAAACTCACCGTCAAGATCGACCAGATCGACGCCCCGTTTTTGCGCCCGGTGGTGGTGCGCGGATTCCGCATGACCAGCGCGCCCGACGCTGCATTTCATATCGACGTGAGCGCTGCACAGGCAACGGTGAATTTGAATCTCAAGGCTATTTTAATGCGCATGGGCGGCCGCGCGATCCGAACCCTTTCAGTTGAGGGATTGCATGCCCAGTTGCGCCGCAACTATGCAACGGGGACAACGCTAACCGAGAGCGGCTGGGCGACGTTGCAAAAATTGCTTCCGGACAGCCTCAATCTCGGGCCCTTCGATTTGCGCGTTGAAGATGGGCCCACTGTGATTTTGTTGCGCAGCGTCTCACTTTCCGCCAGTCAAATCGAAGCCGGCCGCTTCAGCGCGGACGAAGTCACAATCGCATCGCCGTGGTTTCGCCAAACTTTTTCGCAACTGCGCGGCGCAACCAACTGGCAGGAAACCCGCTTGACCCTCGGCGGCCTCAGTCTGACGCGTGGTCTCGACGTTCAATCGCTCACCGCAGACTTCTCGCATCTCGGCAACCAACGCGTCGGACTCGAGTTCGATGCCGACGCGTTCGGCGGAAAAATTCGCGCGAGCATTTCAAATGAGTGGCGTTCTCGTCGCTCAAATTGGAACGTGGTGGGATCGGCAACCGATATTTCTCTCGCGCAAACGTCGGAAGCGCTTGGATTCACGGATCGCGTGGGCGGCTTGGTCCGTGCTTGCAAGTTCACTTTTCGGGGCAACCCGCGCAACCCGATGCGCGCGACCGCGTGGCTGTGGACGGAGTTGACCGGGCTCACCTGGCGTGAGCGCGCCGCCGACGTGATCATGCTCGGCGCTGCGCTCTACAATCGACAAATCGAACTTCAACAGCTCTACGTGAAGCAAAATACAAATCAGTTCACGTTGAGTGGCGAGGCCTCCTTTCCGACCAATTCATCGGATTGGCTCCGGCCGGATTTTCGCGGCGACATTTCTGCCTCCATCGGTAATCTCGGTGATTTTGCCAGTCTGTTTGGCGCCGACCCTGGCGACTTCGCGGGAGAAATTGCCATCGACGGAACCATGAATGCTCGCGATCGCAAGATTGGCGGACATCTCGCAGTAAACGGCGCAGCGCTGAAGATTTTCAAAACATCGATCGATACCTTGAGCGCGAAGCTGAATTTGAAAGCGACGGAGATCGAGGTCGAGCGTGTGGAATTGAAGCGCCAGAGTGACTTCGCCCACGCGCAAGGCACGGTGGACACCGTGACCGATCATCATTATGCCGGCACACTTTCCGCCGCGCTCGCTAACATCGCCGATTACGCGCAGGCGCTTCCGGCTTCATGGCGCGACGCCCTGCGTGAAGGAGCTATCACACTCGATTGGTCAGGCAACGGCAATGCCAACTCACATTCCGGCGCCTTTCACATCAATGGCCGCGGGATTCGCGTCACTCTGCCTAACGAGTTAGCGCCATTCGATGCCCAACTCGACGGCACCTATTCGCCGGGCAATCTTTTTTTCCGCCAATTACATCTCGCAAATGAGCATGCTTCTCTCACCGGATTTGCCACCGTCGCGTTCAAATATTTGCAACTGCAAGCGCTCGCTTTCGACTTAAATGGCAAGCCAACGTTACGCGGCAATTTTTTCCTTCCGCTTTCGCTCTCGAAAATCTTCCAGGGAAGCAGCCTGCTCGACGCGCTTGATGCCGAGCAAAAGCTCGATCTCGATCTTGCCGTCGAGCCGACCGATCTCGCGGAACTTTCCGCCGCGTTGACCGGACACGCTGCAATGAGCGGAACTTTCGGCGCCCGATTGTCGATCTTCGGCGGTCTGGATGCATTGCAAGGCTGGTCCGAGGTGCACCTGCGCGATTTTGCCGTGGCCAACGATCCGCCGCGTCTCTCGAGCGACGCGCAAACGCGATTCGTTTCCGGAATGATGACGACAAAAGCCGGGTTTCTTTTTCGCGCCAGCGATCCAATCTCGCTGGATCTCAGTTCGCAAATTTATCTGGGCCAGGAACGAAGTCGCGCGGCGCTGGAACCAATCTCAGCAAACATCGATTTTCCAGCGATCTTCCTCGTGCAGCTGCCGCGCTACTTGTCACACGATTTTTTTCGCGATGGAATCTTGAGTGGTAAGGTGTTGATCTCTGAAACGCTTCGTCACCCGAAGATTTCGGGCGATTTGCAACTGATAAACGGAAAATTCACCGGCACGCCGCTGGATGCGACCGCGGCTTCCGGTCGGCTCGTTTTCAATGGCAAGACCGCGTCTCTCGACTTCGCAAACATCAACACGCGCGATGTCGATCTCTCCGTCCGCGGAGAAATTGATTTCAGCGATTTAGAAGCGGTCGCAATAAAAGTATCCGGGATTCAACCCATCGTTGATTTGACTCCGCGCGCGGAGATGGATTGCATTGCTGGAATAAATCTTATGTCTGCTCCGCAAACGGAAGTCGCCTTTCCAATGATCGACCGTCTCGATTTTAGCGGCAGCGCGTTCCGATCAGATTGGACAGTTACATTGCGCGAAAACATCAATGGCCGATCATTTGGCGCGCTGGACAAAAGTGATGCAACTCGAACATTTCAGTTCTGTCGTGGCGCGCAACCCGATGAGGAAATGTTAGTGCTCGGATGTGAGCCGCGACCGCACTTTTCCCCCATCGTTCGCCCGCAAAAAGGGGCCAAGCATCGTTAAGTCGCAGCTGGATCGACAACAATCTTGCGGCGCTCGGACTTGGTCGTCACCAGCCAGCGAGAAAGTTTTTCCTCGAGCTCGCGTGTCAAATCGACGCGGAAATCTGCGCCGGCATCGACGCGCAACGGATTGCCCGCCGGCCGATCGAAAAGCAGTTGCACGCGACGCTGACCAGGAGAACTGACGAGAATTTCGCGCACTTCACGCAGTTCGTCTTTTGTGGTCGCTGGAGAAAACTGCAAAAGCACAGCCGGCTCTTCGAATGGAGTTGTCGATCTTTCATTCGCGCTGCCGTTGGGGTTCTCCGCCGACAGTACTTTCACTTTTTGTGCCGTGGCCCGAAGCGAATCGCCGCGCAAATCGACCGTTCCCTCAATTTCAACAACGCGGCCGGGCCCAAGCGCGTCGGAAACTTTTACGTAAACATCATTCCAGACGATCACTTCGAGCGTCGCGGTTAAGTCTTCGATCCAAACAATAGCGAATGGCTTGCCTTCTTTTCGCGTGAATTTCTTATCGATCTGCGTAATCGCACCCGCAGCTCGGAATTGGGCACGATCGTCCAGTTCACCTAACGAAGCGATCGTTCGATAATTTTTCGCCGCGAAAAGATCGACATAGGCGTTGAGCGGATGTCCCGTGACGTAGAAACCGAGCAACTCCTTTTCGTAGGAAAGCTTTTCGTGATCGCTCCACGGCGCGACCGATCTTCTTCGTGTCGATGTTATCGACGCGGCGATTTCATCGAACAACGAGACTTGGCCTGCGGCCCGATCGCGATGCGCGGCCGCGGACGAGACGAGCGCCTCATCGATGCAGGCGAAAAGTTCCGCGCGCTCGCGACCAAGAAAATCGAACGCGCCAGATTTAACCAGACTCTCGAGCATTTTTCGATTTGCGATGCGGGAGCCAAGTCGTCCGCAAAAATCCTCCAGCGAAGTGAAATCCCCGCCGCGCTCCCGTTCGCGGATCGACATCTCCATCGCGCTCTCGCCGACATGCTTGATCGCGGCCAGTCCATATCGGATCGCCATCGTCCCGTTTGTTGATTCCGGGATAAATTTCAAGCCGCTGTGGTTCACATCCGGCGGCAAAATCGAAATTCCCATGCGCTTGCATTCGCCGACGAAGACGGAAATTTTTTCAGTGTCGTTAATTTCGTTGCTCAACAAACCGGCCATGAATTCGACCGGATAATGCGCTTTCAAATAAGCCGTCTGATAACTGATCACGCCATAGGCTGCGCTGTGGCTCTTGTTGAATCCGTAGCCGGCAAATTTTTCGAGCAAATCGAAAATCGCATTTGCTTTTTTCTCCGGGATTTTATTCGTGCGCGCGCAGCCTTCGATGAAATTCTTTCGCTCCTTCGACATCTTCTCCTTGTCTTTTTTGCCCATGGCGCGGCGGAGAAGGTCGGCCTGGCCTAACGAATAACCGGCGAGCTTGCTGGCCGCCGCCATCACTTGTTCCTGGTAAATCATGACCCCGTAAGTATCGGCGCAGATTTCTTTGAGCAGCGGATGCAGATATTTGATCGGCGTCAGGCCCTTTTTTGCTTTCACGAATTCCGGGATCAGTTCCATCGGGCCCGGCCGATAGAGCGCGATCAACGCGATGATGTCGTCAAGTTTGCAAACGTTGAATTGCTTCGACAAACTGGTCATGCCGCCGGATTCCATCTGGAAGAGGCCGATTGTGTCGCCGCGGTTGTAGAGGGCGAAGGCTGCGGCATCATCGAGCGGAATCGTCTTCAGCGAAAAATCGAGCTCGCGTTTGCGAATGAGCGTCACGGTTTCCTCGATCGCGGTGAGTGTTTTGAGCCCAAGGAAATCCATCTTGAGCAAGCCGAGATCGTTGAGCGGCCCCATCGGATACTGGCTGACGATGTCGTTGCCTTTCACGTCGCGACAAAGCGGGATGTAATCGGAAAGATCGCGATCGCCGATCACGACACCGGCCGCGTGCACGCCGGCGTTACGCGACAAGCCCTCCAGGATTTTTGCGTACTCGAAAAGCTGACGCGTGGCTGCCTCGCTCGCGACTGCTCTTTTCAGCTCCGGGTTTTTTTCCACTGCTGAATCGAGAGTGATATTCAGCTCATTAGGGATCATCTTCGCGATGCGGTCGGCGTCGCGATAACTCAATCCCATGACGCGGCCGACATCGCGCACGACACTTTTGGCTTTGAGTTTTCCGAACGTGATGATCTGCGCGACGCGGCGCTCGCCATATTTTTGCCGCACGTATTCGAGAACCTCGCCGCGGCGCGCTTCGCAAAAATCGACATCGATATCCGGTGGCGAGACCCGGTCCGGATTTAGGAAACGCTCGAAAAGAAGTCCGTATTGCAGCGGATCAATATCGGTGATGCCGAGAACGTAAGCGACCATCGAACCTGCCGCCGAACCGCGCCCTGGCCCGACTGGAATGCCGCGCTCTTTGGCGAAATGAATGAAATCCCAAACGATGAGCAGATAACTGACGAAGCCGGTTTTCTCGAG
>WNFO01000659.1_pt1 | contig 25351 bp, 25 predicted proteins | sample 5400251 | NCBI WGS metagenome assembly WNFO01 (sample SAMN13153354, study PRJNA577476) | soil metagenome | isolation source: 100 cm saprolite under Madrone tree | place: USA:California | collected 2016-06-14
GCATGATGCCGATGACTTCGCGGGATCGGGTGTCAGCGGCAATCAGGGGATTCAGTGTTTTTGGCTCGCCACGCAGCGCGAAGACGAGCCGGCCCCCGCGCTTGCCCACTTCTCCAGGCAAGACGAGCAATTCTTCTTTCGCGGATTTTTGTTGAGGGGAGGCGGCGGCTTGGCCAAGCGAGAGAAACAGAAGTGTGAAGGAACAGAGAAAAGTCCAGCGCCAGTGGGGTCTTGCTCTTCGGTTTTTCACGCCAGGCTCCCGGGACTCCTCCTCTCTATCTTGTACGGCTCGAGCCGCTCCTGCAATGAACTCGCTAACCCCAAGTATCCTAGAAAGAACGGCACCATGGCTAGCGCGGGCAAATACATCCACCAGTAAGAGACCAAAACGCTGTACTGCTGAAGATTTGAAAGGAGGTTTCCCCAGCTTGGAGCAGGCTCGGGTACACCTAGCCCGAGAAATGAGAGGGTCATCTCCGCCAATACGTACTGGGGGATGAGAATCGCTGCCTGCGTTAGAAGGACGCTGGACGTCTCCGGCAGGATGTGGCGCCGCAGCAGGTAGCTGTCTGTTGCACCGAAGCCTCGTGCCGCACGAACGAAATCACGCTCCTTGGCACTGAGCACGACTCCACGAACAAGCCGCGCCGGGCGCGCCCAGCCGACAGCTCCGATGACGGCGACAATCAGGAAAAAAGCCTTCAGCGGACTAACCGACAGGGGCAGAAACGCGCGAAGAGCGAAGAGAAGGTAGAGCCAAGGTAGTGCTAGAAACAACTCCGCGATGCGCATCAGAGCATCGTCCCTCCAGCCGCCAAAGTAACCTGCTGCCGCGCCGACGCACAAGCCAATGGACAACGTGCACGCCGCCCCCAGGAGGCCAGCGAGCAGCGAAATCTGGCCGCCATACAGGAGTCGGGAGAATTGATCTCGGCCGTAAGCATCCGTTCCGAGCAGACAAATGCGGGCGTCTTCCGAACCGAACAAGTGTATCCGCGAGGGGAGGAATCCGAGCAGCCGGTAGCCGGCTCCGCTTTTGAAAAACTTCATCGGAACAAGTTGGCTGGTATCCTGCTTATACTGATCAAACGTCCCATCTCGCAATTTCAGCGCATATGCAAACGGCCGCAGGTGAAGATGTCCTTGCGCGTCCATGAGATGAAGAGGCATTGGCGGCAGGTATGGATTCTTGCGATGCTGCTCGATGGGATCGTACGGGGCAAAGAAACCGGCGCAAGCCACAATCGCATGCAGCGCGCCAAGAATGGCGAGCCACTTTGCGAAGGGGTGGCGCGTTCTCATCTGGTGCCGCCCTCTGTCCGGATTCGAGGATCAGCCCAATAGAGAAGAATGTCGGCGATGAAGTTGCCGCTCACGAGAAAAATGGTTGAGAGCAGCACGCCGTCGATGACGACATAGAGATCGCGCGACAGGATGGACTCCAACAAGAGCGGCCCGAGGCCTGGCCAGCTCATCACCACTTCGACGAGAAGCGAGCCGCTCAACAACGCGCCGATGCTGAAACCAAATAGAGAAATGAGCGGATTCGCGGCGGCGCGCAGCGCGTAGCGATACAGCAGCGTGCGTCTGGGGATGCCGTGTCCTCTTGCTGCGAGTATGAACGGGGCGTCGAGAACTTCAGCTACTGAGGCACGGACATGCCTGATAAGTAGCGGCAAAGCCGAGAGCACGAGCGCTGCAACAGGGAGAGTCATGTGCAGCGCGAGATCGCGAAGTTTTCCGCTTAAGGGGAGACTCTCGAAATCTAAGGAGGTCATGCCTCCTGTTGGAAACCAGCCGGTCCTCACCGTGAGGACGAGAAGTCCTAAAGCAAGCGCCAGATCGGGGATGACTAGGAGCGCTGCCGTTGCCCATGAGAGCAAGCGGTCCGGCAAACGCCCAAATCGCTCGGCGCTCCAAACTCCAAGCGGCAGAGCGATGCCCCAGGCGATCAACGTAGCCGTAATGGTGAGAAGCAGAGTGTTGCGGGCACGCACGAATAGAAGCGGCGCGACGGGGCTATTGTACGCAAAGGAAAATCCCATCTGGCCGTGAACGACGGAATTCATCCAGGATGCGTACCGTACGGGTAGCGGCCGGTCGAGTTGGTATTGGGCGCGCAACGCGGCTACCGTCTCCGGAGCGATTTGGGGATTCAAGCGCATCTCGTCGAAGTAATTTCCAGGGGCCAGAGTCGTGAAAAGAAAGGCGAGAATGGAAACACCGAATAACAAAAAACATGCGTGCCTCAGCCGCCGGAGAAAGAAGCGCATCAGGACTCCAAAGGCGGCCGCTCCGCATTGTCGAGGGATGGCATCGCCGCCAGGAGATGCCGGGTGATTTCCTCCTTGGGATGCCGCAAAACCTTCTCGGCAGGGCCTTGTTCTACAACGCGGCCGCGATTCATGACGGCAATCTCGTCTGCAAGATGCGCAGCCATCGCCAAGTCATGCGTGATGAATAGATAGGTCATCCCGAGAGTGCGCTGTAGTTCTATCAGGAGATTCGCGATCTGCGCTTGGACCGAACAATCCAGCGCCGATAGCGCCTCATCCAGAATCAAGAGTTTTGGTTCGAGCGCCAGCGCCCTGGCAATGGCTAGCCTCTGGCGTTGGCCGCCGCTCAACTGGGCAGGCGATCTCTGAAACATGTCTGAGGAGAGACCAACCTGGGTCATCAGGGCAGCGGCGCGCTGCTTCGTTTCCTCGCGTTTGAGCTTGCCTTCTAAATTCAGCGGCTCAAGCAGTATGTCTTCCACGCTCCATCTTGGATTCAGTGAATTTGAGGGGTCCTGAAAAATGAGCTGAATCTGCGCGCGTACCTTTCGCCTTTCGCTTTCTGTAAGGACAGCGATGTCTCTTCCTTCAAACCAAATGCTTCCTGACGTCGGAATTTCCAGGCAAGAAATGCAAAACCCCAGAGTGCTCTTCCCGGAACCCGATTCCCCGACGACCGCAAGTGTTGTTTCTCGGGCAACCGCGAACGACACGCCGTCGAGCGCAAGCAACCTATCGCGCGAACCGAAGACATTCTGCCGTTCGTAGCACTTCACAAGCTTTTCAACTCTCAAGAATGGTTGCATATTTTGGCCGCTGGGCGACGTTTCAACCTCCATACCTGAAGCAAGAAACTGTATGAGATTCGCCGAGATTCACCAGCGCAGGCTCGCGCTTCCGGCAATCTTCCATTCTATCCGGGCATCGCGGCTCGAATACGCAGCCTTCAAGCGGCAGCCGAGCAGTCGAGGAATCGCCGGCGATCACCGGCAGTTTCGTTTTGCGCCTGTTACCGGTGCTCTCGAGAATCTGCGGCATCGATTGAAACAGCGCTCGTGTGTATGGATGTTTAGGTGAAGAGAGCACTGTTCTCGCCGGACCCAATTCGGCGACGCGGCCACCGTAAAGAACCAGCACGCGGTCGGCGAAGCCGGCAAGCAAAGCGGGGTTGTGCGTGATGAAAATCATCGCCAGACCCAGCTCATCCCGGAGCGTTCGCAACACTCCGAGAATTTCCTTTTGAGTTGTGGAATCAAGCGAGGCGGTTGGCTCGTCGGCGATCAACAGAGATGGTCCACAAGCAATTGCTTGCGCGATCAGGACGCGCTGTCGTTGCCCTCCGCTCAGCTGATGGGGATAGGAGTTCGAGATTCGATCTGCCTCTTTTGGAAAAAGAGAAGCGAGCACTTGCCGCGTTTTCTGGCGCAGGGTGCTTTTGCCTGCCGATTCGTGCGCGGCCAGCACCTGGAAAACCTGTTCACCGGCGTGTATTGCCGGATGGAGAGCAACAGATGGCTCCTGGTAGACGAGCGAGATGCGCTTGCCGCGAATCTGTTCCAGTTCGCTAGCCGACGAGCAAAGAAGGTCCTTGCCTTCAAAAAATATCGAACCCGTCGAAATGTTTCCGTTTGAAGGAAGAAGTTTCAGGAGCGAAGCGGCAAGGGTGCTCTTGCCTGAACCGGATTCTCCAAGGACACCGAGAATCTCGTTGGGCATGTGCTGAAAACTTACCCCGGCAAGTGCGGCGTAAGATGCGCCGCCGGACGCGCTATAAGAAACGTGAAGATCCCGAACTTCCAGAATGGGCGCCATGTGCCGGGCCTCTTTGGCCCAACCCCCGCTGTGAATCATGTTGAGGCAGGATGCGGGGAGCGACAAGGCAAACGTCTCCTCTCGCGCACGAAAGGTAATTCCTCAATGCACAGCGGAATTTACTTGAATTTCTTTGAGGGGTGCCACGGTGCGACGAAAATGGCGTACATCTGGGAGGGAATTCGCAGTTTGAATGCCCAAGATAAGACCAATGCGGGAATGCCGGAATTCGCGGGGACTCATCCCGGCAAACCCGCACCTTGGCAAAACAACTCTTGTTGAAAGAAATTCGCGGACGTTGCTGAGCCGATCGATCTACCACGCCATGTGGCTACTGAGCTCCTCCCCGATTTGCCGGCCGATTTGCCGCCGCCGCATCGGATCGAGGAGTCATTGATAGAACGAGATACTCACGCTCCTTGCCGTCAGCTTCGGGAACGCGAAGCAGCAGCTTGTCTTTGTGAATCCGGAATTGGGCCGTTTCGCCAACTGGCAGGAGAATAGGGTGCTTGTCATCTTTCGGGGTAATCCGGTAAATGATCCGATCAGCCTGCAACACGTATTCCTGACACAAGACCTGTTTGGTGTTTTTGTGCTGGCCATCGGTGCCAAAGATTTGGCCGGCGATTGTCTTGCCATCTTTTTCGGAATACCCGCAAGACGAAGATTCCATTTGAAGCAGAACGCCCTTTTCGTATGCCGGCGCGTCTTTCGCTTGCGCATTGAGCATGGCAAATGCTAACAAGACCGTAACCATCCCGATTCTCATCGTTAGTTCTCCCTCCAGCCTCACTTGTTCCATCCGACTTGCAAAATGGCTTGGGCCTGTGCGCTAGAACACGCACGCGCCCCCCGAGCCTTCCCGCTTCAGCAGGCGTATTCCTCGGTCATCGTATAAGGGGCGCCCGCACAGAAGAAAATATAGGCTCTTGACGTCCTGTAGCCATCTCATCGTCAAAGCGGAATGGGCGAATCGGATTCTTACGCGCGCCTGCGGTGCGGTGCGATCCGGCGACAGCTAAGAAGTTGCCCGCGACAGGGCCTGGCTTTCAGGAGATGCAGGAGATTCGTGGAAGGTGAGCCGCGGGGCTCGCAAGAGGAGGAAGAGCTCGCCGGCCCAGAGCAAGATGTCCAGAAGGCGGCCGCGTTCGAGATTATCAAGATTCTCGGAATGGAGACTGATGTCGAGCGCCTTGCGGGAACACTCTTCGATGAAGGCTCGCATGGAAGCCAGGTCGACGGGCTGAGAGCTGATGCTGCGGCCCCGGGGGTCCAAGCGCTCGAGGTTCTCATAGCACGACAACAGGAAATGCTCCAGGCAGAGATCCTGCTGATTCAGTGATGCAACTGAGGTGCGACCGCAAGATTGTTCGGCGCAGTTTCGTTCGTGAAGCATTGTCTCTATCGTCCCCCAAGCCCAGCACTCAAACTCGGCGTCCGTTCGTGTTAGCTTGCGGGTCTCTCATATATAGTTAGATGCCATAGGCTCGCAGGCGGTTTCTTTTCCCAACGAGGGGCAATCCTCGACGGAAGAATCGTCAGCGACATCCGACGCAGGCAAAGTTGCAGCCAGCGAAGGCAAATGCGCGTTGAGGATTTGCACGCGAAGGCAATGGTCCAGATAGGTCGCTAAGAGGGCGCGCACCCAGCGCAGATTTTCGTTGCAAAGTTTCTGGCGTTCCTTGCCCGACCAGCGCGTGACTACGGTGAGTAGCCGCGCTTCATGATCGGAAGCCATCACGAGGCAGCCCGCGAACCCGGTGACTTCTTTGAACGCGGCGGCAAGCGCAGAAGGAATCGCCCGTTGCGCGCGATGGGCTTCATGGGGCTTAGCTACAAACTCTATGCTGAGGGCGGTCACTTGGAAATTGCTGCCTGCGCAGTCAGCCGGGGGACAGGATCGCGGCACCGTAGCCTGTGGGAATCGAAAGGCAACTCTGTTCGCGGGATCTGTTTGTCTTACCGTACTTGGCACAAATCCTCCAAAGTATTGGTCCGCCCTGGAAAGAAGGGAGGCGCATCCTTGCCTGTTCAGGGCAGGCCCGAATGCGCCTTCTGGGGCACGTGGGGACCGGGGTAGGTTCCCCACGGATCAAGGAACCCGAATCAACGGGCGTCCTGGAGGATAGTGCAGCACGGCTTCGTTTCGTTTCGGCACTCAGGCAAGAATCTTTGATGGATTGCCCCGGAGGGAGGGCGAAGATATACTCCTCGTCCAAGACTCGAGGATCCCCTTGGAATTCTTTGCGTTTGACAAAGATTATGTGGAACGTCTGCGGGATGGGGATCGTTCGACGGAACACCACTTTGTTGCCTATTTTGAACAGCTTCTGCGGATCAAACTGAGGGCCCGGACGCTGGCATCGGACAAGGTGGAGGACCTGCGCCAGGAGACGTTCATCCGGGTCATCGCAGCCTTGCGGCGCGAAGGCGGCGTGCGGCAGCCAGAGCGCTTTGGCGCGTTCGTTAACTCCATTTGTAACAACGTCTTACTGGAATACTATCGATCTTCCGCCAAGAGCCAGCAGATGGAGGACGTGCACATGGACATTCCAGACAGAGTTTTGGACCTGGAGGGTATGCTCGTCACCAAGCAAGTTGCGGAGCGCGTGCGCCAAATTCTCGAGGAAATGCCCCCAAAGGACCACAAGTTGCTGCGCGCTATCTTCTTGGAAGAAAAGGAGAAAGACGCCGTGTGCCGCGAATTCGGAGTGGATCGCAACTACCTAAGGGTCTTGCTCCATAGGGCCAAAGATAAGTTCAAGGCTTTGTATGAGAAGGACCAGATGCGGATTGCGCGGCCGGCGATCCATTGAGGAATCCAGTGAAACGATTTTGCTATCTCCAGCACTATCTACCGGATGGCACAAATGGATCATAATGAAGCAGTGCGACTACAGGCTGCAGAAAAATACGTCCTGGGAGAGTTTCCCGCGGACCTGCGCGATGAATATGAAGAGCATTTCTTTGATTGCGCGGAATGTGCCGTGGATGTAAAGGCCATTGCGGCCTTTGCGGATGTCAGCCGGGAAGTCCTGCGTGCGGAACCTCAGAATTTGGCGGCGAAGAAAGCTGCTCCGGCTCAGGGTGGATGGTTGAATTGGTTCCGTCCGGTGATTGCGGCGCCTGTCTTTGCAGCCCTTCTGTTGGTCATCGGCTATCAGAGTTTTGTCACTATTCCGAAAGCCAACGAAGCGGCCGCCGGCGGCGCCTCGCAAATTCTATTCAATTCGTATTCTCTGCGGGGGGTCAATACGGCTGGCGAAGAGGGCCGCACACTCTCGATCCGCCCGGATGAAGCCTTTTTCTTGAATTTTGATTTCGTTCCGACGCACAGCTTTGACAGCTACATCGCTCAACTCGAAGACGCAGAAGGGCGCGTGCTCTTGCGATCGAAGATCGCGGGCGGGAACGCCAACCAGGAGGCGCATTTTCCCATTCCTGCGGGGATGCTCCATCCCGGCAAGTACGTTCTGGCCTTCTATGGCGACCCTGGTGTCAGTGGCAAGATCAATCCGCAGAATGACGCGGGCCGGTTGCCTTTTACAGTTGAATTTCGTTCCTAAATGAATAAGGATTTGGTCTCATCTTAGCCCCCGAGGTGTCCCCGATGGCTGCCAGCAAGAAGTCTTCCAAGAAAAACGCCGCAAACTCGGAAGTCCGGCAAACATTTCACTACAACGCGAGTGCTCACGCATTTAGCGGCCACTTCACCCGGCCGGTGCAGCATTTAATCGAAGTGCAAGCACCAACGGCGCTGCCCACGATTGGAGGTGTCGGCAGCTCGCGGGTGGACAATTTCAAGTTCAAGGAATACGTCAAATTCACGGCCGGCTACACGCATGTAGCCGGCAGCGAGCAAAAAGAGAGAGTCAAAGACAAGGACGAGGAAAAAGTTACATATACAACCCTCGTGACTGCTACCATCGAAAATCTGAATATTCTCGATGTTGTGACCGCAGACCGTGTAGTCTCGAGAATCTCCTCATACTATGTGCGTGGCGCGCCTGAGTCGCACTTCTCATTTCTTGGGAGTAAGTTCGAGAACCTGCATATTGGCGGCTGCAAGGCGGACGTCACTCTCAATCACGACTTCTTCGTGAACTACAAGACGTTTGCGGGAGTCAGGAAGGACTTGGGAAAGGGCGGAGAATTTAAGAGAATGGCGGAGGATCCGTTCCAGACGGGCACTCCGATCCATCTCAAGGACGGTCACGAGGTCATCCTTTGCTCGCTCGTGAAAAAGTTGAAGACCGATGCCCCCGACGTTACGACCCAGGCGCACGCCTTTGTCATCCCGCACTTTGGCCGCGTCTACTTGGCGGAAGCGATCATCGACGAATGCAAACGAACTCTTACCATGCTTCGCTTGGAACTCGGTTCTCCGATAGCAGGCAGCGGTGTCTTTGCGCAGTCCGTTGGCAATGGCCGGCCCTGGCCGGGTTAGTCTGCAGCCTGCTTTTGAGCTTTACGTTAGGCTGCCGGGCACCCAAAAAGGAATCGCAGTTCGATCCTCAGGTGGTCTATCAAGATGCCTGGATCAAGATGAAGCGCGGCCAGTTCAGTGCCGCGCTTGAATCTGCGACTGCCGGATTTCAGAAATTTCCCTCGGAAAAGACGGAAGAGCACTGGCGATTCAGGACACTCAAAGCGGAGATCCTGATGCTCAAGGCCCGGTATGAGGAATCGCTCACACTCTTGCAAGCAGAGGTTCCCGCCGCACTCGAGCGAAGCGAAATTCAGATTAGCCAGAGAATGACGCAGGCATCAGCCTGCGCTTTTCTCGGGCGCTTGCCGGACGCCGAGAATTATCTGGCAGTTGCTGACACCCTCGCCCGTTCCGCTCACCCTGAGCTACTGGGTGACGTTGCCTTGCGGAAGGGGACTCTCGCCTTTTTTCGGGATGACGCCTCCGCTGCCCAGTCTTTCTACCGCACTGCTCTGGAGATCGCCCGGGACCGGAAGAACTCTTTCCTGGAAGCCGCTGCGCTCGGCAGCCTCGGTTTGGTCTCAACGAGACTTGGACATTACGACCAGGCCATTGATTGGAATTCGGCCGGACTCCGGCTCGCAGAGTCCATCAGCGCGTTCTCTTCGATAGCGCGGATCTCCGGGAACCAAGGCTGGAATTACTTCGAAATGGGTGATGCGGACAGGGCGTTGGAGCTCTTTGGAAAGGCGGAGGAAGCGTCCTCGCAGCTCGGGATTGATGGCGACACCGCGTACTGGCAGGTGAACGCCGGCAATGTCCATCACGCGCGCCATGAAGAGGAGGACGCCGAAAAGATGTACCGCAAAGCGCTCTCTCACGCGCGTGATCTCAAGGATCAAGCGGGCGTGGCGCAGTGTTTCGAGAATTTGGCGCTACTGGACCTCGCGCGGGGAATGCCGGACCTGGCGCAACAGGATTTGAATCAAGTCGCTCCCTACCTTGAGGCAGCCCAAGATCACCTTCTCACCTTAAACTCACAGTTGATTGCCGGTCGCATCGAAGCAGCCAATCGGAATTACGCGCGCGCCAAGAGACTATTGGTCAAGGTCATAGAAGACAAGTACGCTGAGGCCTCTCTGAAATGGGAGGCAGAAGCACGCTTGGCAAAAGTCTTGGATGATGAAGATCTTCCGGGGAGCGCGGAGATCGCGTACCGCAAGTCGATCGCCACCGTGGAAGCAGCCCGAACCTCGGTGAGCCGGGATGAGTTCCGTCTGACATTTCTTTCGAGCGCTATCGAGTTCTACGATGATTATGTCGGCTTCCTTATCCGTCGCGGGCGTCCTGATGACGCGCTGAAGGTTGCCGAACTGAGCCGGGCGCGGACTCTTGCGGATGGGTTGTCCTCGGATGCGAAAGCGAGTTCGCGGATGAGGCCGAAAGCACTGCCCCAGCAACTGGCGCAGCAGCTGCGCGCGACGCTGCTGTTTTACTGGCTTGGTAAAAAGCAATCTTACCTATGGGTGATCACGCCGGCTAGGACGACATCATTCACACTGCCTCCGGCTTCGGAAATCGATCGGCTTGTTCAGGCTTATAGGCGAGCGATTGTTGACTCCAAGGATGTTCTCGCGACAGAGGATAGGCTGACCGGCGAGAAGCTCTATGCAATGCTCATCGCGCTGGCTCAAAAGTTGATACCGGCAAACTCGTGCGTGATCCTGCTGCCGGATGGCAGTCTCTACGCATTGAACTTCGAGACGTTAATCGCGCCGGGGCCGAAGCCTCACTACTGGATTGAAGACGTTACCCTGGCTACGGCAAACTCGCTCACGCTTCTCGCGTCTTCCTCCAATCGGCCCGCTGCAAACAAAAAAAACCTGTTGCTCGTTGGAAATACGAAACAGGCAAACACTGCATTTCCGCCGCTGTCCCAAGCGCCAGACGAAATGAAGAGAGTCGAGCAGTATTTCCCGGAGCCCCAACGGGCGATATTGGAAGGCGCGCGAGCGACCCCCAGCGCGTACCTGAGCAGCAATCCGGAACGCTTTTCCTACGTGCATTTCGTGACGCACGGGACGGCCAGCCGCACACGCCCGTTGGAATCCGCGGTTATCCTCAGCCCGGAAGGCGACTCGTATAAATTGTATGCGAGAGACATTGTCACGCGGCCCTTGCGCGCGGAACTGGTGACCATCTCCGCATGCTACGGCTCGGGATCGCGCGCCTATTCAGGCGAAGGACTGGTAGGTCTCTCCTGGGCTTTTCTGCGCGCGGGAGCTCACAACGTCATCGGCGCGCTGTGGGAAGTGGCCGATGCCCCCGCTACCCCAGAGCTAATGGATGGGCTCTACCGTGAATTGAGAAACGGCAAAGATCCGGCCTCCGCGCTGCGTGCTGCCAAACTCTCACTCCTCCATTCCGCCAATCCCAATTCCGTTTTCAGAAAGCCTTTCTACTGGGCGCCCTTTCAGCTCTACGCCGGATCATAGCACCTGAATTTCAGAAAGTTGTGCAGAGGCTTCGGCGGCGACTTCAGGTTGCTGAGCCGCTCGCCATGGACTTCACTTCTTCCGCCGTGTACCCCAGGCTCTCTAGAATCTTGTCCGTGTGCTCGCCGAGCAACGGCGGCGGCAACCGGTAGCTCACCGGCGTATTCGAAAATCGTATGGGGTTCGCGATGCCCTTCGCGACGCCTATGCCTGGATGCTCTATCTGCACGATCAAACCGCGCGCGCGTGTTTGCGCATCGTTTACCGCTTCAGAAACCGTATGGATCGGCGCTGCAGGAATATCCACTTGTGCGAACTTTCCCAGCCACGTTCCTGCCGAGGTTTGCTGAAACAGGTTCTGGAGCAGCGGGACCAGGATTTCACGGTTCTTGATTCGCAGGGCATTCGTCTGAAAACGCTCATCTCTCCCGATGTCATCCTGGATTTCCAACGCCTGAACGAATCTCTTCCACAGTGCCTCCGTGCCTATTCCGACGGCAAAATGTCTATCGTCGCTACCGCGATACACCTCATACGGCACGATGTTTGGATGAGCATTGCCCCAGCGCGTTGGTGACACGCCGGTGTTCAAGTAGCTGCTCCCCACGTTGGCGAGCCACGTTAATTGCGAATCGAAAAGCGCCATGTCCAGGAACTGTCCTCGTCCCGTTTTTTCGCGCGCAAGAAGCGCGGCAAGAATCCCCATCGCGGAGTACATCCCGCAGGTCATATCCGCGATCGCGATGGGATAGCGCATCGGGCCGCCTTCGGGTTCGCCGGTGAAGCTCATCATCCCGGATTCCGCCTGCGCGAGAATGTCATACCCGGGGCGGCCCGCTTTGGGCCCGGTGAAACCGTAGCCGGTGATGCTGCAGTAGATGAGACGCGAATGTTTTGCACTCAGAGATTCATAATCGATGCCGCGTCTCTTCAGCGAAGCAAGCGAAGGCTGATTCGTGATGAAAACGTCCGCGGTCGCGAGAAGTTTCTGCAATGCATCTGCGCCCCGAGGATTATCGTAATTCAGCGAGATCGATCGCTTGTTACGATTCGCCGTCAGATAGTACGCGGATTCGCTCCCCACAAATGGCGGGCCCCAGCCCCGCGACTGGTCGCCGATTCCCGGCCGCTCCACTTTGATGACGTCAGCGCCGAAATCCCCCAACAGCATTGCACAGTACGGGCCGGCCAACGCTTCGGTCATCTCTATTACACGGATCGAATCGAGAATGCTTTTCACGGGGCGTGATTATAGCTGACATCCAACGGAGTTATCTTCGCTTTCGAATGGCCGGAAACTTGTAGGGATTGAGTCCCTTTCCTTCTTCAATCGTTACGTACTGATTCGCTGGAACATTCTTGATGACTTCGCACGAACCACTCGGCCAAGTTATTTCCAGCGTGTCCACTTTGACGTGCGGTCCCAGCCCAAAATGTATTCGCGGATCCGTGACCGTGTTTCATTCTGGAGCATCATAGAAAATAGTAGCATCTCTCTCTCGCGGAACTGCTGACCGCACGCCAGGCGCTACAATTTCCCAATCCCGCACTTCTCCCAGTCATGTGAAAAAGTTTTCTGCCGCACCACAATTTTCAACCCTACTTTTGTCTTGACACTTCTGTAACGTGAACGCTAGCCTACGCCCAATTCTGTCTGGGGGTTTGTTTCTGGAGCGAAGAGCAGCATGCTGTTCGTGGAGCGGTGTGGCCGATAGGGAATCGGCCAAGGAAGCTCGGTCGTTTTCTCATCCTCGCTCCGCTCGAAGTCGCACGTCTGTAGGGTGTTTGTCCGCTGCAGCCTGCAACTCCGGATTCGTCTTCCTCCTGCTTTTTCTCTCCGTGATTCTTGTTTTGCCTGCCGCCGCCTCCGGCAAGAAAATCATTTTTGACACTGATCCCGGCACCGATGACGCCATGGCCCTCATGCTGGCGCTCCACTCGCCGGAGCTGGACGTCCGCGCCATCACCGTCGTCCCCGGAAACACCACCGCCAAGCAAGGCCTCGAAAACGCCCTCCGCATGGTTTCGCTCGCCAATCGTTGCGAGATCCCTGTAGCTGCAGGCGCACAACATCCGCTCTTCCAAAAACTCATCACCGCCGAGTTCTGGCACGGCAAGAACGGCCTCGCCAACATCGAGCTGCCGCCCAGCAAGTGCAAAGTGGACGCGCGCTTTGGCCCGGACTTGATTATCGAGCTCGTCCGCGCCGCGCCTCATGAAATCACCCTCGTCCCCGTCGGCCCCCTCACTAACATCGCGCTTGCCATCCAGAAAGATCCTTCCATCGTGCCGCTCGTCAAGGAAGTCATCCTCATGGGCGGCTCCATCAAAGGCGGAAACGTCAACGCCGCCGCGGAGGCCAATATCTACAACGATCCCGAAGCCGCCCAAATCGTCTTTCAAGCTGGCTGGCCGCTCACCATGGTCGGTCTTGACGTCGGCGACAAGACCCTCCTCGGACGCAAGCATCTCGAGCAGCTCGCCCGTACACACGGCCCGGTAAACGACTTCATCTACAGCGTCGCGAAGTTCCTCGTCGAGCTCTCGGAAGAATTCGGCAGTGACGGCACTCCCATGTATGATCCTCTAGCCGTTGGCGTCGCCGTTGACGCGACTCTTGTGACCGCGCCGCCCATGCACGTGGACGTCGAAACCCGCGGTGAATTCACGCGCGGCGAAACCGTGGCCAACCGCCGCGGCGAAATCGAGCGCAACGTCCTTCACGGCGACCGCTATGTCATTGAAGGACTCGACAAAGTGCAGCCCAATGCCAAGGTTTGTATCGACGTTCAGGCGGATCGTTTTTTGCAGCTTTTTGTTTCACGCATTCAAGGGAAGTAAGAAACGGGTGGGAATGCCCGGCCGAACAAGCCGAGTTCGGCAGCGGTGAATCCGGCCGGCCCTCAGGCAAATCCTGCCCCACATTTAGGGTGTTTGCCCGATTGTCCGTTCCCTATGCTCCAACTATCGTTTGCCATAGCCCTGCGTTCGAGCCTTCGTTTTCAGTTGGCCCGCCCAAGCCCGCAGGCACTGGGGGAGATACGTGGCAACCGCATTGGCAAGGCTACCCTATTCTAGAAGAATGACTTCTCGCACCGAGACCATGGGCGACGTTTGGGTCTATTGGCACTGCGAGGACATGGATGATGTTTCCCGCGTTTGTGACCTGAGCGTGGGCGGGCTATTCCTCTCCACGCCGGTTCCGCCGCCTGTGGGCACGAAAGCCAAGCTCGACTTTCTCGTTCAGGAAGGACAGATCAGGGCCGAAGCAGTCGTCCGGCATCATGTTCCTGGAGGCGGACTGGGCCTGAAATTCACGGCGATAACCGACAAGGACTGCCCGCAACTGGTAGCGCTACTCAACAGGATTCGTACTTTATCGTCTTCTCCGAAGGTCCCTCTATTCGTCGCGCCGCCCCATTAGTCCGCGTACGAATTCAGCGGCCCTCAAACTGAAAGATATCCAAAATAATATTGGTCCTGCGATTGAGCAGCACAAGGCGCCCGCTGATCAATACATGAGCGCAGTCCGGAGGGGGAGGAGGCAGCCGCCGTTCGAGCTCTTCCGGACAGGGCTGAAGCCGTTTCTGCAGTCCTGGCGGCAACGTCCCGCGCCGGACAAGTTGCTTTTCCAGGCCGGGCGGCAACCGATCCTTCTTCGCGAGCCCGGGAGGAAGCTGGCTCTGATGCTCGCCATACCAGCCTCGTAGTGCTTCACGATCGCGATCTTTATAAAACTGGGCATTTTGGTCGTCATCGCTGTGCTTGTTGTGGCCCTTGCCTTTGCCCTTTCCCTGTCCCTGGGCGACCGCGACGCTGCCAGTGGAAAGAAGCAGCGCCATAGCCGTGGCGGTAGTCCATTTTCCTATTCTCATTGGGTCTCCTGTCTAAGGAAGGGCTGAACCTCAGTCTAGCTCGGGAGAAGAAGCGTTGCAACCCGAAATGGATGCTGCATTTCTTGTTTGCTATGAGCGAGAAAAGTCGGACCAGTACCTCTCAGAAGACATGGAGAACCAGCCGTTCCGCGTGTAAGTGGAAACGGGGCGAAGGTAGAGCGTTCGCCCCGCCTCGAGAACTGCTGTTTAGGAGACAACGATTCAGGAGCTGGTCTCGCTCAGGTCATCCGACGCTTGCTTCTTCGCCTTCTTTGCCTCGGCCTTGGCGTCGGCTTTAGGGGCAAGCCCTTCGATTGCCTTGCCGAGGCTTACGGCACCGCCGCCCGTTACTTTCGCCTTAAGCGCGTCGAAGCCGCCCGGGATGTCTAGGTTCTTCGCCACGTGCGCTGCCGCAACGCACTGTCCGAGGTTCTTGAAGCCGCTGCATGCCGTCTTCGCATCCTGGCCTGTAAGCGTTTGGATCTTCCCGGCAATGGCAGTGTTGTGGCTCAGGACGTCGCTCGGCGAGCCGTGCGACATGTCAGTGTGGGCCGCAGCACCGCTTGCGTGCGATCCGCTCATTCCCGAGTTGCTTCCCGGTCCGCGTCCCGCAGGCGGTCCACCCGGACTTGGATGTGAGCGCTGAGCATAAGCTGGAGCGCTGATGATGAGTGCCGTCGCCGCCGCCGCAATCAGAGTCAAACGTTTCATGTTATTCCTCCTGTTTTTGGGCTGGTGGGGATCGGGCAGGTCTTATCGCTTGCCCTTACCGGGAAGCTTTTACCTTGTTCCTATGATGCACCAAATCTCGATCGGGATGTAAGTCCCTTGCGGTTGAGAAAGGAGGTCCGCCGTGCTTTGCACATCTTGAGATACAAGTTGAGGCCCACCATATTGCGCGAAAAGTCCCGCGAAGCGCTCATAAGCGGCACGCTAGAAAGTGTCCTCGCCAAACGGAGTTTTGCCATACACACCGCGCCACCCAAACAGATGCTGCATTTCTTAAAGGGGGAACATTTTGGTCGGTATTCCAACCAGAATTCAAGTTCCGCGCTGTGGAGAGAATCTGCTCGGGCACTATCCCACCGTCACGGGTACCCCGGCCAAGTTCATCCTGCGGATAGGCTGGGCCAAACGGTCGCCACCGGGCCGGGGTGCCTTGCGACTTCGCACCCCCGCCAACCTGGCTGTGCACTTCTCGGTTTGTTTCTCTTTTGGAATGCGCTTCCGGCCCGCAAGTCCCTCGATCGCAGCCGGAAGCTGTCCTGCAATTCTACTTCTTGGACTTCGGGCGTCCTCGCCGGAACCGCGGGCCAACCCCTTGCAATAACTTCCCTGAAATGAAGCGCATGCATGGACAGTAGCCTTTATCTTCACCCGGGGCTTGGCAGGAATATTTGAGTGTGACATGACTGCTGGCGCGGTGCCCGCAGGAGCAAACCTCCTGCCCGCGCTCTTGAGAAGCGGCCGCCTCTCGGCTGGTTTCGTCAACCACAGGTTCCGTCCTTTCCGTCTTCTTAACTGGTCATTGTGCTTCGCTGGCCGCATAACGCGCAGCTAACCCACCCACTCGCGCGGCGCGAAGAGCAGGGCGTCTCACTTTTCTTTTATCATCCCTCATCCTGCGACGCTATCGCACACTTTCCACCGCTCGCTCGGAATCGTCTGCGGCCCGTAATCCCTTGCCAGCGCTCAACTTCCTTCCCCTCAACGTCCCGCTTTTCCCATTCGCTAGAATCACTAAATAGTTATGTATTGACAGTCGGTAAATAGTGCGTTACCTTTCTTCGTGAACATCGCGCTCCACTACCTTCTCTCTTCCTCTGCAATCGCAATGCCTTTAGATCCACAATTCCTCGATTCTAAATCCTTTTTATTCAGACGCTTGCGCACTCTTCCAAGTTCCGTATCCTGTAAGTCCTTTGCTTGCCTGCCCGCCGTGACGGGCCATTCTTACGAAAACTGCCGCGTGTGTAGCAACAATTCCCATTCTGGAACTAGTCGCGCCTTACTCACGAGACCTCTTCCTGCTCTTTCTTTTCATGCACTTGCAAATTACCCCTTTCGCAATCTCTTTCTTTTGATAACCATGCAAACTGCCGGGGGTGTGGGGGTGCCTCGCTGAATTCTCTTCCCATTCCGAACCGTGAACCATTAACCTCTCTGTTTGCCGCACATACAAGAAACATGGGGTGGAGCGTGGATCTGTCTCCCAAGATTGGCAATCACTTCAAGATGGGCCGAAACTGGATATTGGCCCTTTTGGTAGTCGCGGTTCTCTCGCCCGTGGCAGCCGCACAAGCCGGGCGCAAGGTCATCATTGATCAGGATGCCGCCGGGCCTGGTGGGACGGACATGCAAGCGATCCTCTCGCTCATCAATTCGCCGAACACGGAAGTTCTGGGCATCACCGTCCTCACCGGCGACGCCTGGCGCGACGAAGAAGTCCAGCACACGCTTCGCCTCCTGGAGCTCATCGGCCGCACGGACATCCTAGTCCTGCCTGGCGCGGCGTTCCCACTCGTCAACAGCAAGGAATACATCGCCAAGTGGGAAACGCTTTACGGGAAAATTATCTATCAGGGTGCCTGGAATTACGCCAAGGGACATGCGGTTCACGGACCGAACGAAATTCCTTCCATGCCGGAAGGCACCCCCACGACCAAGGCTTCCACTGAAGACGCCGCTCATTTCCTTGTGCGCATGGTGAACAAGTATCCTCATGAAGTCACCGTCTACGCTGCCGGGCCGATGACCGACCTCGCTCTGGCCCTCGCGCTCGATCCCCGTTTCGCCGAGCTCACCAAAGAACTGATCGTCATGGGCGGAAGCATCAATCCACAAACCGATGATCCCGAATTTGCGCTCACACCCAAGCGTGAATTCAACTTCTGGATGGATCCGGAAGCTTCCCGCGCCGTCCTCCACGCGCACTGGCCGCGTTTCGTCCTCACCACCGTGGACATATCCGTCAAAACGCGCATGGAAAAATCATTGATCGAGCAGGTCCGGAAAAGCCCAACACCCGCCGCGCAATACGTCGCCAAGTACGCGGAAGCAAATTATTTGTGGGACGAACTCGCAGCCGTGGCCTGGCTGGATCCCTCGATCATCACAAAATCGCAAAAACTCTACATTGACGTCAACGTTGATCACGGCGCCAGCTACGGTGACACCCTCGCGTGGGCTCCCGGCCAGCAACCCGGCATGGGCGAACAATTGGTCGAGGTACAGCAAGACCTCGATAAAGAAAAATTCTACAAAGAATACGTCGAACTGCTCACGCGCTCCACCCCCGGCGCGCGAAACGAAAGAGGCCGTCCTTAGCGATGTCGCTGCTGCTCCAATTCGGCCTCCTTTCTCTCCTCGGTGCGCTCTGTGTCCTCTTCCTCTGTGCTCTCTGTGTTAATTCTTTTTCCTGGATTCCTTGGCGCGGAAGTTCCAGCGAAGACTCGCTTGTAATCGGCGTCTGATGGATCCAGTTCGGAAGCTTTCCGGAACGCCGCGCGAGCGCCTTCCCGATCGCCCTTCTGCAACCGAATTCTGCCAATCTCAAAAAAAGCGTCCGCCTCTTTTGGATTTATTTGCGTCACTTTTTCAAGCGCCGCCAGAGCTTCATCTTGCTTCCTCTGCTGCGCGGCAATCACGCCCGAGACGTACAGAAATCAGGATCGTAGGGCTGAATCGCCAGCGCGCGCTGAATGGCTTGGCGCTTTCCTAGGAAGGATATAACAAAAGAAATGGGGAACAATCCGCAGCGAAGATTGGAAATCTCAAATCATTTTTTCGATCACTATTTTGCGGTTTGGTACGCCGGACGCTGAATAGTTCGATCGAGGCCTGACACTGGTGTGCCGATTCCGTTTGGGCAGGGAGCCTAACGCGTTGACGGCACTCGCTTTAGTGCGCTCCCACGGGCGATCGGAGAGCGAGAGCGCACAAGAACAGGGTGCAGTGATCCGGGAAACTGTTTCAGTTCGGTACAGGATGATTCCCGCCATCTAAAAGCCGCAATACTTGCGATGAAAGCCCAAGCAAAGACGAACTCCACCAGGAACAGCAACTCCGCTGTTCCCCGCAAGGCATTGCGGCTCCAAAACTCCACGCGCGCCCGGCGCTCGTGTGTTGCGGTCGTGTTCGTTACTCTGTATGTGCTGCTGGATCGCTCGACCGTTTTTTTTCAAATGTGGACCGGGGTCAGCGCCTGGTATCCGCCCAGTGGATTGAGTCTTGCGATGTTGATCGGATTCGGCAGCAGCTACATTCCGTCGGTTATGTTGGGTGGGGTAATTTCGGCCCTCACGAACTATCATCAGTCACTCCTCTCCTTCAATACGATCGGTGCGAATCTGGCAGTCTCCGGTGGTTATTGGGCGGCGGCGTTTGTTTTAAGAAGAGTGCTTAAGATTGACCGGCGACTTTGCTCCATGCGGGACGTGGTCCGTCTGTTAGCCGTTTCTTTGACGTCGTCCTGCGCAGTCGCATTCGCGGGAGTCCTGATGGGGGTTGCCGATCACGCGATCAAGCCTTCCGAGTATCTGCATGCCTCAGTCACCTGGTGGGTGGGCGACGCGGTCACGTTAGCAACTTTGACGCCTTTCTTGCTGGTGTATGTGATGCCCTGGCTGCTCCGATTCTGCCGCGTACCGGGCGCAAACGCGGTGGAACGCGCCGGGAAGAAGACCGTGTTGAATTACGGCTCACACACCATGCTGGTGTGGATCGAATCCCTGCTGCTGGCAGCAAACATCGGCGGAACACTGTGGCTTGTGTTTCTGGGGAGCTACTCCCACCGTTCCGAACTTTTTTATCTTTTTTTCTGCCGATTATCTGGATGGCGGTGCGCCGGGGGTTGCGCGGCGCAACCGCGGGAATCTTGGCGCTGAATTTTGGCATCATCGTGTTGCTTCGAATCTACCCACAGGATAATCAGCAACTCGCTGTGGTGCAGTTTCTCATGCTGATACTGTCGTTGACGGGGCTGGTGCTGGGCGCGGTGATCAGTGAACGCGACCGTTCGGAACATCGCCTCGCCGAAGAAGAAGAGCGCATACGCCTGTTGCTGGAGTCCACGGCAGAGGCAATTTATGGAGTTGATCTGACGGGTGCCTGCACATTCTGCAATCCGGCTTTCCTTCGGCTGATGGGTTATGAATCGCGCGAAGAGATTCTGGGGAAAAATATGCACGACCTCGTGCATCATACCCTGCCAAACGGACTGCCCTATCCTTCGGAAGAATGTCCGTTGGGGTACGCGCTGGTGAATGGAAAGAGAATCCATGCCCCTGACGCGCTTTTCTGGCGAGCCGATGGAACCAGTCTAGCGGTTGAAATGTGGTCCTATCCTGTAACACACGGGGGAGAATTGCGCGGGTCCGTTGTGACCTTCCTGGACGTGACCGAGCGCAAGCGTGCCGAAATGGCCCTGCATCAAGCGAAAGAGGACGCGGAGGCGGCGAATCGCGCAAAGAGCGATTTTCTGGCCAACATGAGCCACGAAATCCGGACGCCCATGAACGGAATTCTGGGCATGACCTCTCTCGCGCTCGAGACCGAACTCAACCCAGAGCAGCGGGAATATCTGGGGATGGTCAAGTCTTCCGGGGAATCGTTGCTCACGCTACTGAATGACATTTTCGATCTATCGAAGATCGAAGCCGGCAAGTTTGAATTGGATTCCTCGGACTTCTCCATCGAAAACTGCATTGAAGAAGCCCTGCAGCCGCTCGGCATCAGCGCACAGCAGAAGGGCATCCAGCTGGTCTGGGACATTGCCGCGGACGTTCCGAACATCGTCTGCGGCGATCCCACTCGATTGCGGCAGGTGCTCATCAATCTGGCGGGGAACGCGCTGAAATTCACAAGCGAGGGTGAGGTAGCAATTCATGTGAGCTGCGACAGTCCGCGGGATGAAAACTTCCTGGTTCACTTCATAGTTTCCGATACAGGCATTGGCATCTCGCAGGAAAATCAGAAGAAGATTTTCAGCGCATTTTCTCAAGCGGATATGTCCACGACGCGGCGGTTCGGCGGCACGGGTCTGGGTTTGTCCATCTCGGAACGGCTGGTCAAACTGATGGGAGGCCGAATCTGGGTGGAGAGCGCAGAGGGGAAAGGCAGCCGGTTTCACTTCCAGGTGCTTTTGCAGCCGGCGCAGGGTGCGGAAGTCGAAACCCAACCCGCTCCCACGCGAGCTTTCCATTCCGGCAGCCGGGTTCTCGTTGTGGATGACAATGCGACGAATCGCAAACTTCTCGAACGCCTGCTTTTGCAATGGGAGATGATCCCCGTACTTACGCAAGGCGGGGACGAAGCCATCCGGATGATCAAAGAATCGTGGGCGAAGGAGCAAAAATTCTCCGCGATGATCCTGGATCAAGAGATGCCTGGGCTCGGAGGCATTGAGTTGGTGGAGATGTTGCAGAAGGGCTCTGTACTACCCCCACCGCCGGTCATACTGCTGCTGTCCCGGCCACTGGAATCGAAAACACGTTTGGAATGTGAGCGGTTAGGAATTGCCCGCACGATTCTGAAGCCGATTCGGCGCGCCTGGCTGTTCGAGGCATTGCAGTAAATGGCCGGAGAGCCGAAGAGCGAGCCGGCGCCCGCGAAAATCAAGGGGTCCGCGCTTGGCGGAGTCAGCCTGCGCGTACTGGTAGCGGATGACAACCTCGTCAATCAGCGCTTGATCTCGCGTTTGTTGGAAAAGATGGGACATCAGGTGGTCGTGGCGAGCGACGGAATGGCCGTGCTCCGGATCCTGGGGCAACGCGAAGTCGATTTCATCGCCATGGACATGCAGATGCCCATCCTGGATGGCGTAGAAACGACGCGAAAGATCCGTGCGATGGAAATAGGCGCCGGCGGACATGTTCCGATTATGGCCATGACCGCGAACGCGTTCGAAGAGGACCGCCGCAAGTGTTTCGAAGCCGGCATGGACGGTTTCGTGGTCAAGCCGGTTAGCGCACAATCCATTCGGGAGGAGATGCAGCGGCTACTCGCACTCCAGTTAGTTACTGCAGGGAAAGATCCTGCCGTCGGGCGGAATCCCTGAAGCTGCGCCCTCCCTCGTCTGTCTCGAACAGAATGGCCCAGGAGACACGCAAGGATTGCCGCCCACGGCCACATACAAGTCTTGAAAATACAATTGCGGGCCGGAAATTGTTTCCTCCTGTGCGCTTGCTTGCACGCCGCGATTCCCGGACAATATGAGGTTTAATGTTGCAGATTTTTTCTGCAGCTCCGCGGCAGCTCCGCGGCCAACAGTGAAACGAGTGAGATGTCAAGCCCGGTGAACTCGACAAAGCGGATTGTGGCCTACTTTTCCATGGAAATTGCCCTGGAAAACGCTATGCCGAGCTACAGCGGGGGACTCGGTGTTCTCGCTGGAGACACGATTCGCGCGGCCGCCGATCTGCGACTTCCCATGGTGGCGGTCTCTTTGCTGTATCGGAGGGGATACTTCACACAAAGGCTTGCCGAAGACGGTTCGCAGACGGAAGAGCCCGTCGAGTGGCGGGTTGAGGATTTCTTGCAGGAAGAGCCGGCGCAGGCGAGCGTCTCGATCGAGAACCGGCGCCTAGATCTGCGCTGCTGGCGCTACACCGTGAAAGGCGTGCGCGGCTTCGAAGTTCCGGTTTATTTTCTAGATGCCGATTTGCCCTCCAATGCCGTTTCGGATCGCAACCTTACGGGCACGCTCTATGGAGGCGACTCTTACTATCGCCTGTGCCAGGAAGTGGTGCTGGGGATCGGTGGCGTGCGGATCCTGCGCGCTTTGGGTTACAACGACCTCACGCGTTACCACATGAATGAGGGGCACGCAGCGCTCCTCTCCCTGGAACTTCTCGCCGAAGAGGCCCGGGAGGCCGGCCGCGCGTCCATCCGCGGCGAGGACATCGAAAAAGTCCGCGGAAAGTGCGTGTTCACGACGCACACGCCTGTTCCCGCAGGTCACGACCGCTTCCCGATGGAATACCTCACGCGCGTGTTTCCAAAGCAGACCGAATTTCTGGATCTGAAAGACGCATCCGCCGCGGATTTCATGAAACGTGTTTTGCAAGCCGAACAAAGTTATCCGGGAATCCAGGAGGCAGCGCGGGGCGGCGCTACTCTCAATCTGACGCAACTTGCGCTGAGCCTCAGCACGTACGTCAATGGCGTCGCGAAAGTGCACGGGGAGACTTCTCGCCAGATGTTTCCGCATGTTCCCATCGAAGCGATTACCAACGGGGTTCACGCCGGCACGTGGACTTCTCCAGCGTTTCAGCAGCTTTTTGACCGCTACATTCCATCGTGGCGGGAAGACAACTATAGCCTGCGCGGCGCGCTGGGCCTGCCGGCCGAAGACGTCTGGTCCGCGCACCTGATCGCGAAGCATGAATTGTTTGAAGAGGTGCGAAAAAAGACAGGTCTTAATTTTGATGATGAAGTTTTCACGATTGGCTTCGCGCGCCGCGCCACCGGATACAAGCGCGCCGACCTCATTCTTGCCGATCTCGACAGGCTCCGGCAGATTGCCAAGAACGCGGGCGCGTTTCAGATTATTTATGCGGGCAAAGCCCATCCCAATGACGGGGGAGGGAAGGACATCATCCGTCACATTTTCCAGGCGAAGAAAGCGTTGCGAAAAGCAGTTCCGATCGTCTTCCTGGACGACTACAACCTGGACCTGGGCGGAAAAATTACTTCCGGAGTTGATCTCTGGCTCAATACACCGCAGTTTCCCCTTGAGGCTTCCGGTACGAGCGGCATGAAAGCGGCGCTGAATGGTGTGCCGAGTTTGAGCATCCTGGATGGCTGGTGGGTAGAAGGCCACATCGAAGGCGTGACCGGCTGGTCCATTGGGGAATCGAGGCGCGTGGCCTCGGTGGGAGTGGCGACAGACAATGCCGCCGAAGCGGAGTCTCTCTACAGCAAACTGGAAGGCGTGATTCTTCCGCTTTACTATGCCGAGCGCAGCCGGTTTCTGGGAATCATGCAGCACGCGATCGCGATCAATGGATCGTTCTTCAATACCCAGCGAATGGTGCAGCAGTACATCACCGACGCGTATCTCCACTGAGACGTCAGGTAAGAATCGCGCGCGCGATCGAGGCGCGGTTGCAGGCGGAGAGTCTTTTCGTCAGCGCAGATGATTCTTGTATATCGCCATTCCCACCGCGGCGTCCATACCCAATTTGCTCAATGCGCCGATTTCCCTGCGAGTCCTGATGCCGCCGGCGGCGATGATGGGGTGCGTCGTGGCACCGCGTAGCTTTCGAAACCAAGCGAGGTTTGCGCCGGACATTGTGCCTTCGCGGTTCACATCGGTACAGAGGAATCCCGCGCAGAATGGCTCGAGCTGTGACATCACGTTTTCGGCTTGGAGTGCCAGGCGCTTGCGCCATCCGTGAATGGCGATCTTTTCCCTGGCGGTGTCCAACGCAATGATAATTCTTTTGCGAGGGAGTTTCCTGGTGAGTTGACGGAGAAAGCGGACATTTATATTGCCGTTGCGAAAAGCTGCGCTCCCGATAATGATCTGGGAAGCGCCCCATCCGGCAACTTCCTGGGCGCGAGAAATGGTGCGAATTCCTCCGCCGACGCGAACCTTCATCCTGAAATCTTTGCTCGCTCTCGTGCACAGCTCCCGAACGAGATCATCGTTTGTCCCCTTTCCCATCGCTGCGTCGAGGTCGATGACGTGCAGCCAGGAATAGGATTTGAATTTTTGCAACAGACCCAAGACATCCGCAACAGCAAGTTCTCGTTTTTTGCCGTGGACCAATTGGACAGCTTGCCCGCCCTGCAGATCGATGCAAGGAATCAACACGGGAGCCGCACCTGGACGCCTTGCGTTGCGAGAAATTCCTTGAGGGCGCGAATCGGTTGAATCGAATCGTGGAAGATCGAGGCGGCCAACGCGGCATCTGCTACGCCCTTCGTGAAGATTTCGACGAAATGTTCAGGCAACCTGGCGCCCCCGGAGGCAATCACGGGGACGGACACGCTTTTCGAAATTGCCGCGGTTAGCTCAACGTCGAAGCCGCTTTGCGTGCCGTCGCGGTCCACAGAAGTGAGCAAAATCTCTCCTGCGCCACAAGCAACGCCTTTCCTGGCCCATGCGACTGCGCTCAGGGAGGCGGATTCACGTCCGCCGCGCACCATGACGTCCCAGTGATCGCCAGCGCGTTTCGCGTCAATCGCGAGAACGACGGCTTGCGCGCCGAATTCCCGGGACAGCTCTGAAATAAGTTCTGGCCGCTCGACGGCGGCAGTGTTGACCGTGACTTTGTCCGCGCCGGCGCGGACGACGGCGCGAGCGTCTTCAAGGGTTCGAATGCCGCCGCCCGCGGTAAGGGGAATAGCAAGCTGGGCGGCGACGCGGCGAATGGTTTCCAGGAAAGTTGGACGACGGTCACGCGATGCCGCGATATCGAGGACGACGAGTTCGTCGGCGCCTTCGGCGTTGTAGCGCGC
>WNFO01004558.1_pt1 | contig 25350 bp, 26 predicted proteins | sample 5400251 | NCBI WGS metagenome assembly WNFO01 (sample SAMN13153354, study PRJNA577476) | soil metagenome | isolation source: 100 cm saprolite under Madrone tree | place: USA:California | collected 2016-06-14
TTCGCCTGCCGTTCGGCGTCACGATTGCCGCACTAGCGCTGCTCTTCACCGGAGTTCTCGTGACGCGGATGCACCGCGCAGAACTGATCGTGATTTCCATTACCGCTGGACTGGCGTTTGTGAACTGGCTGTGGGCGCGAAATCGCGAGCCGATTCCTTAAGCAACGGGGCGGCGCTCCACGCTATTGGATTCGACAGCGAAACATGCCAATATCCGTAATTCTGCACGGCGCGTTGCGGCTCACCGTGTTCTAAGGGAGAAGCGAGAAATGAGAATGTCATTCATTCGATGCGGTCTTGCGATTGCGCTGCTGTTGGGCTGCGCGTTTCCCGGTTGCGCGCAGGAAACCGCGAAGCACGCCATCACTTTTGACGACATGATGAAGCTGCATCGCATTGCGGAGCCGCAAGTTTCGCGGGATGGGAAATGGGTGGCGTACACGGTATCCACTCCGGACATGGACACGAACCGCGGCGTGAGCAACATCTGGGTGGTGCCCACGGCAGGCGGAGCCGCAATGCAATTGACGCAGAGCGGGCACGATTCCTCGCCGGTGTGGTCGCCGGACGGTAAGACGTTGGCGTTTCTCTCGTCGCGGGCTGGAGTGGTCGCCGGATGGGAAGACGATTGCAGTTACGTCTTCCGTATATCCGGACTGCAAAGACGACGATTGCAACAAGAAGCGCGATGAAGAAAAAGAAAAAAATAAAGTGAAGGCCCATGTTGCCGAGCATCTGCTCTATCGCCACTGGACGCACTGGAACGAAGGCAAGCGCAGCCACTTGTTTGTGATTCCAGTCGATGGCAGCGCCTCACCGCGCGACCTCACTGCCGGAGCAGACTACGATGTTCCGCCGGATGAGCGCGGCGGACCCGGAGATATTAATTTTTCGCCGGATGGAAAAGAGATTTGTTTCACCGCGGTGACGGACAAGATGGAGGCGATCAGCACGAACGGTGATCTATTCATCGTTCCAGTGGCAGGTGGCGAGGCCAAACGCATCACCACGCAGCCGGGATTCGACGGAAATCCGGTGTATTCTCCGGACGGAAAATACATCGCGTATCACGCGCAGCTTGTCGGGGGATACGAGGCGGACCGCTGGCGCGTGATGCTTTACGACCGTGCAGCGGGAAGAATCGAGAATCTTACGGAAACGTTTGACCGCAGCGCGGACGAACTGGCGTGGTCGCCGGACAGCAAGACGATTTACTTCATAGCGGAGAACGAAACGCAGAAGCCAGTCTACGCGATGGCGGCGCGCTTTGGTGCCCAACAGAAGCAAATTGTCGCCGGCACTTACAATACGGGAATTTCTTTCAGCGCGGACGGCAAAACGCTTGTTTTTGAGCGGACGAGCCTGACGCTCCCGGCGGAAATTTTCACGGCAGCGGGCGATGGCTCCGGCGCGCGGCAATTGACGCACCAGAATGATTCGATTCTGGCGGGGCTGGAGATGAACGCGCCGGAGACATTCTGGTTCGACGGCGCGGAAGGTACGAAGGTGCAAGCAATGCTGATCCGTCCGCCGAAATTCGACGCCGCGAAAAAGTATCCACTGCTGGTGGTCCTTCATGGCGGGCCGCAGACGATGTGGGGAAATTCGTGGGGCTACCGGTGGAACCCGCAGGTTTTCTCCGGGGCAGGATACGTGACGCTGATGATCAACCGGCGCGGCTCGACAGGTTACGGACAAAAGTTCACGGATGAAATCATGAACGATTGGGGCGGCAAAGCGTACGTCGACGTGATGAACGGCGTAGACTTCACATTGAAAAAATATCCTTTCCTCGATGAGGCGCGCATGGCGGCGGCCGGCGGCTCTTACGGCGGGTACATGGCGGACTGGATCGCCACGCACACGGGCCGGTTCAAAGCGATCATCAGCCACGCGAGCGTATACGACAAAGTGGCGATGTACGCGACCGAAGAACTCTGGTTTGAAGAACATGACATGCAGGGCACACCGTGGTCGAATCCGGAAAGCTACAAGAAGTGGGCACCGGTCACGTACGCAGGCGAACTGGGAAAATTCAAGACGCCGACGCTCGTAATCGCGGGCGAGCGTGACTACCGCGTGCCGTACACGCAATCCTTGGAATTTTTCAGCGCGCTGCAGCGGCAGGGAGTGCCATCGAAGCTGGTGGTTTTTCCCGACGAGGGCCACTGGGTGTTGAAGCCGCAGAACAGCCAATTCTGGTACAAGACGTTTTTAGATTGGCTGGCGGCGTACGCGAAATAAGGCGATAGACTGAGGAGAGCGGTACTTGAGCCGCCCACCTCACCGAAAAGTTTAGGTGCTCACTTCACGGTCGTAGTAAATACCTCCTCCATCAGAAGGTTCGTCCGGCACCCAGTTGATGATTCAAGTTGCCGGCGACTGTCCGTCCAAATCGGATGAGAGATGCCTCCGCGGGAGGCCAATCCTTCGTAATCGCCCTGCTGATTGCCATAGTTGATCGCCGAGCAGGGAAAAATCCCATCGCAGTCGTGCTCGTTGGAGCTTATGGAACTCACTCGCACATTGGGAGAACGAAACGTCACGCCGCCATCAACCGATTGAGTAAAAAAAGTGTCGGTCATGAAGCGGAAACCCGTGGTGTCGTTGCGAGTGTCGTAAAAGGAGAGATTGACGTCCCCTGTCACGGGGTCAACGGCAAGCCACTGATTGAAACGGTCCACTGGCTGCGTGAGTTGATCGGTCGCGGGGCGGGGAGTCGTCCAAGTGGATCCTTTATCGTCGGAAGAAGATACCAGAATGTCGGTCACTCCGGCGGGAGTGAGATCCATCCAGGAGCAGTAGAGACGCCCACGATGGGGGCCCGTTGAGCGGTCGGCGTCGCAAGCCGGGTAAACGAGGGCGCGGCGAAACATTTCTGCCGGAATGCCCACATCAAACGCGGCTGTTTTCAGCGAGAGCGTGCGCTGCTTATCCCACGTGACACCGCCGTCAAGAGAGCGATTGAAGGCAATCAGATTATTCTTGTAATCATTCCAGGCCACGTAGACTTCGCCGTTGGGTCCGACAAATGGGACAGCGCCAATGCCCTGGCTCGGGCCGGAAGGATTGTCAACACGGGCGACGGCAAAAGTAGATCCGGCATCCGAAGAGCGAGCGACGTGGATACCGCCGTCGATGGCGTTCCCGCCGCTGGAGGCATCCCACGCCACGTAAACGCGATCGCGGAAAGGGCTTGCCGGATTCGTATCTGAGGTAATCATCGGCTTGTCATTGAAGTGATTCGAGCCACTCTGAAATCCAAACAGCGTGAGTTGCTGATAGCTTTTGCCTCCATCGGCCGAGCGCGCCACTGCCATTTGTGACCCATCAACACCATTGCCCGCTCCGAAATACACGACGATGTAGCTATAGAAAAGATTCCCACGTGTGTCGAAGGCCAACGAAGGGTCTGAGCCGAAACGGGTGTCGTTAGTGCCCTGGAGCGGCGGAGGAAGCGGCACGTCAACGCCACCCCAGGTGGTTCCGCTGTCGGTGGAGAAATAACCGCGCATGGGATCGCGGAAGATTTCGTTTGAGCCTGCCGCCAGGGATTTGGCGGATGCGGGATTGATTGTTATGTAAGTCTCACTCTGCGGACCGCACTCATTGGAGACGTCGACGTTGCTGCCAACTGTGAGAGAGGAATTGGAACCGCCACCGGGCGAGGCGGCATTGTGCGCGAGATACTGGTATTTTGCCCACCAGGTCGGATTGTGGGTGGAGTTGTTCTGCGCAAAAGTTTGCGACGAAATGAACCCACAAGTTACAGTCAGCAGGGCAATCTTTTGAAGCCTATTCATAGTTGGACTCCTTGATCGGACGACGCGAACTCAGCGGGGAGGCTCTTTCTTACTTCCGGGGAGGAGGGAAGTCAAGCGCCATGGAGTTAGACGGATGGCCACGGTCCTGCGCCGGGTTCCTGCGGAGAAATGAAGCGCTGCTCTAGCCCGGGGAAAAGAGCTGCCGAAGGGCGCGACGCGCGAAACGGAAAAGATGGTAGAGCAAGAAGGCAGAAAGCGCGAGGAGTGCGGCAACGATGATGGTTGTTGCAACGGGATGAACCGAAGCCATCCAGGCCAGCCAGACAGCGAGGACGTCTTCGCCAAAACTTAATGCCCAATTGCTGAATGGTTCGGGACTGGCGTTCACGGCAGCGCGGGCACTGGCTTTTGTGCCATGCGAAGTAAGAGCGACTCCGCCAGCGATCAACGCGGCGCCCCAGCGCCATTCCGGTGGAGCGCTCCCGGCGGCAGCAAACGCGAGAAGCGCAGCGGCGGGTGGCCGGATGAAAGTGTGGATGGCGTCCCAGACGGTGTCAACGTACGGAATCTTGTCCGCGAAAACTTCCAGAAGATAGAGCGCGATGGCAATTCCAAGAACCCAGGGATGGGCAAGAGCCTGCAATCCCGGCGGGAGACGGAGCACTCCGAAGCGCTGGAGAAGCCCGAGCGTCGCGACAGTGGCGTAGAGATTGAGGCCGGAAGAAAATCCAGCGCCCAGGGCGAGGCCGAGCGTTTCGACGGGACTCATTTGCACCATCATAGCAAGGGGAAACGGTCCCATCAGGCAGTAACTTCGGGCAGTAACTAGCGCATGCACTGAGCGCAGTTTCCGTTTGACCGACCGATAAAGTAAAGCGATTCTGTTGGCAGGCGGTCATCCATGTTTGGGCTCGGCCATCTTTTCTATCCCTGGGGCTTTCTCGTGCAGGGCCTGGCGATTGTGCACTTCATCAGGCGGCGGCCGGAGAACTATTGGTTTTACGTCATCTTTTTTCTCGGACCGCCTGGCGCCGCCATCTACATCCTTGCCGAGGTGCTGCCAGATCTGGGATTGCTTCGCGGTGTGTATCAGGGATTCGGGCGAAGGTCACGGGTCAAAATTGTGGAAACGCAAATCCTGGATAATCCTTCGCCGGCCAACTACGAAGAGCTGGGTGAGCTCTACAAAGATCTGGGGCAATTTGAGAAGGCGCGCGAAGCGTTCAATCATGCGATCACGGGGCGTGGCGATTCCGCCTACACGTTTTATTCGCGGGCGCAGTCGTCGCTGGGTCTGAACGATTTGGCGGGCGCCATTCCGGACCTGGAGCACGTGGTCGCGGCGGATAGAAAATTCGACTATTACCGGGCTGCGGGATTGCTAGCCGATGCGTACGCGCGGACGGGACAGCTGGAACGCGCGGATCAGCTTTTCGCGGAGGTCACGCAGATTTCGACGACTCCGGAGACGCTGTACAACTACGCGAGCTTCTTGAATACCGCGAACCGGCAAAATGAGGCGCGCGATTAGCCACCGCGTAGACCTCGCCACTGATCACATCTCTTGCCGAAAAGGCTGAAGTCTCTGATTACCTCCCCCACCCCCTGTTTTTTGTCAATGTTGCATCTAAAGGACTTAGGTCTTGTATAAGTGGTTTAGAATCAACACTTGCGGGCATTTCTATATGTGTTGATTCTAAAGGGGTTTAGATTGCACCAAAATTGTGCGAAATGGGCTCCTCTCAGCCGTTTTTCATCAGCGTTCACCCCAGAGTTTTTTAATGTCCGCGACACTGACGAATTGATGCCGTCCGTGATTGTGGCAGTAGTGACAGGCTCCATCCAAAAAGCTTCGAGCCAGAACGACATCAGCGTATATTTCTTCTGCCGCTGGTTTCGGACTCGGAATAGTTTTCAGGTTTCGAATGACATCTTCATGGTCAGGCCACATTGTCTTGTTCCTTTTCTTCGAGTATGAATCCTAAGTCGAGTAGGCTCCTGGCGATCTTTGCTTCGGTGGTCCTCACGCTGGTTGAAAAAACACGGCAGGGATGGCTCATGTCCGCCAGGATGTTGGCTGCTGCGTCTGCGATTAGACGATCTTTGATTGGCGCACCTGGGAATCCCCAAGAGGGTTCGCCGTTTTGAATTCCCTGAAACAGTCTGTTACGCTCAACCAGATTTTCAATTAGGAACACACCGTATACCAACGAGTCCGGTCCCTGGGCACGAGTCACCGATACAATCAATTTTCCAGCTTCAAAATCTTCCAGCAGTCGCTTCGCCTGGTCCGGGTCATCCAATCGCGGTGTGAAAGGTTCGAATGCCGCAGCCATCTTTGTAAATCTGAACATGAGCGTAATTAGTTCTGCCGCAGTTTGAGGCTGTAAGTCTTTAGTCTTCGAATATGCCTTGGATAGATTCGGTTCAGACGCGCCTACAATTCCGAACCGATTAGCGACAGCGGAAACTAGACCCTTGGTCCAGTTCAGCTTCTCCGCCATTTGTTCGATCTCAAAAACACGCTGTTGCTCGGTAAAGCCCATCAGTGACTCCGTGAAACATTTCTTTGTCCAACGTCGGGGTAAAATATAAAATTGCAGAACTACATTCTGCGATTCAAAAACCTAAATTGTGTTGGAAGTTCCTGCTAAGGAATTTTCCGCCTGCTACCGAAGTAAGAAGGGCTTCACTTTGGAATGAAGCCCGTCTTCGGATGTCTCCGTTTAAGGAGTTCAGCCCCTAGCAGGTGGGGCTGAATATCAAAACTGGCGAACCACCGGAGGAACTCACGTATGATTTCACCTGAAAAGGAAGCCAAAATCTTTGGCGATGTCTCTGTGCTTCCCTTCGCCTTCTTCGATGCCGTGGAACTCAAGTCATCTGAAGGCTAAACTCGCGGGACCCGTGGTCCCTCTATATGTGGCTCCAATGGGGTCGCCCTTACCGGGAATGCCCGTCACTAGTGGCGTGTATTACCTGACGATTATCGCGTCGGGACCCCTTGGTCCCCCTACTAGGAGCGCTTATTGTGGCACCACTCCGCTTAATTGTGGCACCACTCCTCTCAAACGCCAACCATCCCATTGAAAAATAAAGGCTTGCGGATGAACTGAGGCAACCTGGTCCCAGGCTAGTCTAGGCTCCCTGTAAGATGGTTCCAATATAGGCATGACTTTCGAACAGACGACGTCACCGCCGACCGTGCTCGTGTACAAAGTTGGGATTACCTCGATTAGCATCCGCCTGGCGGGTGCCTATTCTCCGGGTCCTCTACACATGCGGCTGAACCGTGCTCGTGTGTCTAATAGATGCGCGTAATACCGGACTATTTATTTTTGATTCTGGCACCAGAGTTTGCGGTGTAATGACCAACTACACCGAAAAGTTCTGCCGTTCCCGCAGGATGGTGAGCACTGGGATTGTTCCTGCGGTCATCCGGCAAGAGACATGTCACACCTCTTCTGCGATGGCGAGCCTCTTTTCCGGTTGGATCCCGACGAGCAAGTCGAAGCTGCGTTTTCCATGAAGAATCGAAGTTCAGTAGTGCAATTGGAAAAATGGAAAATGAGGCGGCGGCGTATCTGCTTGAAAAGAATGGAGCGGCCTATCGGAATCGAACCGACACCTGAACCTTGGCAAGGTGGCGAGGTTCGATAAGTTAACTCTAACAGGCTGGAACGGCCGCACTTAACAGATTTCGAAGAGCCCTCAATCGAAAATAAATGGAAAACGAAAATGCGGTGCGGTTTAGATTCGCTTACTCGCGTGGGAACACTGCGTTCTTGACCTCAATCCCTGGAAATACAATGGGAATCTAAGGTGAAAACCTGCACCTCGATTCCATTCTTTGCTGGATTGCAGGATGCCATTGGTCCATTAACTTGCGAAGCGGAGGGTACCATGATTCCCCAGCCCACCGTACGGGACCATCCGCTCGGCAGCCAACAGCCTGCAGATCAGCCCATGGCGACACCCATTGAGGACGCAGCGGTGACAAAGCTGCAGGCCCAAGTCGTGGAGTTCATCGCCAAGCGCGGAGAAACTAGCGCGTGGCAAACGTCGGGACCTGCCGGCATGCTGGTCGACCCTTTCGTGAAGCACCTGGCTGGAGCCGTGCGACTAGCTATCGACGCGCCCTCCGAGGCTTTTTTATTGCATCAGGCTTCCCAGGTACTCAACAGAACCTATTACATCTGCAAGCCACTCTTGCCGTGGGCTCTGCGCGTGACGCTGCGTCGATGGAGAGCTGACCATCAAAGGTCCACTTATGACGGGGTATGGCCTATCGACGAGAAAGCGGGTTCCGTGCCCCTTGGCTGGCCAGGGTGGCCAGAGCGGAAGCGGTTTGCCCTGGTTCTCACTCACGATGTCGAAGGCAGCAAAGGATTTGCACGCGTCGGGCAGTTAATGAATCTGGAGTTGAAGCAGGGCTTCCGCTCCTCCTTCAACTTCGTGCCGGAAGGCGCATACCGTGTACCAGAGACGCTGAGGCAGACCTTGGATCGAGTGGGTTTCGAGATCGGGATTCACGGACTGAAGCACGATGGAAAGCTCTACTCGTCCCATGCTGAATTCAGCCGGAGCGCGACCCGAATTCGAGAATATCGTCGGAAGTGGCAGGCTGTTGGATTTCGATCGCCATTCATGCATCACAATCTGGAGTGGATTCATGAACTGGGGATGGAATATGACGCTTCTACTTTTGATACGGATCCATTTGAGCCTCAGCCCGATGGAGTTGGGACCGTGTTTCCTTTCTGGGTACCTGGACCGCCGGGCGCTGGCTATGTGGAGCTTCCATACACCCTTGCTCAGGACTTCACACTCTTTGTAATACTTCGCCAACCGAATATCGACATCTGGAAACGAAAACTCGACTGGGTGGCCGAGCGCGGCGGTATGGCATTGGTGAACACTCACCCGGATTACATGTGCTTTGGAGACACGAAAAAGGCTCGGGATGAATTTCCGGCCTATTATTACGAGGAATTGCTGTCTTATATCCGCCAGCAATACGAAGGCGTCTTTTGGTCCGCCCTACCGCGAGACGTTGCTCGTTTCTATCGCGCAGCCGTGGTTGCGGAGCCTCGTTCCAATGTTGATTGTGTGATTGCCCCAAAGATTCCGGAAGTAGTGCAGCGATTCGTGAGTGGAGCGAGTTCCTCACCCCCGTCTTGATGCCGTTGGGAGCTTTCTCGATCTTTAACCCGGCGCTCTGCCCACCAGTAGCCTCCGCCTCGCGGATTCGTTTCGCTTCATCTGGCGTTACCCGGAACCTGGTCGTGGCGGAACCCTGCTGCGCTGCTTTTTCGCGTCCGCAGTTCAGTAGTGACCCCCGACGTTCTTCCACACTCCGCGACTGTATGTCCGAAGTAAGCGACTGGACTCGGCCGTCTTGACAGCAGATAGGATCGATCAGGCAGCGTGGAGTGAGTGTGCGGCAGCTTCGGCCGCGACATTCCAGGGGAGCAGTTCTTCGATGCGGTTGATGGGATGATCGGCGATGCGAGACAGTACGTTGCGCAGGTAGCTTTCCGGGTCGAGTCCGTTTAGTTTCGCCGTTCCGATCAGGCTGTACATGGCTGCGGCACTTTCTCCGCCGCCATCCGAGCCGGCGAAAAGAAAGTTTTTCCTTCCCAGCGCGACGACGCGCAACGCTCGCTCCGCCGCGTTGTTGTCGATCTCCAGTCGACCATTGTCGCAGTAACGCAGCAACGCTTCCCAGCGTCCGAGCGCATAACGAACCGCCACCGCGGTGTCCGATTTTCTCGAGAGCTTCCTTAAGGTTTCTTCCAGCCATTGTTTCAGCGAGTCCAGCAACGGCCTGCTGCGTAGATTGCGGATCTCACGCCGCTCTTCTGGTGAACGTCCTCGGATCTCGCTCTCGATGGCATAGAGTCCAGCGATGCGTTCAATGGCTTCTACCGCCACCGGAGATTTGTGGGCCGCCTGAAGATCGTAAAACTTCCTTCGCACGTGAGCCCAACAGGCCGCTTCCTGAATGCGCCCGGTCTCATAGATCTGTTCGAACCCTGCGTAACCATCGGCCTGCAGTGTCCCGCTGAACGAACTCAAGTGCCCCTTCGGATGCTCGCCCTTACGATCTGGTGAGTAGCAAAACCACACTGCCGGCGGCGTTCCATCCCCGGCTGGCCGATCATCTCGCACATACGTCCACAGCCGTCCGGTCTTGGTCTTTCCCAACCCCGGCGCCAACACCGGAACGGGTGTGTCATCGCCGTGCAGCTTGTCAGAGCTCATCACGTGACGTCGTACCGTTTCCACTAACGGCTGCAACAACCGACTGCATCCACCAACCCATTCCGCCAGTGTCGAACGATCTAAATCCACGCCCTCGCGAGCGTAAATCTGCGCTTGGCGATACAACGGAAGATGATCGCTGTATTTCGAAACCAGTACATGAGCCAGAAGCCCGGGACCGGCTACACTTCGTGCGATCGGCCGGCTGGGCGCCGCTGCTTGCACGATGCGATCGCAACCTGCACAGGCCAACTTCGGTCGAACCTGCCGGATCACCTTGATTCTCTCGCGCACGTACTCCAGGATTTCCGATGCATCTTCACCAAGACGCTTCAACTTCCCGCCACAGTCTGGGCAAGCTTCCTCTTTCGGAAGGTACGTTTGCACTTCACGCGGTAAATGCTCAGGCAGTGGCCGTCGCACCGGGCGTGCCACCGCCCTTTCCGCCGATGTTTCTCGCTCCAGCGATTCTTTGGTTCGGCTTTCTTCCAGTTCTACTAGCCGCAGTTCCAGTTGCTCGATCTGGCGACCCACTTTTTCCGATGAACTTCCGAACTGCATCCGCCGAAGCTTGGCAATCAGCAGTTTCAGATGTTCGATTTCGGCATCGCGTAAAGCCAGTTGCTCACTCTGCGTAAGGATTCTTTCTTCCTGGGTGGTGAGTTGTTTATGCTGTGCGACGATCAGTGCTTTTAATTCGTGAGGATCGAGGGCGTCCAGATCAGGAAGCGTTGCGCGAGAAGCAACCATGCGCAAAGTATGCCAGCAATAAATTTCAGAGCAAATCAATTCTGAATAAATTCTCTTACACTGCCATCTGCGGATCGTTGCTGCGCACCGGACGCCGCCAATCAATTCCCTCAAGCAACATCGATAACTGTGCGTGCGTCAGAAAAACCGTTCCACTCGTCGCTTGCGGCCAGATGAATCTTCCTCGCTCCAGTCTTTTCGCAAAAAGACAAAGACCATCGCCATCCCACCACAACATTTTGATCAGATCTCCTCGGCGCCCACGGAATACGAACACGTGACCAGAAAATGGATTCTCCTGAAGTGCCGTCTGCACCATCCCGCTGAGTCCCGTAAATCCACGCCGCAGATCCGTCACTCCTGCAGCAATCCAGATCTTTGTTCCTGCCGGAAGCCCGATCATCCGAGCAAACACTCGATCGCTGCACGCAGCATCACCACGTCCACGTTCCCCGCCACGCGAAGAGTCCCTTGGGAGAGCTTGATTTCCATCGTCCCGACAGCCAATGGCGAAGCCCCACCACTGGCTCGTCCGGATTTATTCCCTGAGATGTCTGACAGAGTTACAGCCAGGAGTTTGCTGGACTGGTTCTTACCCAGCCGTCCTTCACGGTACTTCTTGCGCCAGTAAAACACCTGGTTGGCGTTGACGCCGTGCCTCCGCGCTACACGCGCTACTGACGCACCAGCCTCTAACGTCTCTTCGACGATGCGGCGTTTCTCTTCGACTGATCGCCGCCGTCTCCCTATTTGCTTGGGTGTCTCATCAACAATGATCTGCTCGGATGTGTCCACTTATCCCTCGTGGACACTTAGCGATGTGCCCACATCGGGCAGCATCCTTATTTACTCTCACTTCGTCCAGACGGTTTTAACCAGTCGCTTACTGTCCGAAGAGCATCCAGTTTTTGCGCCAGCATCCCTTCGGGGTAAAGTCGAGTAGTACCTTTAGGAACGACGACCTCATTGTATCTAAAGGGAAATCCGCAAGTACTGCACAACGAGGCACCAGCCGTGACTGAGAATCCAGGAAAACTCTCATTATTCGATAGGCTCACTAAGTCGTTGGGCATTTTGGGGTTTCTCCTGGCGCTCTTTAGCGTGGGATGGCAGGTCTATACGTACCGAGAAAGCCACGAGGAAAGTCCGATGGTTCGGGCATCGCTTACTCAGGAATTGAAAGGAGATCATCTCCAATTCAACCGTGATAGACATGGAAAGTTGACCATCGAAGTTACGAATCTTGGAAAGCGGACCATGCAAATCAAGAACATCACGCTTTCCGCTTGGAAGCGCGTATGGGTCCTGCATAGCCCGGAAGAGAAGAGTCCCACATTTCCCTTGGAAACCGGGCATACCCTATCGAGACAGATAGAATGGGACTATGTGAAGTACCCAATATTTGAATTGGACGAATCGCAACCAGCGGACTTTCTAGTAGAAGTGGAGACCACACGAGCCATCCATCAGCAGCACGTTCACATCAACGCAATCACCGTTACCTCGACAATACCGCGAGGTGACAAATGAAATCCTTGCCAACATTCCTAGTTCTGCTGTGCGTTGGTTGTGGTGTGAACAACAAATACGAGTGCATCGAACGAACGCAAAAAGACGTTCCAAACTTTCAGGCATCTGGAACTCATACCGAAGTGGATTATGTTCTGCTGCACGACGGCCACAAGATTTATGCCGCTTGTGATGTGGCAAACATCAGCAATTTAGACCCGACTGCGAGATGTGGGGATAAGACTTCAAAAATCGTGAGTGGGGAAAGTAGCATTCTGCCCTGAGATCAGAAGGCAGCATGCTCTTCTCGAACGTCTTCCCAACAAGGCGAAAGACACTCGTATCAAAATAAATGCGCTCAGGCAATTGCCTCCCCCGCTAGGCAGACGCGCTGGACTCTGCCGCTGAGTGAATTAAAGAAGGATAAGAAAAAGAATGGAGGTGACGGTGGGACTCGAACCCACTAAGGTCGGTTTTGCAGACCGACGCCTCGACCGCTTCGGCATCGCCACCTTATACCCAAATCTATACCCAAAGCTGTACCCAAACCGCCCCCGCAACGCCTATTTACCCCTATTCAAGTCTCCGTAAACTATTGATACCGCACGGAGGCTCCCGATTCAGCAGGTTTTGCAGACCATTGCCTTACCACTTGGCGACCGCGCCACCGGATGAGAGGACCTGAGGGGCGAAGACTAAAGAGAAGTGTTCGCCCTCAGCTCCTGCTCTGTATTGCACCAACAAACTGAAAGATCCTCCACTCAGAGTCTTTAGCCGAGACAGGGCGCAGCAAGCTGCGCCACTACAAACTCATGCTGCTTACCTCATACGGCAGGTCCGCCTCTACCATCCGTCGTCTGCTTGCCGCAGTTTACCGGTCTGAAGACCGCCACTGCTGACGGGTCTAAAGACCCGCTACTACGAGGCCTAGCGGGCGGCGGCAGCCGCTTCGGGCTGGGCGGCGCGGGTTTCGTTGACGATGGGGGCGCCGATGAGGTTGCCCCACTCGGTCCAAGAGCCGTCGTAGTTGCGAACCTGGTTGAACCCCAGCAGATACTTGAGGACGAACCAGGTGTGCGAGCTACGTTCGCCGATGCGGCAGTAGGCGATGACTTCGTCTTTGCCGTTAATGCCCTTGGACTCGTAAAGTTTTTTCAAGTCGTCGAAGGACTTGAAGGTGCCATCTTCGTTGGACGCTTGCGCCCAGGGAATATTCGCGGCCTTTGGAATGTGGCCAGCGCGCTGGGCGGTTTCGGTCATACCCGGAGGGGCAATGATCTTGCCGGTGAATTCATCGACGGAGCGAACGTCAACGAGTTGCCCGGGCTTGCGGCCGTCGACGACCGCCGCCACTTCTTCTTTGCGGGCACGAATAGAATCGTCGGTACCGGAGACGTGATAGGACGCCGGGGCGACGTTAGCGGGATCCTTGGTGATAGGACGTTTTTCCTCGAGCCATTTCTTGCGGCCGCCGTTGATCAGGCGAACGTCCTTATGGCCGTAAAGCTTCAGTTGCCAGAGGGCATAGGCGGCGAACCAGTTGTTGTTGTCGCCATAGAGAAGGATCGTGGTGTCATTGGAAATGCCGGAGGCGCTGAGAAGCTTTTCGAGGGTGGACTTGTCGATCAGGTCGCGGCGGATGTTGTCCTGGAGCTGGGTCTGCCAGTTCCAGCCGACGGCGCCGGGGATGTGGCCCTGATCGTAGGCGGTGGTGTCCACGTCGACTTCAACGAGGCGGAGATTGGGGGAATTGAGATTTTTAGCGGCCCAATCAGTTGAAACTAGAACTTCGGGGTGTTTATAGTCGGACATTGCTTTCTCCTTTTGCATTCAGCTTTGAAACTCGTTTGCTCCCAAAATGAAAAACCCACCTGCCAGTTCGTTTCTGGCGGTGGGATTGGAAGACCTTCGAGGCTGGTCTGAAACTTTAAATCATCAGCCTTCCCGCGCCAGAAGACACACGCATACAGCACATACAACAGATGCATAGGGGCGCGTTCTTCTGGGTAAAGATCGACATAGAGAAAGCATACAGCAGAGGAGGAGGATTGGCAATAGTGCTCGAAAAAGGCGACTTGTGGCCCCGACACGGTCCGGGCAGGCTGCTGACTGGTGATTAGTGAGATGCTGGCGTGCCTAGGCGCGGGTAAGAACGGGATCGGCGTTGCGGCTTGAGTCCAGGGAAGGCCGTGAGGAGAAATCGGGGAGGCGGGGGAGGGCAGCGACGAGTTTCTGCGTGTAGGCGTGCCGGGGCGCGCCAAAGATTTGCGACGGTGGGCCGCATTCAACGATTTCGCCCGCGTTCAGAATGGCGATGCGATGGCAGAGGGCGGCGACCGAGAGCAGGTCGTGGGAAATGTAAAGGATGCCCATACCGAGTTCGCGGTTGAGTTGCGCGAAAAGGCGAAGGATTTCGGATTGCGTGATGGTGTCGAGGGCGCTGGTGGCTTCATCGGCAATAAGGAGCCCAGGACGGTGGAGGATAGCCATGGCGATGATGACGCGTTGAGCCTGGCCGACGCTGAGCTGGCCGGGGCGGCGGCGCAGAAACTCGCTGTCGTTGGGGAGACTCACGCTTGAGAGCGCGTTGCTGATGGCCGCGGCACACTCTGCGTGCGTGCCGTCAGCATGAGCGCGCCAGGCTTCGCTGAGTTGCGAGCCGATGCGAAGAGCGGGATTGAGAGAGGACAACGGACTCTGCAGGACGATGCTGATCTCGCGGCCGCGGAGCGAGCGCATCTGGGATTCAGCCTTTGCGAATAAATCCTCTCCCTTGAAAAGCAGACTGCCGCTCGCTGTTCCGCCTTTCAAATGAAGGAGACGAAGGATCGCGAGCGACAACGTGCTTTTTCCGGAACCGCTCTGCCCGACGAGGCCGAGGATTTCGCCGGGTTGGATTTCGAGCGAGACGTCACGCAGGACTCCGGGCTTATTGCGGTAATCGACGGAGATTTGGAGCGAGAGAAGTGGACGCGTCTCGTTCACTTCTGCGCCCCCAGGGAGGGATCGGGACCGAGACGGAGAACATCGGCGTTCCAGAAGGCATGGGGATCGAGGACCGAAGGAGCGGAACCGATGACGGCGGGAGAAATGGCGGACATGGCGTCCCGGTTGATGAGATAGATGAAGGGCTGCTGTTCGGCGACGATTTCCTGGACCCTGTCCCAGTCAGCCTTGCGTTTTTTGTCCGAAGTGGCGGAGGCCTGCGCCTGCATCAGGCGATCGATCTCCGCTTCCCAAGCCGTTGCGGGTTTGGACTGCCTGGGATTCCATTGATGATTTTCCGCGGAGCTGAGCCAGACGTTCATCTGGCTGTTAGGGTCGAGATCGGAATTGGTGAGGCCGAGCAGACAAGCCTCGTAGTCGTATGTGCGGGTAATGCGCTCGATCAACGAAGTAAAATCAAGAGTAACCATATTTACTTTGATTCCGATCTGAGAAAGATCCTGCTGAATCATGGCGACCATTTGCTCGCGGGGTTTATTGCCGGCGCTAGTGATGACCGTAAATTCGACGCGATTGCCCAGCCCGTCGCGAAGAGTACTGCCGTCGAAGCGGAAGCCTGCGCGAGCGAGGAGGCGGAGAGCGGCAGCGGAATCGTATTGCGGGGCAGGAAGCGCGGAATTAAACCAGAAGTGATTGGCGGGGGAGATGGGGCCGTAAGCGGGCCGAGCATGGCCGGCGTAAACAATGCGGGAGAGGTCGGCGCGATTAATGGCCAGGGAGATGGCCTTGCGAAATTCGGTGGAGCGGAACCAAGCCTTCTTGTAGTCCGCGAGAGCGGCTGTGGGGACCTGATTGAACCAGAGTTGCTCAGAGTCAAGACTGGGGCCAGCGTCGTGCGCGGCAGCGGGAGATTCCTTTTGGAGACGGTCGAAGAGATCCGCGTCCAGAGAATTGATGAGATGGATTTCGCCGCGGCGGAAGCGAAGAATTTCGATGTCGTGATTGCGCTGAATGTCGAGGCGAATGGAATCAAGATAAGGCACTGGCTTGCCTTCCTTATCTTTCTTCCAGTAGTTGGTGTTCCGCCGGAGGAGGACGTAGGAGCCAGGGTTGTAGTCCGCAACGTAGAAGGGGCCGAGGACGGCCATTTCCTTCTTGGGAGAGTGCGCGGAGAGAATCGCGACTTGATCGAAGAGGCGTTCGAGCCCCGCCACAGGAGCGGGAAAGGTGACGACGATGGTGTCGGCAGAGGGAGTTTGTACGGCAATTTGGCCTTCGCCGGATCGGAACGAGTCACCGGTGGGTGAGTGAAGCTGAGGATCCATCAGCGCTTTCATGGTGTAGGCGACGTCTTCGGAGGTGAAAGGCGTGTCATCGGAGAAATGCAGGCCGGTGCGCAGACGGAATGAAATTCTGCGGCCTCCCGCGCTGACTTTCCAGGAAACGGCGAGCGCAGGCTCGAGAACTTGGGTCTGGCGATTGAGGCGAATCAAAACGCCGCCAGTAAGGTAGCGAATGGTTTCGGACTGGCCGTCTTCGACGAGGAGAGGATTAAACGTTTTTGGTTCCCCGTGGAGACAGAAATGGAGTTCTCCACCGGACTGGCCGGCAGATTGTGCGGCGACGAAAGCCGGGCAGCAAAAGGCAATCGCTAGAGAGAGAACGACAGAAACACGGCGTATCACTGCGTGACCTCCTGTGACGGAAGAACCAGTTGAAAACACATAACGACAATCACGAGAAGGACCAGGGGAACCAGCCTCCAGGGATTTGCGGAGAGCACGGAGAAATCCTCGAGGCCGCGCATCAGGTTTCCCCAGGATGGCATCGGCTCCATCACGCCGAGGCCGAGGATGCTCAAGTTGGCTTCGGTTAAGATGAAAAGCGGAATGGAAATAAGGAATTGCGCGTAGAAAAGCGGGCGCAGGTTTGGCGCGACGTGGCGCAGCAACAAACGCACAGGTTTGCAGCCGGAAGACCGGGCCAGAAGCAAGAAATCGGAATCTCTGGCGCCGCGCGCGGCAGCGCAAATGACGCGAACCGAAGCTTGCCAGCCTAACAGGCCCATCATCAAGAAAGCGATGACGACCGAGACGAGCGGCGGAACATCCAAAGGCAGCAGGGCTCGTACGACAAGAAGAAGAAATAGCCAGGGCAAGGCGAGAGAGAGATCCGTTGCAGCTAGGACAATGCGTTCGAACCAGCCTCCCAGAAGGCCTGCGGCGCTTCCCAACAAAGCGGCGATGAAAGTCGAAAGGAGTGCGGCGGCCGGAGCAAGGAGCAGAGAAACGCGAGTGCCGTAGAGCAATCGGGACAATGAATCGCGGCCCAGTGCATCGGTGCCAAGAGGGTGCGCCGTGGAGGGACCGGCGTTGGGAATATCCCTGAACTGCCGCGCATAGTGAGCCGGCAAGAGAAAGGTTGCGAGCGCCATCAATACGAAGATCACGCAGAGGATGGAGGCAGCCACTTTCTGAAGAGGTTTCATGGTGCGCTTTCCGCGATGGCGCGGCCGGCTAGATCGGCGAAAAAATTCGCCGCGAGCATTACGAGTGAAACGACCAGAGTTACATTGACGATGAGTGGCAGATCGCGACCAAGCGCAGCGTGCCAGGCGAGTTGGCCCAAACCGGGTGAATCGCAAAGTGCTTCGATGGGAATCGCGGCGCCAAAAGAAATGGCGAATGATACGCCAAGAAGAGCTAGAAGCGGCGGAGCTGCCAAAGGCAAGACATGGCGGCACAAAATGACGCGGCCCGCCAAGCCTCTCGCGCGAGCGGCGAGGACGTGGGGCTGATCGTACGCGCGAAGCAGAAGATTTCGGATGTAGCTATAGAGCCGTGGAAAAACCACTACGGCGATCGCGAAGAAGACTGGGGTTCGCAAGTGAACGGCAAGCATGGCAACTACGGCGGAAGGCAAAGACAGCAATAAACTGTTGAAGGCCGTGGCTGAGGCTTCGAAGAGCCAACTGCGAGAGGCAAGCCCTAACAAAGCCAAGAACGACGCTGCCAGCCATGCCAAACCCAATGCACGAAGCACGGAGTTGCCGGTCACCGGCAACCTTTGCTGGAGAAGTTCTCGGACCGGACGCTTTAGCGAATCGGATTCGCCCAAATCGCCGTGAACAAGCGCCGAAAGATAATGGAAGTAGAAGGAAGGCAGCCCCTGATGGAGGGCTTGCTGCTGGCGCAAGGCTTCGACGCTGCTCGCGCTCCATCTTGGATCGAGTTCGCGCTCTTGAACGCCGAATCCCGGCGCGAAACGCACCAAAGTGGCGCTAACGAGAGCGCCGCAGAGTCCGAGACAGGCAAGGAACAGCAAGCGCTGGAGCGCAAGTCGAAACAAGCCCGCGAATCTGTTGGTCTTAATCACTTTCGTCCATACACAAAAGGGCTCTGCCAGGCCTGCATCCGATTAGGAGGCTGACGGGATCTGCGAATAATGTTTTTCTTTGACCTGGTACATGCTCCGGTCCGCTTCCGAAAGAAGTTGTTCCGCGGAGGTGCCGTCGTCCGGATGGAAGGCGCTCCCCACGCTGACGGAGACGATCGTTTCGCCGCACACGGCGCGGCTAGCTTCCAACACAGCGCGCGTCAATCGATTTTCCATCTCGGCCACGAGATCGTTCGTCATCTCTGGAAGGACAAAGACGAATTCATCTCCGCCCAGGCGGCCGACTTGGTCGTATTCCCGGCAGGAAGATTTGAACTTCGCGGCCACTTCCTGAAGCAGCTTGTTTCCGGTCAAGTGCCCGAACCTGTCATTAACCTTTTTGAAGCCATCCAGGTCGCACAGGAGAACGACCAGCGGCCCCTTGGAACGTCGGACGCGGGTGAGTTCCTTTTCAAGGTGCAGGCAAATCGATCTGGTGTTGGGCAGGCCGGTGAGGTAATCGGTACTGGCAGTGCTCTGAGCTTGTTCGAACTGAAGGGCATTTTCAACGGAAACGCCGAGTTTGGAGCTCGCGGCCAACAGCAAGCGCAGATGATCCCTAGTGAAGTAGTTCTTCTCGCCATGGTAAAGCGTTAGAACGCCGGCGACCCCACCGCGGCCACGAAGAGGGACGCACACGGCCGACTGCAAGTTTGTAGTGCGCGCGGAAGTACCGACGTGGAACGTCTCGGCGGCGGGATTTCCGTTAGTTATCGGTTTTTCGTTGCGCGCCACCCAGCCGGAGAGGCCTTGCCCCAAAGGAATGCGTAATGAGGAAAATAGATCATAGTCGACGCCATGAACATATTCCGGAATCAGCACGCCATCCTGGCAAACGAAGAAAACGATCGAATGGTAGGGAATCATTTCCTTCAATCGGATGGCAACAACGGAGAGCGTTTCCTTTAAGCTCAGTGAATTGCCAAGCGTCTGGGCCAACTCAAAGAGGAGCTGGGCTTCCTGGCGCGCGGAGATGATGGAAGTCAAGAAGGAGGTCGCGCGGATTTCAGCTTCATTCGGCATGTCCGCGAAACCGGACGAGGGAGCGACGGGACGGTCCACCTTCGGAGCGATGTCCAAACGCCTTCGTTCGGTTTCCATGGCGCTCACCATCGTTTCCAATTCCTGATAGCGGCGTTCCATGACCTCCACGACGCGAGGATCAAAACTGCGCCCTTTTTCAGCGCTGAGGTTGCTCATGGCTTCTTCCGGGGTCATGGCCCGGCGATAGGGGCGCTCCGAGGCCAGGGCATCAAAACAATCCACGGCGGAGAGAATGCGGGCCCCGATGGGGATGGCTTCGCGTTTCAGGCCATCCGGGTAACCTGAGCCGTCCCATTTTTCGTGATGGGAACGCACGATGGGAACAACGGGGTATGGGAATTCAACGCGATCGAGAATTTCCGATCCGACGATCGGATGGATTTTCATTTTCTCAAACTCTTCGGGAGTCAGGTGTCCCGGCTTGGAGAGGATATTTTCGGGCACCGCGAGCTTGCCGATGTCGTGCAGCATGGAGGCGGCGCGAATGGCGTTCAACTGGGATTCATCCAACCCGAGTTCCTTGGCAATCTCGACCGCATAGACCTGAACCCTGCGCAGATGATCGTGCGTGGTGTGATCCTTCGCTTCGATCGCCAGGGAGAGCGCCTCGATGGTGCGCAAATGGAGAGCTGCAATTTCCTCGGCGTGTTTCTTTTGCGCAGCGAGACGGCTCAAGTAGGTTTGATAGGAACGGTAAATCCAATAGACGATGGGGAAGGCCAGAAGACCAAACTGCCAGCCGATCAAGCGGTTGATGGCGCTTACACCGCAAGCAATCAGCGCACCCAGCAAATAATAGGGAAACGCCCACAAATAACATTCCTTCCAGACGTGGACAGGGTTACGTCCTTCGGTCATGGCGATGATGCCGGCGACGGAAATGGTATTGAAGGCGAAGTAGGTCGTCGCTGCCGCAGCCATCAACATCGGCCAGCGAAATCCGACACCCGCGGCAACTTTACTGTGAAAAACCAATTCCGCGGCGCTGATGGAGAGGGCGAGATTTGCCAAGTTAAAGAGCCATTGAATCGGGCGGGGACGGGGATTGGCATGCCACATGGTCTGGACAAGGCCTCCGAGACAGCCCATCAGAAGTGTCTCGGAATACGAGAGGTCAAGGAGGCCGACGAGAATAAAGAGAAAATTCGCCGACATGGTGGCCTTGATGCCCGGCAAATTCACCTTGAGCACGGAGGCGAACAAAGCGATGGTTAGGAAGCAGGTAAAGCGGAAAAGATCATCCGAGTGCCAGTGCAGAAGGGCGTAAGGCAATAAAGGCAGCCCGCCAATGAGCTGAGTTAGGATGAAGGTGAGAGCAGGGAACCCGAGCGACAGGACCTCACGCCGGGTCTTGCTCCAGTAGTTCTTCGCAGCGGTCGCTACCACACGCGCTCCTGCTCTCTGATCGGCTCCTGCAGTGCCCTTGCCTGACAAAGGAGCGCCCAAGCATCACGAGTAGACAGACAGACAAACAGGCGGTCTCCAGCTCGACGACTGGATCCCGCGGCAATTCTCGCCGCTCCGACGCCGACAAGGCGTGGAACGCAGTTCCTATTAGAAAATTTTGATAGGTGAATTATGGATTGGGAATAGTACGGGGCCGGATTGTATTGAAAAGGATAATGCCCTTCAAGAGCCGTTCGGCATTCCAGAGCGACACCCAAGGTCAGCGAGGGAATGGCCCTGGCCTCTTCCCATCCGCCGCGAAGGCCAGCTGCCCCTTGGTACTAAGACTAGATCCCCGCTTGTACTATGGACCTGTTATGAGCCAGAACTAATACTCACAGCACTGACTACCGGCAAGAGTTCGGAGCTTCTCCATCCTTGCCCCTTAAGTCAGTCCAGGAGTTCAGCTTAATGCTCCCGTCCAACGCGTTCGAAACGAAGCGATTCACGAGCGAAGGCATCCTAAAGACCACAACTTGGGGCAGGCGGGTTGCGCTCCTGGCCCTGATTGTATTTCTGGCTGCCGGGTCGTCCTTTGCCGACGGCAAAAAGCGCAAGCTGTCCGATGATCTTAACGCCGCCAAGAGCGGCAAGAACGGCCCCACGGTAGACGTCATCATCCAATTCAACCAAACGCCGACTAATGCCCACCATCAGAAAGTGCAGGGCAAGGGCGGAGCCCTGAAAACGAAGCTGGACTCTATCAAGGGCGCCCACTATTCCGTTCCGGTTGAAGCTTTGGCAGCTCTGGCAGATGACCCCGATGTAGCCTACATTTCGCCGAATCGCACCGTACGACGTTCTCTCGATCACGTGGTGAGTGCCGTGAACGGGGACCTTGCCTACGCCAGCGGCTGGGACGGCACGGGCATTGGGATCGCCGTCGTGGACAGCGGCGTCAGCAGTAATTACGACATGAATTCCGATGCGAATGGCCCTTCCCGCATCGTCTACAGTCAGAATTTCGTCACGACCGAGACGACCACGTCTGACAACTTCGGCCACGGTACGCACGTGGCGGGAATCATCGCCGGAAACGGTTACAGTTCTTCCTATTTCAACTATCCGGGCGTTTACCGGGGCATCGCTCCACAAGCAAGTATCATCAATCTCCGCGCGCTGGACTCAAATGGCATGGGCACAGACAGTTCGGTCATCGCCGCCATCCAGCAGGCCATTGCGCTCAAGAGTACATATAACATACGTGTCCTCAACCTTTCGCTGGCTCGCGGCGTGTACGAGAGCTATACGCTCGACCCGTTGTGCCAGGCCGTGGAATCTGCCTGGAGAGCAGGAATCGTTGTTGTAGTCGCCTCCGGCAATATGGGGCAATACAACGGGACTGGCACAAGCGGATACGCCACCATCGGCGCGCCGGGGAACGATCCTTACGTGATAACCGTTGGCGCGACGAACACTCACCTCACAGGTTCGCAAGCCGCGCAGACAATGGCCAGCTACAGCTCAAAGGGTCCGACTTCCTTCGATCACATTGTCAAGCCAGACCTCGTCGCTCCGGGCAATAAAGTCGTCTCGCGCATGGCCCCAGGAGGCAGCACACTCGTCACTTCGTTCCCCGCGCTCGCCATCTACCCGTGCAATTCTTCGCGAAGCAATTGTGGCTCGCAATACGGCAGCGCCCGGTACATACGCCTCAGCGGCACCAGCATGGCCACACCCGTGGTTAGCGGCGTCGCGGCTCTGCTGCTGCAGAAGACGCCGTCGCTTACACCTGATCAGGTGAAAGCGCGCTTAATGAAGACGGCTTGGAAAGGATTCTCGTCGCAAACCACGGCGACGGACGTGAGCAGCGGCGTGGTTTACCAAATCACACAGGACCTCTTCGCGTTGGGAGCGGGCGCGGTAGATGCATCTGCCGCGCTTGCCAATACCGATCTGGCTTCCCCGAACGTGGGCGCCGCAAAGTCGCCAACGGCGACGTACAACTCGTCCACGAACACCGTCTCTATCGTGGGCGATCCCGCGACGATCTGGAATAACTCCGTGCTGTGGGGCAATTCCGTGGTCTGGGGCAACTCGATAGTCTGGGGCAATTCTATTGTGTGGGGCAATTCCCTGGTTTGGGGTAACTCTATCGTCTGGGGTAACTGTGTAGTTTGGGGCAACTCCGTAGTCTGGGGTGACAGCGACGGAGCTACCGGCGACCAATGATAGGCAGGTATAGGCGCAAGAGATGGGAGGAGGAACACAGAAAATGCCCAGCCTAGCCAAAGCCTACATCGCAACAATCGCCGCAGTTGCAACCGCGGTGTTGACTGTTGTAGCCGTTCGATGGAACCCCGAAAACTTCTTACGTTTCCTCCTGTTTTTTGCGCTGGCGATGGTGGCCTCCGCGATGAAGATTCGCCTGCCGGGCTTTAAAACCACGGTCTCCATAAACTTTGTCTTTATTCTGATGGGATTGGCTTTGTTCAGCTTTGGCCAAACCGTGCTGATCGGCCTAGGCGGAGCGCTGGTGCAGTCGTTCTGGAAGGCGCAAACCCGGCCGAAGGCGGTGCAGGTGTTATTCAATGCAGCATGTCTGACGGTTTGTACGGCGGCGGCATTCTGGGTTTCACATAGCGTTCCCACGATGATGGGATTGAATTCAATAGCAGTGATGATGGTGCTGGGAGGCTGCGTCTACTTGCTGCTGAACACGGGGCTCGTCTCTCTGGTCATCTCCTTGGCGGAGGGACTTTCCCTCAGAGAGATTTGGTCCTCTTGCTACGAATGGACGTTTCCATACTTCCTGGCGGGCGCGGCTATGGCAGGCCTGGCAAGTGCTGCGAGCCATGGAACCAATCTGGGCGTAGCGTTACTAGTTGTGTCGGCGATGTATTTCGTATACGCGTATTACCGGATGCACATCGTCCGCGCCGTTCTCGATAGGATCTCCAACCTAAGCCAGGAGAACGAAGCCGCACTCGCAGGCGCATCGCGAGGCCGCTGATCTCACCAATCTCTGCCCGCTCAGGGCCACTACATGGTTGGAACTCGATTCCAACGCAGCCATGGGCGCCTACCGAGCCTCCTCTTCGCTGTCATTGCCCTCGCTGTACTTCTAATAGAAAGCCGTAATCATCATGCCGGGGTCTGTGCGGACAGTGTAGGCCTGGATCCCGTAAACGCAGAAGAGAAGATCTCATTCATTCTCATCATGCGGAATACAATATAGCCTCGGCCTATGCTCTGGCGCACAAAGACGTCTGGCAGTTCCTGGTCGTTCCGGCGAGACCCGTCTCGGTCAGCCCCGTCTTTGCTATGAATCGTGTCCGTTCGAGTAGTCTTGCAAACATGCTGCGGACGATCTGCGCAAAGGAGGCTCGATGGGAATGGTGCTCTCCAACGATGTGAAGCAATTGGTCGACCGTTCGAACTTCGCTCACCTTGCGACAATCATGCCCGATGGCTCGCCGCACAGTGCGCCCGTTTGGATAGGCCGCGAAAGTGACCTTTTGTTCGTCTGCACTGAGGCTAGTTCGCTGAAAGGCAAAAACACGCTGCGCGACCCCCGCGTTTCGATTTCCATGGTCGACTTTGTTGATCCCTACTCGGAAGTCCAAGTTCGAGGGCGCGTAGTCGAGCGGCGCCCTGACGCTGAGCTCAGGCACTACGACGCGATGTCGCTGAAGTATATCGGGAAACCATGGCCCTACCGTGACGAGGACGCCCATCGTTTTGATCATCGAGGTCACGAAGGCGCGCTACTCGAAGCGGCCCCTTGAGCATATGCCGCCTAGGACGATTTAAGCAGAAGACGTAAGCCTACGTAAGCCTGCCGCGGGCGCCGAGGGTCAATCCATCCAAAACAAGATTCGTTCGGCAGTAAATGGTTTAGAATCAATGAAGCCAGCGCGCCCGTAGCTCAGCTGGATAGAGCGTCTGCCTTCTAAGCAGAGGGCCGGGAGTTCGAGTCTCCCCGGGCGCGCCACTCGCTCCGTTTTTCTGTGGTTTCATCCAAATCCGCGCTCGTTGGACATTCCGTTTTTTCGCGCGACGGCTCGCACGCCATTCTTCTGTGGGTTCCGTCATTAGTTCAGAGTGTCATCCGCTTGCGAGATAGCGGTGAACGAAGGTGACCGCCATCGCTCCTTCGCCCACCGCTGAGGCACATCGCTTCACTGAGCCGTGGCGCACGTCCCCCGCGGCGAACAATCCTGGTACGTTGGTTTCCAGGTGATACGGGCTG
>WNFO01000661.1_pt1 | contig 25318 bp, 28 predicted proteins | sample 5400251 | NCBI WGS metagenome assembly WNFO01 (sample SAMN13153354, study PRJNA577476) | soil metagenome | isolation source: 100 cm saprolite under Madrone tree | place: USA:California | collected 2016-06-14
CCCGGGGCAGTCGATAAGGTAGATACGCCGTGTCAACGTGATGTATTGCCGAACCTAGAATTCATATCATATCACGGATCTGAAAGTTAGGACATCTTGTGAGTTACCGACCTCGTTTCGCTCGGCACGGGTGCGACACCTTGCCACTGTTTGGCATGTTGATGACGCTACTCTTCCCTACATTTGGGTAACCAACAAACCCAACCGACATTTATTTCTTGTCCGAGTGTAGCTGGGAAAACTGATGCAGCAACTGAATGAGCGAACCCTTTCCGAATGAATGGTTTGGCGAAGCATGGAATGCAATTGTTGGGTATCGCGGCGTGAGGTAGTATTGGATATATTGTACCTGTCATCGAATCAGACGTCTCGTACGAATGCATGATACAGTGGAAGGGGGTAAGATGACATACGGTAACCCAACTCGGTAACAGATCGCATTTGTTAATGACCAGCATGACTTGCTTATGCGCCTTTTCCTTTCGTATGTATTCCAATACGCTCTCGCAGAGCGTACCAAGCGGGTCTCGTGAGTCCAGAACATGTAACAGCACGTCTGGCGAGTCAATAACTTTGTACAGATCTCCGTAAATGCGTCGGGAGGTGCCTTTCGCGTATATCGGTTCGATATAATCGGCGTGAGTCTGCTGCGTAACCTCTGGTGCAGTCTTCTCCGCAAGATCCGCAGTCTCCTTTGCTTGTAAAGCTTCTTCGGCAGCGGCTGCGCCCAACTTGCCAAGCTCCTCGAAAGTGCCAGCATCGATGCGCCCACGCTTGCGCTGGGCCTTGGGGCCGAAGGTATCCGCGAACGGCTCTACCTCAATAATGTGAGAGCGCTACTTTGTTTGGTCAGATGCACGAAACGGGATTGGCGCAGAGCTATCCGACGAACCTTGCGTAAGTTTGGGTTCGCGGCATCATCCAGGAGCTACATGGGAAGCATATTGCGACGCAAAAGCACAGAGTAAGGGTCGTGTTGCTTGGTCTGCAGGCTTGTGCAGAAGTGATCCAACGCGGCTGTCTGTGAGATCACCCGGGTGTTACCTACAAATACAAAAAGATGGGTGTAGGTCATTAACCAGGTTCATCAAACACATAAAGGCAACGCACCGAACCACCGTCGATCTGGCTGTACCCTCCCGGGAGTCGTCTCATCCTCTCCTTTCTGAAATTCCGCAGCCTGGATAATTCTCCCGTCCTGGTCGCGTACGGCCTTGCCGCCACTGAGCATCTTGAGCCGCTTGACCTGCTTGGCATTGCGGTAGAAGTTCTCGCCTTTGACTCTTTGTAGAGATACAGATGAGCGTGTTTTTGAATCTGACGATGATTTCTTTGTCGGCGCCATTCTGTGCGACCACTGAGTCGTCGTCGACAAAAGTTATTTCCGCGAGAGCGTGTCTTCCATAAATGGACTGTTATTCCCACGACAAATAGAGAGCGCTGCCACTGGCGGTGGTGGGAAAACACTCCCGCGAGCTTGGACAACAATGTGTAGACGAGAATTCACGCGGACTAGGTGCCCGCTTTAAGTGGGGGCCATCCTCTCGACATTGTTCTACATGTGCAAGCTGACTTGGGCCATACTCGGGTCATGATTTCAGCCATCTGCCGCCTTGGCTCACTACTGTTGCAATCGTGCTAACTTACTACCGCAGGCAATTTGCCCTTTTCTCTACTTTGGCGTGGGCACGTGGCTCAAACGTGTCAATGTCATTTTCTATATCAAGTTTGGATGATGTCGTCTGCGCCGCTGCGATGATGCACGCATTCAATCCCTGCCCCGGAATATGGGTATACGACACGGAGGCTACCGCGCAACCTTGCCGCTGATTCTCGCCTGAACCCCGTCTGGCGACTTATTTAGGAAGAGCTTCTACCAAGGCTAAGATGGAATATCGGAATATCTCTGTCACTGACCTATTCCCAATCAGATGCCCTACCTAAGCTGACAGGCCGATGGAACCGAGTGTCCCAATTGGAATTTTGGTGCGACGAACGGATGCCATCGTCTAATCATCGTTTTATGAAAACGCCGTTGTTGTGTGCCCGACGCATCCAGAGTATAAAGCAGCGACCTTTCTCTCCCTTTTTCCGCTGTCGTTCTCCTAACCTTTCTGTACTTCCCGACCAGTCTGAACTACCCCGACCACTATAATGTTTTTGAAAGCTATCTTTGCTCTCTATCTCGCTGTTATCTCCCTCGCTGCTCCACCGGCTCAGTCCGATGGCCATGGTTGTACGTCCTGTTCGAATCCACGCCATTGAGCACATGAATAACCAGACCAACGTAGCAATCATTACCGATGTCAATGTCGAGGATGTCGAGGTCCTCACCAATAAGGGTCCCTTCGGGAGGCGTTGAAAGTATCATTCCCCCAATTGTAAACTTTATGTTATCTATCTCGCTACTAGAAACTTATTAACAATCCCCTATAGAAACGTGAATATGCGTGCGGCTTGGAACCAATACCCGGTCGTAGGTTTTGGGCCACAACCGACAGAATCTGGGAAAAGAGAAACTTAAGATGGGTTTATCAGTGAAATAGATTTCAAATTACAATTTCTTGTTGTTTTCACTCCTTAGCTACACGCTGAATGAAGTGACTTGTTTGCTCTGTTTATTTCGACTTGAGATAAACGAGTGGTAAGCGAACGAAATGTACCCTCGGAACTATGCGGAGGATACAACGTCGCGATATAACGGTTATGGCTACATTTAGAAGCACTACTTCATGATGAGAGAGAAATCAAAAGGACGAGACGAATTCAGACCGCATTGAAGCCGGAGTATGCGCGCAAAGTAGATTTTGTCGTGTAAGGTAAATGAGTAGACAGGAGCCCTGTTGATCATATTCGTGTTCCATACGATCGAATTGATGCATTGCAACAGGCACCCAAGGCCGACCCAGATCATGCAGAGGCAAGTGCCCGTATTCCAAGCTACGCCGTACAATCATTAAGCGGGTAGCCTACCCCAATGGTGAGAATAAATCCACTTGCCTTCAAGGTGCCAGTAGAATGGAATGCGCACAATACGAAACCAATGAAAGAGGAGACAGTGTAAACCTCATTGGGAGGGGCAGGCATTGGGATTCTCGAATGTGGGGGTAATTTATGAGCACAGTAGAAGTGGGAGCTCTCTTGAGCTTATAATGAAGAGGATCTCTTTTCGGTGGTGGGTCCAGAAATGAAGGCGCTATCAAGGCCGGTGCCCATCACGCCGACCATCCTGCATGATAGAAGCTCCCCATCATCATGACGCCTACCACTGAATCATAAAAGTGTACATTAGGGTTGACCATTTGCTCTGAAGGCGGGTAGGGTCACGGTATGCCGTTGTTCGCCGTTGATCTTTGGCAGGGTCACGGTGGAAACGACCCTGGGCAATCTCCCTCTCAACCAGCAGCTTCAAAATCAGTTGGCTAGACATTTGACCATTTTCCACCCGTTTTTCAAAGGGAAACTCACTGGAAACTCGCTGCGAGTCATTGGGTCATCCTTTAATACCGCTTATGGCAGCCAGATGATCGATGATCGATGACCGATTATCAGACCCTACAGCTCCCTCTCCGGTCGGGCTATGCACGGCTTGTATGTCAACGAGAATGACTACAGAACATATATAATAGATAATTAGTAGAGCATCCTGTAGTACCCGCAGTACCGGGTGCCAGTGCAGAATTGTGCAGTAAAATGAAAGAGACCGAAAAGGCTGTACGGTACTTCTTCTGCGGCTCCACTTACTGACATCATGATCGTGTAGCGGCGGCGCAGTAGCTTGCAGTGCATGAGGGCGTATGCCATCAGGAGGTCTTCTCCACAGCTCAACTGAACATTGAAAGGAAAGGGGGGTCGACGGGGGATGATGTCGACAACGCTGGTCAATTCAAAGAAGGTCCTAGGTAACGAGACTAGACGTGACAGGTGTCGAATAAGTACTAAGCGCAACTCCAAAGGTGTGCCTTGTAATCGTGGGAACGTGACCTCATGTGCATCGAAACCCGCCAGAAGCGAGAACTTCCTATACTGTATAAATTGGCCAAAAGTCAGAGACCTGCTATGCCATCCAATTTTTTCCCCCTCTCATCGTTTTATTCGTTTCCTACTTGAACCATCATGAAGTTCATGAGAATTTTTCCTCTTGTCTTTGTAACCGGGTTGGCTCTCGCTGGACCAGAAGCTCAGCCCGAGGAAAAGCGGCAAGGTACGTACTGTGTCCGCGTGGGTTCTCTCTACTAGCGCACAACTTGTACTAATGCCACACAGTCTCATCATTTGTTAATTCTGTTGCGAGAGTTGTTACCTCTGATGGTGAGTCCTAGTTATCCGATGCATTTCCTACGGCGCAATCTAGCTCGGCAAGGTAGCGGTGTCCATCTTCACGGAAGCGACGTCCGCTGCTGGGTCGTTGGTGCCCGAAGCAACATCCCTCGGTGGCAAGGTTGCTACACGTGTCACATGTACGTCTTTTCGCTCGTCGACTCGAGCCAGGCCATGATGTTGACGATATAATAGCGATCGGCGGCTCGGCTTACACCGTAATAACATCGGCTGGTGGCCAAGCTATCACACTCGCCGGTAGTGGGGCAGGAGTTGTCACTACCTTCGCAGGGTCTGTCTACACAGTTGCAACTTCGCCCGCGGGAGGTGCAGTGACGGGATCCGGGTATGCGCCCATCCAAGTTGATCGCCGCGAGCAAAGCTAATGATCCATTTTCTTAGGAACGCGGCTGTGGCGAACGTTCATCCATTACACGTCTCAGTCCCTGTGCTCGCCGCATTCGCTACAACGGCTGGCGGCGTGTTATTCGGTGCTTGGATGGCCGTTTAACTTGAAGCGCACGTCATTTCAGCGAGTGTTAAATTATGTAATCATTTTCGCACGCATCCGTTGGAACTGTATAGCCTCTTATTATCAAACCGACTTTCGCTTCTTTCGCTTCGACCTGACAGTTCTATCTGAGACTCAGAAATCAGGTGGTTTTAAAGGGGCCGGAAGAAGTCTCGGTGTGTAAACCGGGAATATACTGTACTCGAAATATCGCTCCACAACGAACTGGACGTAATTGGTATGGCTCGACTCTTACCATAGACATTGGATCGCAGGGACTTCGACCCCCTCAAGGTGATAATGCGAGCTTTGTGGAAGCAAATCGGGAAATAGATATCATGCACGAGTGGAGCCAAATTGCGTTCAGGACACAAAGCGATTTGGAAGTGAAATAGATTTCAAATTATAATTTCTCGTTGTAGATCTTTCACTTCTTCGCTACACGTTGAATGGAGTGATTTGCTTGCTCTGTTGGGGGCTTCTAGAACGCGCTGGGTCGGCCCCGCCGGTACGACTGTAAATTCTGACTAAAATTGCCACGTAGGTGTGAGAAAAGGTGGGCACGATAGCTGCATGCCATGAATGAAAGCCGCACGAAAACGTCTGTCAGTGGGAACAAGACTAGTGGTGACAAAGAAAAGAAACGCTGCTTGAAGCATATACTACATAAATAACACTGGATGACATTATGATGCACTAAGCAAGACATTACAGGAACTGTCTGAAGGCTTCAAACACAAGAGGATAATGTGGCAGTTGGCTAACGGTTTCATACCTTCCTCAGGTCTCGGTATCTCAAGAAGAGACGCGTGAACGACTGTCTCCTGTTCGGGGTGCTCACCAGATTGAACGGCTCTGAAGAGTTCAGCGGTGATCGGAATCTTGTAGAGCATCGGCATAGTGCCATTCATAAATGTCCTAGGCATGACCTTGCTGGCGACTGAGAGGGTTTGTATTATGTTGTCGTATGGAAGGCAACAATGGCATCCAAAGTAGTGTCGGGGCTCCGGACCGGAGCCCCGGATGTGCTTGCCAACGATAGCTGAGCTGAGTCATCTGTGTCCGACGTCCACCTGTGGGGACTTTCCTTGACCAGCCAAGTAACGTAGCTTCGGCCTCCTCATCACAATTCTCTTCTGTACGACCTTCGCATAACGAAAAGGGATGCAACAAAGACGATTAGCCGGATTCAAGTTCGTTCACTGGCACTGGCACCAACTGAACTTGAAGACGTCCCCGATTCCAAGTGTCCCAAATGTCATGTTTGCTGCTGCTCCCGACTGTCATCTCACTCCAACGTGCAATAGAACGTCATTCTCGGAACATCATTCTCAACCATGGGTGATGTAGTCTTATTTGAACTCAAGCACTGTCATAAGCGCTGTCACTACACAAATCTGATGACTCGGACGGACTCTAACTAGGAAATGACATGTATAACGAGATCTTAGACTGCCCTCATTGTGGTTGTCTGTATCTAAGATGAGGTGAAAATCCGTCAGGCCCGGTTTATGCAACAAATGGTCAATCAGAACGTACAAGTCTGGCGTTGGGCGATATGACTGATAGTGTTTCCTTACTTAGTGGGGAGGAGTTCAAAATTTGGCCCAGGTGCGTCCTATTGTAACTCATGCCCTTCCGTCGCAGCGATATTAGTACCTTCAATATAGCTATCTTGCTTTCTGTGAACGGAGAGCTTCGTCCTGTACGGTGCAGGGGCGGAACGAACCCATTTACCTCGCAGTGTTTTGCGCCCGGATGTGCCATAGACAAGGCGAGCAGCACGCATACCCTTTCGTACTCTCCTTTACTGTCAAAGTAGAGCTGCCCTGAAAACAGATTCAACAGGATCTTTGTCTCCACAGGAGCTGACCACGGTTCTGCCGGTGAGTCTGGGATGGTATAGAATGTGAGGTCGGAGAAGGAACGCATGGAGAATGTGACTCGTGGAGCATAAACATGTAACCGGACTTTCTTTAGCTGGCGGATGATAGGAAGCAGTTCATTTACTTCATATGGGCTGACCACAACGACGGAACTATCCTTCCCTGACCCGCTCGAGAGAATCCAGTTGACGGGGCGGAGATAGTCCGTCAGGCCCTTTCTGTTGGAACCGCGTACGGTGGTGATAAAATCCGTTGTTACGAGTGGAGAGGGAGACCACTCGATGGTCGAATCTAAGGCCTCAGCCACATCGAGAGGAGCCAAGAGTGAAGATATGCGCGATGACGATCTAAGAAGTTTCCCTGTACGAACAAACTCGTGGATGTCCTCGTGGATGACATGTGACGCCGGTTCGGCCTTCGGAGGGCGCTCTACTTGACGTTCCTGTTCAACTTCGTGGTCTACCTCGCGCTCTTGTTCTTCCGTCATTCTAACATCGACCAACCTCGTCACGCCTAGTTGTTCGATCCTCTCTTATGGATGGGATACTGAACGATGACATCTCTGGACCCGTAGAAGCGCCTGGTGTGGGACAGTACATCTCTTCCAGGGTTCGTGACTCGCATTGTAGCCAGGCATCTTTCAGATCTTTCAAATCTTCGGCCGATCTGTACTCTTTGTATGCCGCGAAACGCTTATTGTGATCGAGCCCCTGTATCGCCCAGTGTGGAAGATGGTGACGGATGTCTTCACAGGTTTCGTGCATGGCCCAGCGAAGAATGTCTAGGACCTGGATGCGGTCCTCAGAGGCCACCTCGCTTGGACGACGGCCACGGATATGACGATCGACCTCTCCCGGTGCAAAGAACATCACAGAATGGCCCTTTCCCAGCTGACGCATTCGCATACAACCTACATCTTGATCAGTCATTTCCCATCTAAGTAGTCGATGAACTTACCCTGTACCAGCCTATCCTTAGTGACTTTCGGGCCAAGCGTAACAGCTGCGCGCGTTCCCTTGGGAAACTTGAGGTCAGTCCCTCTTGTATGGGTGTCGTCGAGATATACAACGCATTTTCCCAGCTGCCTGTTGAAGGGAGACGATATGAACGGCTCTATTGTTCCATCCTGAGTGACCACGGTGAGGTGATCCGAATCGTCGAAATAGATAGCAGCAGAGACATCCGGTCGAAGGTAGAGCCAGTGCTTTGCAAGTTCTTCATTCCGAAGCTCCAACACCTGAGCTCCTACGTCCAATAAGACCCGGATTTCAGGAACTTGCCCGACTAGGCGTCCCAAGAAAGCTGTCGCAGATTCGCGCTCCCCATTAACTCCTTCGGTGCATTCGTACCGGTCGTTCTCAGAACGAAGGAGGTTTTGCAAAACCAGTGCGCTTGTACCACGTACAAAATTTGGATCTTCCTGGGTAATCGATGTGGGTAAGAGGTACCGATTGTCATTTGTGCCACTGAAACCTGTTGTAAGGTTCTTCTTCTCTTCCACCAGATCCCAGGCAGATGTCGGGAGTTTGAGTGGGAACTCCCGTGCGGCTCGAGGGAAGACCACTTGTGACAGATAGAAGTCGACTACTCTTTTATTCCTCGAGAGCAGCGGCACAAGAGAGTTATCCACTTGGGTTTCGTCCTCCGTATTCACGCCATTGAGCTGGCGCAATGTCGTAGGGATATCGCATTCGAGCTCCACCCAATGATCGTATTCGGTCTTCCCATCGTCAAGCTTGGCCAGCAGATCAAAACACAAAAGCAACTGTTCCTTCGTTAAGCCGTCGTAGTAATAACTCAGACAGGTTAAAGCGATAGCAACGTCTGGATGACCGAACTCGGCTCTCAGGCTCGGTACATCCTGTGTTTGAAGTTAGCGACATTCCGCGGCTAGATTAAAACGGCACACCTTAGCTCGATATGGCACAGCTAACAACGTCCTACTGGGATCAAGACCATAGTCTACTCTCCAGCGTCGCTCTTTGAGCACGTAGCCAAGGACCCCTTCGCCTTCCATCAAGAGTCCACGCAGTAGGAGAATTCCTTTAAACAATGTCGTTCCTTCGCAACGTAAACGGATCGAGTCGGAATCTTTAAGTGTGACCACTTTCTGAGCCATGAAACGACGAGCAGCTTCCCGAATCGGTGATGAGAGAACACCCAGTTGGAGATTAGATAGTCTTCCTTCGGAAGCATCCTTGATGATGAGTGTAGCCATTTTCTGATAGACGGTGGAATCGAGTACGCGAATGATCGGGAATCCTCGCCGTGTGGTGTCAAATTCGAACTTCTTCGGAGAATCGGCATGTAACTTTTTAGCGTGTTCTTGCAGCCTGCCGAATACCTGTTGGATTATGGTCCATCGATTGGGGTGATCATCGACTGGCATCTGTTCCCCCGCAGTATAGACAAGTTGATACCGCACATGGAGAAGCTCGTCGCTCTCGTCAAGAACATCGCGCGTTACATCGGCCATCCAGTTCTGCAAGACCCCCAGTTTATCGGCTATTAAACGTTTCTCTGGTTGCTCGTCTCCGTGTGAGGTTCGGAGAAAATCGATATGCATGAGCTTCTGGGAGAGTATGTGTTCGGGCTGGGCAACCAGAACACCACCCTCGACAACACATCTTCTATAGAGGCTTTCGAGGGTATTAACAAGGGAGATATCCATGCGAAGACTGCGAGAGAACGGAATATAGAAAATTGGTCGATTAAGCAGGCCAGAAAGTCGTGTAGCGAGTATTTGGAACATTTGGTTTGAGAGAGGCTTGAGAGTCACGACTCTCATGAGGTTTGAGCCATTCGCAAGAGTCGAGGCAATGAGAGGCACAATTACTGACGATTTACCCTCTCCCATATTGAGCTGAAGGGTTATGTTCCGGTTGGAGCTTGGAGAAATCATTTCGCGCGCAACAGCTACCTGAACTGGACGAGCCAGGATATTTGCCTCAATCACGCGCAGTGGCCATGTCAGTCTAAATCGACTTGTCCTGCGACATAATGGACGAACCTGGACCAATAGCCAATCGGGGGTCGATTCTGCTAGTACACCGCTGCGGATGGCCTTAGTTTCCTGAAGAAGTTCCTCGTGTTTCTCCCCCGACAAGAGTTCTAACAGGCGTTTAGACTGCTGATATTTGATGAGAGAGACAGCGTAGCGCTCGATCACGATCTTCCAATGATCTGGAAGATCGCCAATGCGGCCTTGAACCAACCGACCGAGTATGGATCGAGGAGTTATCGGAGGCCAAAGGCCGGCAATGCCGCTGATTTTCTCCACATCTTGGGATGGCGCAAGAGTTGCCGAAATCTGGGAAAATAGTTCGTCTTTTCCTTTAGAACACTCATCGTGATAGAGATGCAGAAGCTCGTAGGAAGGAATGACACCTTGGAAAGGTTGAGAGGCATTTTGTCCCAGATGCTCGCGATGGCTCTTGCTCAACTCGTTTCCGTAGAGCTGTAGCAAGGGCTGCTGGGAGTCACGAAACTCTTTAATGAGGTCTTCGAGGTTGTCCGAACCAGGCTCCGGTGGGAAAGGCTCCGCGTCCGCTGATGGAGTAGGGACGCTGGTGCAAGACAACAATATCTCGTGAATTGAGTACGAAGGTATCTTTGTATAGCTGGTGAGGAAGTTTGGGGAAAATTCGTATGGCAGTGTGAGGGGTATTGAGACAGCCCTATAGTGTGACAAGATTCTCTGTAACTCTTGTACATGATCTCTAAGCTGGATATTCCTGGAAATGGACAGGGAGTATTCCTCAATGGATCGACGGCATTCATAATATTTGAACCATCGTCCACGGAAATCTACGGATGTATAATCTGGCCACTGACGTAATATCGAATTCGCGACCAGTGTCGATTCTCTTCTGATGGCTGTATCGTATTCAGCCTCCCTCTGACTTTCGATATCCGTTGGATCCGTCTCTTCATCTATTAAATAACGCGTAGGGATCGATGCTATGGGTAGAGCAGATCTGGATACCAGGTCCTTAAGACGATTGAGATTTGGGTTTACTCCATCTGAAAGCGTGTATGAAAGATATGGGGGAGGGTCGAGGGAGAGACAGCGTTTGGCCAGAGCAAAGGCTACGAAGAAGGGGACGATATTTGTGTACTTTGAATTGCCGTATGCCGCAGCGGAAAGGCAGAATGATAACCTGATTCTCATGCTTACAGGGCCCCCGCTTACTGCCTGACGGCAGAGGTCATAGAGAACAAACCAGTCTTGTGTAGCGTCAAATTCAAGCCAGTACCGACTGTAGCGCAGTGAGGTCTCGCTGCTGGCAGGGGACGCAGGGCCAAGTGAACCCCACGAAGTCATGAGATCCCAGATTTCTGGAGAACTGCGGTCGAAAAAAGGCGAGTCATTCCATATGGACCATGATGTTCGGTAGGCCACATGTTCAGCGGTTGCGCAGTCGGGAATATCCCTTGACCTGTACTTGACGTCGTTCGGCGATGATGGCTGCTCGACGACCTGCAAGTCCGATGGGTAGTATGACTTGTTACGTGAGGCCGCTCGATTCAATAACAATTCATTGCGATCGGGGATGTCGAAGACAACAGGTTTATCATAGAAGGCCTCCAATGCGCGTGCGTGGTCAAAAATGGAACGTACAACCCCGTAGAAGTCGTGGTGATGCGACAGAGCGGGGAGGTTATTCCACTGGACCGTGGCCATAGACCGTCGATGAGGTGGACAGAAAACTCTTTCTGGGGTCAGTTTGCTAATCGAGTTCAGTAGTTTTGCGTCGTGGCTGTCGAGTCTTTGAAAAGATCGGCAAATAGCACTTCGTAATATGTAGAGGGCCTCTTCTGTTCCTGTGTGACCAAGCAGCGGATCAGGAAGGCAGTGACTGGTGAGCGCGTGCAAGTAACAGAGATACAGCTTGCTGCTCAAGCTCGCATTGCATTTGAGGCATCTAAGATCGGTGTCGATCGTGTATTCATGCCAACGAACATGTTTCCCAATGGCCTTTATGGAAACAATGGTAAAGTCTTTATCTGTCCTGAAGAAAATCTTTCCTCGGGGAATGATGACCCGTCGTGACAGGAGAGACTCTTCAGAGTTGTTAGGACGGGAGCACAGGATAAGTTTATTCTCTAGGCCAAACATTGTTCCGCATGACTGGATCTTGTCAACAACGTAACCTAGCATGCTTCGACACTCGAGGTCCCAGTCCGAATTGACAAAAAATGATAGACGCAAACGAGGGAGGGTGACTTCCAAAGACTGGGAGGCGTGAGTAGCAATGATATGTTCCTGGGACTCCAGTGGCGACAGCATGTTGGACACCACAGCAAAGGTATTTGAACGAACGTCAACGAGTCGTATCGGAGAACCGTTTTGACTGAGCTTCTGAAATGTGGCACGTGGACGGGTACCAGGTTCCGAAATATGTAGCCGCCAGTTAGACGGTTCCGGAGTCCATGCAGATCCAACTGGACGAAATTCGAGTTCCCAAGTGTCCAGGTTGAGCCAGTGGACGTATTGATCAATAAAATGTATAGGGAAGTCGCCAAGGATTGTGGGCCGCGGAATGAGCTGTAATATTTGCAAATTTCCTGGCCTCAGTACTTTCCGTGCTCTGAGAATCAGATCCCCGTCATTCCACGAGAATAGAAGCTTTGGTCCGTCTTAATCACTACTACAGACAGGCAAAAACGAATAAGTGCTTTACCTGGTATCCGGACACAAGGGATAGACTCATATAATCCATTTCGGGGATGTCAGCAGGACCAACGTTGAGAATTTTCTGAAAAAGTCTCAGGAAAGGCCAGACAAGCCGCAACTTTGTCACTTACTGCGCCAAGTACGCTCGCATAAGTGGGATGTTCCTCTATCTCTTGTGGGAGTCTTCCCAATGGATTCCCGTCGATGAGCAGTTTTCCTGTCAGTAAGTCGTAGTATACTTTGTGTCCTCCCTCCGCGCTACAGGAGATCCATTGAGAGTTCGGTTTGGGAAGTGAGTGCCAACGCGAGGAAATGTCCCCATGGTAGCCCGGCCACCGCCGTGCAAGGGCATCATCATAAGCGTCAGCCCGTAATAACTCGGCTTCACCGACAACACCTGGCATCGATTGGCAAAAAGTGGGCTCCAAGTGATGCAGTAGCCGACGATGTCGACTAAGCATCCGAGTGAGATAAGGGGAGTCGCCATCTGAGAGAGACGGCGGTGTGTTGTCATGGACAATAACCGCGCATTGCATAGCGATGGAGAAGCCTTCCTTCGTCACAAGGGCCGAGGGGATGTGATCTGAGCATACGTCGAAGGTTGAAAAACAAGTCATGGAAATCATGCATAATCGAAGTCGCAGGCCCTCACGGGTCGCTTCATCTTGGGTAGAGTTTATCTTCTCGTTTACTTCACATATCCATTGATGCGCTACGGTTCGAGCCTTCTTTAACAGATTACACGCCCGCCTTGAAATGTTCGAGTCCATTGTCGAGGCCAAAAGTCGGCTGCTAATGAGAGCTGGAGAGAATGAGACAAGAATCGGGACAAGAGATACCCAGCTGTGACGCACCAATAGTCCGTACTGTGATTTCCTCTAACCAATTAGCTTTTATATTTTCAAGAAGGGACTCAAGCTCGGATAGAAGCGCTTTTCCAAAGCTGGAGATACTAAGATCCACGTGCCAATCTCGAACATCATTTGACAGTGGTCCAAGCTGCCAAGCTGCCTGGATAACCAAGGTATGTACTTCCTCGAGTCGAAACGTGAGGTTAGGCGACGCCAGTTCCCTAGCAATGTTTAACCACTGCAAACGTGGGCCACTGCGCAACCCCGAGAATGCAAGGAATTCATGTAGTGTGATTTCCTTAGGACAGTCCGCTTGAGAAGCGATTACATCATTTGGGGTGTGTTTAGTGTTGGACACGAAACGATGGAGATGACGATATGGACTTGATATGAGAATAGGAGGTGTGCATAGCCCCGAGACGCTGGGTGCAGATAGTGGAACTTCCACCCAGGATTCGCGGGTACGGTCGAAGAGTCTGAACGATAGTCCATTATTGACCAATACCGAAGACTCGTTCGCGGGAATCCCAACTTTCTTGTAGTGAGTCTGGTCGGAAAACGACTTTGTAGTTGAACCAATGGTTAATCTGGAGTCTCTCTGACTCTGCGTTGCCCAATGACAGAGGCCAGAGAAGGTATTCAAGAAAACTTTGGGCCGATCGTGGGAATCGGGAACTGAGGACAGACCGAGGTCGCGGAGAACCATGTAAGTTATATCACGCCAGGCAGAAAACGCGGGGGGTGGAGACAGCTCAAACACTGTCTGTTGTGCGTGCACAATAGAGGAGGGTAGAGGCCACTCGTGGACGTGAATTGTCAACGCCCTGGCTTTATTCTCCAGTCGACATTTCCGGTAAGCCACGTGCCTTTCGTAAATGTCATAGGTATGACCCAGTTTTGAAGCCTCGAATAAAAGTGATTTCGACTCCTTGTTCTTAGAAACTAGTTCTTCGCGTTTCGAAGCCCGTTTTTGTTGAGCATCCGTGATGATTTCGTCATAGAGGCGTTGGAGATGTTTGGAAGAATGAAAGTACTTCACAGCGAAAGAGGATTCTGTAATGGGGTTTGAGAAAAATGATAAAAGATTGCGAGCATCTCTGTGTCGCCGGCACAGATACTCTTCGACGCGCGTGGCACGCTCCAGGGTGGACGACCGATGAAGGAGTAAGGGATGGAGGAAGTCGGAAGGAATTTCGGGTGAATATTTTTTTAGTAATGGACACTGCTCGACTGTGAACGTATCCAGAGCTACCCAGAGGTCCATGATGGTCAGAATCATTATTGAGTTGTCTTCCGCATTTCCTTCATAGAATTTTCTCGCACCAGCGACATACTGTTGGATACACGAAGCAATCACATTCGGGGCATCATCGTTCCCTCCGGCCGCGGCGACCCACGACTCCAAATTTTTTTCCACAGTTAACTCGAAGTCTTGAAGCGCAACGCGTTGATCTTTTTCAATAGCCCTTGTGAGTTGGCCGTTCGTAAATTGAGTGAAATCGTGTACGATATTGAGGCGTACACAATCGGGAGGGGTGAACCCCGCCTGTGAGAGTCCAGGTCCGCGCAAACCCGAGCAAAGAATGTTTGCAAGGTATTCGTATGAGTTATCGAGAGAGATTTCCGCATCTGCCATGAGATCGAGCCTGTCAGGTTGCAATGTAAGACCGGTCACTCCTTTGGCCTGGAATGACTCCATCTCTTCGAAAGAAGGACCTCCGTCTCTTCGGAAGCCTTGTGAACAAGGTTGTAGATGTGACGGGGTACCGCAGGGCCTAACTTTGAAAGGCGTCGAGCCATTTTGGTCCTCATTGCGTAGAGTAACTCGCTTGGGAAATCTGCGCGGACACAACAACGCAGAAGATGGGCGTGAAAAAAGAGCATGAATGGTTTGTAGAGATTGCTAGCACGTAGGGAGGTGTGAAGGGAAACTCTGAGGGTTAGCCATAATGGGGATCTTCGCCATGGCTTGAGCGCATTGTCCCATAAAACTTCTTCTCCTATACGTTTTGTGATGCGATCAACATCTGCCGGTTGTCCGCATCCCCCGAGAATTCCCATCAACAACTCCGATATGTACCTGGGGTGGACAGTCTCGCGAACCTCAACGACGGCGGATCCTCCCTTCGAAGTAGTGGGAGCAGAGTCCAAGCGATCGACGTCCATTCGTACGAGGAAAGAGGAGAGCGCTTGGAGAAAGCATTTGTCCATAAACATGTCTGTTGGGACTCGAATGGCAGGACCCGGGTATGAACACAAGAGCCTCCCAATAGTTGACATTACGTCACTATTTTGTGGCGAGACTTCGAACACCTCGAATTGAACGAAATCGCAGGAGGAAAGTCTGCGCACAATGAGAGCAGCATTCTGTGCGCGAATATGCATAGAGAAAACGTCTGACGGAGATTATGTCTGATTGAAGGCATGAAAAATTGTGAGTTATATGGACATACCTCCAATCGCCATACTTGAAAACACGTGTTGGAGGCTGGTCTCCTCGAGTGGGACTTTTGCAGTACCACGAGCCAATTCCATCGTCTTAATCATATGCTTCCACAAAGAACGTTGTGAAGTGGGTACGTCCTGGGAGAAGTCTTGAGCAGCTTCTAGGAGCTTGTCGCAGAGTGCCACATTCGTTCTCTGCTCCATCTGTTCGCCAGGGTGCTTCTGGGGAAGCTTGGGGGGCATGAAGACATGTTCAACGACCGAACGCAAATTGTCAAAATTGGGATCATCAGCAGCGGGGAAAGACATGACTGTCAAGAACAAGACAACAGATACGGCGCTAATGTGGCACGAGCGGAAACCCAGGGTTACGAGTCCCTCGTGGCATCAAGTCCTGCCACCTCACCGAAAGAGGAAGTGCTTGTGAAGTGCTGACAAATGAAGACTCGAGCTGATGTGGAAAACCTTATTGCCTGGTCAGTCATTGCATAAGAACTGTATGGTGAAAGGCTATGACCACGCAAATGAGCTTGCGTGCATATTAAAGCGTGAAGATCGGATACAAATCCTCTCACCGCGACACAACTGCTTACTACAGTAGTTGCTTCCAAACGCCTGCAGAGAGTATGGCTCGCGCTGATCATGATGCCGAATCTTCTGCCTGCTCCATCTTTAGCGCCAGCACAGCACACATCGTCACCGCCATCGTCCACCGCATTTTGCGTATCTCTATCTTCCGGTGGACAAGTGCCAGCGCAGACACTTGCAAAAGGGCGGGAGCACGGCACGTGGGTGTTCCAAGCGCAGCAGCTCGAGGCGGCCACTGGTGTATGCCACGAAGCGGCCGCATCCGCCATGGTGAGAGCAGATAGCGCGAGCGTGGTGTTCGTGTTCATGCTGCGTGCGGCGAGTGGCGCTGCGAGGGCCGTTGGATCTAGCTGCGTGTGAAGTCGAATGCGATGATGTGGGGACCGGGGTGGATTGTGAGATTTGGAATTGTAAGCCAGTCATGAGTGCGGATGGGAATGGGGTTATAACGTTGGGTGGAACGGGTGGAGAGGGGTGACCATCACTAAGGGCTGGATGGTGGTGGTGAGTAGAGGGAGGTATGCTACGGTTGCCGCGGAGGGATAGTGTGTGGAGGAAGGCGTGGTAGAGAGTGTGGAGTTCGTTGAGGAGGGTCACGGTTTCGTCGTTGGACCAGTTTGCAAGGTGGAGGACAGTGATGAGGAGTTCGGTGCGAATGATAGATGTATCCTCATTATTGAGTACATGAAAGGGCTTTCTGTTGAACTCGTACGGTGTCGTAGGCTTCGAGCGTTAATAACAAACCAAATTAAGCGTTGTCCGATTGGACTTGAGCAAAGGAGAAGGCCGGAGACAGCGAGGTTGAACCGGGACCGGTGTTGCGCTGAATGATCGCACGTGCCAGTACCGCGCAAGATCCTTTCCCGCATTGATCTGTGCAGGGCAGTCGACGTCTCGAAAGAGGAGCATCTGCGTAGGCGGCGACCAGCTTCTGTTGACAAGCGAGGCACTCAGCAAGAATTGGGTATCCTGGTAGAGGTCATAAGCGAAGTATTCCGCTTTGAAGATGGAAAAGATGATCTCGACGAGGAAAGCGAGTTCGCAGCAGGTACAATAAAAGCTTACGAAGGGCAGATGGAAAAGGACACCAATTTGCAAACCACAACAGAAAACATGCTAACACATAGTCATGAGAACGGCGTAGCAACTTGGTAGAGAAGACGACAAACGTCCTTTGAGGGGGCCATGCATTATGTGCCTTTATCATGACGCTTCTTCGAGCTAGATCGCGAGTATGTCAGCTACTATGTCAATAGTAGCTGAGACTAACTTAGTTTCGGTCAGTGGCAGTATCTCTAGGTTAAGACATAAGCGGCCGAAAACTTTTACCCAGCCTGTCTCAGCCTGCCATCCTGTCTCACCCACACATAACCGTTCATCGTCCCGATCATGTGCCCGCGTGCCCAACCGCTAATCGAGGATTGATTCACGTGGTCAACGATGCGCGATACGTTTTAACCGGTCATTGTACAGTAAACAAAAAGAGTACCAATCTAATACAGTTTTTTGTACTTTTTCTGTCGACAGCGCACCTCATTCAAACTCCAAGTCCGCCGTGTACAGCTCCAGTCCACTCAAGAACCTCTCCACCTTAACAGTGTCCTTGGCCTTGACATCGAGGTCGCCGCCAGGAGTGATGAACACAAACCGCCAATTCGCCTCTGGCGGGAGCATCCTCAGTAGCCCAGAGAGGTAGTCCTTTATGCCTTCCTTGATATCGTGGTCGTTCGCCACGGTCAACTGGAAAAGGTATAGTGTCTGGTCGAGCATGAAGAAGGAATCGAAAGCGACCTGATTTCTTGCGTTTGGCACATACAAGCGGTTAGGCTCGATCGATGCCGGCATACCCCCGTATATGACTGCAGCGTTAGCAGGAAAGGTTACGGAATTCCCCGTCTGCTCGACGCCCTCAGTTTTCCAATGTAAATACGTTCGCAGCTTGCCCTCCTTTCTCATCGGCTTCAATTTGAGTTCAATACCCTCTTGAAGTCGCGTGTGGCCTAGTGATTCGTACAAAAGGCCAGCTACCGCCCTTGTTGGAGGAACGGATGCGAAGTCACGATACAAGTTGATCCGCTCGAGGCGTTGCAGTGTATCAATAATAATCATGAGACACGTCTCGGCATTCGCCGAAATCGGTGCTAGATATTCATTTTCGAGATCTTCTGCCTCATTGCGCCTAACGATAAAAAGGGTGTGCGATTCTGCATCCAGGTCAAGTTCCTTTCCTTTCTGGACAAAGTGTCGGAGCCTGTCTGCTGTGAGATCTAAAGCCGTGTTATGAAGATCGTTTTCATATTGGCGGAGTAAGTTTGGAGATTTGACGAAGTTGATGCAAATCCTCGCGGTTGGACCATAATTTTTGAACGCATCCTTGGCGCGGTTCTTCTGTTCTTCTGTAAGGCCGTGAATTTCGGCACTGTGGGAAATCAAATGGTGAACAAGAGCATGCGGTAAGGAAGAGAGCAAGCTCACGCTTGGAGTATTTCTCCTAGATACCACGGGTTCATGACAACCACCATACAATCCGTAGTCTTTCTCATAGGCTTCCATCGATCTCGCCTCGGGGAGGTGGTGAACATAACATAGAGGTTTGTGTATAAATCAGCGAGTGTTTCGGGAACACCGGTTGGAGATTCGTCCCTATCGACGAAGGCCCATAGGAACGGAACAAAGTGATCACTGATGACGGTCTGGACGTCTTGTTTAAAAACTCCATCTTCGACAAATAAGAAACAGTGGCGCCCTCGACACAATAGAAATGGTTTTTGTTCTCCGAGACGACGACGGACGGCATAAGTGACTCAATAGGATTTGCCTTTTTATGCGAATGGTTGGTTATTGGGGGGAGGGAGAAGCTACTAAGGAAGGAACACACCGACTCCCGGTTGGCCTGTTATTACGACAGAGCGCGCCGTCTCTATCGCAGAAGTCGGACCCTCCGCATGTTGTTTAACGCAGTAGTCGTAGATCCGTTTATAATCTTGACGGACCCACAGCTTTGCACACTTGAGCTCGATGCCAAGATCGAGCGCGTGACAGTCTTCACCAATGTCGTTGTCCACGTCGTCCTCCACGGTAGGATGTGATCTGCGCCATTCGCGTGATTCATCTTCAATCTTTTTCCCCCAGAATTTCGAACGTAGTCGGGAAAGGTCATCATCGTCCCCAAGCTTAGACCACGAGGCCAAAGCACCATGGTTCCTGATAACAGAAGCAAGAGTTGGGGAAACGTCGGCCATTAAGACGTCAGCCATTTCGGAAGTTGGCTGGCTTTTATACAAGCAGCCCCTATTATTTTTGGAAGGTCCTGCCCCTTTTGGGATGTGGCACCAAGGGTGAGCATCGGCCCCTGAATGCCGGACCGTAGCCGGACCTTTGGGCCTGGCCCCAAAGGGCAAAATCGCAGTACAGTCGACTCTGTCATAGTCCGAAACCGAGTTGGTGGACACGGAAAAGTATGGGTTCGGAAAAGTATGGGTTACAGGAGAGTATGGGTTATTACGGATACTAGCGGGGGCCCGAGCACCGCACGGGCACAGCTAGATGGTCGCACATCGGTTTATTTCGGGGTCAATCACAGGACCGAGGCGATGTTTTTGTTGTTGAGACATACATACACTACAGTATCTACCATCTGTATCACTTGGTCATGAAAACATGGCTACCGCTGCCAAAGTCATGTTGTGACGAATGCCGATGCTTCTCGATTTGTTCCCCATTTGCCAGGATCTCCAAATCAGTCACAGTGTATATAGATGGCTGGAACGAAGACAAAAGAGTGAGCCAAGTGAGTGTTTACCCTGATTCGCTGCACGCGTTGATGTCCACGCTGTGCTTCGGTAATAACCGCACGACTCGGGAGTTATCCGTTTGTACTGCGCGATGTAGAGGAGTTGGGCCAAGGTTATGACGGATATCAAATCGCTGCCCCGCGTTGAATTAGCATTTGAGTAAACTGGAGATGTCCTTGGAACACTGCGTGGAACAGTGGGGTCCAATGATCGTTATCTTGAGCATTGATATCCGCATCGCGATCGAGTAGACATTGCGTGGCTTCAAGTTTTCCATTAGACGACACTCGATGAAGTGGACGCTGCCCAAGGCCATCCTAGGCATCCACATTGGCACCGTATTCGAGTAGTAATTACAAAATGTTAAGTTGTCCTACTGAAGCGGCGACACGCAGCGGGGTAACTTTTCCCCCTCCGTTAGCGTCCGTAGGGCGTTTGGTAGACATCGAAAGACCTTGACAATCTTCATTGTAAATCCAAAGCCACGTTGCAGGCGAAGGATAGAGTGGAATTTTCCCCGCAGGCGCCGGCCGAGCACTCTTGACGACGGTTGGCGATGAACGTGCCCAGGTATGTTATGAGAAGGGAGAACACGCTCTGTTTCACGACGTCTGCGCTGTCTCAGTACTCTTCTGGAAGGTGCCAAGGGTGAGGGAGGAGGAGGTACAGGGGAGGGAACACGCAGCGCCGAAGGGGTGTTGTCTTCCACAGCCAAGTAAGCGACGCTCTCTCTCGACGTCGACGTTGAGCAATCCTTCGTGTTGGCGAGGGCGGTGTGTCAAGAGAAAAAGCAGCATGATCTGCCTTACGACATGTACACGGTGGGAGAACTCTTGTTGGAAGTGGCGAGGGAGGTGAAGGAGGTGAAGGAGAACGCATTGGTGGCTGCGACGCAGAGGACGATGGACATGACAAGCAGTGAGGAACAGCAGCCGTCGGTCTGGAGGGAGAGAAGGGATGAGAAAACGATAAGTCTGAAAGGGTTAAGAGGGCGCACAGGATTGCGAACGTTCAGGTTTAACCGGTGAGAAAGAGTGAAGAAGGGGCAAAGAAAGAGCCGCGGTCATGGAGGGAAGGAAGGGACGGGATCATGTACGTCGACCGGTCCATCTGGAGGCGGACATGTCTTGGAAGGAAAGGCGATATGTAAAGGCCTGTATGGGCTGACGTGGGTATGTCATGGAAGGAAAAGCGAGATCGACATGTGCGGGTGGAATGGGACGCGGGAGGGGAGGCGCACATTTCAGTTGGATGAGAGAGCACGCAATCAGGACTATGAACGGTTTACAATGTGGCAGGCGCTGAGACAGGCGAGACACATGGAACAGATGTGGCGAAAGGCGGAATATAGTACTGTACTGTAACCGCTCGCCTTGATCTCATATCCCACAGCGAACTTCGTTCCTATTTGAACCATCATGAAGTTCATGGGACTTTTTCCTCTTGTCTTTTAGCCGGGTTTGCCCTCGCTGCACCAGATACTCAGCCTGAGCAGAAGCGGCAAGGTGCATACTGCGTCTGCGTGGGTTCTCTCTACTAGCGCGCAAGTTGGACTGATGCCACAAAGTCCCATCGTTTGTTAATTCTGTTGCGAGCGTTGTTACCTCTGATGGTGAGTCCTAGTTACCCGATGCATTTCCTACGGCGCAATCTAACTCGGCGAGGTAGCGGGGTCCATATTCACGGAAGCGACGTCCGCTGCTGGGTCGTTGGCGCCCGAAGCAACATCACTTGGTGGCAAGGTTGCTACACGTGTCACATGTACGTCTTTCCGTTCCTCGACTCGAGCCAGGCCATGATGTTGACAATATAATAGCGATCGGCGGCTCGATTTACACCGAAATAACATCGGCTGGTGGCCCAGCTATCACACTCGCCGGTAGTGGAGCCGGAGTTGTCACTACCTTTGCAGGGTCTGTCTACACTGTTGCAACTTCGGCCGCAGGAAGTGCAGAGACGGGATCCGGGTATGCGCCCATCCAAGTTGATTGTCGCGAGCAAACCTAATGATCCTTTTCTTAGGAACGCAGCTGTGGCAAACGTTCGTCCATTACGTATCTCAGTCCCTGTGCTCGCCGCACTCGCTGCAACGGCTGGCCGTGTGTTATTCGGTGCTTGGATGGCCGTTTAACTTGAAGCGCAGGTCATATTTCAGTGAGTATTAATTTATGTAATCATTTTCGCACACATTCTTTGGATACTGTATAGCCTCTTATTATTCGACCTGACAGTTCTATCCGAGACTCAGAAAGCAGATGGTTTTAAAGGGGTCGGAAGAAGCCTCGTCGGTGTGTAAAACAGGAATGTACTGTACTCGAAATATCGCCCCACAACGAACTGGACGTAATCGATATGGCTCGGCTCTTACCATAGACACTGGATCGCAGGGACTTCGACCACTCAAGGTGATAATGCGAGCATTATGGAACCAAATCGGGAAATAGTTGTGCCGAATCGCTTGGTGTCCTGGACGTAATTTGGCTCCACTCACGCATGGATGCATGATGCCTCTCATCCATCGCCAACGTTGAGTTATGACACGAAGGCCTATTAGCACGCAGTACCCTCGTCTGACTCGATGAAATAAAACACTCAGCTCGTCAGCCGCATTCTCTGCCAGTGTTCAAGGACTTTGTTGAAGCCACCTCCTGTTCAAGTTCCCGTTCTCTTTTGCTTGAAGATGCATCTATGCAGTATCCTTAAGCTCCACCCTGGGAAAACAACTAGAAGCATATGCTTCTACCAGGATTCATCATGTCAAGCGACTTCGGACATTCTGGTATTCTTCGGTGTCTTGCCTGGCTTGTGATCATAAATAAACGCATCGCAAGCTCCTTCCTCTTCAAGTGCCAGTAGCTCCCCTCCCCACACTGGCAATGTCCATCCTCGTCCAATCAGACGTGATTCCTCTTGGCATCTTAATGATTTTGTTTAGCTGGACATTATTCGTATGGTATTCAGGCAAGAAACGTTTTCCGTATCCTCCCGGACCCAGGCGTCTCCCGATTGTAGGCAATTTATTCAGCATGCCTTCGCAAGACGAATGGGTTACGTATAAGAAGTGGTCGGACGACTTCGGTACGAGTTTGTGGTGCAAGCACCGTCGAGTCCACCTGCGTCTCAACTTGAACTGCATCTGTCAGGTTCTGACATCATACACACTGATATAATGGGGTCACATGTATTTATCCTCAATTCAATCAAGGCTGCGCACGATTTACTCGACAAGCGCTCCACGATCTATTCAGATAGGTACGGCTTGGAATCCGGTGATTCCATGATAGGACGCTCGACTTTACCATCGTGCTGATTTAACACGCTTTTCAGACCTCTCATGGCCGCATTGCGCCATCTGTATGTCTGTTGGATGTCATCATTTCCGGTTCCGATGTTCTGACACATTCACCAAGGCTCCACATGGACTTCAACATTGGCTTTCTCCCATATGGGCCTACTTGGCGCCACCTGCGCCGTGAATTCCACATCAACTTTCGCCCCACAGAACTGGAGGCATTCCGACCCTTCGAGCAACGGGCGGTTCACCGCCTCCTTCGCAATTTGCTGGCTTCCCCGGATAAGTTTTCAAAGCATCTCAGACAGTAAGTGGCCGTTGTCATTAGGCATTCAAGTTGGGAGTTTATGAGGTTGACTGCCGGAGATAGTATGGCCGGACAAATCATCTTGTCAGTTGCTTATGGGATTAATGTGCGTCCTGAAGGGGATCCTTTTGTAGAGGAGGCGGAAAACGTTTTACATGCATTGCAAATCGGATCGACCACGGAAGCCACGCTTTTTGACACGATCACGTGGCGTAATAATTTACTACTTTCTCCCCTCATATAACGGAGTATTTACTAGTCGTCATGATCACGCAGTACTCCGTATGCCGAGTTGGTTTCCCGGAGCGCGCTTCAAACGGAAGGCACGCAAGTGGTGCTTCATCGTCGACAATTCTATACAGTCGGCATTCGACAAGGTAAAGGGCGAACTTGTACGTTGTTCAGGTGTCTCGCGGCTCTTTCGCAGGGTTTGCACTGCCTGTTGTTCACTAACTACGCTTAGGCTTCCGGAACGGCTGCTCCATCGGTCGCCGCGAATATGATATCAAAACTTGATGAGCACTCGACCGAGCTTGACGTGTTTGCCGCGAAGGGTGTCCCAGGGACGATGTATATCGCTGGCACGGACACGGTAAGTGAAGTACTCCCATGACGAGGTCGGCGTCATTTTTCAAGCCCTCGCAGACTGTTGCTGCCCTGGAGACATTCGTTCTTGCAATGACGTTGTACCCTGAAGTCCAACGCAAAGCACAAGCCGAGATCGATCGCGTAGTTGGAAATTCACGTCTTCCGGAATACTCTGACCAAGATGCACTTCCATACGTCGACGCGGTGCTTAAGGAGGTTTTACGCTGGCACCCGGTTACCCCTCTCGGTATGTACCTTGTCTCCATGTTCGCAAAACCAACTAAACAAGAATGTACTCACAGGTCTTTCGCACCGAGTCACGAAGAGCGATACCTACGAAGGCTACTACATTCCTGCAGGTTCGATAATAATACCAAATGTCTGGTAAACCCCCTTCCCCCTCACATGCAAATTGTCACATCGACTAATGTCTCTCAGGGGAATGCTGCATGATCCTAACATCTTCGCCGAACCCCATCTGTTCGACCCAGAACGTTGGTTCTCTCCGACAGCGCCCGCCTACCCAATCCAGGCGTTCGGGTTTGGGGCGCGGCTGTGTCCAGGCCGTTTCTTCGCCCGCAGGAGCATGTGGGCAGCTATCACTGGAATATTGGCTTCCTTCAAGATTGTGCCCACGGAGGATGGTCCTCCAGAAAAGATATATCTCTCGGGGATGATATCGTGCGTCCGTTTAATCATAGTATCGTGGAATGGACCAAGGGCTAAGCTGATCGGTGGTCTGGTAGCTATGCGAAACCATTCCGATGCTATATCCGCCCGCGCTCTAAAGCTGCAGTTTCGTTGGTTCGCAACACCGAAAGTGAAGAAGAATAAGGTTGTGGCTCATCTTGGCTAGAGTTTGTGGTGATGCTTTGTGTAGACTAGAGTCAACAATATCTGATTCGTTGCCAGTGCCGTCTTTTCAGTTTAGGTCAAAGTAGGATGAGTGGATGAGCATCGCGGCGTGAGGTATTGGATATATCGTGCCTGTCATCGAATCAGACGTCTCGTACCAAAGTGAAATGGGGTAAGATGACACCGTAACCCAACTCGGTACCA
>WNFO01003715.1_pt1 | contig 25316 bp, 28 predicted proteins | sample 5400251 | NCBI WGS metagenome assembly WNFO01 (sample SAMN13153354, study PRJNA577476) | soil metagenome | isolation source: 100 cm saprolite under Madrone tree | place: USA:California | collected 2016-06-14
GGGTGGTCGCTCACACATCATCTTTCAAAACGCATTCTTGAAATGGGACTTGTGAGCGACCACCCCGTCTGCGGCGCCTTCGGTGGCTTCGCGTCTTTTTATTAATGCCGCAGCCACCCCTCCTCACGAGGAGGGGAATCTGCCACTCCTACGACTTTATGTGCAAAGCCTCCAGGAGGGGAACACTCTGTCCTGGCAATTCATTCACACCTTCATAGACCGCCGCTACAGAATATTGACAAGCCAGGCGCGTTCAAGTCAAAGTGGCTCCACTAATCAGCCAATCGTTGACAAGGAGAACTCCAATGCGCCGACTGATCGGAATTACTCTTCTCGGGTTGTTTGTTTTTGCGGCGATCGTCTATGGTCAATACCCGGCCACGCGAAACCCGCTCATGGGAGCCTGGAGGGTTTCGGAAATCGCAGATGCGAACGCGCCTCCGGTTACCAAGCCTCAACCCGGTCTGTACATCTTCACGGGGCAACACTACAGTTTCGCGAGGATCAACGGCACCAAACCGCTGCCAGGCTATCCGTCGAACGATAAAGCAACCGATGCGGACAAGGTCACGGTCTTCAATTCGCTTTACATGAACACCGGCACGTACACCGTGACAGGCAATGTGCTGGCAACGAAAGCAATGGTGGCAAAGAGCGCGTTCGCCATTGGGGGCGCAGGCAACCAATACGAATTTACGCTCAATGGGAACAATCTGGTGCTGACCCAGAAGCCATCGGGAGCCGTTATAAAACTGGTTCGCGTCGAATAGATCGTCCGGAGATGTCGCATGAATGGTAAGTGGAGCTGCGATCGGAACGTCCCGCTGCCGGACTGACCGACAAGCAGGTTTCCGTCCTCAATCTGAGATCCGCCATCGCCGATGTTCCGGCAAAGACCCTCGTGTAGTCAGTCTGGGGAATGTGGTAAAAACGTACAGGCCGGTTCATAAAATTTAGCGAAACAGGGAGACTGAACATGAAAAAGTTCCTGGCGATCGTCATGACTTTGTTGACGGTCTTTGTTTCGAACGCGCAGGGTCAGTCGAAGAGTCAGCGACCCATGGAACACATGTCGGGGCTTCTGAGACTGGTCGAGACCATCCCCTTGCCGGGCGACGGCTACATGGACCACCTGACGGTAGACGTCAAGGGCCAGCGCCTCTTTATTTCCGGCGAGGCCGCAAAGAGTCTACTGGTTGTGGACCTGCGGGCGGGCAAGGTGATCCACGAAACCAAAGGGCTCTCGGCGATGCCTAAAAAGCCGTTCTATCTCCCCGACACGAACGAAGTCTGGGTGACACTGACCGACAGCAGTGTCGCAGCGATTAGCGGGACTACATACGAGATAACCAAAACCGTCGAATTGACTGGATATCGTGATCCGGCCAAGGGAGCGGATAACGCGGCGTTCGATCCCACAACCCATCTTTTATATGCCGCCGTCGAGGTCTTCGAAGACTTTGGCAGCAGTGGCAATCACGGAGCTACTAATGCTTCTATCGAAATAGTAGACACAAAGACCGCCAGGCTGGTGGGCAGCATCAATTTGCCGGGCGGTGACCCTGCCGGCGTCGCAATCGATCCGTCTGGAAAAAGATTGTACGTCGCTATGGGAGATATTGTGAGAGGTGACAGCCACCTGGAGGCCATTGATCTCGAAAAGCGCGCCATCGTCGCGGAGTGGCCAATCAGCGGAGGTCCGGTACCTCATACCGCAGGTCTGGATTCAGCCCATCATCGCCTGTTTGTGGGTAGCCGGATGAAACCACATACCGGTGAAATCGGAGGCGGACACCAGTATGAACCTGGGAAGCTGGTCGTCATGGATACGGAAACGGGAAAAGTGGTTCAAGTGCTGGACAGTATCGGCGGCGCCGATGACCTCCAATACGACGCGGCAACCGGGCGCGTCTATTTCGTAGGGACAACCGGCACGGTCGCCGTATTCAAGGAGATGGACCCGGATCACTTCAAGCTTCTCGGAAAGGTTCCGACCGGGGCAATATCCAAGACTGGCCTCTGGGTGCCTGAACTGAAGCGGTTCTACTCGGCAGTTCCGAAGCACTTCGTTCTTACTGCGCGCCATGGGACCGAGAACATACAGGCCGACCTGTTCAAAGAATTGAACATCACACAAGGTCGAGTGAAGCCTGATGGCGCCGGCTGGCAAACCTCGATTCTTTCCGACCTGATCGTCGAAGACGCCCATCTCATGGTTTTTGATTACTTGCAGTGAGTCGATCTACTGTAGCGGCGGTCTATGACCGCCGGTATTTCGTTGATTCCAGGAAAAACCGGCGCTCATAGAACGCCGCTACAGTTAGAGCCGACTTTCGATTCAATGGTTTTGCAACACCCTTCAAGGCAGCAGGTCGTAAATTTGCATCGACAGCTGGGCGTCAGCCTTTCCTTTGCCTGACACCGCGATATAGAGCCGGTTCAGCGACGGCACAAAGACCGATGTCCTGGCGCGGAACCCTGTCGGCACTTCCGCAACGTGTTCGTAATGGTCTGCGTCGCGCTGTTCAATGACGGTCGTCGTATCCGTTCCGGTCACATAAATCCGTTTTCGGCCGGCATCGAACCACATATCGTCGTTCGCGCCGGCGCAAGGGAGCGTCGTCACGACCTTGCCGGTATCGATGTTGTAGACAAAGAATCTTGCGGGCTGGCGTGTGGCGGTAAACAGCCGGCGATGCGGCTCATCCAGAGCAATCGCATTCTCCACCTTCGCATCCGGCACAGGCCACCTGGCTATGACTTGCTTTGTATCCAGGTCAACGACCCCAACTTCATCGGTCCCCGTGAGATTCACATACATTTTCTTTCCGGCGCGGTCGATGGCCATGGCTTCGGAGTGGTCGCCCGGAAGCGTGATGTCCCCGACGCGCTTGAAAGTGCCGGTGTCAATGACATGGAGGAGATGCGTCTTCGCACCGCGTCCACCGCCGCTTTCGACGTAATAGTATTTGTTGACGGGATTGAACACGGCACCGTCCACGTTCGGGTGAAGGTCGATGCTGCCAACGATCTTGTAGTTGTCGCCGCTCACCAATTCAACTTTTCCGACGGTGTCATTGCCATCGGTCACGATCAGTCTGTTCGATTCCGGGAGATAAACAAGCGCGTGGGGCTCCTCAAAGCCGGTGATGCTCTGAATGCGCTTGCCTGTCCGGAGATCAAAAACCTCGACCGTCTTATGTTCCTCGGCCGTCAGAAATAATCGGTTACCCTTGAGGTCCACTCCGAAATGGTCGAAGTCGCCCGAGAAACCGGGCAGCGGAGTTGTCGCAACCAGCTTCAGAGGTTGTTTCTGTTGCGCGTAGAGGGTGAGTGCAAAACCCAGGAACAGCAGCAAAGATATTCTACGTAATCTTTTCATCTTCTCTCTCCTGGCCAGGAAGGCCAACGATTGTCACCAAACGAACTTGATGGCGAACTGAATTTGCCTCGCCGAGGTTGTTGTCGCAGTCAGCAGCCCGGCGTTCGCATTGAGCCCGCCGGCCGAATCGAAGACCTGCGAGTTAGCCAACGTCGGCGGTGCGAAATTGGCGTGATTCAAAATATTGAAAACCTCGACGCGGAATTGCGCATTGAAGTCCTCTGAGATCCCCTTGAACAAATTGTTTTTGAACAGAGAAAAATCAAGGTTAGCAAGGCCGGGTCCCTTCAGGATGTTGCGGCCGGCGTTGCCCCGGAGATTGAAACACTGCAAGCCTGTGCCACGGCTGGGATCGCAGTTGGAGGCGTAGAACGCAGGCGTAGGCGCGGTCGGAACAGCGAAGCATTCCGTCTTGACGTAGTGACTGGCGTTGCCCGGATTGACCAGTGAGTCGCAGCCGGGACCGGTTAAGCGGTTCGGGAAGTCATACGGGTCGCTGCTCTTCAGCCCCAGGGGGTCACCATCGGTTCCAAAGGTCGGGGTGAATGGCGGGCCATCGCTTACCCGGAGAATGCCGCCCAACTCCCAGCCGTTTGCCGCCCAGCCCAACACGCGAGAAGAAGAAGTGCTCGAGGGGAGCCGCCAGCTGGAATTGACGACCAGCGTCCTGCCGATGTTGTAATCGGACAAGGCACGGTCCAATTTCAAGTCGAACCACGGGAGGCTCGAGATGGAATTTGCCAGTGTATCCCCGGCGATCATCCCGGAATTCGAGTCCATGCTCTTTCCCCAGGTATAAGAGCCCTGCATCTGCAACCCGTGACTCAGTCTTTTCGTGATTCCAATTTGCATCGCATTGTAGAAGGAATCCCCTCCCCAATTCACGTACCGGATGGCGCCGGCGTTCGGGTTGATGAGCGTGCCGCTGCCGATCGGGGAGGGCCACAGATAGCCGGCAGAAGTCTTGGTAGGCATGACAATGTTGGCGTCGTCGATGCGGAATGGCTGGTGCACGCCACGCGAGCCTACATACCCGATCATCGCGGTCAGATTCCGTGCGACTTCGCGCTGTATATTCAGGTTCCATTGCATGACGTAATTACGGTGGGGCTTGTTTTCAACGTACGCATATTCCAGGGTTCCAGCGCCAAGGCGTGAAAGCCCCCCATTGGGAAACGACCCCACAGGCAAAGTGCTGGTACTGCCAATCTGGAAAAAGGGAGCCCCCCGGCCGTTCAAAGTGATCGTCTCATACAGCATTGGAAGCACATCAAACATCCCGAATCCCCCGCGCACCGCGGTTTTGCCGTTCCGGAACGGGTCCCAGGCAAAACCGACGCGCGGCTCGAAGTTGCGACGCGTTGGATTCGAGATATAAGGGTCGCCCAGGTGTGGCTTTGCATCGGTGATGTTCAACAGATTCGTCAGCTTTCCCTGATTCTCCGTCGGCCCGGTCGAGAACTCGTAACGCAGACCCACATTCACCGTGAGATTCGGGCGCATGCGCCAGTCATCCTGAACATAGGCGCCGACGATATTAAGGCGCATGCCGCGCGGAGTGGCCAAACTGGGAATAACGCCCCGAACACGCGAAGGAGCGTTCGTCAGGAAACTTCGAAGGTTCCCAAAGAAAAAACGCCCCAGGTAGTCGGCAGTATTCGTGACCTGATTGAGTTGATTCCGCTCGAAGCCAAAGCCGAACTTCAAAGAATGGAGACCTCGGGTTAGAAAAGCGTCGTCGTAGACCTGATACGCATTCCAGATGAATTGATATATCGGAGGAGCAACACCCGGTCCTATGAGAGTAAGCCCCGTCACCTGAGCGTACGTTGCAGTCAATCCGGGCGCCCACCCCAGAGCCGGATCCGAGGCCGCCGGATTAATGGCCTGGACGCCGCCGGCGGAAGTGGTATGAGCGCGGTTATAGCCAAGCCGCACCGAATTGACGAAAGTGGGGCTGAAAATGCGGCTCTCTTCGAGCGAGACAATTTGCCGCCTCGCGATGGCGTGCTGCAGCACATTTCCGAGCGTATCCGGTTGCGTCAGCGGTGAATTGTCGAAGCTGTAGGTCCCGAAAAGACTGTCCTTGTCCGAAATCCTCTGGTCCGCTCGAGCGGTGACAAAGTTTTCGTTGACGATCTGTTGGCCTGCAAACGCGAAGATGCCCGTATTCCCATCCCCGCGGAGGCCCGCGTTGGGCAAAGGTTCCATCGCGAGATATTTTTGCACAAGCGGATCGACAGTCACCGAGCCGGCCGCCAGGTTCCCTGCCCTCGCCGCAGGTGAAAGCACGGTATTAACCCTGGTCAGACCCAGCGACTGCCGGACGCTTTCGTAGTCCCCGAAGATGAAAGTCTTGTTCTTGCGGATCGGCCCACCCGCCGCGCCTCCGAACTGGTTGCGTTTGAATGGGGGAACTTTGGCGCCATCGAAAAAGTTTCGGGCATCCAGAGCGCTGTTCCGCAGGAACTCATAGGCAGAGCCGTGGAACTGGTTCGTGCCCGATCGCGTGATGGCGTTTACAACTCCGCCGGACGTCTTTCCGTACTCGGCCGAATAGTTGCTCGTCAGAACAGAGAATTCCTGAATGGCGTCGACGCCGAGGTTTCCACCCAGCACGCTGCCCGGACCGCCGTTCGCGTAATCGTTAATGCTGATACCGTCCAGACGGTAGTTATTCTGCTGAGGGCGGGCGCCAGAGATGCTCACCTGCGCTCCGAAACCCCGGTTGGGATCTCCTGAAGCGTGAGTTTCTGCCACGACGACTCCGGGCTGGAGATTGGTAAGGTCTGTCCAGGAGCGGCCATTCAAAGGCAGCTCGCGCACGGTCGTCGCATTGACCTCATTGCTTATTGCCGACGAGGCCAGCTGCACGAGAGGCGCTTCCTCGACGACCAGAACCTTCTGCTCAATCGTTCCCACGCTCATCGTTATGTCCAGGACCTGCCGGGCACCTACCGTCAGTGTTACGCCCGATCGCACCTGCGTACTGAAACCCGCCACCGTCATCGTGATCTCATAGTTTCCCGGTAACAGGTTGGGGGCCGAATAGAATCCGGCACTATCCGTCACGACGTTCCGCGTTACACGGGTGGCGACATCCGTAATGGAGACCTGCACCCTGGGAATGACGGCGCCCAAAGGATCCGTCACCGTGCCGGTGAGCGTTGCGCCGGCGACCTGCGCATAGACGGCGTTGGTTGAGAGAATACAGACGGCGAAAATTACAAAAAGCGCGAGAACACCGCGAGCCTTTGTGGAAAATCGATCGACTAGCATGGGCAGCCTCCAAATCTCCGAATGACTGTGAGTACCGCAAGTAGCATATGCGCCTCCGCGAACAAGATCTTAGAGCCCGCTCAGTCGAGACATAAGTTACGTCCAGACTCAGCGCGACTCACGCTTTAGGAAGGTACCGGGAAACGCGTTTGCTATATCACTCGGCGAGAAAATCTGTCAAGGCAAACGACAACAGGCAAGCGACAACGACGCAATCGTAGTGGGTCAGTTTCGGAAAAATCGATCTGCTTCGCTGTAGCGGCGGTCTATGACCGCCGGCAGTCCAGCAGCTTGCGGGATCGTCGGCGGTCATAGACCGCCGCTACAGTTGCCATCGAGGTTGGGTTCGAATCGAAATCCCCGTTTTTCTAATCGAGCACGAAGGTGGTGTTTACGGTCGCCCGGATCGCGATCTGTCCGGGTGCAAGGGTGTTGTCGGTACTGACGGATGCTCCACCCATGTTTTGCACGACATTTTGCGTTACTCCTGACCCGTAACGATTCCACCACGAGCCGTAACTGGACCAGTACCCGAATGACGACTCGCCGATGGACAGCGCCTTGCCCACATTCCTGCCGGCTTCTCCGGCGAGGAGCTCAGCTTTTTCCTGCGCGGCTTTCAACGCGAGCTTGCGCGCCTCGTCTCTGTATTTTCTCAATTCCGTGGTGCGAAACTCCACGCCATGAACATGGGTTACGCCCGCTTCGAGCGCATCCGAGAGCAGCTCCTCGAACTTCGACAGGTCCTTCAGCCGGATCACGATCGTCTTGCGAACGACGTAGCCGAGCAGCGTGCTGGACACGTCATAGTTCTGGTAGCGCGGCTCAATTCCAATGTAATCCGTCTGGATCTGTTCAGCCGCAATGCCGTGACTCTTCGCGGCGGCAATCGTCTTCGTGACGCGTTCGTCGTTCATCTTTTTGGATACCTTGAGAACCTTATCGAACGTCTCGACGCCCAGCGTCAGCATGACTTCATCCGGCACGACGCGAACCTCTGCGTCGCCGTTTACGGAAATGGAATTACTTGCGCCACCTGAATACAACTGAGCGTGCGCAGGAATTGCAAAGGTGAGCAGAGCAATACCAACAGACAGGGTCGATCTCAAACTCATACTGTCCCTCCTGGATCCAGGTCTGCGCCTGGAGAATCCATGCCGCATTTGACGACTCCCATGCCGTTTGGCTACCGGCGGGCGCGACAATGCGACCAGAAGCAATATAGTTTGAGGACATCCTGATGTTCTGGAGAAGATGCGAGAGGAGAATCTGGCCAGACAGGTGGATGGGCAGTGCCATCCACCCCCCGGAAATTATTTCTTGTCCGTCTTTTGTTCCACTGCGCCTGCGCCCTGACGAGTTTTCTTTGCCCCTGCATGCACGACCTTCTTGGTACCTTTTTTGATCGCGCTGCCGGTCTTCTTTGCAGCCTGCCCGGTAGCTTTTCCCGCTTCTTTTACGTCTTCTTTGGCGCCCTTGTCCTTATTCTCCTGAGCCAGCGCTGAGCCCATAGAACCGGCGGCCAGCATGCCGCCCAGCAGCCAAGCCATCATGTGCTTCATGAGTACCTCCTCGCGAAAATACTGCAGGCGGATTGCCAAACAACAGAATGGAACATCTCTACCAACCCTGGAGTTCCATTTGAGTTTCAACGATTCGGAGGTGAACCTCTACTGGAGACGCTCTGGCAGGACTTTCGATTCGCGGTTCGAACCTTGTGGAAGAGCCCGTTCACCGCGGTGGCGGTGCTGACGCTGGCATTGGAGCGAATGCATCAATCTTCAGCGTCGTGAATGCAGGCCAGACGTCCGCCGAAGAATACCGCGTATACTGGGACTTGGATGCAGTTCGAATGGGACCCGGAGAAGGATCAGCGGAACCAAGCAAAGCACGGTATCTCATTCGAAGAGGCGTCGACGGTTTTCGGGGATCTGTTCGCGTTGACCATCGACGATCCAGATCACTCGGTGGAAGAGAGTCGTTTTCTGACAACCGGGTACTCAAGTAGCCAGCGGCTTATCATTGTCGCGCATACGGACCGCGATGACCGAATACGCCTTATCAATGCCCGTGAAGTAACCGCCGCAGAACGACACGTTTATGAAGAAGAACCCAAATAAAAAACCCGCCAATGATGACATGAGGCCTGAGTACGACCTTCGAGGAGGCGTCCGAGGCAAGTACTACGAACGCTACAAGCAGGGTACCAATGTGGTGCTGTTAGAACCTGACATCGCCAAAGTGTTTCGTGACTCGGAGACCGTCAATGAGGCGCTTCGTCAGTATCTTTCCGAACACGGAACGCCCCCGGTACGAAAAGGGGCGGGCTAACCCGGTTGGAGCGGACTGGCGGGCCGTATTGCTTATTGGGGTCGTGGGCGCGATCCTTTAGTTTTTCACTTGATGCCGTGAGGCAGAGCCAATCTTGCGGCTTGAAGGCGGAATACTTCGGTGCGACTGTGCTGGTCTCTCCCCCGCCGGGCCAAAGCTTCATAATCAAGGCCGCGGAGTTGCGCGTCCAGCTCGGCTGCCTGGTTGAGCGCCTGCCACAGCGCGATCTTCCCATCAATTCCGAGAGCCAGGGCTTCGAGTCTCTCCAAACGGCGGAACTGCCCGTTTGACTCATCGTCCACTTCGAGCTTGGCTTCGGTCACCTGCTCGGCAATCCAACCGCTAACTTTTCGAATTCGACTCTCGGGGATGTTGAGTCGATCCATCAGGCCTTTGAGCTGCTGGCGATCAGCTGCGATATCCGCTCTTAATTCGCTGATAAACACCTTCAAATCGGGGGCTTCCACTTCGAGATGATCGAGGATTTCAGCCGCAACGAGCGAACCCGCCAGATGGTCATTTAAATACGTTGCGAGGTGTTCTTTCGACACGATTGTTGCTTCCCCTCATTCGATGCGGATCTTGCTTAAAGTGCAGCGCCAATATCGTGCAGGATCTCGCGCACGGTTTTCCCCTGTGCGGAAGTGCACCGAATGCGTGCGACCAAACTTGCCCCATGCTGCTCTTCTTCGTATTCGACCTTGAATGGCAGAGCAGAGAGGCGCTGTTGCAGCCGATCAGCCTGCGCCTCTGTGAGCATGACTCGAAGGTCAACTTTAGGTTCCATACTGTTCACGAGAGTATTGTCAAATAACACATCTCGTCGTTTCGAAACAGTACGGCAGCGTACACACGAGGCTGCGGAATTGCCGTCATCCTCCCTGGAAAGCCTAGTGTTTATTGATCAGGTTGAGGAATTCGTTTCGAGTGTTCTGATTGTCCTTGAACGCTCCAAGCATGGAACTGGTCACCGCAACCGAGTGCTGCTTCTCGACGCCGCGCATGATCATGCACAAATGCTGGGCTTCGACGACGACGGCAACGCCCTTCGGATTGATCTTCTCGTTGATGGTTTCGGCAACCTGCATCGTCAGACGTTCCTGCACCTGAAGCCGCCGCGCGTACATGTCCACCAGGCGGGGAATCTTGCTCAACCCGATGATGCGGCCGTTGGGGATATACGCGACGTGGCATTTGCCGAAGAACGGAAGCAGATGGTGCTCGCAAAGGCTGAACATCTCGATGTCCTTGACGATGACCATCTCATCGTATGCGACATCGAACAATGCCGAGTTCAGCAACTGCTCCGGATTCATGCGGTATCCGCTGGTCAGAAAACGCAGGGCGTGGTCCACTCGCTTTGGAGTATTGACCAGACCGTTGCGAGTGGGGTCTTCCCCGATCTGGGTGAGAATGGATCGAATCTCGTCTAACACCCTGACAGTATAGGCTATTTAGTTCCGCATCCGAAATGCCCGCTCGACGCTGCCAAGAAGCGTTTCGGAATCGAAAGGCTTTGTAATGTAGTCCGTAGCGCCAAGCGCGACAGCCTGAGTCGGAGTGAGGACATTGGCATACCCGGTCATCAGAATAATGGGAAGACTGGCGTTAATGGCCCGGAGCCGGGCAAGAAGCTGGATTCCGCTGATCTCCGGCATCTGCACATCGGAAATCACCACATCGACATCGTGGACCGCGCGCACAATGGACAACGCATCTTGCGAAGAGCATGCAACCAGGGCCGAATGCCCACGGCGCTGGATCAGCCTGGCACACATTCGTGCCATCGCACGGTCGTCCTCGACGATCAGGACCTTGATCCGATTCATGAAGGTCCCAAGCGGCAATCCGGATGCCACACTAAGTTTTTGAAAACATGAAGGGGAGCTCACACCAGGCGACGGCGTTTTGTTACCTATAGATACACGATGGGCAGTTCGGGGACAGCCCGCAGCGGCGCTCTTCGAGTGCCGGCGGTGATAGACCGCCGCTACAGTTTCATGCTATTAAAGCCGCATGCCCATCTACGAATACGAATGTGCCAAATGCGGCAAAACGATCGAGGTCATCCAGAGTTACTCGGACAAACCCCTGAAGAAGCATGAGGGATGCGGAGGCACTCTGACCAAGCTGATCTCGGCCTCGGGTTTTCAATTCAAGGGAACCGGCTGGTATGTGACCGACTATGCCCGGAAGTCTTCGCCGGAAAACGCAAAAGCAGAATCGAAAGAGACCTCTTCGAATGGCAGCAAGGAAGGCAGCACAGACAAGCCGGCCGCAGAGAAAGCCGGCAAAAAAGACAGCCCGTCCCGGTCCGAAAAGCCCGGCAAGCCGGGCAAGTCCGGCTCCTCGAAAGACTAAGTTCCTCCGCGTTGCGCGGATTATCGAGCGGCTCGAAGCGGCTTATCCCGACGCGAAGTGTGCGCTCGATCACGAGAACCCCCTCCAGCTCCTGATTGCGACCATTTTGTCGGCTCAAAGCACGGACAAAATGGTGAACATCATCACACCCGCGCTCTTCCGCAAGTACAGGACGGCCGAGGCGTTCGCCAACGCAGATACAGCGGAACTGGAATCGATGATCCATTCCAGCGGATTTTTCCGAAACAAGGCCAGGAGCATCAAGGCAGCGTCCAGGGTGATCGCGGATGAACACCATGGCAAGGTCCCGGACACCATGGAAGATCTGATCAAACTTTCCGGGGTTGCGCGAAAGACGGCGAACGTAGTGCTGGGTGTCGCATTTGGAAAAGCCGAAGGCGTGGTCGTCGATACCCACGTGCAGCGTCTGTCACGCCGGCTGGATCTCTCCAGGGAAACGCGGCCGGACAAGATCGAGCAGGACTTGATGCGGCTGGTTCCGATCGAAAAATGGATTCTCCTGGCACATCTGCTCATCCATCACGGCCGGGCCAAATGCACCGCACAGCGGCCAAAGTGCGCCGCATGCCCGGTCGAGGATCTCTGCTATTCGGAAGACAAGACGGTGTGAGATGAGAATCCTCGTGGGCGTCGTTCAGTGGACTCTCGCCATCGGATCCGTGCTCGCCACCCTGGCTCTGTTCACGTGGATACTGGTCATGATCCTGAAAAAGGATCGGCCACGATGAGCGTCCTGGAGCGGGTGACTGAAGAGCTCCGGAAGTACGAACATCCTTTCTTCGAATTTTCGGCCCGCGAAAAGGATGCGGGCGTTGAGCTGAGCATCCGGTCAAAGATCCCGAATGTGCTCTCACCGGAATACAAGATCACCTTCTCCGAAAGAGACATTCAAAGCACGCAATTCTCGTGGACTTTCCAGAAGCTTCTCTACGATTGCCTGACGGACTACATCGTGGAGCTGTTTACGAAGAGTCCCATGACCGGATAGCGGAAGAAGGGAATTAGCCGCCAATGACGCGAATTACGCGAACGGCGCATCAAGGGTCATTTCCTCCACGACACGGATGGCGCTTTCCAGGTCGCCCCGCACTCGCTCGTGGTAAATCGCGGCGCCTTCGTAGCCCGTCATGCTGAAATCCGGATAAGCCATCAGTTGATGGCAGATATCACGCGAGCGTTCGTGATCGCCGGCCCGCCGGTACACGACACAGAGCTCTTCAAGGGCTTTTTTTTGCACGGGTTCGGCAAGACCGCCGGCCAATGCCATCTCATAAAAGTGGATCGAACGGCGCCAGTCTCTGGAATTCTGCAATATGCGGGCGAGTGAATAGAGGTCCAGCGGTTCATCCAGCCGGGCCGGCTCGAGCGTGACGCGGTCGCAGGCGTGCAGTGTCAGCGCAGCGAGAGAGACAACATCGTGAACGTTGTGCGTGAAGACCCCGTTCAGCGTGGAACTGGGCCGGCGTTGAAGGTAGTCGAAGTACACGCGAGGGATCATCGATCCCGGAACGTCAGGGCCGCGGAAGAACGAAAGCATTTCGCGTTCGAGGGCCGTAAGCCGGCAACTCCCGTGGCCGTTTTTCCACAGCCGCCGCGCCGTGAACAGAAGATCGAAGTGGGACAGGTTTTGAAACGGGCTGTCCAGCCGCGCGAGGGTGAAGCGCGTTTCGAGCAGAGGGATGTCGAATGCCGTGCCGTTGTAGGTGACGACAAGCTCGAAGCCTGAGAGCCGCTCACCGAGGGCATGAAGCATCGACGGCTCTTCATCGAAATCGCGAATGAAGTATTGGAGCATGTGGAATTCGTCGCCGGCAAAGCAGCCGAGCCCGACCAGGAAAGGACACATGCCCGCGCCGCCCTGAATGCCGGTCGTCTCGGTATCGAGGAAGACGATACGGTCGCGGGAGGGGACGGTTCCCCGCTCCTTCATCAGCAACATGAGGCATTCCAGGTCCGTGGTCGAGAAACGGCTGAGCCGCACTTTGCCATGGAAATAATCATGAGGATAGAGCCCACGAACCGCGTAATGCGAGCCGAGCGGGCTGGACTCCACGTCACCTGGCGGAAGAATGTCCGCGGCCGCGATTGCGGATTCCATGGACTGCTTGTTCCAACGGCTTCGGAGGAATTGTAGCTGGACTGCGAAATCAGGCATGGTTCAGGGAGTCGATGATGGCAAGAGCCACTTCCTTTGCTTTCATGGTCGGGCCCACACACGACGGGCATCCGTCATCGCACCCGCAGGAGCGGATGAGCCGGCGCGTGGCAGCGAAGACCTGATCGCGAATCTCGTACAGCGGCCGGCTCAAACCGATACCGCCGGGAAAGTTATCGTAGATGAAGATCGTGGGATGAAACGTGGCGGTCTCCACGCCAGTATCCACGGCCGAGCCCAGATCCCTGTGGTCACACATCAGAAAGACGCAGGAAAGATGCGCCAGCGCGTACGCGAGCCCGTGCAGTCCATTCAGCCGCTCCACCGGCGAAAACGGCAGTGACTCGAAAATCTCGCGCGGGATCGTCACCCAATACGATGTTGTATGCATCTCCTGCGCCGGCAGATTCAGATCGCCTGAGCCGACATTCTCCATCGTGAAAAACTTCAGCTTCTTGAATCCCACCACCTGGTGCGCAACGTGGACTTCGCCGTAGTTGTGCTCTGCCGCGGTTTCCGTGACCTCGAGGATTTTGACTTTGGTGTAGGTAATCGCATCGGTGAAGTAATCCGAATCCACCTGCTTTACGTAGGCGCGCCGCTCCGGGATATCGAGCTGATGCACATAGTACTGGCGGCCCTGATGGAGATAGATCGCCTTCTCATGCAGCGTGGAAAAGGCGCTCGTGTAGTCCACTTCGCCGATGATGCAAGAGTCGCCCGTCGTTTCAACAACGACAAAATTGTCCGAGCTGATGCTGCGCAGAGAGATGGAGTCCGCCGGATAGGAATCGCTGGTCCAATGCCATTTGTTGCCGGCGCGATGAATGAAGCCGCGCTCGCGAAGGAATTCCAGGATCTCGGAAACATCGTGACCGCCGAACGATTCGCCCGAGCCAAACGGAAGCTCGAACGTTGCGCATTGCAGGTGGCTGATCAGAATGTGGATGTTCTCCGGATTGATGAGCCCCATTTCCGGAGGCTGGCCCAGGAAATACTCCGGATGGTTGACGATGAATTGATCCAGCGGCGTGCTCGAAGCCACCAGGACCGCAACCGACATTCCGCTCCGCCTGCCCGCGCGCCCCATGCGCTGCCAGGTTGAGGCGATTGTCCCGGGATAGCCGGCAAGCACCGAGACGTCGAGGCTTCCGATATCGATGCCCAGTTCCAGCGCGTTGGTCGCAACGACGCCTCGAATCCGGCCGTCGCGCAAGCCGCGTTCGATCTGGCGGCGCTCGTTGGGAAGGTAGCCGCCGCGATAGCCCACCACGATGTCGTCCGGCACTGGACCCGTCTCGAGCGAATCCTTCAGATATCGAACCAGAATTTCCGTGATGAGCCGGCTGTTGGCAAAAACAATCGTCGAGATGTTGCGTTTGAGAAACGCCGATCCGATGTGCTGCGCTTCGTGCACATACGACCGGCGAATCCCGAGCTGACGGTTCACGACGGGCGGGTTGTAGAAGAAAACGTGCTTCTCACTTTCGCCTGCTCCGTTTTCACAAATGAGCTCGAAGGGCCGTCCGGTCAGTTTTTCAGCGAGCTCGCGCGGGTTTGCAATCGTTGCCGAAGTGCAGATGAACTGCGGCTTGCTTCCGTAAAATTCGCAAATCCGGGCAAGCCGCCGGAAGAGGTTCGCCACGTGGCTTCCGAAAACGCCTCGATACGTGTGCAGTTCGTCCAGTACGATGAATTCCAGGTTCTCGAACAACCTGGTCCACTTCGTATGATGCGGCAGAATCCCCTTGTGAAGCATGTCCGGATTGCTGAGGACGATTTTGCCTCGCGATCGCACAGCCGCCCGCGCATCCTGCGGCGTGTCGCCGTCATACGAGTAGACGCCTGTTTCTTTGTGCGTGCCCAGAGCGTCCGCCCACTGCATGAGGTCGTTGAGTTGATCGTAGGTCAGGGCCTTCGTCGGATAGAGGTACAGTGCCCTCGCTTCCGGGTTCTCCAGGATCCGCGAGAGCACAGGCAGGTTGTAGCACAGCGACTTCCCCGAAGCCGTCGGCGTAACGATCGCAACGTTCCTGCCGTTTCTCGCCAGCTCGAACGCTTGTCCCTGATGGGAATACAGCTTGTTTATACCGCGCGCGTCGAGAACCTGCTTCAGGCGCGGATCGAGCGAGGATGGAAAGTCAACAAACTGCGGTTCGCGCGACGGAATGCAGTGATAGCCGGAAATGGAATCGCTCTTCTTGAGCTCACCGAGGAATTCACGAAGGCCGGAAGGTTTTTCTATCGCCGCGTCTCTCAGCAGCAGCAGCGGGGACTTTGATCGCATGTTGCCCAAAATGCCGCGGGCGACGCCCAACTCAGGTCCTGAACCAAAAAAAAGAGGCGGTTTCGTTGGGAGCGGGCCAACTGAAACCGCCTTTCGCGCCTATGAGAGGAGTGGGCGAGGGAGAGAAAAAGAGCTGTATGACAATTATGAAACCGCCTTCCGATCTCTCGCCTTGCTACTCTTGTGCGCTTCAAACAATGCATGATGACTGCCAAGCTCGCGATAAATTGAAATATTTCTGCAAAAGTCTGAAAATGAAGGATTAGGAGCGGAGACCTCGAAGGACCGGGGTTGCCGGGCAAAAATGAACTGTAACGATTAGCTGCAGCTTTCGGGACAGATGTTTCCTAAGGAAACAACTTCGGGACAGCAACCATAAAGGGCACAAAGAGGTTTTCTTGCGTGAGCGAAGATCATGAGGTGAGGGTGTTCCCCTCCTGGAACAGGAGGGGTGGCTGCGCCATTGAGAAAAAGATCCCGTTCCGAAGCGGCGCAGACGGGGTGGTCGCTCACACGAAATGTTTCGCCGAATTGACCACCCCGTCCGCGCCTTCAAAGGAGGCTTCGCTGCATTTTCTTGATGGCGCGTCCACCCCTCCTGTACCAGGAGGGGAACACCCTCACCTGCCGCTTTATGCTTCTTGTGGCTGCATCCCGTTCGCACACCTTCATAGACCGCCGCTACAGTGAATGCTACATTCGATAACGAGGAGACCTCTTCATGAAGATCCAGCTCGTGTACGACCGCCCAGCTCAAATGAATACGGACCTGCTTGTGGTTATCCTGGATTCGCAAATCAAATTTCACGACCTTGGCGGTTCGCCGCTCGATGAAACCGTCCGCCGCGTCGAGGGCGATGTCCGGGACAAGAATCTAAAAACCGAATACTTTACGTCACTGGATTCGCGAGGACCGGCACGCAACCTCGCGGTTTTTTCAACCGCGCTGAGCACCAGCTACAACGTGTGGGAGAACGTGAAGATATTTATCGCGCGCTCCATCCGCCTGGCACGGAATCATGGTCTCAATCGCGTATCCGTGCTTATGAACACGGCCGACGCGGCAGCTTTTGTAGGAAAAGCCGCTGAAGGCGCCATCCTGGGCAGCTACAGCTTCGACCATTACAAGAAAGAAAAATCCGATCTCGACAAGGTCCAGTTTCAGATCGTCGCGCTCAAGGCGCATGATCAGCAGAATCGTCAAAAAGTCAGCCGGTACACGATTGTCTCCGAAGCGGTCAACGAAGCGCGCGACATGATCAACGAGCCCGGTTCGGTCGCAACACCCGAGTATCTCGCCGAGGCCGCGCGCAAAATTGCAAGCGATGCGGACCTCGATCTGAAAATCTGGGATGAAAAGAGGCTCCAGAAGGAGGGCTACAACGGCCTGATTCAGGTCGGCCGTGGAAGCTCGTATCCACCGCGACTGATCCGCCTCAGCTATCGCGCGAAGAAGGCAAAGGGACACCTTGCATTTGTGGGCAAAGGCATAACGTTCGACACCGGCGGCATCTCGCTGAAGCCGGCGGACAAGATGTTCGAAATGAAAGGCGACATGTCGGGCGGCGCCGCGGTGCTGTACGCCATGAAGGCTCTCGGCAAGCTGAAGCCGGCCGTGAACGTAACCGGCATTGTCCCGACCGCCGAAAACTTTCCCGACGCGAACGCCCAGCGCCCAGGAGACATCTTCTACGCGAAGAACGGCAAGTCCATCATGGTGGATAATACCGATGCGGAAGGCCGTTTGATTCTCACCGACGGCCTCTACCTCGCCGGTGAAGAAAAAGCGACGCACATTCTCGATATCGCCACGCTCACGGGCGCCGTCGTGCGAGCTCTCGGATTGAGCGTGGCGGGAGTCATGGGCAACAATGACAAACTCATCGAGGCTGTCATCCAGTCGGGCCAGAATCAAGGCGAGTCGTACTGGGAATTGCCGCTTCCGGAAGAATACAAAGAACTTTTGAAGACCCCGTACGCGGACATCAACAACATCGGCGGACCCGTGGCGGGCGCCCTCACAGCGGGATTGTTCCTGCAGGAGTTCGTGCCTGAAACGACACCCTGGGCCCATCTCGATATCGCCGGGCCATTTCTCCGCGACAAGGAGTGGAAGTATTACGAAGCCGGGGCGATCGGGTTTGGTTTAAAGACCCTCGTCGATCTCGCCGAACGCTTCCATGAATATCAGCTGTAGCGGCGGTCTATGACCGCCGGCGATGTCGCAAATTGCGAGATTGCCGGCGGTCATAGACCGCCGCTACAGCAAAAAGGAGTCTACGTGCTCGAGCACTACCGTGAAGCCAGGGAGCGTTACGAATTCCAGATGGGTCCGGTCCGCGGCGGCCTGGCCACCGCGCTCGATATTCTGACAGACGCGCTCACGCTCGTGGGCCAGCATGGGGTTTACTGCCGCAGCCAGCGGCAGCCTCAGTATCCAGCCATGGATGTGCGGCTGGTTATGGAGCAAATCGAGGAGTCGAAGGGACTGATCATTGCTGCAATGGAGGAGCTGAAGAAAAAGTAGCAGTGTTACCATCGTAATATATGACCTCGAACCGTAAGGTCGGCAATGTTGACGTTTTTGTTGACGCCCACGGATTCGTAAACGCGATCCAGCTCACCGGCAGGCCGCTGTATCTCACTTCCGATCCGGCAATTTTAAAAAAACAGTTCCGCGGAGAAACCCTGGATCCGGCGCCTCCGGTTTCCTCGCTTTACAGCCACGTCTCCACCGACGCCATCATCAAAGCCAATCCGGACTGCTATTACTACGACGACCGGCTGGGCACCCTCGTCCTGCGCTCACTGGGCGGTGGCGGCATGGTCGAACCCGGCGATATCCGGAAGGGCGGCTTCGGAATGATTCTGGCCGGCGAGGGCTGGGGCGAAGGCTCCTCACGCGAGGTGGCCGCACTGGCCCTGCTCTATGCGGGAATCGGTATTGTCTTTGCGCCCAGTATCGCGCCGATCCACCGTCAGAACCTCATCAACAACGGCATGTTCCCCGTTACCAGTTTGCCGCTCGCGGAGCGGATCGCCGCTGGCGCCCGTGTGGATGTGGATGAACTGACCGGCGGCTTCGACGATCTTTCGAGGCGCATCGTGCGGTACGGCGGTTTCTTCCGATTCATGGAAGCGCGCTCGCAGGGCCGCGAAAAGGATCATCCCATCGACACATCGCCGCGTCCCATGACGATCGCTGAAAAAATCCTCGCGCGGCACATGAACACGCGGCACGGCGCCGTGAAGCCGGGCGATGCCGGATTCATCCAGGTGGACGCGGGTTTCTCCCATGACTACACCACCGCGCCGGCCGACGCCATGATTCGTGCGGCTCTCGGCCGGGCTCCGAAGGTAAAAAACCCGGCTTCAATCCATTCGTTTCCCGATCACCTCACCCTCGCCGGCAATCTTCCGGGAATCACCGCCGAAGCGCTCGCCGGAATCAAAGATCTTCGCGAAGGCCAGAAGCGGATGGCCGAGGAAACCGGCATTCAGTATCACGTCACCCCGGCCGGCGGCAGCACGGGCATATGCCACACCGTGGTTCGCGAAGAAATTGCGTTGCCCGGCCAGGTGATCCTCGGCACGGATTCGCATACCTGCTCGGCGGGCGCGCTGAATTGCCTGGCGTATGGTATCGGCAACACTGAGATTGCCAGCGTCTGGGAACATAATGAAGTCGCGGGCCGGGTGCCGGGCACCATCCGCATTCGTTTGACAGGAAAACTGGCGGCGTCGTGCACGGCCAAGGACGTGATCCTGCGTCTGGCTCATCAGGGTAAAACGAGCGGGATTTTCACAGGCAAGGTCATGGAGTTCGCGGGGCCGGGTCTTGCCGGGTTCTCTTTTGAAGAGCAGGCAGTGCTCTCCAACATGGCGGTGGAATGCAACGCCTTGACAGCAATCATGGAACCAACGGAACCCATGATCCAATACCTGGTCGAACGCCGCGGCCTGGCTCGCAAGCAGGTCGAAAGCATGCTGGTGTATGCAGACCCGGATTCGGCCGTGGATGAAACCATCGACTTGAGCCTCGAGACAGTTCAAACGCTTGTAGCGGCACCCGGACATCCGGGAAACGGCGTGCCCCTGGACAGGGTTCGCGGCACTCGGATCGACCTGGCCTATGCCGGCTCCTGCACAGCCGGCGATCTGACGTCCATAGCCATGTATGCCGATGTATTAAAAGGACGCAAGGTTCGGATTCCTACCTTTATTCAATACGGCTCGGAGCGGGTGCGCGACGAAGCGCTGCGCACAGGCATTCACCAGACCCTGCTAGCGGCCGGCGTGCAAATGATTGAAGAGCCAGGATGCGGCGCCTGCATCAATGCCGGCCCCGGGGGCCCCCAAAAGGGTCAGGTTGCCATCTCGGCCACCAATCGCAACATGCCGGGGCGTATGGGAGAGGGGGATGCTTACCTGGCAAACCCCTTCGTGGTGGCCGCCTCCGCGGTTAAGGGCTTTATTTGCGGGCCGGAAGACCTATAACCCCGATTTTCAGCCGCGGATTACCCGAATTACGCGGATGGGGCGCGCAAGCACACTTGTATCCGGGCCGGAATGAAGATTTGCGCGCCCATCCGCGTAATTCGCGCGGCTAGACCTTTTCTTCGTTTGAAACCCAAAGAAACCTGTATTTTCAAAGTTTTTGCTTTACAAGGCGTCGACCTCAGTGCATAAAGCTAAACGAACTTGTTGCTGAGGAGGCAGAAACGCCGATGAATTCGACCCGAAACGAAGAGCAGGACATCCAGCTGGAGTTTCAGATCGAAGAATTGGAGATACGACTTGCTCCCGGCGGAGGAGAAACTGTACTGCCGCTTTGTTCGACTCAGAACAACAACTACTACTACTGCGAACACCGCTAATTTCAGGAGGGTAAAAAGGATGAACCCGTTGACGAAAAAAGAAGGATTCGAACTGGCACTCCAGATCGAAGAACTCGAAGCAAAGATTGCTCCCGGCGGAGGGGAAACCGTACTGCCGCTTCCCCTGGATTTCACCAAGAAAAGGTAGTAAGCACTTATTCTTACAGGTGGGGTAGCCAAAGCTACCCCACGAGTTCCCACTTCCTCGTCTGTGTTATTCTCACACCATGAAGATTGGTGTGACCGAATACATGGATTGTGCCCATTTTCTGCCCGGGCACTCCAAGTGTGGAACTCTGCACGGCCACACCTATAAGGTCGAGGTCACGATCGAAGGCCAGCCGAAGCGTGGCATGGTTGTCGATTTCGCCGACCTGAAGCAGTCTCTGCGTGAAGTGCTGGGCTGCTACGACCACCGTTCCTGGAACGACTTTCTCGAATATCCCTCGGTAGAAAACATCTGCGAACTCCTTAGCGTGAAGCTAAAAGACCGGCTCGCCTTTCCGTTTACGCTGCGTGTCTGGGAAGGTCATGGAAAATGGGCGGAGACGGGAAGCATATGAAAATATGCTCGCTTTTGCCCAGCAGCACCGAGATTCTCTATGCGCTCGGTTTGGGCGATCAGGTCGCGGCGGTCACTCACGAATGCGATTTTCCGCAGGAAGCCGCCTCCAAACCGCGGATCACCGAAAGCATCATCGATCACGAAAGGCTGAGCAGCCTGGAGATCGATCATCATGTCTCAGCCAACATCGGACGCCACGGCAGCATCTACCGGCTCAGGGAAGACCTGCTTGAAGCGTTGAAGCCCGATCTCATCATCACGCAGGAACTGTGTGACGTCTGCGCTGTGTCATACAAGGACGTTCAACACGCGGCGCGGGTGCTCGAGGGAGAGTCGCGCATCGTTTCTCTCGAGCCGAATACGCTCGATGACGTTCTGGATACCATCCTGCTCGTGGGTGAACTGACTGGCAGGCAGCAGGCGGCGGAGAAGAAAGTTCACGAGCTGCGAGAGCGGCTCGATCGGGTGCGGAAGCAGGTGGCCGGCAGCCCCCGGCCCCGGGTCTATGCGATGGAGTGGCTCGATCCGCCATTCTCGGCCGGACACTGGGTGCCGGAAATGGTGGAAATAGCCGGCGGGCATGAAGTGCTCGGGAAGACGGGCTTGAAGTCCGCGCGAATCTCGCCGGAATCGATCGTCGAGGCGAAACCGGAGATCGTTGTCCTGATGCCCTGCGGGTTCTCCCTCGATCGCACGATTGACGAATATCACCGCACGAAATTCTTTGCCGGATGGGAGGAACTGCCGGCGGTGCGGAACAACAAGGTGTATGCAGTCGATGGGTCTTCATACTTCAACCGCTCAGGCCCGCGGCTCATTGACGGTGTCGAAATTCTGGCCGAGATCTTTCATTCCCGAGGTGCCGATGTCCCGTATCGACATATTGAAAGGCTTTCTTGAAGAGAACCCGAACGACTCGTTTTCCCGGTATGCTATCGCGCTCGAATACGTGAAACTCGGCAAGAATGACGACGCGGTCCGGGAATTTGAAACCGTGAAGAAAAACGACCCCGATTACGTGGCGACCTATTTCCAGCTGGGGCAGCTCTATCAAAAGGTGGGCCAGCGGCACGAAGCCGAGAAAACATTTCGGACGGGAATCACCGTTGCCGCCAGGGCCGGGGACGAGCACACGCGGAGCGAGCTGGAGGCCGCGCTGGAAACCCTACTTGCCGATTAACCACAAAATAAACAAGGGGGAATTTTGAAATTGGACGAATCCTGCATCTCAAATCCGAAATCCGAAATTTCAGATTGGACTGCCAGTCCAATTGGAGATTTCGGATTTCGGATTTGAGATGCAGGATTCGTCCAATTTCAAAATTCCCCCTTTGTGTGTCTTTGTGTTTATTGCCCCGCTTCGTCGAAACGGAACATTTGTTTCGTACCTGCCTGGTGATACCCATTCCATTGCGCTTCGAAAGATGTGTCGTCAATTTTATAGACACGAAACACAGGCAGCGGGTTGCACACCGAGTGCGTGGGACACGGTTCCTTGATCTGCAGCACTGCCTGTGGCTGCTGTCCCTTGAGCTTCCGAATGAGCTTGAATTCCGGCTCGGTAAACGTCTGCATGAAGTAATATTAATCGAAATCCGCCCGACTCCTGTGCATTTGGACCACATCTGTCCGCATCAGGCCTGATAACCACAATTAGATGGGGTTCGAAAACGTCGAGGAGGCAATAGATGGTCGAGTTACGGTTCCGCATCCGCAACAACGTTTTCAACGCGCAGGCTGCTGTGCGCCGCGCAACAATTCGCCCTCTGGCCCTGTGTTTTCCTTCAGTGGAAGAGGCTGCATTGATCGGGGAAGTGGACGAAACCGGACGCGTTGTGCCGCGCCGCGGTGTGTTCTTCATGACAAACCTCCGTACAGGCCCCGTCATCGACGGTTTTGAGGATTGCGCCCTTGGCGAATTCGTCAAGGCTCAGCTCGAAGCGCTTTCGCAAAACGGTGAGCCACCTGCCAAGTGTGAAGTTCACGGCCTCGATCCCTTCCTCGAGTTGGCAGAGCCCGAGCAGGCCGAGCGTCTTCGGGATCTGATCAGCGTTTGCGAATTTCGATCCAATGAATTCACGCCGGAGTCCGCAGTTCGGTTTTTGAAAGAGAGCGGATTCTTCGACGAATACATCATCGTGGGAGTGAAGCGCGGCACCGGCTGGCGGCGTTCGCGCTGCATCACGACGTTCGAAGGCCGGCCCGCGGATGCCGCCACGATTCTCGGCCATCTCGCCGAATACTTTGGCAAAGAACAACAGGACGATAAGCCGCATGACGACCGGCACATGTAACACACCCGATCTGGAAAAGATCGAACGCACCTGCCCGAACTGCGGGGCACAGCTCGACGAGGAAAAATGCAAGCTCAAGTGCCCCCGGTGTTCCTATTTCAAATCCTGCAGCGACTTCTAGTAGAAACAGCCGCGGAGCGGCGAAAGAATGTGGCCACGGGCGTAAGCCCGTGGATCGGATAGCATCGAATCCCAGCCCCGAAACGGGCGTAAGATTCATCGGTCCGTTTGAGTCTTTCGCCCCTCTGGGGCTCGGATCCAAGGCAACGGTTAACCCCGCTGGCGCCCGGGGCTACCCTCTGTCGCCGCTCCGCGGCTAAAGAACGAATCGCGCTGGATACCGTTTTCGAATTGTTCGAACACGAGACGGATGCCGTCAAGACCCGGCCGGCGCTGAAATCAGCCGCTTCAGCATAAGTGCGAACGGATATCGCGGCTCCTCGTTCAACAGTTCGTCCAGCTTGCGAAGCGAGTCTGCCGTGCGGCCGGAATCCAGAAGCTTTGCAGCCGCAAGGTACTTCTTGTTCGCTGCATGAAGCCGGTCGAGGTTCGTCCAGGAATCCGTCCCGGAGCCACTTTTTCGTACAGCAGGGGAAGACGTTTTCAAAAACCGTTCGAGCAGTTCGCCTGCCGCCTGAGGCGTGTCCGGGTGGTTGAGCAGCTCCATTATTTTTTCTTCTGTCCGTGGATCCCTGCTCTGCCGGAGGAGTTCGACCAGCGCCTGAAGATCTTCCCGAAAGTTTGGATTCTCCGCGTGCACAAGAACCTCTTCCAGGATGCGATCCACGGCCGCTGGGTCTTCGCAATCGCTCATGAGCTGAAACCATCGAAAAGGCAGGTCTTCGTGGGTGTGGGATTTCAGCGAATAGGCGATGTAGTGGCGCGGCAACGGCCACATCGCGCGGACGAGCGCGTAGGCCTTCGCTTCGAGATCTTCCTCCAGCATGGGTTCGGAAACCACATGCGCCAGCACACGGGCGCTAACGGAAGAACGAATCGAACCGAGAGCGTCCAGCGCCGCTTCCACAGCCGCCCGGTCATCCAGCGAATCGAACAGACGGTCTGCGATGGGGCCAACGGGGTCCTCCGCTTTCCCGCTGCATTCCTCCACCCTTCGGAAAAGGTATGCCGTATAAGACTTGACGATCGGTGCCAGGCTGCTCAACGGGGCCTCGATATCTTCGACGACGGGTACCATGCGCGAGCCCGCCGGTCCCGCCGCGCGGAGCCGCATGGCCAGCTCAGCGCGAACTTCGAGACGGGTTTCGACATGTTCGCGAATGCCTTCGTCGACCACTCTGCGAAACTCTTCGTCATCCAGCGATGCGCGGTCTTCGTCAATCAATCGGCCCAGCTCATACAGGAGAAAGTCGTCACACTCGACGAGGTAATCGAAGTTCTCGAGCGGATTGGCGTCTTTTTTTCGCATAGGTGGTCGTGCTGTAGCGGCGGTCTATGGCCGCCGGCTTTTCGTTGAATTCGGCGAAAAACAGGCGCTCATAGAAGGTGTGAATGAATTGCAGGGAAGGGTGTTCCCCTCCTCGGAGAGGAGGGGTGGCTGCGCCCTCAAGAAGATGCTGCGAAGCCTCCTTATGAAGGCGCAGACGGGGTGGTCGGTCCCGGATAACGTTACAACGTCAACATTTACCATAATGACCACCCCGTCTGCGCCGCTTCGGAGGCTTCGCGCCTTTTTCTTACTGGCGCAGCCACCCCTCCTGTTCCAGGAGGGGAACACCCTGTCCTGGCAATTCATTCACACCT
>WNFO01002540.1_pt1 | contig 25314 bp, 23 predicted proteins | sample 5400251 | NCBI WGS metagenome assembly WNFO01 (sample SAMN13153354, study PRJNA577476) | soil metagenome | isolation source: 100 cm saprolite under Madrone tree | place: USA:California | collected 2016-06-14
TTCGTCCGCCCCAGCCTTGCCCGACCCCCAGAATCTCATAAACCCGGCTGCAATGGCTGATAAATCAGCGGTTCCCTAGAAGGGGCGCGTGCGGCGCTGGGCTAGCGGCCCTTCGGGGGCAGCAGGCGCGCCCGGCCGCACGTCCGACTAGCAGCTTGAAAACTGGGGCGAGTGACCGGGATCGAACCGGCGACATCCAGATCCACAATCTGGCGCTCTAACCAGCTGAGCTACACCCGCCGCCGGGGCTGGAGGTAGCGATTCGGAGGGGTGGCGTCAAGCTCGGGCTTCCGGGCTCTTGGTGCCCTCCCTACATCTCGGCCATGACGATTTCTCCGGCGGGCTGGCGCCAGCATGCGCTCTTGACGCCGCAGCAGATGAGCGAGGCCGACCGGCTGACGATCGCCGGTGGCGTCCCCGGCCTGACCCTGATGGAGAACGCCGGCCGCGGCGTCGCCGACGCCATCTCGCGGCGCTGGTCGCTGCGACCGGTCGTCATCCTCTGCGGGCCGGGAAACAATGGCGGGGACGGTTTTGTCGCGGCACGGGTGCTGGCCGAGCGGGGCTGGCCGGTGCGGGTGGCGCTGCTCGGCGAGCGCGCAGCGTTGCGCGGCGACGCGGCCGAAGCCGCCGCCCGCTGGCAGGGGGCAGTCGAGCCGCTGGCGCCGGCGGCACTCGACGGCGCCGAGCTCGTCGTCGACGGCATCTTTGGCGCCGGGCTGACGCGCCCGGTCGATGGCATGACAGCGGCGGTCATTGCGGCACTCGCCGAGTGCGGGTTGCCGGTGGTCGCAATCGACGTGCCAAGCGGTGTCGACGGGGCGAGCGGCGAGGTGCGCGGGGCTGCACCGTGGGCAGCGGTGACCGTTACGTTCTCTCGCAGGAAACCGGGTCATCTGTTGCTGCCCGGCCGCGGCCGTTGCGGGGAGATCGTGCTCGTGCAGATCGGCATTCCCGAGGCGGTTCTCGATGATGTCGTCCCGGACACCGCCGCCAATGAACCCGCCTGGTGGCTCGCCGAATTACCCCGGCCCGGCCTCGAAAGCCACAAATACACCCGCGGGCACGCCCTCGTTCTCGGCGGAGCCGGGATGACCGGAGCGGCTCGGCTCGCGGCAAAGAGTGCCGCTCGGATTGGTGCCGGGCTTGTCACCCTGGCGGCACCCGAGGCCATATTCCCGATTTATGCGGCGGCCCTGACCAGCGTCATTGTTCATCCGGTCGGCGGCCTCGACGATTTCCGCGCTCTCCTCGAAGACCACAGACGCAACGCCGTGCTGCTCGGTCCTGGCGCTGGCGTCGGCGCCGAGACCCGTGAGCGGACCCTGGCGGTGCTCGCGGCGCAAAAGCGCACGGTGCTCGACGCCGATGCGCTGACCTCGTTTGCCGACCAGCCCGACAGATTGTTCTCGGCGATCCGCTCGCCCTGCGTGATGACCCCGCATGAAGGCGAATTTGCCCGCCTGTTCGACGCGGCCGGCAGCAAGCTGGAGCGGGCGCGCCGCGCGGCCCGGCAAAGCGGCGCCGTTATTCTGCTCAAGGGGGCCGACACGGTTATCGCCGCCCCGGACGGCCGCGCCGCGATCAACGCGAACGCGCCCTCCGAGCTGGCAACCGCCGGCAGCGGCGACGTCCTTGCCGGGATCGTCGTCGGGCTCCTCGCCCAAGGGATGGAGCCGTTCGCGGCGGCCGCCGCAGGGGTCTGGATGCATGGCGATGCCGCCTGCCGGATCGGGCCAGCTCTGATCTCGGAGGATCTCGTCGAGGAGTTGGCACCCGTGCTTCGCGAGCTGGGCCGGCGACAACGCGCCGAGCACCGAATGGAACCATGGCGCTAACCGCTTTTGGGGATTGACGGCGGTTGCGTTCTCGCGTCTCGTCCGGCCCGTCCAGGCCTATCCGAGGCGTCATGACCGATCCCGTTCCCTCCGGTTTTTTCGAAGGCGTCTTCGATCGGACCTTGACCAACCTGCGGAGCGCTTGGCGCGAGATCGCCGAGTCGGCGCGTGGGGTGCTGGCCGGTGCGCCCAGGCCCGACGCCTCCGGATACGACACCGATCGACTTCGCCAACAGATGCTGAGCTGCCTCGACGGTCGGGGCGGCGAGGTCACCGCGCGCGCTCGCGCTGCTGATCTCGGCCGCACCTATCTGCTGCTCGAATCGGATGGGCGCGAGCGGTTTCTCCAGCTGCTCGCGTCTGAATTCGATGTCGATCGCGCCGAAATCGATCGCTGCTGCCGCGCGGTGACTAACACGGCGGGGTCGGACGAGCGTACTGCCGCCGAACGGGCGTTGCGGGCCGCCCTCGAGCCGCCACGCATCACCTTGCTGCGCCGGTTCAACGCGCTCCCGGAGGGCGTCAAGTTTCTTGTCGATCGTCGCGCGGAACTGATCGATTTGGGACAACGCGATCCCCTGCTTGCCGGCCTCGAAGAGGACTTGAAGCGGCTGCTCGCCAACTGGTTCGACATCGGCTTTCTCGAGCTCAGGCGAATCACTTGGGAATCACCCGCGGCGCTGCTCGAAAAGCTGATGGCCTATGAAGCTGTTCACGAGATCCGTGGCTGGACAGATCTGAAGAACCGGCTGGAAGCGGATCGCCGGTGCTTCGCCTTCTTCCATCCCCGCATGCCGGACGAACCCGTGATCTTCGTCGAGGTTGCACTGGTGACCGGCATGGCGAGCGACATCCATGCCCTGCTCGACGAGGCGGCTCCGATCACCGATCCCCACCTGGCCGATACCGCGATCTTCTATTCAATCTCAAACTGCCAGCGCGGCCTTGCCGGGATCAGCTTTGGCGACTTTCTGATCAAGCGCGTCGTGGATGCGCTGGCGATCGAGCTGCCTCGCCTCAAGGTGTTCGCTACACTCTCCCCGGTTCCCGGTTTTCGCGTGTGGCTCGAGGGGCAGGGTCGGGTCGGGCGAGACGATCTCCTGCTGCCGGCCGAGCGGACGGCGATCGAAGCGATCGGCGAGGGAGGGTCCGAACACGATTTTCCGGGTCTGCTCGATCGCCTTGCCGATCCGAAGGTCGCAGCTGTTTTGCGGGATCCGCTGATCCGCCTCTGCGCATGGTATCTTCTGCGCGAGAAGACAACCTCCGGCCGGGCGCTTGACTCGGTCGCCCATTTTCACTTGAGCAACGGAGCGCGGGTCGAGCGGTTGAACTGGCTAGGCGACGTTTCCGACAAGGGTCTCCAGCAATCCGCCGGGATCATGGTCAACTATCTTTACCGTCTCGCCGATATTGAAGTGAACCACGAGGCCTATCGCGGAGAAGGGCGGGTGGTCGCGGCGAGTGCGATCCGCAATTTGGTGCGATCTTCCTGAGAACTCTGCGGTGGTCCCCATGTTTTGGTCGCGTCAGATGGCGGATCAATTCAATGCACCTCGTCTATGGCGCAGCGGATGGCTGTGCTAAGAACGGGCCCGGATCGGGCCGGAGGCCTGCTACCGGCAGAGACAGGGGCGGGCGTGGCGGAATTGGCAGACGCACTGGATTTAGGTTCCAGCGATGTAAATCGTGGGGGTTCAAATCCCCCCGCCCGCACCACAGCGCGGTCCGGGGGAGGGTATGACTCGATAACTATGGGTTCCGCTTCATGCAAGTGACAGAAATCAGCGCCGACGGACTGAAGCGCGAATTCACGGTTACGGTCCCGGCGGACGACCTGGAGCAGGAGATTATCCGTCGACTGGACGAGTTGGGCCGACAGGTGCGACTGCCGGGCTTTCGCCCCGGCAAGGTGCCGATGCAGATCTTGCGCAAGCGCTTCGGCCCGTCAGTGCGCGGCGAGGTGCTGCAAAGCACCCTCCAGGCCAGCTCGGCCGAAGCCATCAGCGAGCGCAATTTGCGCCCGGCTCTGCCGCCCAAGGTCGACATCGTATCGGCCGGTGAAGGCGCAGATCTGGAATATAAAATGGCGGTCGAGCTGTTGCCCGAGATCCCGGAGCCGAGCTTCGCCGACCTCGCCGTCGAACGGCTCGTTGTCGAGGTGCCGGATCAGGATGTCGACCGGGCGATCGAGCGCATCGCCGAACAGCAGCGCAAATCCGAGATAGTCGAGCGCCCCGCCGAGCTAGGCGATATCATTGTTGTCGACGTCGAGGGCAAGATCGGCGAGAAGGAGATTGCGGGTGCCGGTGGCAAAGATCGACAGATCCTGCTCGGCGCTGGCAGCTCCATTCCCGGCTTCGAGGACCAGCTGGTCGGCGCCGCAACCGGCGAGCACCGGACGGTACGAGTGACCTTCCCCGAGGATTACGCCGCGGCTGATCTCGCCGGTAAGGACGGGCTCTTCACGGTTGACGTGAAAGAAGTCCGCGAGCGCTCGCCGCTCGCGCTCGACGACGAACTCGGCCGAGCGGTCGGGCTCGAGAACCTCGCCGAGCTGCGGCAGGAAATTCGGCAGCAGATGCAGCGGGATTACGACGCGGCTTCCCGACTGCGGCTGAAGCGGGCGCTGCTTGACAAATTGGCGGAGGGTTGCGACTTCGCCGTTCCGCCGGGGATGGTCGATATCGAGTTCGACAACATCTGGAGGCAGTACCAGGCTCAGGAGGTCTCGACACAACAGGATGCGGCCATCCATGCGCCGTCGGCGCCCGCAGAGGAAAGTGGCGCCGACACAAGCCCGGCCGCGGCGGAGCCGGATGGCTCGGGCGAGAGCGAGGAGGCGTCCAAGGCCGAATTCCGCAAGATCGCCGAGCGCCGGGTACGGCTCGGTCTCCTGCTTGCAGAGGTCGGACGACGGAACAACATTACCGTAACCCCGGACGAGGTGAACCAGGCGATTACCCGCGAGGCGCGACGACACCCAGGCTATGAGCGCCAGGTCCTCGACTTCTATCGCCAGAACCCCGGCGCAATCGATACCCTTCGGGCGCCGATCTTCGAGGACAAGGTCATCGACTTTATCGTGGAGCTGGCGAAGATTGGGGAACGGAAAATCACCCCGGAAGAACTGCTGGCCATGCCCGAGCCTGCTGGAGAAGACGCGGTGCCGGGTTGACCCAATCCAACTGCACGGCTTTGTCAAGGAGGCGCTAAATGTCTGAGCACTTTGAACAATATATGAACAACCTCGTCCCGATGGTCGTCGAACAGACGAATCGCGGCGAGCGCGCTTATGACATCTATTCTCGCCTGTTGAAGGAAAGGATCATCTTCCTGGTTGGACCGATACATGATGCCGTCGCCAGCCTCATTTGTGCACAGCTGCTATTCCTGGAAGCAGACAACCCTAACAAGGACATCAACTTCTACATCAACTCGCCAGGCGGCGTCGTCACATCCAGCCTCGCGATCTACGATACCATGCAGTACATACGCTCGCCGGTGGCGACGGTATGCATCGGTCAGGCCGCTTCCGCCGGCTCGCTGTTGCTAGCCGCCGGCGCCAAGGGCAAGCGCTACTCCCTGCCGAACTCTCGGATCATGATCCATCAGCCCTCGGGCGGGGCGCAGGGGCAGGCTACCGATATCGAGATCCAGGCGCGCGAGATCCTGGCCTTGCGGGCGAGGCTCAACGAAATTTACGTTAAGCACACCAACCAGCCGCTCGAAGCGATCCAGACCGCGCTCGAGCGCGATAAATTTTTGTCGCCGATCGAGGCAATGGAGTTCGGCTTGATCGACGAGGTCGTCGAGAGCCGGCCCGGTCGCGAGGAATCGGAACGAGGCTTCAAATAGGAGCAGGCGTGCGCTTGACGACGACAAGATTATGACCGTCAGACCATATGATTAACTGGTTGTTGATCGGCCAGGAGCACATATACTTGTGCGACCGGGGGCCGAGCCGCCGGCGACGGAGTGGCGATGACCAAATCTAGCGGTAGCGATTCCAAGAACACTCTCTACTGCTCGTTTTGTGGCAAGAGCCAGCACGAGGTGCGGAAACTAATCGCCGGGCCGACCGTCTTTATCTGCGACGAATGTGTCGAGCTCTGCATGGACATCATCCGTGAGGAGCACAAAACGACGCTGGTCAAATCGCGCGACGGTGTCCCCGGACCGCGCGATATCTGCAGGGTGCTGGACGACTACGTAATCGGTCAGGACCACGCCAAGCGCGTCCTTTCTGTGGCCGTGCACAACCACTACAAGCGTCTGGCTCACGGCGCCAAGAACAACGACGTTGAGCTCGCCAAGTCGAACATCCTGCTGGTCGGTCCGACCGGCTCGGGCAAAACCCTGCTTGCCCAGACGCTGGCGCGGATCATCGACGTGCCCTTTACGATGGCGGATGCGACCACGCTGACCGAGGCCGGCTATGTTGGAGAGGATGTCGAGAATATCATCCTCAAGCTGCTGCAGGCCGCCGATTACAACGTCGAGCGCGCACAGCGTGGGATTGTCTACATCGACGAGGTCGACAAGATTTCCCGCAAGTCCGACAACCCGTCGATCACACGCGACGTATCGGGTGAGGGCGTCCAGCAAGCTTTACTCAAGATCATGGAAGGCACGATCGCGTCGGTGCCGCCGCAAGGAGGCCGCAAGCATCCCCAGCAAGAATTCCTCCAAGTCGATACCACCAACATACTGTTTGTCTGCGGGGGCGCCTTTTCCGGGCTCGAGAAGATCATCGCCCAACGCCGACAGGGCACCTCGATCGGCTTTGGCGCGGAGGTGCGCGGGCCTGACGAGCGCAAGACAGGGGAAATTTTGAAGGATCTCGAGCCGGAAGATCTCCTGAAGTTCGGCCTGATCCCCGAGTTCGTTGGCCGTCTTCCGGTCATCGCTACACTCGACGACCTCGACGAGGCGGTGTTGGTCGACATCCTCACAAAGCCCAAAAATGCCCTCGTCAAGCAGTATCAGCGGCTGTTCGAGATGGAAGATGTTCGCCTGGAGTTGAACGAGGAGGCTCTAAAGGCCGTTGCACACAAAGCGATATTGCGGAAAACCGGGGCCCGCGGGCTACGGTCGATCCTCGAAGCCATCCTGCTCGACTCGATGTTCGAGCTGCCGAGCCTTGTCGGTGTCAGCGAGATTGTGATCAATCGAGAGGTCGTCGAAGGGCGGGCAAGACCGCTCCATATCTATTCCGATCGCCGGGGCGATGTCGGCATCGGGGATTGATCGCGGTGCAACGGACGGTCGCAACTGCGGCAGGACGGCTTGACTGCTGGCCAAATCAAGCCAACGTTAGGACGTTGTTTGTGTTCTTCCTGTCCCGGGTGCGACCCGGGACGATCCTTTGCTGATGAGGGCTCATGTCAGAACATGCGCGCGGTGCGCTCTATCCGGTTCTGCCGCTTCGCGACATCGTGGTGTTTCCCCACATGATCGTGCCGCTGTTCGTCGGGCGCCAAAAGTCGGTGCTGGCGCTCGAGGACGTGATGAAGGACGACAAACAGATCCTCCTCGTCACTCAGAAAAATGCGGCCCAGGACGATCCCACGACTGCCGACATCTTTACCGTGGGCACCGTCGGCACAGTGCTTCAGTTGCTGAAGCTGCCCGACGGTACCGTCAAGGTGCTGGTCGAGGGTAGGCACCGCGCTCGCATCCAGCGCTTCGCGGACAACGAGCAGTTCTTCCAGGCCTTCGCCGACGCAATCGGCGAGAGAGCCGGAGCGCAGCAGGAGACCGAGGCGCTGGCCCGAACCGTGGTTTCGCAATTCGAGCAGTACATCAAGCTCAATAAGAAGATTCCGCCGGAGGTGCTAGTTTCGATCAATCAGATAGAAGAGCCGGGCAAGCTCGCCGACACGGTCGCCTCGCATTTGACCTTGAAGATTCCCGAGAAGCAGGAACTACTCGAGACCGAGGCGGTTGCCGAGCGGCTCGAGAAGGTGTTCGGCTACATGGAAGGAGAGATCGGCGTCCTTCAGGTCGAAAAACGGATCCGGAACCGCGTCAAGCGGCAAATGGAAAAAACCCAGCGGGAGTACTACTTAAACGAGCAGCTCAAGGCGATCCAAAAGGAGCTCGGCGAAGGCGAGGATGGTCGCGACGAGATGGCCGAACTCGAGGAGCGCATCACCAAGACCAAGTTCTCCAAAGAAGCGCGCGACAAGGCAATGGCGGAGCTCAGAAAGCTCAAGAGCATGAGCCCGATGTCGGCCGAGGCGACAGTCGTCCGCAATTATCTTGATTGGCTGCTGTCCGTCCCGTGGCAAAATCGCACCAAGATCAAGCGCGACATTAAAGGTGCTGAAAAGGTTCTCAACGCCGATCATTTCGGACTAGAGAAGGTCAAGGAGCGCATCCTCGAATACCTTGCTGTCCAGCAGCGCATGAGGAAGATGAAGGGTCCGATCTTGTGCCTGGTCGGGGCGCCCGGGGTGGGCAAGACCTCACTCGGCAAGTCAGTGGCCCGCGCCACCGGACGCAATTTCGTGCGGATGTCGCTTGGCGGCGTGCGCGACGAGGCCGAGATCCGCGGCCATCGGCGCACCTATATCGGCTCGATGCCGGGCAAGGTGCTGCAGGGCATGAAGAAGGCGAAATCGTCGAACCCGCTCTTCTTGCTCGACGAGGTCGACAAACTTGGTGCCGATTGGCGTGGCGACCCGTCTTCGGCTCTGCTCGAGGTGCTCGATCCCGAGCAGAACTCTGCGTTCAACGATCATTATCTCGAGGTCGATTACGACCTGTCGGATGTGATGTTCGTCACCACGGCGAACACCCTGCGGATTCCGCAGCCGCTGATGGATCGGATGGAGATCATCCGGATTCCGGGCTATACCGAGGACGAAAAGGTTGAGATCGCCCGCCGGCATCTCATCCCGAAACAAACGTCTGCGCATGGCTTGAAGAAAAACGAGTGGGCGATCAGCGACGAGGCCGTGCGCGACATTATTCGCTACTACACGCGCGAGGCCGGAGTGCGCAATCTCGAGCGCGAGATCGCGAATCTGACCCGCAAGGCGATTAAAGACATCTTGATGAAGAAGGGAGAGCGGATAGCCGTTACCAGGCGCAATCTCGAAAAATACGCTGGAGTGCGGCGTTTCCGTTTTGGCGAAGCCGAGACCGAGGACATGGTTGGAATCACCACCGGCCTCGCCTGGACTGAGGTCGGCGGGGAGCTGCTGACAATCGAAGCCGTTACGCTGCCCGGCAAGGGGCGGGTCACAGCGACCGGCAAGCTCGGCGATGTCATGAAGGAGTCGGTTCAAGCGGCCGAGAGCTATGTCAAGTCGCGCAGCTACGCCTTCGGGATTAAACCGACCATCTTCGAGAAGAAGGATATCCACGTGCACGTTCCGGAGGGCGCCACGCCAAAGGATGGGCCCTCAGCCGGGGTTGCGATGGTGACGTCGATCGTTTCGGTACTGACTGGAATCCCGGTCAAGCGCGATATCGCAATGACGGGCGAGATCACGCTTCGCGGCCGGGTGTTACCGATAGGCGGCCTCAAAGAAAAACTTCTTGCAGCGCTCAGGGGCGGGCTAAAGACAGTGCTGATCCCGAAGGAGAATGAAAAGGATCTCGCCGAGATTCCCGATAACGTAAAGCGGGGATTGAAGATCATCCCGGTCGGCACGGTCGACGAATTGCTCGGCCACGCCCTGGTGTCGCCGCTGATCCCTGTGGCTTGGTCCGAGGAGAGCGAAACGGAGTCGGTGATTCCCGCCACTGGCGAAGAGCGCTCGGGGTTAGTAACGCATTGATCGGCTTTTGTCCTAAATCGCCGCAGCAACGGACTGAGATGGTGCATGCAGAACGGGCCGTAATGCCCGAATATCGCTTCGATTCCTCGCCGCTTGCACAGTTGACCCGTTCGCTGCCGCGCTCTAAACTTTCCGGCGAATAGGCAGCAACGATCCGGCACACTCGCTCAGGGGGGCTACCCGTGAACAGAAACGAACTCGTCGACGCCGTGGCAGGCAAGACCGAACTCAGAAAAGCGGAGGCGAGCAAGGCTGTCGACGCGGTATTCGACGCCATCGCGGCGGCCTTGAAGGGCGGCGACGAGGTGCGCCTCGTCGGGTTCGGCACATTCTCCGTCGCCTCGCGCGCGGCCTCCGAAGGGCGCAATCCACGCACCGGCGAAAAAATCAAGATCGCGGCTTCGAAGCAGGCGAAGTTCAAGCCGGGTAAGGGATTGCGCGACTCGCTTAATTGACGCTATCGGATCCGCCGAAGGCGGGCGCAGGGCACATGCGCCAGTGCAAGGCGGTTGCCGGGCGATTAGCTCAGCTGGTAGAGCATCTCGTTTACACCGAGGGGGTCGGGGGTTCGAGTCCCTCATCGCCCACCATCCTCCGCCTTATAGCGGATCCGTAGGAGGGCGCGCCTTGACACGCATGAGGGGGAGCAGTACGTGTGTGCTCCCCTGGGATCGAGACCGCGGGGGCGTAGCTCAGTTGGTTAGAGCGCCGGCCTGTCACGCCGGAGGTCGCGGGTTCGAGCCCCGTCGCTCCCGCCATCGATCAGTCATGCGATGGAAAGCCTGCTTCGCGACTACTTCCCGATCCTTGTATTCCTGGCGATAGCCGGCGGCATCTCCGCCGCCATGGTCGCGGCGTCGTTCGTGATGGCCCGGCAGCGACCGGACGCGGCAAAACTGTCGCCTTACGAATGCGGCTTCGAGCCGTTTGACGATGCTCGGATCCGCTTCGATGTCCGCTATTATCTCGTAGCAATCCTGTTCATCATCTTTGACCTGGAAGTCGCTTTCCTCTTTCCCTGGGCAGTGGCTTTGGCTGATCTGGGCGCGTTCGGCTTCTGGTCGATGATCGTGTTTCTCGCCGTACTGACTATCGGATTCATCTATGAATGGAAGAAGGGGGCGCTGGAATGGGAGTGATCGGCGCGCCCGCTCGACCAATTCCGCCCGGCCGCGAGAGCGACCTGTTGCTGAGAGCCGCGACACAGGAGGCCCAGGACCGTGGATTCATAGTTGCCACGCTCGATAATCTGGTGAACTGGGCGAGGACGGGGTCGTTGTGGCCGATGACCTTCGGGCTCGCTTGTTGTGCTGTCGAGATGATGCACACCGGCGCCAGCCGCTACGATCTCGATCGCTTCGGCGTAGTTTTCCGCGCCAGCCCGCGGCAATCGGACGTCATGATCGTCGCCGGCACGCTGTGCAACAAGATGGCGCCGGCGCTCCGCAAGGTCTATGACCAAATGGCCGAGCCGCGGTGGGTCATCTCAATGGGCTCCTGCGCCAATGGCGGCGGCTATTATCATTATTCGTACTCGGTCGTTCGCGGTTGCGACCGGATCGTGCCGGTTGACATCTATGTACCGGGTTGCCCCCCGACGGCCGAAGCGTTGCTCTACGGCATCCTGTTGCTGCAAAAAAAGATTCGGCGGACCCGCAATTTCGCCCGCTGATCGGCTCGATGGATAAAAAACTCGAGGCCCTCGCTGAGCATCTCTCGGCGGCGCTGTCGGATGCCTTGATCGCCGCCGAGATCGTCGCGGGCGAGCTCTGCTGTCGCGTCGTGCGCGAGGCCCTGCCCCGGGTTCTGATTTTTCTGCGGGACGATCCCGGCTGCCGCTTCACGGTATTGTGCGACGTTTGCGGTGTCGACTACCCGGATCGGCCGTTGCGTTTTGAGGTCGTCTATCACCTCCTAAGCGTGCCCCTCAACCAGCGCGTACGTTTGAAGATCGACACCGACGAGGAGCAGCCGGTGCCGTCCGCGGTCGGTATCTTCAGCAGCGCGGGTTGGTGGGAGCGTGAGGCGTGGGATCTGTTTGGCATATATTTTGCCGGCAATCCGGACCTGCGCCGAATCTTGACCGACTACGGTTTCGAGGGTCACCCACTGCGCAAGGATTTTCCGCTCACCGGATATGTCGAGGTGCGCTACGACGAGGACCAGAAGGCCGTTGTCTACGAGCCGGTCCGTCTGCAGCAGGAGTTCCGGAGTTTTGATTTCCTGTCGCCCTGGGAGGGGATGGACAAGATCCTGCCTGGCGATGAGAAGGCCAAGCCCAGCGCCGGCGAACCCGAGGGACAGGACGGACGATGAGCGATCGGCATCAGGAGGAGGCCGCCGCAGAGCTCGAAGGTCCGCCGCAGATCAGGAACTACATGATGAATTTCGGTCCGCAGCACCCGGCGGCGCACGGCGTGATGCGGCTTGTCCTCGAGATGGACGGCGAGGTCATCGAGCGCGCTGATCCGCATATTGGCCTGCTGCATCGCGGGACCGAAAAACTCATCGAACACAAGACCTATCTGCAAGCCATTCCGTACTTCGACCGGCTCGACTACGTGTCCCCAATGTGCCAGGAGCATGCCTTCGCACTAGCCGTAGAAAAGCTGATGGGGATTACGCCGCCGCCCCGGGCGCAATACATCCGGGTGCTTTACGCCGAGATCACCCGAATCCTGAACCATCTTCTGTGCATCTGCGCGTTCGGCCTCGATGTTGGAGCGATTACGCCGTTCCTGTGGGGCTTCGAAGAACGCGAGCGATTGATGGAGTTTTACGAGCGGGTCTCGGGCGCGCGCATGCATGCCAACTACTTCCGCCCAGGCGGTGTCCATCTCGATCTGCCCGCCGGTCTCACAGACGACATCCTGGCGTTTTGCCGCAGCTTTCCGCAGACGATCGACGACATCGAGCGGTTGCTGACCGACAACCGCATCTTCAAGGAGCGCACCGTGGATATCGGCGTGGTAACCGCCGAACAAGCCGCCGATTGGGGGTTTTCCGGGCCGATGTTGCGCGGCTCGAACGTGGCCTGGGATCTCCGCCGGGCGCAGCCGTATGATGCTTATGACAAGATGGAGTTCGACGTTCCGATAGGGCACAACGGGGATTCCTACGATCGGTATCTCGTTCGGATCGAGGAAATGCGGCAGTCGGTTCGCATCATCGAGCAGGCGATCGCCGCGATGCCGGAGGGACCGGTCAAAATCGACGATCGCAAGATAGCGCCGCCGACGCGCGGCGAAATGAAGCGCTCGATGGAAGCGCTGATCCACCATTTCAAACTCTATACCGAGGGTTATCACGTGCCGCCAGGCGAAACCTATACGGCGGTGGAGGCCCCAAAAGGTGAGTTCGGCGTGTATCTTGTTTCCGACGGAACCAACCGGCCTTACCGCTGCAAGATCAGAGCGCCGGGCTTTGCCTTTCTCCAGGCCACCGACTTCATGACGCGCGGCCATATGCTGGCCGACGTCGTTGCGATCATCGGCTCGATGGACATCGTGTTCGGCGAGATCGATCGATGAGCGCGCCGCCCGATCCCACCCAATTCGAGCAGCCCGCGAGCTTCGATTTCACCGGGGAGAACCTCGAGCGGGCAAAAGCGCACATCGCCGAATACCCCGCTGGGCGTCAAGCGAGCGCGGTGCTGCCGCTGTTGGATCTGGCGCAACGCCAACATGGAGGATGGCTGCCTCGGGCGGCGATGGATCGCGTCGCCGAGATGCTCGAGATGGCGCCGATCCGGGTTTATGAGGTCGCAACCTTTTACACGATGTTCAACCTGCGGCCGGTCGGACGCTATCTGCTGCAGGCTTGCACCACGACCCCGTGCTGGCTGCGTGGGTCGGAGCAAGTGGTCGGCACTTGTGAAAGGAAGCTCGGCATCAGCCTCGGCGGGACCACACCGGACGGTCTCTTTACACTCGTCGAGGTCGAGTGTTTGGGGGCCTGCGTCAACGCGCCAGTGCTTCAGGTCAACGACGATTTCTACGAAGATCTCGACGGCCCCGCGACAGAGGTGCTTCTCGACGCGTTGCGCGCGGGGAATGTCCCGCCTCCGGGTTCGGCCATCGGGCGTCACGGTTCCGAGCCGATCGGCGGTCGCCGCACTTTGATCGAGTGAGGGGAAGAGCAAATGCTCGCTGATAGCGACCGCATATTTACCAATCTCTATGGCCAGCGCGATTGGCGACTCGAAGGCGCGCGGGGACGCGGCGATTGGGACGGTACCAAAGAGCTGATCTTCAAGGGCCGTGACTGGATCCTCGAGCAGGTCAAGGAGTCGGGGTTACGCGGACGCGGGGGCGCCGGCTTCCCGACCGGCCTCAAGTGGTCTTTTATGCCAAAGGAGAGCGACCGGCCGACCTATCTCGTCGTCAATGCCGACGAAAGCGAGCCCGGCACCTGCAAGGACCGTGACATCCTACGCAACGAACCCCATAAGCTGATCGAGGGGTGTCTGCTCGCCTCGGCGGGGATGGGTGTCCACCATTGCTATATTTATATTCGTGGCGAGTTCTACAACGAGGCGCAACGGCTCCAGGCGGCCATCGACGAGGCGTATGATGCCCAGCTTATCGGCGAGAACGCCTGCGGCTCGGGGTATGATTTCGAACTCCATCTGCATCGCGGCGCCGGCGCCTACATTTGCGGCGAGGAGACGGGGCTTCTCGAGAGCCTCGAAGGCCGCAAGGGCCAGCCCCGGCTCAAGCCGCCATTTCCGGCGCAACTTGGCCTCTATGGCTGTCCAAGCACAGTTAACAATGTAGAGACTATCGCGGTCGTACCGGCGATACTGCGCCGAGGTGCGGCCTGGTTCGCCGGGATCGGCAGGCCGAGGAACACCGGTACCAAGATCTACTGTTTGTCGGGCCATGTGAACACGCCCTGCAACGTCGAAGAGGAGATGAGCATTCCGCTCAAGGAGTTGATCGAGCGGCATGGCGGCGGGGTGCGCGGCGGCTGGGACAATCTTCTGGCTGTCATCCCCGGCGGTTCTTCCGTGCCGGTTCTCCCGAAATCGATCTGCGAGACAGTGCTGATGGATTTCGACAGCCTGCAGGCGGTCAAAAGCGGGCTTGGCACCGCCGCCGTCATCGTCATGGACAAGTCGACGGATATTGTGAAGGCGATTGCTCGGCTTTCGAAGTTCTACAAGCACGAGAGCTGCGGCCAATGCACGCCTTGCCGCGAGGGTCTGGGTTGGGTATGGCGGGTAATGGAGCGCATGGTCGCGGGCCATGCCTCGGTGGCGGAAATCGACACTCTGCTGGACGTCTCCTACGAGATAGAGGGCCATACGATCTGCGCGCTGGCTGATGGTGCGGCTTGGCCCGTTCAGGGGCTGATCCGCCACTTCCGCCCGGAGATGGAGCGGCGTATCGCCGAATACCGCAGCGCAGCCGTTCGTCAGCGGCGGGCGGCCTGAGCATGGCGAAGCTGACGATCGACGGCACCGAGGTCGAGGTGCCGTCGGGTAGCACGATCCTACAGGCCTGCGAGCATGCCGGGATCGAGGTTGCACATTTCTGTTACCACGAGCGGCTGGCGATTGCCGGAAACTGCCGGATGTGTCTGGTCGAGGTCGAGAAATCCCCAAAGCCGATCGCCTCATGCGCAATGCCGGCGACCGACGGGATGGTGGTCCACACGAAATCACCGAAGGCGATCAAGGCGCAAAAGGGGGTGATGGAATTCCTGCTGATCAACCACCCGCTCGACTGCCCGATCTGCGACCAAGGCGGCGAATGCGATTTGCAGGATCAGGCGATGGCCTACGGCTTTGACCGTGGACGGTTCGAGGAGAATAAGCGGGCCGTCCACGACAAGGATTTTGGTCCGCTGGTCAAGACCAGCATGAACCGCTGCATCCATTGCACGCGCTGCATTCGCTTTCTGACCGAGATCGCCGGAGTCGAGGAGCTCGGCGCTACCGGGCGCGGCGAGGATATGGAGATCGGCACCTATATCGAACGGGCGCTCAGCTCCGAGCTGTCGGCCAACATTATCGATTTGTGCCCGGTCGGCGCGTTGACCTCGAAGCCATATGCCTTCGTCGCCCGGCCGTGGGAGCTGCGGAAGACCGAGTCGGTCGATGTCCTCGACGCTGTCGGCAGCAACATCCGGATCGATTCCCGCGGATCGCAAGTAATGCGTGTACTGCCTCGCCTCAACGAGGCGGTGAACGAAGAATGGATCTCCGACAAGACCCGTTTCGCAATCGACGGGCTGGTCCGGCGCCGGCTCGATCGTCCCTACATCCGCAGCGACGGCCAACTGCGCGAGGTTGATTGGCGCCAAGCCCTCGAACTCGTCGCGGAACGGCTCAAGCAGGTTCCCGGCGAACGAATCGCGGCGATTGCCGGCGACTTGTGCGACGCCGAATCGATGTTCGCGCTGAAGGAGCTCCTCACCCTGGTTGGAGCGACGAGCCTCGATTGTCGCCAAGACGGCGCCAAACTCGATCCGCGCCGCCGCGCCGGCTACCTCTTCAACACCACGATCGCGGGCATCGAGAGGGCCGATATTTGTCTGCTTCTCGGCACGAACCCGCGCTGGGAAGCCCCGTTGGTCAACGCGCGGTTGCGCAAGCGCTATCTCCAGGGGGGTTTTCGGGTCGCTGCGATCGGTCCGGCTCTCGATCTTACATTTCCGGTCGAGATGCTCGGCGCGAGCGGCGAAACGCTGAGCGCGCTGGCGAGTGGGGATCATCCCTGGTCGGAACGGCTGCGCAACGCGAAAAACCCGATGATCGTGCTCGGACAGGGGGCGCTGTCGCGGCCGGACGGCGCCCAAGTGTTGGCGGCGGCAAGGATGGTAGCCGAGAGCTGCCGCCTGGTTCGCGACGACTGGAACGGGTTCAATGTCTTGCATTATGCCGCCGCGCGGGTCGGAGGGCTTGATCTCGGGTTTGCTCCGGGACCGGGCGGGTGCGACCTCGGCGGCATTCTCGCCGGGTGCAAATCGGGCGATGTCGAGGTTCTCTACCTGCTGGGCGCCGACGAGATCGACACCAGCGACCTTGGCGGGGCATTCGTAATCTATCAGGGACATCACGGCGACCGTGGCGCCCGCCACGCCGACGTCGTCCTGGCGGGGGCTGCCTACGTCGAAAAGGACGGCACCTACGTCAATACCGAGGGACGCGTTCAGCTGGCGCGTCGAGCTGTCTTTCCGCCCGGCGAAGCCCGTGAGGACTGGCAAATTCTCCGTGCGCTGTCCGGCGCCCTCGACCAGCCTCTTCCTTTCGACACACTTGGCGAGTTGCGCCGGTGTATGTGGCAAGCCTGTCCAATCTTTGCTGAGGCCGATCAGGTGAGGCGCGCTTCCTGGGAAGACTTTGGCGATCCCGGACCGGTCGACCCGGCCCCGTTTGCCTACCCGATCAAAGATTTCTACCGGACCGACCCGATCAGCCGTGCCAGCGAGACGATGGCGCGGTGCAGCGCGATCGGCCTTCCGTCGCAACGCCAGCCAGCGCCGGCGAGGATCAGTACGCTTGGCTAGCTTTTGGACTGGCTACGCTTGGCCGACCGTCATTACCGTCGGCGAAGTCATCGCGGTCGTCGTGCCGCTGCTGGTCGCTATCGCCTATCTCACTTACGCCGAACGCAAAGTGCTGGCGTTTTCGCAGCTTCGCAAAGGGCCGAACGTCGTCGGCCCGTTCGGGCTGCTCCAGCCTTTTGCCGATGGGCTCAAGCTGCTCGTGAAGGAGACGGTGGTCCCGAGCGAGGCCAACCGGGTGGTGTTCATCATCGCGCCGCTCGTGACCTTCACCCTGAGCCTGGTGGCCTGGGCGGTCATCCCCTTCAACCCGGGGGTGGTCATTGCCAACATCAATGTCGGGGTGCTTTACATCTTTGCGATCAGCTCGCTCGGCGTTTACGGGATCATTCTGGCGGGCTGGGCATCGAATTCCCGTTACGCGTTTCTCGGCGCGCTGCGCTCCGCCGCGCAGATGGTCTCGTACGAGGTTGCGATAGGCTTTGTCCTTGTCACCGTGCTGCTTTGTGCCGGCTCGCTCAACCTGAGTGAGATCGTCGAGGCGCAGCGCCATATTTGGTTCGCGATCCCGCTGTTGCCGATGTCCGTCATCTTTTTCATCTCGGGATTGGCCGAGACCAATCGCGCGCCGTTCGACCTGGTCGAAGGCGAGACGGAGATCGTTGCCGGCTATTTTGTCGAATACTCGGCGATGGCCTTCGCGCTGTTCTACCTCGGCGAATACGGCAACATGATCCTGATGAGTGCGATGACGAGCGTGCTGTTCCTCGGCGGCTGGCTCGCTCCTTTTGGGATCGCACCCTTCACCTGGGTCCCCGGCCCGATCTGGTTCGCGCTAAAAATCGCCTTCGTGCTGTTCTGTTTCCTATGGGTGCGTGCGACCTTCCCGCGGTTCCGCTATGACCAACTGATGCGGCTCGGCTGGAAGGTGTTTCTGCCGTTTTCGCTGCTCTGGCTGGTGCTGACAGCGGGTGTGCTGGTCACCGCAGGGTGGTTGCCGGCGCGCTAATCGGCCAACGAGCGGAGGATCGATCGATGGCATTTCTGGAACGCGGCGCCCGCAGCCTGCTGCTGAGCGAGCTGCTGTCCGGGCTGGCGTTGACCTTGCGCTACATGTTCAAGCGCCCGGTCACGGTTAACTATCCGTTCGAACGAGGCCCGCTCAGCACCCGCTTCCGCGGCGAGCACGCCCTGCGCCGCTATCCCAATGGTGAAGAGCGCTGCATCGCCTGCAAGCTGTGCGAAGCGATTTGCCCGGCGCTGGCAATAACGATCGAGGCCGAGCCCCGCGAGGATGGCAGCCGCCGCACAACGCGCTACGACATCGATATGACAAAATGCATCTATTGCGGCTATTGCCAGGAGGCCTGCCCGGTCGACGCGATCGTCGAGGGACCGAATTTTGAATTTGCCACCGAGACGCACGAGGAATTGCTTTATGACAAGGAAAAGTTGCTGGCGAACGGCGATCGGTGGGAAGCCGAAATCGCCAACAACCTAGAGATCGACGCGCCGTATCGGTGAATCGCGTATGACGAAGCGCCGGATCACCGTCATTCCGGGGCGCCGGCCGCCGGGTCCGGCCTTAGGCCCGCCCGAGGACAGGCTCCGCCTGCGAGCCCGGAACCCATATGTGGACGGCCCCCGGCTCGCAAGGAGAATTGCAGCTGCGATGGCGCTGGTCGGTTGCGGTCATATGTCCGGCCTTTGTGGCGCGGTCGGTCTGACCGCTGGCCCAGATGGGTTGCGCGGATCGGGTCCCAAACAAGAACATGATGTCTGAGCACCAGCGGGTTCCTCGGGGTGTCCCGATCCTCGGATCGACCGATGACCATCTTGCGGCTGCTGTCCTTGCCAGGTTCGGGTGTGCCAGGTCTCGTTGGTGGGCGGGCTCAGGCTTGCGCCGGCCGGCGGTAGGTCTCGCCGCTCACCATCATGGCCCAGACGATGCGGGCCATCTTGTTGGCCAGCGCCACTGCCGCGAGCTTCTTCGGCTTGCGCGCCAGCAATCCCAGGAGCCACGGCGAGGCGCGGCCGCGCTTGGCCTGCTGGATGACCGCGGTGGCGCCGAGCACGAGCCGCCGGCGCAAATCCTCGTCGCCCTGGCGGCTGATCTTGCCGGGCCGGTGTCGGCCTGCCGTGGAGTTCTCGCGCGGCGTGATGCCGATCCACCCCGCAAAGTGCCGGCCCGAGCGAAAGGCTTTGGCGTCCGGCACCCCCGCTTTCGCGAGGGCAGGCTCTTGAGCGCAAAGCTGACGCCGCCGATCGGCCCGACGCCGGGGATCGTTGCCAAGCACTGGCTGGTCTGATCGTGGCGATGCCAAGCCATCAGCCGCGCCTCGATCGCCTTCAACTTGCCATTTACCGCCTCGAGCTGGCTTGCCAACAGGCCGAGCATCTCGCGCGCCAGTGCCGGTACGCCCTGATCGCTCGCCAGGCGTCCCAGCAGCTCGGTGATCTGCTTGGGCCCCCCCGCTTTCGCGAGGGCAGGCTCTTGGCCGCCGTGACGCCGAACTCCGCCGCATGGCCGCGGATCGCATTGATCAGCATCGTGCGCTGCTTGACCAGCAGATCGCGCCCCCCGAGCATGGTCAGCGCCGCTTGCTGCTCGACCGTCTTGACCGGCACAAACCGCATGGTCGGCCGGCTCATCGCTTCGCAAATCGCCGCGGCATCGATCGCGTCGTTCTTGCCGCGCTTGACGTAGGCTTTGATGGATTGCGGCGGCATCAGCAGCACCTCGTGCCCCAGTCCGCGCAACCGCCGCGCCCAGTGGTGCGAGGCGCCGCATGCCTCGATGCCGATGCGCGTCGACGGCAGCTCAGCGAAGAATTTCTCGACCGCGCCGCGCCGCAGCTGGCGCCGCAACACCGCCTGCTCGTTCTCGTCAACTCCATGGATCTGAAAGACATGTTTGGACGTGTCCAAACCAACTCTGATAATCGTCATTCGGACGGCTCCTTTGGCTGCGTTGTTACAACCTCACAGCCTGGCACAATTCGATGCCCTAGGGGGCCGTCCACCCCAACAGGGATTTCAGCCGCTTGCCCCCTGTTCAAGCCAGGGGCAGGCTCTGGGCCCCCGCTTTTCGCGGGGGCGACGATTGGTGAATGCTGCCGATTTGATTACAGCCTCTTGCGCGGGGACGACGAACAGGGTGGAGTGCCGCACGCTAATTTTCGCAACGAGGTACTAGGACCTCAATCGAGCAGTGGCCCGAACCGGGACCCTCTGTTTTTGCTGTTTTTGCTGTTTTTGCAGGAAATTATCAGCCGTCCACATCGCCTTCCCCGCAGAAATCCTGGAGTTCCTGCGATGCGGCGGAGGAAAGAACAGCGGATAACAGCGGGCGGATCCGCTGTAAAGTCCTGCAAACCGGCAAAGCCAATCTCGCGAAGCGCGTAACCATGCGTTGAACCCTCTGTCCGTCGCTAACCGGAACCACGACGTTTGCTAAAATCGCATATAACTCATAATTTGTCAACTCACCAATAAGATTTCGGCCCGATTAAGCCGCGAAGCGGGAAAGCTTCTCGCCCCCACGCGGCGCGAGCGCGCCAGACTGGCTCGTTAAGGCCGAGCCGGCTTTCGTGGCGGAGCCTGTCGCCGGTCCGCGAAGCGACCACCCCGCAGTGGACGATCGCGGCCATCCACGTCGCCGACCGCGTCGTCGGCTTCGCGCCGGTAACCCGGCGTAAGCTCTGCTTGCCGAGCGGTCGGCCGGTGTTCATTCCTCCGGCATTCCAGCCCTACGGAGGCCGGCGAAATAAGTGGTTTCGAACAAGGTGCGGATCTTCGGCACCATGGAATCCTCATGCATCCCGAAAAAGCCAGCGGCCTTCAAGCGGGCGATGCTCGAATAAGGACCGTCGCCTCTTCGCCTCCTGGCTCCGGCGAGTTCGGCGGCCGCGCGATCCAGGTCGCCCTCGAGGGCATAGGCGGAGGCGAGGCCGGAGTGCACGTCCGGTAGCCCCGGATTGGCGCTGCCTGCCTTTTCGAACCAGATGATAGCCTCCTCGTTGCGCGATTGCAGCAGATGCGCGAGCCCAATCAGGGCATAGAAATAGCCGATGAAGGGATCGTAGCGACTGAGGCGGATGGCCTGCTCCTGGAGCGGGATCAGCTCCTCTATCGACCCCCTCACGAACTTGCACCAGCCCAGATTGGAGTATGCGCCCAGGAAGTTGCGATTGAGCGCGATCACCGTCTCGTACTCGGGAATGGCCTCTTCGCACCGGCCCTGCGCGCGCAGCACTTGGCCTTTGACCCAATGCGCAAATGGGCTGCGGGGCAATGCCTCCAAAACTTGAGCGATCAGCCCTTCCGCGCGTGCAATATCGGCAGCGGCCGCATCGGTCAGTCCAACGATCGCGCGGGCCGCGAGCGCGCCCGCCAACCGGCTCTGCGCGTCGGCGGACCGCGGATCGAGCGCCAACGCGCGCTCGAACAAGCTGATGGCTTGCGCATAGCTGTCGCGCGTTGGCCCCTTGTTCCATGCGGCGCGTCCCCGGAGAATGTAGTCCAGCGCGTCGGGGTTCTCGGTCGGCTGGGCAGCCTCCGCACCAATAATCTCGAGGTTGAGGGCGTTCGCGATCCGACCCGTGATCTCGTTTTGCAAAGCGAACAGTTCACCGGCGTCGCGGTCGAACCGCTCCGCCCACAGATGGGCATCGGTCGTGGCATCGATGAGCTGGGCGGTCACGCGAATCTGGTTGCCCGAATGCTGGACGCTCCCTTCCAGCACATAGCGCACACCCAGCTCGCGTCCGATCTGCTTCGCGTCGACCGGCTTGTTCCGATAGGTGAACGCGGTATTGCGTGAGATCACGAACATGTCGGCGATCCGCGACAGATCGGTCGTCACATCCTCGGTGATCCCGTCGGCAAAATATTGCTGGTCAGGGTCCTTGGCAAGATTGGTAAAGGGAATCACGACGATCGACAGGCGCGGCGCGAGGCGTGCATCCCCGGACCAGAGTGAACGCCAATTCCCGGGGGCCACCGCGACGCCGAGAACCAGAGCGCCGATGACCGTGGTCATGATGCCGCCCCAAAGCCGATTCCGCGCTCGCGATGTCGGTGCGGGGCCCGTGGGAGCGATCTGCCCCGGTGCGCCGGGACCTTGCGCTTGCGCATTCTCGGCGCTAGGCCCGTCGCTGCCATTGCCGGACGACGGTGCAGATATCGGTCTAGCCGTTGACTCAACCCGCGTCACCGACGCGATAAAGCGGTATCCGCGCCCGGGAACCGTCTGGATGCAGCTGCCTTGTTCTCGGTTCTGATCGAGCACGCGGCGCAGCGTCGAAATCTGGACGGTTAGGTTATTATCCTCGACCACTGTTCCCGGCCAGGCGGCGACCATGATCTCGTCTCTTGAGAGGATCGCCCGGCCGCTCGAGCAGAACGCCGAGCACGTCGAGTGCGCGCGAGCCGATTTCGACCGGAGCCAGAGCGGCGCCTTCATCCCGCCGGAACAGGCCGCGCCTGTCGAGATGGAACCGCTCGAACAGAAAAATGTCGGTCGAGGAGAGTGCTTCCATTCCTTCGCCTCCCCCGCGTTTCTGATTTTGGTAACATTTTAGCTCAATTTAGAACTTTTTATCCCGGTTTCATAGCGCCCCCCTCCCCGCAACTAGCCCTATGGCGTCCCACTCAATCCGAGGAAGGGAGGACGACGATGAAAAGGTTGCTTTGCAGGGGAGTGCTTGCGGCCGCGATCGCCTTGCCGGCGCTGAGTGATACACAAATCCCGGCGTTCGCGCAGTCCGCGCAAGAACAGCGGGGGCGAGAACACCAAGGGATCAAAGGCGTTTGGGACGTGAGGATAACGGTTGTTCAGTGTGGCACCGGCAAGGCCATACTTACCGGTCGCGCCATGCTCATGTACATTGATGGCGGCATGCTGACATCAGTTGGCGACAACTTTCTGCATAGTGCCAGTTTGGGTACGTGGCGTCATATCCGCGGGCGAAACTATACTGCAGTCGACAGGTTTTTCGTCTTTAACGCGGATGACAGCTTCGCCGGAACCCAAGACACTACGCGGGACATAGAACTCAGTAGCAGCGCCGACGAATACACAGCGACCGTTACTTTCGAGTTCTTCGACCCCGCCGATCAGTTAATTCGCAGCGGCTGCGCCACCTCAACAGCTACGCGCCTCGAATAGACATCTGAGTGAGGAGCGGCCGCGCGCCCTCACCGGCGCGGGCGGGCCAGGCGGGCTCGTTGTAACCCAACGGGACGGAAGGCCGGGCCCAGCGGGGCGGGGTTTCGGAGAGGCGCACGGTGGGGCCGAGATGGCGCAACCGACCGACCGGGGTGTCGCTGTCGATCGACCAGCGGTCGATCTCGGCTTGCGGGATGTCCTTCGCGACATCCTTGAGGGCGGCCTCGGGCACCTCGCCGCGATCGACCAGCCAACGCCCGGTCTGCGCCAGCGAAATGCGGACTAGCCAGCTGCCGCCTTCGCGGGCACGCCGCGCCAACGCTACCATCGCCCCGAACGCCATCAGATAGCCGGTCAGATAGTCGATCGCCGATACCGGGTAGAATTGCGGGCCGGGCTCGGCGCCGGGGAACAGCTCGCCCTGGCGGGTCGTGATCCCGCTGACGTTCTGCACTACCGTGTCGAAGCCGCGGCGCGACGCCCATGGCCCCTTATGACTGAAAGCGCACAGCGAGACATAGACGAGCCCCGGCCGCAGCCGCGCGAGCTCCTCCGCGGAGAGACCGCGATTGCCCAATGTCCCAGGCCGATACCCTTGAGAGAACACGTCGGCCTCGCGCACCAGCCCGCGCAGGGTCTCGAGATCATCGGGCTGCCGCAGATCGAGCCGCGCCGACAATTTGCCGTGGCCGGTATCGTATTCCTGATCGTCGCGCGCCGCGATGTGCGACGCGGTGATCTTCAAAACGTCGGCGCCGTGCTCGGCGAGCGTACGGGCGCATGTCGGACCGGCCAGCACGCGGGTCAGGTCGAGGACGCGGATGCCCGACAAGGGCCGGTCGCCCTCCGGCAGTTTCTCCACCGGAGCCTCGCCAATCTTGAGGATCTCCATAAGTGGCAATGAAGCGATCGCCACAGCCTGTGGGTGCTGCGCCCATTCGGCCATGCTGCGCACCATGCCGCCCGCACCACCGGCGGCGATGATCGCCTCCTCGAGCTCGAGCGCATCCCAACGTGCTACGGCCTCTCGCACCGCCTGGCGGTTTTCCTCGCAGCCAAGGACGCGCAGTGCCGCGGCGCGGTGGTTCGGGAAGTTGGCATGGACGTAGCTCCAGCGGCCGTTCTTGGCCGGATACATGCCCATCACCGGATTGCGCTCGTTTCTGACCTTGGCGCCATTGACTTCCAGATAATGCCCGCTGCGCAGCGAGGCGACCGCCTGGCGCAGATCGACCGCGACATCCTGGCGCCTGCCGGTGCGCAATTCCCAGAGATCGGCAGCGGCGAGACCGGTGGCGGCGAGGGCCGCCGCACCGGCCGCCCCGATGCGGAACGGCGTCGGCAACACCGGATCGGCGCCGCCGGTGATCTCGACCGCGCGGCCCCGCTCCTCGGGCCAGCCGGCGATCGGCAAAATCGTGCGCAATGCGTCATGTGCCATGTCGAGATCTCCCTAAACCTGCCGCCGGCGCTTGCCGAGGCCTAGCCGATCACCGATGATGCCGCGGAATCCAGCCGGAGGAAATGCTTATGAGCCGCCTGATGATCGTCGTCGAATTCGAGGTGAAGCCCGAGCACCGCGATGCCTTTGTCGATCTGATGAAGGGTCACGCGCGGCTCTCGCGCGCCGAGGACGGCTGCCAGCAATTCGACGTGCTGCTGCCGCAGGAGGACCAGAGCCGCGTCCTCTTGGTCGAGGCGTGGCGCGACCAGGCGGCACTCGACGTGCATGCGAAACTGCCGCGGATGGCGCAGAACCAGGAAACCTATCGGCCGTGGCTCGTCGGCCGCAAAGCGACCCGCTGCACCGCGGATTAACGCTGCCGGTGTCGGGTTGCGCCTATCTGTAGCCCGGCCCGTAATACGAACTGCCCGGCGGCCGCCGATCGATACCAGGGTTCGTGCCCGTCCAACTGCCGATTGCGGCGTCGCCAGCCCCCAGAGCGCCGTTGCCGCCGGGAGCGACACGGCCGCCGGCGCCGCCCACGCCGTAGCCCGAGTAGGCGCC
>WNFO01001896.1_pt1 | contig 25286 bp, 34 predicted proteins | sample 5400251 | NCBI WGS metagenome assembly WNFO01 (sample SAMN13153354, study PRJNA577476) | soil metagenome | isolation source: 100 cm saprolite under Madrone tree | place: USA:California | collected 2016-06-14
ATTCGCGTCTGTCTGCTGGCCGGTGCTGGCGGCCAATCTGAGCATCGGTGATGCTGATTGTTCCAAGATGTTGACCACCCCGCTAATAGAGAACATGATCAGCAACATCGCTCGTCGTCGGTAAGCCCGGCAACGCACACTTTCATAATATTCCAGCTGCGGACCCTGAAGAACGAAAAACCTCGTCTTCCACCCCCCGAAATTCTTCCCGCGTTTCGTGAGGTAGCCTTCCTTGTAACCTTCTCGGGCAACAGGTTTGTTTGTTTCTTTGATGACATCCGACGTGAGGAATGCGATAATCTCATCGTTGCTCTTGACGGGAAGGCTGATGAGTCCCTGAACATACTGCTCTAATACGGCCTACAAGACTGGCATGAGTCTCTTCGCATGAGTAGCGCAGAAAGAAGGCAATACTTTGCGTTGATCCACCCTCGAAGGTGCATGATCCTTCCATAGCTTCCCATCTGGTAAATGAGGTATTTTCTTGTGAACACTCTTGCCGTACCGAGAACGAATTCGTTGGTCCAATCCGAGCACGTCACTGTAAAGTTTTTCAACCATGTAAGGCTCTTTTTGATTTCCAGGGTCAACCAGAACCACGAAGGAGAGAACATCCTTGCCACGATCGTTGGGCCGAATGGACGAATTTGTTACATTGATACGTGTGTAGGGGAGGTCGTAGGGTAGCAGAGGAAGGGCACGGAACTGCACCAGGGATTCTTGCTCCGTAATAACACTCTGATATGTTGAAGTGGCTGATGAGCGAGAACCATAAGCATTGGGCGTCGGGGTGGTAGGGGACTCTGGTCCGTCCATCCTACGGGCCCGGTCGACGGAAGGAATAGCCTGAGGTGTTCTCGATACGGGCTCGCTGTTACTTGGGTTTCCTACGCCAGGTGGGAGAGGGAAGTCATCGGCGGCAGGGGGTTGAACTGGGACGCGTGGCTGCCTAGGATCATCTGGGGGTTTCCTAATGTCTTGGGGACCTGCTGACGTCAAGCTATAGTCAGCAGCGGAGTCATACAGACTGTCCGAGTCTTCTAAATCCAGGAACTCTCCATCAGACAAATCCCTTCGCACGGATGACTTATCAGTGGTAGAATCCCTGGGATCAGGTACAATATAGGTATCAGAGCGTGCAGGAGACAACGTCCGACTATGTTCTTCGGCCGGTGAATCAATAACTGAAGACAGATACTGTTTTGCCTCTTCCGGGAGGGTTATTCTCGACTCGCGGCTAGCGGCCTGCAGTTGTGCGAGTGACGGCCGATTGAATTGGATAGAAGGGGCGGCAGTCTCCAATGGGGATGGGTCCGATGATCCAGGCGGGAATGCGCCATTTGTGGGGTAGTCGGTCGAGGGTGACGCAGACCGGCTGGTGAATGTAGAAACCCCAACGTCTGCGTCATGGCGATCATCGACCTTGGGAATATTAAATGGCCCTATTGAAAGTTGCTGCAGGGGAGGTGAACCCGAAGCCGCTGGTGTAGTCGAGGCATCAGGTACGGGGGGCAAGGGATACGATACTGTTACTGTTGGGGGAGCTCTCAAACTTGGCAACCAATCAGGGGTAAGGGTGTGCAATTCAGTATTGGCAACCAAAGCTAAGAGTTGGGAAATTAGCAAGCTGGAAGGGAAGATACAATGCAACAAAACGATGCATACCGGTGTCAGCTGACTGATGCCGGGTGGGTCGAGGAGGACCTGAACTTGGAGAGGAGTGCGGTTCAGAACCCTGGCGCATTCCATTGCTGGAAGGGGACGACTTCAACTGCTTCTCTCTCGCTCGGTGACCTCGCGCAATGGCGTCTGGGTTCTCGCCGAGCTTTAATAACATCGCCCTGTAAGCGTCCCTCTCCATTCTGACCCTCTCTAAATTTCTTTGCGATTCTGTGTAAAGCCCACGGGACCTCTCGATGAGCTTCCAGAGCTGGGTATTCTGGGATGAGAGGAGAATGCGTTCGGAGATACTCTGTTCGAGAGCATTTAGGGCTGGATTCTCCGCATCTGCATGGGCAGAAAGCACTGATTCAAGGGTGAGGCCATGCTGGGATGAAACCGCTGGTGGTCGGCCGACAGAAGAGGCTGGTAAGTCATGAAGGCGTCGTGGTGGGGTGGCGGAGGCGCCAGTCATGATTGCCAGGCGTTCGTTAGCACTACGGAAAGGTAAGGTATCAGTTACAACAAAAATGCGAGGATGGCTTGGGGCCTACAGGCGAGACGGTGAGGGAAAGTAGGCGGCCTCGGCTTGTATGAACCAGCACAGAAGGGAGGGAGGGAGGGAGAAGAGAATGCAGAGGTCAACTAAGCGGGAGAGGAGCGAACGAAGTTGGCTCTCACCTCCCGACAAGCGATCACGGTAACCGTCGCGATTGGCTCAGATGCCAGTCGCTGCACATCTCTCTCTGCCTCTCCCGCATAGCGTCCACTCGCCGCTCTGCGGTGTGTCTCTCCACCAACGAGCTCTTATTGTCTATCTCCATCTGCCAAATTGTGCAATGTATTCAGGATTACTACATGAAAGAAGCAGTGATTGTTTGTCACCACGATCGGTCGCCACACTCAGCGACACCCGCGTCCGCCTTTGACGGCAGCAACGGCCCGTACCCTGCCTAGGCCTCTTAATGATCTCCTGGATAGCTATTCGGAATGTCGCCCACTCGTCATACCCATCTCTTCGACTGAGGTCGCGTATAACGCACCGACCGCTACAGAGACCCTCGTTGTCACGAAACGTTAATGCGCTGTCCCTTGACACTCGTAAAGATAAGGATTCCGAGCCGAGCCGAGAGAGAGCGCCGGAAAGGCCAGAACATGCTGTCATCTCCACCTTCGATCTTTTCAGTATAGGAGGTGAATGCGATGCAATTTCTTCTTCACACCCGAGAGAGTATAACCCCTTCTCACTGCCAAATAGTCGGTCCAAGCAGCTCGCATACCGTTGGCCCAATGCGTGCGGGAAAGATATTCATCAATGACTTACTAGAGTTGGGTTTACTCGACAGGGTGAGTGTGAATCGTGATATTCGGTAACACGACATTTCAATGTCTCCCAAGGTCAGAACAGTAAAGATCTCGCTGTACGTCTCAATCCCGGGCATTGCATACATCGCTAAAATCGATTCTTAGATTCGGGTCACTGGCTGCGACAGGTGCGAATCAATTTGCATCGTGTCGATTCCAGGTCACCTTGACACCGGATGATTAGGCAAAGGGTGGGCTTAGCTCCCGACATCAATCCAGTGACTTGTTGATGGTTCTTGTTTTAAAGCCATCATACCCCCCAAGCGATACTTCTTGGTCTAGAGGGTCCTCTTTCGCCTTTCTATCTCTACGTGCACACTCACTCGACGCGTGCAGGTTCTGATCCGGAAACAATTGACACGGGTACGATACCCTCACGCTACGTTGCAATCCAGACAAACAAGACACTTCTACTTGGGGGAGGGCATCGCATTTCGTATGATATGGACCGTGACATGCTGTGGAGATGGGATCAGGTCCTTAAGACACATCCGAACGGAATGCGATTTTCTGTTTTCGACGAGAACGGCGATCCTTTAGCTACTAATGAGTACTTCAGGTAATGTGTTCTGACAACCTGGCATCAGCTGTCATACGGCGAAGTATGGATGCTAAAGTAATATAGCGTCGGTGGCGGCTTTGTTGTCAACGAAAAAACAAAGGGTGCGTTCGGACAGAATGAGCTTATGGCATCATCCTGATTCTATGCTGTTCTAGTCGACGAGAATCTTTTCTACAAGGGCGTCGACAAAAGTTCTGTGCATGGCGCGCGACTGCGTCAACATGTACATGTAGCTGGAAACCCAAGTGTCGATGGTCGTAAGGTCCAATCTGGTGGCGAGCAGCCGCCATACCCTTTTAAATCTGGGGACAGTTTACTTAATTTGACACGTACCCACAACGTAAGACCCATCCTTTCTTGTTCCCTCATCGGCCTGTGATTCCGTATAAATTCCGAGATGGGCGTGAGCCTCACTGAAAGATTTTGCACCATACTACATTGGGCTCGATCTCTGCCTAAGCATCAGAGAACATGCTAACCTTCTCGGATCGCAGATGACTATTGCTCAGATTGTATATGACAATGAGCGTTCTTTCGGATACAAAGATGAAGACATTCACAACAAGGTTAGATTGACGTGACATGACCAAATGGGCTTAAATAACATGCGCGCAGCTAATGCGCGTATGGGCAGTCATGGATGACTGTATTCGATCTGGCGTTCACACATGTGAGACGAAGCTACCAGGTCGCCTTGGCCTGCGCCGTCGGGCCCCGATGCTTTATCGGCGCCTAATGAGAGGGTAAGCACTTCATTACAGATCTTATGACTTATCCCCTGAGAGAGAAAAAATGCCGGCCAGGTTTTACCCCGGGCTGTCAACACCACATCTTAAGGCCCTCGAAGGCGAGAACCAATCCATTGGCGCGATAGATGTACCTGGCAGCGACTCCCGTTTAAACGATCCTTCTTCGGTAACGAGTCCAGCCGGAGAACTCAGGGGCCGGGCGCGCTCTCACGCGATGAGGGTTGTCGGTTCCTTTGACCACCCCGTATTGCCAGAACCACCTGTCAGTTTTTTATATTTGCTCGGCTATCGGCTGTGTGGCGTTGACATTCCCATGGTTCAGAGGAAGACAATGATACCTGCTATGGATTTCCTATCGTGCTACGCCATTGCGGTGAATGAAGTTAATGCGAGTGGAGGCCGTATTGTCACATCACCGACAAACGGTGCTGCCGGGGTCATACCCGCCGTTTTGAAATACCTCGTTGAAGTATCTAACTCCGTCTTTTTTCTGCAAGCATCCAAGTTCAAATATCTTTCCTTACGCAGTTCGTTAGTGATGACCCGGAGAAGTCAATTAAGACATTCTTGTTAACTGCATCCGTATGATTTGTCTAGTGGTCTTTTGTGACCTGATTTACCCCATTAGTAGGCAATTGGCATGCTTTTCAAGCGCGGAAGCACGATCTCTGCTGCGGAAGGTGGATGCCAAGCCGAAGTTGGAGGTATGTACAGTAATGGATATGCGTAATCATTCAGAGAAGAGCAACCCCAACAGTTGCATGTTCGATGGCTAGTGCTGGATTTGCCGCATGCATGGGCGGTATACTATTTTCTCTTGGCGGGCTTCTCCTCTCTAATTTCCGGTCTTGACAGCATCCCCTGAGACGGTCCTGCAAGCCGCGGAAATTGGAATTGGTCTGTTTACAGTCTATGTGATTAATTTGGATTGGGACCAACGACCTGCAGAACATAATCTTGGACTGACATGCGATCCTATTGATGGACTCGTTCAGGTCCCATGCATCGTGCGTCACCAGCGTCACGAGATGGTCTCTGTTATTAATTTCATGATTTTCTGTTCAGGAGCGCAATAGCCTTGGTGGTAAGTTGGGAGAGCCCTGGGTACTACAAGCTATCCTCATACGAGATCTTTAGCTGTGAAAGCCGTGACAGCCGCGCAGCTGTCTATGGCTGCAGAAGGTGTCTACTCGGTAACACTGGACGAAGCGATAGAGGCCATGCGTCTGACCGCCGCCGACATGAGTGTCAAGTATAAGGAGACAAGTCTCTCAGTACGCTCTTATTTTCACCTAGTTCCTTCATTCAGTCACTAAAATACATTCAATAGGGTCTCGCGGTATGCATATTTTGTACTATTATACAATAGAACTTGTATTGAAAGTCTTTGCAGACAAGTGTCAAGATTCCTCTCACAGTCCCTGCGTGGTAGGTTTCTATCCATTCAGTATATTCATTCGGTCCATCTTGACAATCCCCAATCAGCTGAAGTCTTACCGGTGCTAGTATCTCGATTTGTGCCAGGTCTACTAGAACTAACCCCGGACGCTGATTTGAACATTTAATGACCCCCTACTGTAGTGGGGTGTGGACACCGTTCCTCGTATCCGCTTATCACTTCGTGTGTGTGAAGGGTGGTCTCCTTTGAATTACTTACATGGAACCTACCTCATGCCAGGACGATCATCGAAATACATTATCCCCGAGTGGACCTCACATGGCGCTCTGTCCGAATGGAGTGTCGATTTTCTGATTTCATCCTCCGTTACGCCCAGTTGCATTGTCCCATGTGAACTTCGGTATCATGCAATCATGTCTTTCTGATATAACCACTGATTGAGCGCTTTACTTGAATGCCGGGTATCATCTGATTCCTCTCATCGAATTCCATGGGCTGTCCGTTGCAAATCACTATCACCGCAGATGGAGACAATGACTCATCCGCCCTATCTACTACGGTGATTGTGACCGCCTCCAGGTACTCATCACCCCACAGTAGAACTGAAACCTGTAAGAAGCCTTTATGTGTCTCTCGATCGTTCTCCAGACGTCACAGAGTACCACATAGACCAGGGCGTTTGAGCTTTGCGGTGCAATGCAGTGCGTACATACAATAGTACCAGCAGTAATTAATTCTAGGCAAATCTCAAGAAACTTGAGCGAGGACATCACCCTTGATTTGTTGATCAGCGGACTCGTCTCGACTTCGTGTACTCGAGTACGTCATTGAGCGATTACTGACACCATCATTCATCTGGTCTGAAAAATTATGCTTCGCATCTGCTCCTTGCGCTCCAAGTGGTGGGCGAACTAAGGGGCGATGACTCTGAAAAAAGTTGACTTGTAACCCCGTAACCGTGACCGCAGATAAAGAACACACGCTAGCGTCAGCGCTTGAACGAATGAGGGAAGTTACAAGTGCGTGAGCCACCTCGACGTCCCACTATGTGCCAGTTCCAAGGTAGGGTGAAACCGAACGTGCCTGTAGGGGAACTCGAAAGTGTGTCTGTGGACATAACAGCGAGCACATCCCATTCTTCTAGAATGGCAAAGCCTCTTTCGAGGAGCGAATTGAGAACAGTGTAACCTCGACTCCACCTTGTAACCTTTCTCCTGGTATGTTGGGCACCATACTTGAATCCCGCTGTTCAAGGAGCGAAGCGGTCCTTGAGGCGATTGTAAGGCTGATTTCGTGGATCAAGGCGGTGAAGGTGTGCCTGTTGTACAGTAACATTTGAGATGACATGTCATATATGCGGAGATGACGATAAAGATGAATGGCAACCTGGTGGTTACCCATCCAACAAATAAGAAAGCGAAGCAGAGTGATCTTCACTCTTGTGGTCATGCATTCGGGACGTGCATCTGTCATTCTTTGGATTCCCTGATCGGTAACGGGTCTGTTCATAAGTCAGCGTTTCTTCATTTCACGGTGACTTTCACCTACAGTCTGCGTCCATTGAAGCCATATTGCTGCGTAATTATAGTTCAACAGTCTTCACGTGATAAACCGCGAGTCAAGCCGGATAGATTAAACTACCCCAAAGATCCGGGTTTCAGGGGATTCGAATTGTGGCCATGGCCGAACCCCGATAACTGTCTCGCCTCCCAATAATCCAATTTCTACCCGCCGTCATGAGACCCATGTTGCCTTTTAGCAAGCAGCAGCAGAGGATTCACCTTCGCAAAGTCTCCAAGATAGGACCAAGGGGTCCATCTCAGTCACATCTAAGGGACTTCATGAAGGTAAAATCCCCCTGCTCACCAAAGGTAACATAGCCAGTAAGTAGGAGAAGATCAATTCGTACTGGGGTCCCTTTTGGGGCAGTACACCCCATGCACCAGTGGTAGGAGGGGCGATATGGCAGGAATGATTGCCGACATATCAGACGAAGATCCTATAGGACGAGTTGGATTAAACATGCTTCGATGCGTAGGATGAACTCCAGCACCCAAGCTTGCACAAACGTAGATGGTGCATAAGCCATGACCAGTCTTTGCGAGGTTTGTACTATCGCTTGAAAAAGGAAACTGGAATTCTCTCCACACCCACTTCAGTGGGAGAACTTGTCCGATGAAGTAATAAAATATTAGAGGAGTTCATGATGAGTAAGTTGTCACGAGGGCCATACGAAACACGGTCATAGGACATAAAAGCCTCCGAAAGAGTGTGGGAGTGACGGCTTCAGTCAAAAGCGAAGACTTTTGTGTACGTATGCCAAGTTGCAAAAGGCTATTGGAGGATGCTGAGGAGGAGGGATAGATATGCACAGACTCGAGTCAATACCAGGGCTTGGATGAGTAAGTAGTCCCTTTGCCTAGTACCGATGTCAAATGAGGCTTACGTCCCCAATCAGCACACCGTTCTCCGTGACGAACAGACGTTTTTGGCAACAGAGAAAATGAGCCGACTACCTGCTTTGCCACTCACGTAGTTGGCGTAGATCATCAGCAAGACAAATTCGTCAAAGCGGTTACTGTGACGCAGGTGGGCTAGAATTGAGATTTATCAACATCAGATCATTTTCTGTAGGGAAACCGTGGGTGACCTTTCTAATACTCGTCTACAAGTTTGTCATGGGTAAATGGGAGGAACTGCCACGCTAACACCAAATTGTTCAGAACCCGGCGAGGGACATTTTCTCTCCTGGCTGATCACCGCGTAACATGAGACGGGTTTTTATTCCTCCGCTCCGGAGGCCAGGTTGTTTTCGTGGCTTACGCCGTCAAAATGGGTCGTGATGAAAGATGACGCGATGACGCCTGGAGTCTTAAGACTACGTCATAGAATCTTTGAGATGAGTTGTTATCAGTTACTGTAATCAAGTTCACTTAGATGTGTCGGATGAGACCCAAATCGTCGGAAGATATAGATAGATCGTACTTGTGCTTATGAACTGGAGACGTATGGAGCAACGTATAACAGTTTCGACACCGTTGCTGCATACGACGCGACGGAGCTTTTACCGACAATGTTCACCAACCCGCTTTCCTCGTTTCTTGAAGATTTTATGATGGAGTCCCAATTCACGACATCGATATCCTCGAAGACTTCAAGTTTGCATATGATTGTAACCGGAAATGGAAAAGTCATGGTGCACCGTCGTTCGAAAGCAGGGAAGAGGGAAGACAATGGCGTAGGGAACTACTGTATTTCAATGTCAGGGAAGACAGGCCAAAGTAGACCAGTTTCCTGCCGGCAGAAGTGAGCGAGCGATACGCCGGTTAGTCACCATCAATGACTGGCGGTGCTTGCCAACTGCGTGCCACTCATTCCTAGCCACTAACGTACCCGCTTCACACAAAGAAATCCGGATGGCTCCGCATTGGCTCTCAACTCTAGCATCTATAGGTATGGCTGTCGGGCCTCCGCTCGTCTATGTCGATCAGACTGTGTCCATAATCAAGAAGAAGTAGGCGTTATACCCTACACCACGGATTCCTGGCTCACACAAGTCCACCGTTCAGAGATTCTACGGGGTTTTCTCGAGACGTTTGTGCAGTTCTGTTCGCAAATTCCACCTCTTTTGTTGCTTATCGACTAACTGGCTGACTAGGTTGTTCGCTAATATCACTCGATGCTTCTTCTGGCTCGGAGAGCGCTATGAGTTCGCGCTCTTAGTGCAGTCTCTTCTGATGATTCTGTGTCAAGTAAGTTCCCTTTGTATCTCTTTAAGAAAGACTGAACTGTTTTAGCTAGCGTTGTTGTATATATGCGTACTGTATCGTCCTCGCTTAAGTGCTGAAAACCTTGGCGCGTCTACCCGACCATTGGGGTTCTGGCAATGGACGACCTACTCACAACACATCGAGTTCCTTGCGGGCTATATGTAGGGAAACAAAATCCCAAATCATTGCCCTCTTCTCACTCACACCAGTGTCCTCCTTACGATTCTGGTGCTTATATTCGGCCGAGTGGATGTTTTCGTGTGGCTGCTGGGCTTCATTGCGTTGGGGTTAGAGAGCACGCTGCCACTTCCGCAGTTTATGACGTTGGTCACGTTCCTTTTCAAGCAATGTACTCTCACTTACTTATTATCCTCACCTAGTAATTACAAGCAAAAGTCTTTATATGGATTCCGAATGTCAACACTTGTAGGTTGGGTTGGGGGAGACTCGTTCAAGTACAGCCACAATTCCACCCATACTCGTTTCCAAACTGGAAAATTCATAGATTTCTCGCAGGACGGTCTATTTTTTCGTACAAGGGAGTCCTCTGCAGTTCAAAATTTGCGCCGTTTTCCAACTCTTAGTGGACATTTGTATGTGTAAGGGTATCATTGTAGTTGGATCCTAACAATTCGTTTGGCAGCGATCGTTCTGCAGAGGCTGTACTACGGAAATGCACCACCTGCTACCGCGTTGGCAGAAGAAGATGATTTAGAGCAAGCTCTGGCTTTAGCGGAAGAGTAGGGCGTTGTACTTAGAATTAGCGTTAATTGAGTAAAGCTGTGCGGCAAACAAGCCCAAATTAAGTTTGTGTGATGCAACGGGCTGGGCTCGCTAACAACTTCACTTTCACACTCTGACGCGTCCCCTTGAGCCGTTTGACGGCATCGACCCCTCCCTCATCACTTCATTATGGATATTTCTAAACCCATCGCATTTTCCGAGCATCTACAACTCTCCAGTCTCGGTGTTCAACCAGCATCAATTTCGTTCCAGGTTCATACGACCCAATGTGCTCATTTATATCATGTGCTCACCCGGTAATCCAATCACACAGACTTTAACCCTCGAGTCCGACCATTTTATCTGTGTGCGCGAAAAGGTCAATGAGCAAAATCAAGTCGTCATCATTGACCTCGCCGACGCCAACAATGTCCTCCGGAGGCCAATCGGTGCCGATTCTGCCATCATGCATCCTACCCAGAAGATTTTGGCACTGAAGTGCAAGTGTTTAAACGAATCTTTGGAATCCAACCAATGCTAAAATCTACAACAGCGAATAGGACTCTTCAGATTTTCAACATCGACACGAAACAGAAAGTCAAGGCCTACGAGAACAAAGAAAACGTCGTCTTCTGGAAGTGGATTTCCGAGTCTGCAATAGGGCTCGTTACGGATACCTCGGTGTATCATTGGAGCATAACAGACGCCACGTCCCCCCCGCAGAAGGTCTTTGACCGCCATGCGACCCTTAATGATAGCCAAATAATCAACTACCGCGTTTCTGCAGACGAAAAGTGGATGGTTTTAATTGGCATCTCGGGAAATACTACTGCAAATCCAAGCGCGTTCAAGGTGAAGGGAGCTATGCAGCTTTACAGCCGTGAGCGTGGGGTGTCACAACCCATTGATGGTCACGCTGCTGCATTTGCAGAAATCAAGCTTGACGGCGACCAGCACGTAAAAAAGCTCTTTACATTTACGGTACGGACAGGTAATGGGGCCAAGGTGCGTGTGGTTGTGTCGTGTGTGATTTTTATGGTGACATTTGGCCCCGTCAGTTACATGTTGTGGAGATCGACCATCAAGCTCCTGACCCTCCATTCACGAAGAGAGCCGTCGATGTATACTTCCCACCTGAAGCGACGAATGATTTCCCTGTTGCTATGCAGGTGTCCAAGAAGCACGGAATTGTCTACCTTGCGACGAAGTATGGCTTTATCCACCTATACGATCTCGAATCCGGTGCATGCATCTATATGAACCGCATCTCTGGCGAGACAATTTTTGTGACGACCGAGCATGAAGCGACAAGCGGAATTCTTTGCATAAATCGCAAAGGCCAGGTACTCGGCGTTAGTGTGGACGAACAAACCTTGGTACCATACACTCTGACCACCCTGAACAACACGGAGCTCGCATTCAAACTCGCAAGTCGCGGTAACCTGCCTGGTGCAGATGACCTTTACATAAAGCAATACCAATCGCTATTCCAGAGTGGACAATACAACGAGGCCGCCAAGATTGCTGCAAACTCACCAAGGGTCTGTCTTTTTTTCAATCTCCGCCTATTGACATCCTGCTCACACATGATCGATAGGGTATCTTGCGCACCGCACAGGTTATCGAGTCATTCAAGCAGGCACCAGCTCCCCCGGGCGGACTTTCTCCTATTCTTCAGTACTTTGGTATCCTCTTGGAGAAAGGGGAACTTAATCATCTCGAGTCTGTTGAGCTGGCGCGCCCGGTCTTGCAGCAGGGCAGGAAACAACTCTTGGAAAAATGGCTCAAGGAGAACAAGGTGAATACTCCTATGAACTTCCCACACCCTATCCTCTGATCAGTGTGCTTGTAGCTTGCTTGCAGTGAAGAACTCGGTGATATCGTGCGCCAACATGATATGACATTAGCTTTGAGCGTGTACCTCCGTGCGAATGTGCCAAACAAGGTCATCGCTTGCTTCGCGGAGACAGGGCAAACGGAAAAAATCGTCTTGTATGCGAAGAAGGTTGGACATCAACCAGATTATGTCGCTCTTTTGCAGCACATTATGCGCACAAATCCTGACAAAGGTGCCGAATTTGCATCGGCATTGGTCAATGACGAGACTGGGCCGCTTGTCGACGTTGAGCGAGTCAGTGATCTCTCATATATTAGCAGTGATGTTGGCTAATGGAGTCCCATAGGTCGTCGACATCTTTATGTCGCAAAACATGATCCAGCCTGCCACGTCGTTCCTACTGGATGCGCTCAAGGAGAACAAACCGGAGCAGGGGCCATTGCAAACACGCCTCCTTGAGATGAACCTCATTCATGCGCCTCAAGTTGCCGATGCAATTCTCGGGAATGAAATGTTCACCTATTACGATCGCCCTCGCATCGCCAACTTATGCGAGAAGGCTGGTCTTTTGCAAAGGGTAATTCTTTTTATCTGTCTTTGACTACGAAACTTAAGCTGTAATTAAAGGCTTTAGAGCATTACGAGGATCTCGCGGATATCAAAAGGGCGATCATTCATACTAACGTTCTGGCTCCTGATGTACGTATCTCATCAGCCCGGTTTTTTTGTTGGCTAACACGTATGGTCAGTGGCTTGTCAGTTACTTCAGTCGCCTCACCACGGAGCAATCGATGGGGTGCATGAATGAGATGTTACGCGTAAATATTCGCCAGAATCTGCAGGTCGTGGTCCAGATTGCTACCAAGTATTCCGACATCCTTGGTGCGGTCAAGCTCATCGAGATGTTTGAGTCGTTTAAGAGCTTCGAAGGTAAGCCCGATAGATATCCGTGTGACTGAGGCTGACTGTCCGCAAGGACTCTATTATTACCTTGGTTCCGTCGTTAACCTGAGCGATGACCCGGAGGTTCACTTCAAGTACATCCAGGCCGCTACAAGGACAGGTCAGATACGTGAGGTTGAGCGAATCTGCCGGGAGTCCAATTACTATAATCCCGAGAAGGTCAAGAACTTCTTGAAGGAGGCCAAACTTGCCGATCAGCTACCACTCATAATCGTTTGCGATCGCTTCGACTTCGTGCACGACCTTGTTTTGTATCTGTATCAAAACGGACTCACGAAGTTCATCGAGGTTTACGTACAACGTGTGAACTCAGTTCGCACTCCCCAAGTCATCGGTGGTTTATTGGATGTCGACTGTGACGAGGCTACGATCAAGAGTCTCCTTGCGTCGGTCACTGGAACCTTTCCTATCGATGAGCTCGTGAATGAGGTCGAGCAGCGTAACCGCCTGAAGCTTATCTTACCTTGGTTGGACACGCGTGTGCAGGCTGGCAGCCAAGACCCTGCTATCTACAACGCGATTGCGAAAATCTCCATCGACAGTAACAACAATCCTGAACAGTTTTTGAAGGAGAATAACGTACGTAACCACATCCTTCAATGGCATAATGCTGAAGTGTGTGTATGAAGTTATATGAACCGCTTCTCGTCGGTAAATTCTGCGAGGCCCGTGACCCCTACCTTGCGTACATTGCATATGCCAAGGGCTTTTGCGATGAGGAGTTGATTTCGATCACGAACGAGAACTCTATGTTCAAACAACAGGCACGTTATCTGGTCAAGCGTCGTGTTCCCGAACTGTGGGCGCAAGTCCTTGTCCCAGATAACATGTACCGTCGCCAGCTGATCGATCAGGTTAGTACAGGGCTTTTAGAATTTATTCACGATGCTAAGTATCTCACAGGTGGTCGCGACTGCTGTTCCTGAAAGCACCGATCCAGATGACGTTTCTGTTACTGTCAAGGCCTTCCTATCTGCCGATCTCCCCATAGAGCTCATTGAATTGCTCGAGAAGGTTATCCTAGAAGCCTCGCCATTCAGCGACAATCGGAATCTCCAGAACTTGCTTCTACTCACCGCTATTCGTGCCGATAAGGGAAAGGTCGTGGGATATATCAACAAACTCGAGAACTATGACGAAGGAGAGATCGCCAGAATTGCCACAGATCACGGTCTTTATGAGGAAGCCCTTACAATTTATAAGAAATACGAGCAACACGTCAACGCCATTAATGTGCTTGTGGAATATATTGTCTCGATTGACCGTGGCCTGGACTACGCAAACAAAGTCAACAAACCGGAAGTTTGGAGCCGGTTGGCTAAGGCGCAACTCGATGGCCTCCGGATTCGTGACTCCATCGGTAATGTGCAGTGACCTCTTATTGATATTACTCAACTCACTGTAGCTATCCATAGATTCTTACATCAAGGCCGAGGATCCATCAAACTTTGCAGAGGTCATAGAAATCTCTAACCACGCTGGCAAATACGACGATCTTGTTCGTTTCCTCCAAATGGCACGCAAGACTCTTCGTGAGCCGAAGATCGATACTGAGCTTGCATACGCGTACGCAAAAACGGATCGCTTGCACGATATGGAGGACTTCTTGAATTTCACCAACGTCGCAGACGTCCTCGAAGTTGGGGAAAAGTGCTTCGAAGATGAATTATATCAGGCAGCAAAACTTCTTTTCACAAGCATTTCAAACTGGGCCCGCCTTGCTACAACCCTTATTTATCTTGGCGAGAACCAGGCAGCTGTCGAAAGTGCACGCAAGGCTGGCAATACCCAGTAAGCTTTTGTGCTCTCCGGTCCCGGACATGACGCTAACCACCATCAGGGTTTGGAAGCAAGTGCATGCCGCATGTTTAGAGAAGTCGGAGTTCCGTCTCGTGAGTTTCCATCATATCCGGGACGGCGTTCACTCTGGATTAAAGCTCAATAGGCTCAAATTTGTGGTCTCAACATCGTCGTCCATGCAGAAGAACTTGCTGGGTTGATTCAAGGCTACGAGCGTCGCGGCCACTTCGAGGAGATCATTTCCCTTCTCGAGGCTGCTTTAAGCCTAGAGAGAGCTCATGTAAATCCACTTCCTACCATCCAGTTGATCTCGGAACTCACTCATGAGGATAGATGGGCATCTTCACTGAGCTGTCCACTCTCTACAGCAAATACCGCCCAGAGAAGTGTGAGTACAAGAGTATCCACTTATAGCGCGTAATGCAGGCTGAACACTGTTTATCAGTGATGGAGCATTTGAAACTCTTCGTCTCACGCATCAATATCCCCAAAGTTATTCGCGCTGCAGAGAAGGCACATTTATGGCCAGAGCTCGTTTTCCTCTATGTGAAATATGACGAATTTGTGCGTCCAATTCACCGGCTTGACACTGATGTGCCTGACAAAGTCCACAGGACAATGCCGCCCTTGCTATGATTGAGCGTTCTGCTGATGCTTGGGACCACAATCAATTCAAAGATGTCATTGTTCACGTGGCAAACGTTGAGATGTACGTATCACAAAGTCCCGGTATCCGTTTGTGCGTGATCTTACTCGTCATGCACTAGTTATTACAAAGCCTTGTCGTTCTATCTGCAAGAACAACCGCCTCTCCTCACAGACCTACTCACTGTGCTCATCCCGCGTATCGATCACTCGCGTGTCGTGCGCATGTTCCGCCAGGTTGATCATATACCACTCATTCGCTCATATCTTATTGCCGTGCAACACGTAGGTTCCCTCGACTCAGATTGTATACATCCTGATTCCTTTCCAGCTCAATATCGAAGCCGTGAATGACGCATACAATGACTTACTCATCGAAGAAGAGGACTATAAGACACTTCGGGATTCTATTGACAGCTTTGACAACTTCGACAACACTGGTCTCGCAAGACGGTTGGAGAAGCATGAGCTACTTGAGTTTCGTAGACTTGCTGCGCACTTGTATAAGGTGTGTTCTGGAAATTCAATCGATGGGATAAGGTTTGACATTCCCGGCCTCAGAAAAACGGTCGCTGGGAAGAATCGATCTCCCTCAGCAAGCAGGACAAGTTATACAAAGACGCGATGGTTACGGCCTCCGTTTCTGCTTCTACCGAAATCGCTGAGGAACTTCTTTCCTACTTTGTGGACATCGGGAACAAGGAGTGCTTCGCAGCACTGTTATACATTTGCTTCGATTTATTGCGCTCCGACGTCGTCGAGGAGCTGTCATGGCAGCATGGTCTGAATGACTTCTACATGCCATACAAAATTCAGAATCAAAGGACGCTGGTTGATAAGTTGGCGGTGCTAGAGAAGGAAGTGCGGGAACGGTCAAAGAAGGAGCAACAAAAGGAACAACAGGAAGCTGATGCTCCCATAATCAATCCTGGTGGGTTCGGGAACCGCCTTATGCTGACACAAGGAAATGGGTATGGCTCTATGACCTTTGTTTGCTCTCACTACTAAGTACTTTCTGACAGCTTTGCTGGCCAAGCCGCTCCACCATCAATGAATGGTTCAACCGGAGCGGCCTTCGGGATGCCTCCTGTGAGTCGAAACGTGTCTCCGTTCTATGATCTCACACTGATGACTTTCTAAGCAAATGACCGGTTTTGGCGCTTTCTGACTTGTTTCCCATTGTTACTTATATGTCCTGTCCTAATGTCCTAATTTTCTACATCTTGATCTCATGTTTCTCCACGGATTATTTTCTTTCCGTGCCTGCGCACAGGTTGCTTGTGAGCTGAGGGTGTATCTGAATTTTTATTCACCAAAGGAAAGCAGAACGGTTGCTTGGACCCGAGATCGTAACTACGATACCAGTTTCTTGGATGATGATCGCGACCTTCATCCGCGGTCCCAACTGCTCACCTCGTGACTTAGGTCCTGACGTACAAACAAAACGTCGAATCGATGTTCTTACCCGATAGCTGGTATCGCATGGTGTTCCTGGCCTCATAGTTACTGGGTTGGCCCGCGGCGCAGGTGTAGTGGCGATGTCGCAGCATCACGGCATCATCGCAAAAACTACTAACAATCAGGATTCCCTACGGTACTACAACGTTGCCACCATTGTACCATGTGGACACTGGCAGCGGGGACAGAGCAAGAGCGGGCGAAGCGTGCAGGTCGGTGGACTGCTCTGCCCGTCTGAGCGTCATTGTTTATTGTAACGTCAACTGAAGCGAGCGGCGACTCGATTTTAGACGAACCTTTTGCTGGAGGAGGGGATGATCAGAGATCGGTCAAAGCCAACGTCCAACGTCACGGTGTTCTCGCACAACCGAGGTTGCCCGATCCCCGATGCGTGTGCTGCGTGCTGTAAATGGATGTCAGGTATCCACATGGATGTCGAACTGTTGATATTGTTCATCATTCCGTTGTTGGGGCGGTGACTCGAGACTCGGAAGGGGGAGCTAGTGCGGAGCAATACAGTAGCACTGCCAGTGAATGATGCCGCTGCGGGGTGCGACACAGAACAAACAGACGGGAAACCCCTATCCTTTCCGCCGGGCGACCCGAGTCCGCTGATCGAACAAAAGGCAGGTCGGTTATCTTTCTTAGCATGCGGCTTGATTACTGTATTTCCTTCGAGTTCGCATTGGGCGTAGCTACGTATCAGTCACATCGGATGTGGCGCCGCGCGTATTTCATATAATTTTGTCCTGTATGTGTGCAGAGGGAGGAGTTCAAAGTTGGAAAGATTCGAACTTGATTGACCGCGGTCCGACCGGCCACCTGGCTTTTGCTGGGCGTTCGTTCAGAATTACCGTATCACGCCGCTCTGTCGCTCAATATCCGACTCTGAGTCGGTCGGAGAACAGAGACGAGACTCTTGTAACAGTGGTGTACTGTTGTGCTACGGTACAGTACTGGTACCGGATGACAGGCAGTTCAGACGCTCTCGGTATCTCCATATCCATCATTATCCACTGTAAGACCCCGTCAAGTGTGGCCATGTAACGGCTCAGCTCGTGCCCCCGTGTTCGTATCACTCATCACTCGTACCGACATTACGGGATACTGTTCTTCTGCCGTTGGGGTAAGTCTCCATCCAGGGTCGACTCTGTTGAGACAGGCTTCTATTTCTTCCGTGCAATGATGACCTTGCTAAGCCACAGTATTGCGCCTGGCGCAGCCTTCGCTCAAACGGCGTCACCGTATACTATGTGCCGTGTCAGAAGGGGGCAATGCCCAACCTAGGCTGGTTTGCCTCGTCGAGTGAATTGAACTGCTCATCATACTTCTCATCATACGAGATACGTTTCAAATAACGCATGTAATACCTACAACGATCAGTACAGAATTGTGTCCGAAAAGCATGTGTGTAAGTAAGTATATTCCAATAGGGCTGGGCGGAACGAAGAAGAGCCCGGTATCAAAATGGCAACAAATAAGGAAGAGACCAGAGCGGTCAACATCACATCACAACGCAGCTCGGCCGACGACGACCATTTTGGCCCTTAGCGCGTGTCGTAAGGGACACACGAGCGACCTCGTAGAATACCTCCTTGACACCACGGTTGTGTTTTGAGCTGCATTCTATTCATCGCAAAATATGAATCGAGGGTGGATAGATAAAGGGGAGGATGGCATACCAAGGTATCGTGACGCGCGTATTCGCCGTGCTGTCGCAAGACCCTCCTCATACTGAACCGCCTCCATGCCAAACCGCGCAAGCCGCTCTCTGGTTGATGCGTCATCACGAAGATCACATTTGAGGGCTGATAATTGCATCCGTCAATCTAGGCCATTTACCTACAGTATATGAATAATACACACCGACAAGCACGAGCTAGAATGTCATTAATCAAAAACGTATCTTAGGAGAGTTTGAGAGATGGGCGGCACACCTTTACGCCTGGACAGTATTCTAGAATTTCCTCAAGCCACTTGGGTTTACTGTAATGAGTGGACAACGATCTCCGCTCGCGAGAGACGAATCCCCACCTTTGTTTCAATGTTATCTAACGATGTGGGGTTATCTACCTGAGGCAAACAATCGTAGGACATTTGAATGACAGGCATCGAAAGTTTCAGCTTACCGAGAAACACATCATCACGACGTGGGTCTCCGCGTAGCTAAGGGAGCGCAGCCGGTCAAACTCCTCTTGTCCTATTTTTGAAAGACAGGGAGTACAGTGGTCAGTCATGATTCACGGGGCAATACGGAGCAAATTACGCACCGGCGGTATCCCATAAACTCAATTCCACCGCTTGCTCATCAACGTAGAGATCATGGACATAATTTTCAAAGACGGTCGGTTCACTAGTAACGTCATCCCAATCAATGGGGGTGCTTTCATAACCGAAGAAGAAGAGGGACGCGCTAGACTTGTGTGAAATAACCACGCGTGAATACGTTTAGGAGCGACGTCTTGCCTGTATTACGTGTGTCAAAACGGGCATTCACAGAAGGAAGACGAATGCCAGCGAACCACATGCGCCATCTCCACACACGACCACTTTGCGCTGTACCTGTCAGGTGCAAACGCGTAAGTGCTGGGACGCCCCCACGAAAAGACCGAGGTGGCATACGGCTCTCCCCCTTCCGAACGGTGGTTTAGCTGATGACGAGCCGCACAGAGACATTGGTTTGCTAGAGGAAGGGGTAGTAGGGTGGGTGGGAAACGTGGTGTAGTGCACGGCCTGGTAGGTACCTGTTAGGTATTTGATTCCTTATTTGGTAAGTCATACGGTCCAGCGCGCTAATCTGCCAGGTATCACACTTTCGACGAGCGATGCCCTCGGCAGCTTCTAAAATACATTGGCAGTGCGAGGTGATCAAACCTCGCCAATACAAGTCAATAATAATGATCTATCTACGTCTACAAGAGTGCTCAATCATGCTCAATCATTATTACAATGATGACTAATACAATCCAAATTGCGCGATGAAATCTTGCCAAGAGTTTTGCATGGTGGTGGTTGTTGCTTCCGGCGTTGTGCGTCGTTCCTCAGGCATCTGGGAATCAAGTTGTATCGGTGAGCACAGAGGTCCGATACTGTTGGGCCCGCCATAGTCAAAGACCGGGAAGTACGTCGGAAAGACAGACATGTCCAATGGATTGTCGGGCTGCATGACATTCCGTGGCGTCTGTGGGGCTGAGGAATGTGGTGGACTTGGGTATGACGCAGCAAAGTCGAAGAACGTGGCCGCATCGGGTAATGGTGGGGTGAAAAGCACGTTGTTCGCACCCCTCGACGGCGGTGCGGGGATGGGTGGTGGTTGCGGTGGTTGTGATGCTCCTCGACTTGGCCCAAACGTGCGCAAGTAGTCCAATACCGTTGGGTGCACATGCTCGTCGACGCCTCCCTTCAATGGGAATGGTATAACGGGGTGGTGCGAAGTCGGTGATTCCTGTAGGATGACAGGTGATGTAGGGCGCGTTGGTGCTGATCCCTTGCTGACCAGGCGAGTCCTCCCGCCGAGGGTAGCCAATTCATCGTCTTCCATGGATATATCGACGTCAGAAAGACCCACGGTACGGATGAGGGGTGACCCTCTCCCGTCTTTGAAGGCTTGCAAGCTGGCGTGCGCCTTTTCACGCAATTTGATCATAATTTCCTGTAATACGGAGGCTCTTGTCAAATTATTCCACGTAGGAAAGTGGAAATTAACCGCACCAGAACCTTATCCGCCTTGAAACCACGGGCAGCCTTGGAGAAGAGCGCGCAAGCAGAATCAAGTTGCACAAGTGCCGACGGAGCCAAACTCAAGGAAGGGCAACGAGTTACTATCGATCCCAGGATAATCTATAGTAAGATTAAATCGTTAACGTCTAATTGATGACTCAGATTCCGGTAATTTGACTCACTGCGCAGGAGAACATGTGCGTCCAGAGGAACCACATCCTTTCCATGGGCTGTTGGAGTTGAGAGTGCAAGTTCCGCATCAGCGCTATTAATGAACCCGCGCTTCTGTAGGCGGCAATGACAGACGTTCCATAGGGACTGCCGAGAGGGTCCTTAGGATGGTCATTTAATGCACGTGCAAAGAAACCGCGGTGCATATACAACAAATCTGCGGAGGCCATCAGAATAGACAGAGGTACAAAGGGAAGAGGTACAGACTCATTTCCCTGATGGCCAAGACGATGTGGCGTTGCAGCATTAGGGGGATTGACTCTGGGTAGGACCTAAGATTAGGCTCTGAGGACGTGCCCCCGAAACCCGCAATCTGCAAGGCTGGGGGGACCTGATAGGCGCGTAGCTTCCTATCCAGTTGCAAAATGGTTGCGTAAGTCGGAGTCTTCGCACCGAACACCTGATCGTGGACAGGCGCCATGCATTCCGAAGAGAACCGGTGTTTCCAAGCATTAACTAATCAAACGTCAGCTTTCCCGTCACCCGAGGATGTGTAATACTGACAGGCGTCCTCCACTGGGGGTTCACCCTGGAATGGAATTTTGCAGTCCACATGTGCGGTAGTAAAGGCTGGTGGACGCCCAAAGGTGAGACACTTTATGAAATGCACGTTAATTGACATCCGAGCGTGCAAAAGCATACTTGCCTGCCACGAGTCATATACGTACAGCTCCCAGAATACCTCCCGCCGTCGCTGAGTCTCGCTGGGGTCCAGCTTCCAGCGACCTGTGTCGCGATCTGCAGGGTAGAAATGAAAATGCTTAGGAACTGTCGCCACGCCAAGTACAATAGCACTAACGAAGTCCGATCTGGGCGGAAAGAAGGGACGGAGTTAGAGCCAGTGCAACCGTAGTTCTCTACGAATCGACTTACACTTTGGGCGAGCTTTACGGCCATTCCCATGATCGCCCAGCGTGAACCACCAGAAGTACCATGCCTATCTGAGAAGAAGAGATAGAAAGACATGAGGTACAATGCTTGCACTGCCCCGAGGGTTGGTTCGTCAAAGACATTATTTTGGAAAAGAGCTGCGCGGGCGAGTTGATGGTATTTCTCTGCTTCGATATTGTATGATGGAAGGCGAGTATCCATGAGGCTTCCAATTGCGAGGACCATGAACATTACAGACAGCCGAGGCGAAAGCATGGTGTTTGGCTCGTCACCGATTGCCAGTCCCCCCGGAGACTTGAAAAGGATGGAATAAATGGTCGTATTGAATTCAGACATCGATATAGGATTGTACCTTGTTTGTAATATCGTGAGACTCACAGCGGATGTAGAGGGGAACATAGCGAAGACTTACATCCACGCCGCATACGTGTAGTACAGATCACGGAGTTCCGCAGCTTTTTCCGCCGAGGGCAAGTACCAGTGCAAGTTTCGTAGGCGCTCCTTAACGGTGTCCACGGATGGGCTGCTAAGAGGGGAAAGAGGGAGCGAGCTGCTGAACTGCAAGATGTCGGCAGGCAAGATATTGCGGAGGTCGTGAGGACGATCATGTTTTGGTTCGTCTTCCATCTCATTCTAAAAAGTAACGTGTCAGCTATCGGAGAACAGGGCCGAGGTGACCGTCGAACCTGCAGGAAGTACTACCCGATCGAAGCAAACGACATCAGCGCTTTGTCATACCATGTGGCCAATGTCTTACTCACCCATGAGTTCGCGAACTGGCTATGGTAACTAGTGTGCCCAGCGCCATTAATCGCTAGCGTGCCGAATGAATCTATGACGTCTGGGTTGTTCTCTTCTTCTTGCTGATTTATTGTCGTCGGGTTTCTTAGGGGAGCTTCGCGCTGTAGAGGAGCTTTAATACGCAATAGCTCGTCGGCTAGGAGTGGGTGAGGCTCGTTTGAGTTCTGCGCCTGCGTAGTTCGGAGCGCATCCTCGAGATCACGGACACGAGTACACAATTCGGTGATCTTCTCGTGCAGCTCTTGGGTGGATGCGAGCACAAACCTATACGTAGAGTTGACTAAATATGTTACAAACATTCTCAGTGACGTACCGATTGCCCTGTCCAGTGGTAAGAGAACCTGGAGATGACCGTGAGCTGAGGTTGTCTCCAGTGATAGTCCGAGTATATAGTTACCATCTGGACAAATGGCCCCACAGCCTCGCTTGACGCAAGAGCTGCAAGGGATTCCCCGATCACAGCGAAGCTTCAATCTAAAAACAACAATGTTAAGCACGGAGGACAGAAGCGAGACGGATAATTGAAGAGACCTTCGACATTCGGCACATGAAAGTCGTGTTGCACCACGTCTCCGCTTCTTGGTCGGCTCTGGCGCTGGAGATGGATCACGTCTCTTGGAAGATGGGGAGGACATGATAATGGGACTCGGAGGAGGGTGACAAAGAACGGTGGGTCGGACATGAGGTTATAAATGCGTATGAGAGGGCTGGTGCGATGGGTAGATCTTTACACCTGTCCACAAATGTGAGATTCGGTCCACCCGTATCTTTGGCGCGGTACCATCACCGCCCGTCGACTGGTGTTCGTTTTCGACTGCCCTGACCGCCACCGTTCTCACATGCATGGCGCTGTTCGGCACTCGGATCACATATCCCTAACCACGTCGTTGGTCAATGGATGATGAGTAACCCCTGCCGGCAAACTCCAGCCCGTTCTTCTTAAGGTGACGTTTCGCCTTCGCTATCTCCAAAATACCGACATGTGCAATATCCACAGGCGTCACTCGCGGGACGTTCAAGACCCGTGCAAGACCCGGCACCTCTCTACTCCTGTGCAAGTTTAAGCGGGGAAATCGGATGCTGATAGATTGACATTCGAGATCAACAGAGGTTCAGTTCAGCCTCGGCCTGGTTACCACATGGTTGTGCGGGTGGTGTTGGAAATTCCCAAAGGTGCAAAGACTACTGTATGGATCCATATGGGGCAATGTAGTAGGATTCATATCCGTTTCCAGATCCGGGCAAAGATTTATGTGAGATATGGGAAGTACACTGGATTGCTGCGCCCCAGAATAACACCAAGGAGGGGTGTGCCCACGTCCAAACGCCGTGCTTGCCGGAAGGGGAGCTATTACATTATGTAATACGAGGCAAGAAGTCAAGGCACACTTCTGCGCAACTTGCCGAACCAGCCAGAAGAACTGTTCTGCAATCCCACTGTACCGCGACCCCTCCGCCGAAACCGTCATCCTTCTCTCCTCTCCCTCCCCTCGCATAGCGCCTACAACTCAAACAATCCATCACAGTGAGTGTTAGGTCACCTTCGTTGTTACTCCTTCCGGAAACTCCGTGATGAATCAAGATGACGAGTCGGAGATGTTCAAACCTCATGAGGTCTGCTCGTTGACGATCCCTTTTTTATTTCCATTCATGCTTTGTCTGATTTTCTTTTTTTCCCTTCGTTTATTTGTCAAACCCATGGACTCATCACTTCTGCCATGTTTAGATCCAGGCTGGTAGACGAGGGACTCGGCGATGGCGTCGTCAACACGGCAAGACTGGTCAGATGAAGAAGAAGAAGCTACTCGGACCGAAACATCGGTGTTCTTAGGAATACCTGATGGCCGTGTAGAGTCCGCATCTGATCTCAAAGATGTGGCCGTATCTAGGATTGGTGGTCTACCCGTACGATTCATCCCTATTCAACCATGTACCTCCATTTTGAGTATATACGATGGTCGCTCCCAGGCTTTGCTTTCCCACAAAGTCCCGTTTGAATCGAGCCGTTGTCAGCATTGTAAGAACCCAATGGAGCTCCTGGTGCAGCTGTGGGCACCTTTTGAAGATAGCCCTTACGACAGGGATGTATACGTGTGGGGCTGCGCGAGAAGCGGCTGTCAGAGGAAAGGCGGCAGGTGAGTACCTTATGCAGAATAAGCTTGCAAAGACCAAAGGAAGAACATGTGGTGTTACAGCATTAGAGCGTGGCGCGCTCTGCACTACAATGAAAAATATGCTTCCAAACTTGAACGCAAGCTCGCTAGACGTAGAGAGCATCAGCGCGCACCCCCGGCACCACCGGTTGAAACCAAGTCTATACATCAAAATGTCAACCCCTTTTCTGTGCGTTGTATCATGCGATGGGAGGTATTACGCGCTGATTTAGCGCGTAGATGTCTACCGACGTAGCCAAGATGCCGCACACCGGTCTTGGGTCTGATATGTTCAATTCAGTATTAACGCTCGACTCAGATGGTACGATCACGTCGCAAGGCCCGGTGCCTGATGAAAGTATAGATAGTGATGTTGACAGCGCTTCGACATCGTCGGTGTCATCAGCAATTGTCGCCCTTGCCTCGGTGACACTCGTCGACTCCTTATGGCAGTCTGCTCCGTCCTATCCCCCACAGTACCTCTCCTCCGCCAACGAATATATACCTCCCCAAAATATAGCATCGGATGAACCGGCGGCCAGGCTCATCGATGATAATGG
>WNFO01000712.1_pt1 | contig 25279 bp, 22 predicted proteins | sample 5400251 | NCBI WGS metagenome assembly WNFO01 (sample SAMN13153354, study PRJNA577476) | soil metagenome | isolation source: 100 cm saprolite under Madrone tree | place: USA:California | collected 2016-06-14
GGTCGCCCCCGCCATGGCTTCGATCGCGGGAGGCAGCGCGGGGTCGAGAAGGTAGCGCATGAGCGCGCAGCCGGTAGACGCGGCAGCGGCGGGCCAGAAGCTCCACCGCCACCAGAGCGTCGAGAAGATCGCCCCACGGAAGAGCCACTCGGCCGTGAGCGCGCTGGCCCCGACGTCGTAGGCGAGCGCGGCCAGATAGATGCCGACATCGGGCACCGAGACCGCGTACCCGAGCGTGAGCGAGGCCGCGATGAGCAGGTGAAGCCCGAGAAACGTCCCCGCGGCCGCGCCCAGGAGGATGGAGCCCGGCCGGCAAGGAGCGCGCCAGCCGACGCGCTCGAGAGGGCCGCGCCAGCTGCCGGCATCCCGCGCGAGGACGAAAGGCACGAGGAGGTATGCGAGGGCGCCGCCAGGAGAGACGCGGGCGGCCAGCGAAGCCAGAAGGAGCGCGGCCGCCCCGCGGAGCGCCGGGCCGCGCCAACCTGTCCGTCCATCGAGTGCCACCACCCACCCGGAAGCAAGAAAGCCCGCATGAACCGACGCGCCGGCGAGCGCGTGGCCCATCCCGCCCGCCGCGCCAAACGCCGCCTCGACCGCCAGGCCCGCCCCTGCGCCCAGCGCCGCCGCGGCGGCGACTCCGGCCAGCGGCCGCGCGATCGCCGGCGCGCGTGCCGGACGCTCAGTCTCGAACGGGCTGGCCAGGAGGCGCATCGGCGAGCATGCCGCGACCACACGCGCGCCGAGCGGTATCGCCTCGCCGGAGAGCCCGTCGGGATAGCCACTACCGTCCTCGCGCTCGTGGTGATGACGGACGATGAGAGCGCCGTCCGAGAAGAACTCGAGCGGCGCCACGATCTGGGCCCCGGTGAGCGGATGCCGCCGCATGACGGACCATTCCTCTTCGGTGAGTGGCCCGGGCTTCCTGAGTATCCGCTCCGGGACGCCGATTTTCCCCAGGTCGTGGAGCAGCCCCGACTGGGCGATCACCTCCGCCTCCCCCGTCGCCAGCCCGGCCTCGAGCGCGAGCCGCCGCGCCAGCCCCGCCACGCGCTCCGAATGGCCGCGCGTGTACTCGTCCTTGGCCTCGAGCGCGTTGGCGAGCCCGAGCAGGCTCTGGAAGATGGAGCGTTGCAGCCGCCGGTGCGTCTTCTTGAGATCGATGGCATAGACGAGCGACTGCTGGTACGCCGCGCGGAGCTTGTCGTGCGCGCGCACGGTCTCCTCCTCGCGCGCTCGCGACACCTCGTAGAGATTCTTGAGGTCGCGCGCGTAGGCCAGGGCCTGCGACAGCGCTACGTCGGCCGCCACGAACGCGTCTCCGGCAGGAACGCCTCGACGAGGGCGAGGAGGGCCAGCGGCGAGAACGGCTTGGTCAGGTACTCGTCGGCACCGGCGCTCAAGCCGCTGGATCGGTCGGCCTGCTGGCCGGCCGCCGTCAGCATGACGATGGGCGTGCGCGCGAAATCGGGCTCACGCCTGAGCTGCCGGCATACTTCGAGACCGTCGAGACTCGGCATGTGCACGTCCAGAAGCACCAGGTCCGGCTTGATCCGGCGCGCGAGGACGAGCGCCTCGGCGCCGTCCGAAGCCTCTACTACCCGCACGTCGGCGTCTTCGAGCGTAAAGCGCACCAGGTCCACGATGGGGGCCTCGTCGTCCACTACCAGGATGGTTGTCATGCCCGCGCCTGAGTGCGAGCGGCATGCCAGGTGGGAGACGCTTATGCGGCGGGGGGTTGCGGAGCGGCGGGGGCCGGATGTGCCTCGCGGGCTGGGCGGTCAGGGTTCCCAGGTGCCCCGGCGTCGGGGCATGCGGCTACGACTGGCCGGCGTGGGAAGCCACTTGCAGTCGGGTCAGCGCGCGAGCCAGCGCCGCCAGCGCCCGAGCGTAATCGATCTCTTCCTGCAAGTTCTCCGGGCTCTTGCCCTGGAGACGCATCTCGGCACGCTGGCGCGCCCGCTCGGCGCGCGCGCGATCGATTTCTTCGGGCCGCTCGGCGTGCTCGGCCAGGATGATGACGTGATCGGCCCGCACCTCGGCGAAGCCGCCCGCCACGGCCAGGTAGTGCTCGCGCGGACCGGTGCGGTAGCTCACCTCGCCGCTCCCGAGGGTCGTGAGGAACGCCGCGTGGCCCGGCAGGACTCCGAAGTAGCCCTCGGAACCCGGCGCCACCACCTCGTCGACCTCGGCGGTGACGAGCATCCGGACCGGCGTCGCCAGCTCCAAGAGCATTATTTCACGTCGGCCATCTTGCGCGCCTTCTCGCGCGCCTCGTCGATGCCGCCGACCATGTAGAAGGCCTGCTCGGGCATGTCGTCGCACAAACCCTCGACGATCTCCTTGAAGCCCTGGATCGTGCCCGCGAGCTTGACATAACGGCCGGGCTGCCCGGTGAAGGCTTCGGCGACGCTGAACGGCTGCGACAGGAAGCGCTGGATCTTGCGGGCACGCGCCACGGTCAACTTGTCCTCGTCGGACAGCTCCTCCATGCCCAGGATGGCGATGATGTCCTGCAGGTCCTTGTAGCGCTGGAGCGTCAGCTGCACGGAGCGGGCGACCGCGTAGTGGTCGGCGCCCAGGATGACCGGGTCGAGGATTCGCGAAGTCGAGGCGAGAGGGTCCACGGCCGGATAGATGCCGAGCTCGGCGATCTGGCGGGAGAGCACGGTCGTCGCGTCCAGGTGGGCGAACGCCGTCGCCGGCGCCGGATCGGTAATGTCGTCGGCCGGCACGTAGATCGCCTGCACCGACGTGATCGAGCCTTTCTTCGTCGACGTGATGCGCTCCTGGAGCGCGCCCATCTCGGTGCCGAGGGTCGGCTGGTAGCCGACGGCTGACGGCATGCGCCCGAGGAGGGCGGACACTTCGGAGCCCGCCTGCGTGAAGCGGAAGATGTTGTCGATGAAGAGGAGGACGTCCTGTCCCTCTTCGTCGCGGAAGTATTCGGCGGAGGTGACGCCCGTGAGCCCCACGCGCAGGCGCGAGCCCGGCGGCTCGGTCATCTGGCCGAAGATCAGCGCCGTCTTCTCGATGACGCCCGAGTCCTTCATCTCGTGGTAGAGGTCGTTGCCCTCGCGCGTGCGCTCCCCTACCCCGGCGAAGACCGAAATGCCGCCGTGCTGCTTCGCGATGTTGTTGATGAGTTCCATGATGAGCACGGTCTTGCCGACGCCGGCGCCACCGAAGAGACCCGTCTTGCCGCCCTTCGTGTAAGGCTCCAGCAGGTCCACGACCTTGATGCCGGTCTCGAACATCTCGACCTTGGTCGACTGGTCCTCGAAGGCGGGCGCCGGCCGGTGGATGGGCAGCGTCTTGGTCACCTTGAGCGGCCCTGCCTTGTCCACGGCCTCGCCCGTGATGTTGATGATGCGGCCGAGCGTCTCCTTGCCGACCGGGATCATGATCGGATGCCCCGTGTCGTTGACCCGCATGCCGCGGGTCAACCCGTCGGTCGCCGCCATGGCGACGGCGCGGACGCGGCTCTCGCCCAGGTGCTGAGACACCTCGAGGACGAGCTTCGCCGAGTACGCGAAGATGTCGGTGCTTCCCGCGCCGGGCACTTCGAGCGCGTTGTAGATGGCCGGCAGCTTTCCGGGCTCGAACTCGACGTCCACCACGGGGCCGATGATCTGGACGATCTTGCCTTGGCTCATTGAACAGGTTCCTTTTTGTACTCGCCTGCTAGGCTTCGACTGCCTGGCGAAGGGATTCCGCCCCGCCGACGATATCCAGGAGCTCCTTCGTGATGCGCTCCTGACGGGCCTTGTTGTACTGGATGGTCAGCAGATGGATCATCTCGCGCGCGTTCTTGCTGGCCGCTTCCATGGCCGTCATCCGCGCCCCGTACTCGCCGGCCGCCGACTCCATGAGCGCTCGATAGACCTGGACCGTGACGTGGCGCGGCAGGAGCGAGGCCAGGATGGCCTCGGGACCAGGCTCGTAGAGATATTCCTCCTGGGGCCCCGCGTCATCGCCGCCGCTCTTGACCTCGATGGGCAGGAGCTGCTGGCTGACCGGATGCTGGACGGCGACCGAGCGGAACTCGTTGTACATGAGATGCACTTCGTCCACGTCTCCGGCGAGGTAGTCCTGCATGAGCCCGCCGGCCAGCTCCTGCGCGTGCGAGTAGGCCAACCGGTCGAAGATGCCCAGCATCTCGCTCTTGACCGCGAACTGCCGGCGGCGGTAGAAGTCGCGTGCCTTCTTGCCCACGACGACGAGCGTCACCGAGGCCTCGGCGGCGCCTCGGAGAAAGCGCAGGGACTCGCGAAGAATGTTCGAGTTGAACGCGCCGCACAGCCCCTTGTCCGCCGTGATGATCACGAGGCGTTTACGCCCCGTCTCGCGGCGGGTGAGAAGCGGTTGGGGCTCGTCCCCGACCTGCCCGCCGAGGCCCGCGAGCAGCTCGCGCATCTTCGTGGCATACGGCCGCGCCGCGAGAATGCGCTCCTGGGCCCGGCGGAACTTGGACGCGGCCACGAGCTTCATGGCCTTGGTGATCTTCTGCGTCGACTGGACGGAGCGGATCCGTCGCTGGATGTCCCGAAGCGTCGCCATGGTGGGGCGCCCTACGCCGCCTTGATGCCCCGTGCGGCGATGAACTCGGCCTTGGCCTCGTTGACCGCCGCGGTCAGCGCATCGCGAAGCTCGTCCGTCAGCTCTTTCTTGTTCGCGATATCCGGCATGAGCTTGGGATACTTGCGCTCGAGGTGCGGGTAGAGGAATTCCTCGAATGGCCCCACCTGCTCGACCGGCAAGTCGTCGAGCAGCCCCTGGCTGCCGGCGAAGATGATCACGATCTGCTTCTCGACCGGCAGCGGCGCGTACTGTCCCTGCTTGAGCAGCTCGACCATGCGCTGGCCGCGGGCCAGCTGCTGGAGCGTGGCCTTGTCGAGGTCGGAGCCGAACTGGGCGAAGGCCGCCAGCTCGCGGTACTGCGCGAGGTCGAGACGGAGCTTGCCCGCGATCTGGCGCATGCCCTTGATCTGCGCCGAGCCGCCGACGCGGGAGACCGACAGGCCGACGTTGACCGCCGGCCGGACGCCCGAGTAGAACAGGTCCGACTCGAGGTAGATCTGGCCGTCGGTGATCGAGATGACGTTGGTCGGGATGTAGGCCGACACGTCGCCCAGCTGCGTCTCGATGATCGGCAGCGCGGTCAGCGAGCCGCCGCCCAGCTGGTCGTTGAGCTTGGCCGCGCGCTCGAGGAGCCGGGAGTGGAGGTAGAAGACGTCGCCCGGGTAAGCCTCGCGGCCCGGCGGCCGGCGCAGCAGCAACGACATCTGGCGGTAGGCGGTGGCGTGCTTGGAGAGGTCGTCGTAGATGCAGAGCGCGTGGCGGCCCGAATCGCGGAAGAACTCCGCCATGGCACAGCCCGTGTACGGCGCCAGGTACTGGAGCGCCGCCGGCTCCGAGGCCGAGGCGATCACGACCGTGGTGAAGGCCATGGCGCCCGTGTCCTCGAGGACCTTCACGACCTGCGCGACCGTGGATCGCTTCTGGCCGACCGCGACGTAGAAGCAGAAGACCCCCTGCCCCTTCTGGTTGATGATCGTGTCGACGCCGATGGCGGTCTTGCCCGTGCCGCGGTCGCCGATGATGAGCTCGCGCTGGCCACGCCCGATGGGGATCATGGCGTCGATGGCCTTGAGCCCCGTCTGGAGCGGCTCCTTGACGCCGCGGCGGTCGACGACGCCTGGCGCGTAGCGCTCGAGGGGCCGGAACTCCGTGGACGCGACGGGACCCTTGCCGTCCACGGGCTGGCCGAGAGCGTTGACCACCCGGCCGGTCAGCGCTTCGCCGACGGGCACCTGCGCGATGCGCTTGGTGCGCTTGACGGTATCGCCCTCCTTGATGAGGGTGTCGTCGCCGAGAAGCACGGCGCCGACGTTGTCCTCTTCGAGGTTGAGCACGAGGCCGAAGACATCGCCGGGAAATTGGAGCAGCTCACCTGCCATGGCGCCCTGCAGGCCGTAGATGCGGGCGATGCCGTCGCCCACCTCGATGACCCTGCCGGCTTCCTGCAGATCGACTTCGGCTTCGTAGCCCTGGAGCTGCTTCTTGATGATCTCGCTGATCTCTTCCGCCTTGATCATGCTATCCCCTCACCAGCCGCTCGCGCATGCGCGCGAGCTGCCCGTCGAGACTGCCGTCGAGAATGAGACTGCCCACCCGGGCGACGAAGCCGCCCAGGAGATTCGTGTCCACGCTTTCCTCGAGGATGATCCGCTTTCCGAGCTCGGCCTGGAGACGGCGCGTCAGCTGGCCCTTCTCGGTATCGGTCAGCGCCACGGCCGTTGTCACCTGTGCGCGAACCTGACCGAGGTCGGCATCCATGAGGTCTCTATACGCGGCCACGATGGCCGCCAGATGATCCAGGCGCCCGCGGTCGGCGACGAGCGCGACAAAGTCCTGAACGAGCTTGCCGCACCCTGCCTGCTGGGCGAGCGTCAATGCCGCCGCGCGCCGATCCGCCGGCTTGATCCACGGCCGGGCGAGCACGTCGATGGCCTCCCGGTTCGACTGGAGAACGTCGAGGAAGGCTGTGAGCTCGCGGCCCGCGACCTCCCCTGCCCCAGCTTCCGCGGCCGCCGCATGAAGCGCCTTGGCGTAACGGCGGGCCGTGCCTTCCTGGGCGCGCATGGAGGCCTAGTTCTTCTGACCCATGCGCGAGATGGCGTCGTCGATGACGCGGCGATGGTCTGCGTCATTGAGACTCTTCTTGATGAGCCGCTCGGAGATCGAAATGGCGAGGTCGGCAACCTCCTGGCGAAGCTCCTGCCGCGCGCGCCGGACGTCCTGGTCCATCTCCTGTCGCGCGCTGGCGACGAGGCGCGCCGCCTCGGCCCGCGCGGCGTCGACCAGCCGACGCTGCTCGTCGGCCGCCTCCTTGAGGGCCTCCGCCCGGATCCCCTGCGCCTCCGCGTACGCGGCCTGGATCTTTGCCGCGAACTCGTCCCGCTCCTTCTGGGCCTCGGCTCTCGCCTGCTGCGCTTCGTCGAGCGACCTCTGGATGGCCTGGGTGCGTTCGCTCATCTTGGCCAGGAGCGGCCGGTAGAGCAGCTTGGTCAACAGGACCAGGAGCAGGAGGAAATTGACGGCCTGAATGAGCAGGGACCAGTCGAGGCTGATGAGCCCCCCCCCCTCCCCGCCCGAGGCGAACGCCGCTGACGGCAAGAGCTCCGCCATGCTGCAGACGGCCGCCCAGAAGCACGCAGTAGCCAGGTTACGACGCATCGTGAGATCTCCGGCCTGCGAGACGATGTTGTGAAATAAGGGACAAACGCTAAACGTGTATCACGCGAAGAGGAAAACTGTCAAGCGGCATCGGCCTTGCGGGCCCCAATGACGCCGCCGCCCAGGACCAGGTCGTCCCGATAGAAAACGACGGACTGGCCGGGAGCCGGGGCCCACTGTGGCGCCTCGAATCGAACCTCGACCCCCTGCCCGCATGGCCGGACCGTCGCCGGAGCGGGCGTGTGACGGTGGCGAATCTGGGCAGTGACCTCGAGCGGGCCTTCGAGCCTGTCGATGGCGATCCAGTTCACCTGCTCAGCCACGAGCGTATCCACCTCGACCTCGCGCGCCTCTCCCACGACCACGGCGTTGCGGGCCGGGTCGAGCGCGGTGACGTAGAGCGTGCGCCCGGTCGCCAGACCCAGGCCGCGACGCTGGCCGACCGTGAAATCGGCGAGTCCCTCGTGCTGTCCAAGTACCCGGCCGCTTCCGTCCACGATCGGCCCTGCTTTGAAGGCCTGCGGGATACGCCGTCGGAGAAAGCCGCGATAGTCATCGTCCGGGATGAAACAGATTTCCTGGCTCTCCGGCTTGTCGGCGGTGACGAGTCCGAGCGCGCGGGCGCGATCGCGCACCTCGGACTTCCTGAGGCCGCCCACGGGAAAGCGCGCCGCGCCCAGCTGGGACTGCGAGAGCGGCCAGAGAAAATCCGACTGGTCCTTCTGCGCATCGATGCCGCGCCAGAGGAGATGACGGCCCGTCTCGGCATCGCGCGTGATGCGCGCGTAGTGTCCGGTGGCCACGCCGTCGGCGTCCCAGGCGCGCGCCCGATCGAGCAGCGAGCCGAACTTGACGTCGCGATTGCACACCGTGCATGGCACGGGCGTCCTGCCCGCCTCGTACTCCCGCGCGAAGTCGCTGATAACCGTCCGGTCAAACTCCGCCTCGCTGTTCAGGAGGTAGTACGGGATGCCGAGCCGCCGCGCGACCTGCCGCGCGTCGTCCACCGTCGCGGGCGAGCAGCAGCTGCCGAAGCGCTGGGCACCGTCCTGGGACGGCTGCCACGGCCACACGCGCAGCGTGATGCCGACCACGTCGAAGCCCTGCTCGACGAGGACCGCGGCTGCGACCGAGGAATCGACACCTCCCGAGAGCCCGACGACGATGCGCGGAGCCATGACCCGAGTGTACGCGACTTACCCGCGGCGACCGGTGATCAGCTCGGTCAGGCGCTCGAGGTCTTCGGCGGAGGTGTAGACGATCTCGATGCGGCCGGCGCGCTCGCTGCCGACCAGCCGCACGCGCGTGGCGAGGCTTTCGCGCAGCGAATCCTCGAGAGCGGTCAGCTCCGCCGAGCGGCGCCCGGCACGACGGGCGACATGGCGCTGCTTGCGCTGGACGCCTGCCTCGGTCGTGCGCACCGACCAGGAGTGGGCGAGGATTTCCGAACGGAGCTTCAGCTGTTCGGCAGGGGAGTCGAGCGAGAGAAGCGCGCGCGCGTGGCCCATGGTCAGGCGCCCCGCGCGAAGATCGTCTTGGATCAGCTCGGGGAGCTTGAGCAAGCGGAGGCAATTGGCAACACTGCTGCGGTCCTTGCCGACCCGCTCTCCGAGGTCCTCCTGCGTCCAGTCGAACTCACCGAGAAGGCGCTGATACGCCTCTGCTTCTTCCATCGGATTGAGGTCTTCGCGAAGCAGGTTCTCGACGAGAGCGAGCTCCAGCGTTTCGGCATCGGTGGCTTCACGCACGACGGCCGGTATGTGACTCAGACCCGCCATACCGGCAGCCCGCCATCGCCGCTCTCCGACGACGATCTGAAACTGCTGACCATGTCGCCTTACGACCACAGGCTGGAGTACGCCCGAGCGCTTCAAGGATTGCGCGAGATCTCGTAAAGTATTGTCATCAAAGGCTTTTCTAGGTTGTCTCGGATTGGCGATGATACTGCCGATCGGCAGCTCCTGCACATTGGACGTCGGACTCTCAAGTGCAGGGGAGGAGGGGGCCGACGAGGAAAGGAGAGCTCCCAACCCTCGTCCCAAACCATGTTTAGCGTTCATGCGCGAGCACCTCCTTTGTCAGCTCGAGATAGGCCGCGGAGCCTGGGGAGCGTAGATCATAGAGCATGATCGGCTTGCCGTGGCTGGGCGCCTCGGTGATCCGAATGTTCCTGGGAATGATGGTCTGCATGACCTGACCGCGCAAGTGCCCCTGTACCTCTCCCTTGACCTGAGCGGCCAGACTGGTGCGCCCATCGAACATGGTCAGGACTACCCCTTCGATTTCCAGGCGGGGGTTGAGCTTCTCTCTCACCAACCCAATCGTGCGAAGGATATGAGCCAATCCCTCCATCGAGTAATACTCACATTGGAGCGGCACAAGGGCTCGGTCCGCGGCGGTCAGGGCATTGAGGGTCAAGAGCCCAAGAGAGGGTGGGCAGTCGATGATGATGAAGTCGTAGCCGTCCTTGATGGGTGCCAAGGCTTGTTCAAGGCGCCGCTCTCGCTCGTTCGTCGCGACCAGCTCAATTTCGGCTCCCACGAGGTCTATATCGGCCGGCACGAGCTCGAGGAACGCCATCTCCGTCTTGATTCGTGCGTCCTCTATCCCGAGGTCCTCGAGAAGGACATGATAGATGGTTGTCTTGAGCGCGCTCTTGTCGACTCCTAGTCCGGTGGTCGCATTACCCTGAGGATCGAGGTCGATGAGGAGGGTACGACGCTCAGCCAGGGCCAGTCCCGCGGCGAGATTCACTGCAGTCGTAGTCTTGCCGACCCCGCCCTTTTGATTAGCTACCGCTATGATCCGGGTCAGGCCGATTCCCCCCGATGTTCCACGTGAAACACCTCTACTATTGTTCCACGTGGAACAATAGCTGACTAAAGGACTGAAATCAATCCTCGTTTGTCACAACGAGGAAGGTTCTCGCTATGCCCAGCTTGGGGAACTCGATCGTTTTCCATTCAGCGGACCCTACTCTGTCGAGCGTAGGGAGGGCTCTGCCTGCAGGAGGACCAGCTGCGATCAGTCTGCCTCCAGCTCTGAGATACGCCAAGGCCGTTTCGATCAGCGGAGCACCAAGGCCCACAGCCCTGGCAAGCACTATGTCAAATCCGCGTTGTAATTCAACTACTTCAGAGACGATTGTCTCGGCTCTTCCGTGATATACAGCTATGTCGGGCAGAGCGAGCTCACGGAGGAGTGCGTGAAGAAAGGAAACGGGCTTCCGTCGCGATTCGATAAGCGTCAGAGATAGCCCGGGGTCCACGACGCGAAGGGGAACGCCAGGGATGCCCGCACCAGCCCCGATGTCCAGGACACGAACAGGCCTACGCGGCAGGAGAAGCGTGAAGAGCAGCGAGTCGAGAAAAAGTCCACGCCCGATGTCGGCGCGCGTTCGAAGCGACGTGAGGTGATGCGTGCGGTTCCAGAGGACGAGGAGATTGGCGTAGCGGCCGAAGGCGTTGCGCTCCGTCGGCGTCGCGGCTCTGCCCAGCAGTGCAGGGAAGGCTTTGAAGAAAAACTCGAGAGAGTCAGCCGCGGGTCGCGCCACGCAGTTACTGAAGCGGTTGCGGGCCCGGCGCCCGGATCACGCCTTCTTCATCGCACGCGCGACCGGTTTGGCGGGCGTCCCGCTGCGCTCCATGTAGAGCTGCTGTCCGATCTGGAGCACGTTGGAGAGCGTCCAGTACAGCACGAGGCCCGAGGGCAAGCTGAGGAACATGAACGTGAACACGACGGGCATGATCAGCATCATCTTCGCCTGTCGCGGATCGCCCATGGTCGGAGTCATCTTCTGCTGTATGAGCATCGAGACGCCCATCAGGATGGGCAGGATATACGTGTGATCAGCGTCGGCGAGATCGCAGATCCAGACGTCGCGCCCGCCGAGCCACGGCAGCCAGGACCACGCCTTCCCGAAGCATATGAAGGGCGCATTCTGGACATCGACCCACACCGAGAGAGCGACGTAGAGCGCGTAGAAGACCGGGATCTGAACCACCATGGGCAGGCAACCCCCAAGCGGGTTCACGTGATTGGCCCGATACAGCTCCATGGTCTCGCGCTGGACGCGCTGCGGATCACTCTTGTACTTGGAGCGAAGCGCGTTGATTTGGGGCTGGAGCGCCTGCATTGCCTTCATCGAGCGCATGCTCTTGACGGTGAGGGGGAAGAAGATCAGCTTCGTGATGATCGTGAGCAAAATGATCGCAACCCCATAGTTCGGCACCATCCGATAGAACCAGTGCAGGAGCCAAAAGACGGGCACCGCGATCCATTCCATCGGGAAGGTCGGCAAGCCCCAATCGCGCGCCTTCGACTCGGGAATGGGGAATCCCCCAAAATAGATCGATTTCTCCAGACCGACGCCCAGCGCCTTCAATCTCTCGAACTCCATAGGCCCTATGTAGCTGAGAAATTGCCCTTCCCATGCCTGCCGTGGCGCCAGAGCCGGAATGCTGGCCACCAAGCCCACCGCCACTCGCTTGCTCGGCCCGTTCTTGCCCGCGCCTGGGGTCTGCGTCTTTGCCTCGACGGTCCGAAGCCCCGGGCTTTTGGGCACAAACGCTACGAGGTAGGTGCCTGCCTGGCCCAGGGAACCGGCGTGTGAGATGGAGCTTTCGAAACCGACCCATGCGCCGACCCCGAGGAAGTTGAGGTCATCGGACAGCGCCGAACGATATGGCCAGAAAGCCCCCTGGTTCAGCTGCACCACGTGAAGGGGACGGGGTCCGGGAAACGCGTCGTGATCCTTCGGCCATTCCACCGGCCCCGTCCACGTCGTCCAGATCTCCGCGCCTTGCTGAAGATTCTGCCGGTTCTCGACCCTGAGAGCTTGCTCGATGACGTAGCTGTCCGCCCTGAATCGCAGCGAATAGGTGATCCGAAGCCCGAACCCATCCTCACCGACCAGGATCAATTCGCCCGCGGGTGTCTGCGCCCCGAGGTTGAGCGACTCGGTTGAAAGTCGAAACTGGACGGGCTGCTCGCTCCTGCCGGCGGCCACCACACGGATCCCCGAGGGACCAAGCACCCCGTCCAGTACCATCGGGCGGTCCCCGCGGAAATGAACGTCCCAGACGGTGATCGCCCCACCTCGGCTGCTGATCTCGGCGCGATAGAGGGGAGTCTCCACAGTGGCCGTGCGGTCCGGCACGCTGGGAGCCGCCAGCGGTGCGGCCGCCGCCGGGGACGGTGCCGGGGTTGCCGTCGGGGCCGCCGCAGGCTTTGGTCCGGGCGACTCAGCCTTGGGTGGCTGCGGAGGAGGTTCTGTTGGTTGCATGAAAAACGTCTGGTAGGCAATGAGAAGCCCCGCCATCAGCAGGGCTGCGATGATCGCTCGCTTCTCCATCAGAACCGGTGCCTCTCTCTCGGGCGTGTCACTGCGCCGGGTGGCGGATCATAGCCGCCCGGGTGGAAGGGATGGCATCGCCCGAGGCGCCTCAGCGTCAACCAGCCGCCCCGAATAACGCCATGGTCGGCTATCGCCGCGCGCGCATATTCGGAACAGCTCGGCTGGAACCGGCAGGCGGCGGGCAGGAGAGGGCGCAGCAGCAGCTGATAGCCCCGCACGACACCGCAGGCGATTCGCGCCCCCAGGCTCATGCGCCCGCGCTCCGGCTCGCGGCCGCATGCGCGTGCGCCATCTCAGTCCGCAGCGCCTCGATCGACGCCTCGAGGGCCCAGGCGCGCGCCACGAAGACGGCATCCACGCCGCGCAGCTGTGCCGGCGCGAGCCCGCGATACGCAGCGCGCAGCCTCCGCCGCGCGCGGTTGCGGCGAACCGCGCCACGGATTTGCCGGCTCACGGCGAACCCGGCACGCGCGGGACCGCGACGCGGCACCCACAGGAGCACAAACGCCCGCCGCTCCTCGCGTCGGCCCTGCTGAAAGACCGCCTGGATCTCGGTGGGGTGCCTGAGGCGAGCGGCCCGGGGAAGCCCGAGCGGCCCGACGGCTCGGCTCACAACAGCATCGCTAGACGGAGAGACGCTTGCGTCCCTTCGCGCGCCGGCGCTTGAGGACCTTCCGACCACCCGGCGTCTTCATTCGCTCCCGGAAGCCGTGTGTCTTCTTCCGGCGGCGCCTGTTTGGCTGGTACGTCCGCTTCATGGAGGAACTCCTTCCGTCAGTCGGTGAACCCGCGTAGTGTACTGACCGCCCTCCGGCAAGTCAAGACGCGGATCCTCTTGCGAGCGTGTTTCGCGGTGTGGTAACGTGCCGTTCTCACGCTTCCCGCGATTTTCGGAATGGCCGGAGACACGCCGGGGAAGTGGTTCGCATCAGGTGAGGTTGCCGCAGCGATTTATCAGAACCAGATGACACGTCGGCCGCTGGCTTCGCTCGCTTCGCTCGCAGCCCACCGCGGTCACGGGAACATCTCCTGTTATCCACACCTGTGGATAACTTTGTGTGTAACTCTCTCCGGCCCAACCCCAACAAGGGTTTAACAATGCTCGAATCGCTGTGGGACCGCATGCTCATCTCGTTGGCGACCAAGGTGCCGCCCGCCGCGCTCGACTCCTGGCTCCGTCCATGCCGGCTCTCGGCCGTCGAAGGTGATCACGTGAAGATCGCCGCGCCGAACACCTACACGCGCGATTGGCTCCACCAGCACCACACCGAATCGCTGCAAGCCGCGGCTCGCGAAGTCCTCGGAGGCAATCCTCGCGTCTCACTCGACATCGACCGCGACGCCCCATCTCCCGCCAATGCGCCAAACGCGACCGAGCCGCCCGTCGCAGCTCCGGGTCTCTCTGTTCGCTACACGTTCGATTCTTTCGTCGTCGGCAACTCGAACCAGTTCGCGCAGGCCGCCTGCCAGGCAGTGGCCGAGCTGCCCTCACGCGCTTACAATCCGCTCTTCATCTACGGCGGCGTGGGTTTGGGCAAGACCCACCTCCTTCACGCAGTCGGTCACCAGATCGCCCGCCTCTACCCGCACCTCCGCCTGCTCTACCTCTCATCGGAGCGCTTCACCAACGACTTGATCAACGCGATCCGCTACGACAGGACAGCGGAGTTTCGCGCCAAGTACCGCACCATCGACCTGCTCCTGATCGACGACATCCAGTTCATCTCGGGCAAGGAGCGAACCCAGGAAGAATTCTTCCACACGTTCAACGACCTCTATGAGGCTCGCAAGCAGATCGTCGTGTCATCCGACGCGGCGCCCAAGGAAATCCCCGACCTCGAGGAGCGCCTGCGCTCCCGCTTCGAGTGGGGCCTGATCGCCGACATCCAGCCGCCTGACTTCGAGACGCGCGTGGCCATCCTCAAGAAAAAGGCGGAGATCGAGCGCGTCCGGCTCCCGGACGATGTCGCCTACCTCATCGCCGGCCGTATCAAGGCCAACATCCGCGAAATCGAAGGCTCGCTCACCCGGATGATCGCGTTCTGCTCGCTGTCCGGCCGCGACATGAGCGTGGAGCTCGCCCAGGAAGTGCTGGCCGACCTCTGGGGCGAGGAGGAACGCGTCATCACGATGGAGCACATCCAGCGCAAGGTCGCCGAGTTCTTCGGCATCAAGCTCTCGGATATGCGCGCCAAGAACCGTACCAAGTCAGTCGCCTTCCCGCGTCAGGTCGCCATGTACCTCTCGCGCCAGCTCACCCACGCCTCGCTCAGCGACATCGGTCGCGCCTTCGGCGGCAAAGACCACACGACGGTCATCCACGCCGTCTCCAAGCTCCAGGCCTTGATCCAGGAAGATCCCAAGCTCAAGCAGACCATCGACGCGCTCACCCAGGGGATTTCCCTGTGATCCACCGTCGTCCACGTCGCACGCGCGACCTTGTCCACCGGGCCGTGAGCGACGCATCCGCCAGCTTGTCGGCCTTTTACGCGTCATCCACAGCGTCCACCGCCACGACGTCTACTACGACGACGCCTTCTATGATTTTCTTCTCCAAGAACGGAGATTGACATGGAAGTCCAGGTGGACCGGGATGCCTTCCTCAAGGGTCTCCAGATGGTTCACAACGTCGTCGAGCCACGACAGACCCTGCCGATTTTGGCGAACGTGCTGCTCGAGAGCGACGGAGACAGCCTGCGGCTGACCGCCACCGACCTCGAGGTCGGCGCGCGGGTCTCGGTGCCGGCCAAGGTGCCGGAGAGCGGCTCGATCACGTTGTCGGCGCGGAAGCTGCTCGAAATCGTCAAGGAGCTGCCGGCGGCGGCGCTCACTCTCAAGGTCCAGGACAATGCCTGGGTGGCGCTGCGCTGCGGCGGCGCCTCCTACAAGCTGGTGGGTCTGAGCGCGACAGACTTCCCGGCGGTGGCGACGGGAACGGCGGCGGCCTGGATCACGCTCGACGGGAAGCTGTTGAGGGACATGCTGGCGCAGACCATCTTCGCCGTCTCGCACGACGAGAGCCGTTACGCGCTGAACGGGGTGCTCTTTGCCGTGCTGGATCGGGAAATCAGGATCGTGGCGACCGACGGTCACCGGCTCGCGCTGGCCATCCGGCCGCTGGCCAGCGCGGGGACGTCCGTCTCCGGCATCGTGCCGCGAAAGGCCGTGCAGGAGATCGCGCGGATCGTAGGCTCGGGCGAGGACGTCCGGGTGGCGATCAGCGAGAACCAGTTCATTCTCCAGATGCCCAACGTCTTGCTGATGGCGCGGCTCATCGAGGGCACCTTTCCGAACTACGAGCAGGTCGTCCCCAAGGCCCACCCGCACCGGATCGCGATGTCGCGAGGCGCGTTGACGGCAGCGCTGCGGCGGGTCTCCGTGCTCTCGGAGGAGCGGACCAAGCCCGTGAAGTTCACGCTCTCCCAGGGGTTGCTCAAGCTCACGGCCTACAGCCCGGACTTCGGCGAGGCGGAGGAGCAGATCGAGGTGCCGTACGAGGGAGAGGAGATGACGATCGGCTTCAATTCTCGCTACGTCCTGGACGCGCTCGGCGCGCAGGACGCGGAGCAAATCGTGATGGAGCTGAAGGACGGTCTGAGCCCCGGAATCATCAAAAGCTTCGAGGAGGAAGGGTCGCTCTGTGTTATCATGCCTATGAGGATTTAAACATCCTTATGGGGGCAGAGATCGGGTGCTCATCCAGTGGATTACGATCGCTGAATTCCGTAGTTATGGCCTCCTGTCCTTCAAGCCCGACCCCGGCCTCAATGTCCTGAGCGGGCCCAACGCCCAGGGGAAAACCAATCTCCTGGAAGCGATGGGACTGCTGCTCGTGGGACGCTCCTTTCGCGGCGCCAAGGCTGCAGACCTTCCGCGCTGGGGGTCTGCCGGCGCTTCGCTGAGTGGTGCCGTGGTGCGTGGCGAGATCGTGCGCGAAATCCGTCGCGGTGTCGCCCAGCGCGAGGACGGCGGATGGGCCGTGACGGGTGAGGGGTGCCCGTGGGCGCGCGCCATCCCCTTCGGCTGGCAGGACCTGGCCATTCTCACGGGTGGGCCCCAAGCGCGGCGGAACTTCATAGACGGCTTCGCGGCCAAGGTCCAGCCGGCGCATGCGGCGGCTCACGCTCGCTACCGGCAGATCTTGGGACGACGCAATCACCTTCTCCAGAGCGGGCAGTGCGAGCGCCTCCAGCCCTGGAACGAGCAGCTGGCGAAGACCGGCGTGGAGATCCTCGCGCGGCGGCGCCAGGCCGTCCTCGCCCTCGAGGGCGAGGTTGCGCGCCTCTATCCGGAGCTGGCGGGATCGAACCAGACGGTCCGCCTCGAGTATCGCTCCGGGCTCGGCCCGGATACGACGGAAGGGGAGTTCCTCGACGCGCTGGCCACGCGTCGTGAGGACGAGATACGGAGGCGGCTCACGCTCGTGGGGCCGCACCGCGATGATCTGGTGGTGGAGCTGGACGGCCACGATATGCGAAGTTTCGGCTCGCGCGGCCAGCAGAGGCTGCTGGTGCTCGCGCTGCGCCTCGCCGAGGCCGGGCCGGTGGAGGCGGCCGTAGGCAGCCCGCCGGTTCTGCTGCTCGACGACGCGCTCTCCGAGCTCGATCCCGGTGTCCAGGGGCGTGTGCTCCGATACGTCGCGCGGAGCGGGCAGGTGTTCCTCACGACCGCTGAGCCGGGCCTGCCCGAGGGGAGCGGCGCGGCCTGGTGGGATGTGAAAGAGGGGATCGTGGCCGAAACGCCCGATGCCGAGGCTGTCGGCGCTCCCGCCGGAGGGACAACGTGAGCGCCGACACCTATACCGCGAGCGACATCAAGGTCCTCGAGGGGCTCGAAGCTGTTCGCAAGCGCCCCGCCATGTACATCGGGGACACCGGTGCCTATGGACTTCACCACCTCGTCTACGAGGCCGTGGACAACGCCGTGGACGAGGCCATGGGCGGTTATTGCGACAGCATCAAGGTCATCCTCCACTCCGACGGATCGTGCTCGGTGGGCGACAACGGGCGCGGCATTCCGGTGGACACGCACAAGGAAACGGGCAAGTCGGCGGCCGAGGTCGTGCTGACGGTGCTCCATGCCGGCGGCAAGTTCGAGCATTCCGCCTACAAGGTGTCGGGTGGCCTGCACGGGGTGGGGATCTCGGTGGTCAACGCGCTCTCGGAGTGGCTGGAGCTCGAGATCCGGCGAGGTGGGAAAGTGTGGATGCAGCGGTACGAGTACGGGGTGCCGCAGGGCGACCTCGCGCCGGGCGAGAAGACCTCGAAGCACGGCACGGTCATTCGCTTCAAGCCCGACACGAAGATTTTCGAGGAGACGAACTTCTCCTTCGACACCTTGTCGAATCGCCTGCGCGAGCTGGCCTTCCTCAACAAGGGCCTCAAGATCGTCATCGAGGACGAGCGCGACGAGCGCACGCACACGTTCATCTACAAAGGCGGCATCATCGAGTTCATCAAGCACCTGAACCAGAACAAGACGCCCGTGCATCCCAAGGTGCTCTTCTTCGAGGGCAAGAAGGACAACATCGAAGTCGAGGTGGCGCTGCAGTACAACGACGGCTACCAGGAGAACGTGTTCTCCTTCGCCAACAACATCAACACGCGCGAGGGCGGCACGCACCTGACGGGCTTTCGCGCGGCACTCACGGGCCAGATCTCGACCTACGCTCAGGCGCAGGGCTATCTCAAGACGTTCAAGGGCGCGGTCACCGGCGACGACGTGCGCGAAGGGCTGACCGCCGTCGTTTCGGTGCGGATCCCCGACCCGCAGTTCGAAGGGCAGACCAAGGGGAAGCTCGGGAACTCGGAGGTCAAGGGCCTCGTGCAGCAGATCGTCAACGATCGGCTGGCCGAGGCCTTCGAGGAAGATCCGGCGACCGCGCGGAAAATCGCCGACAAGTGCGTGCGCGCGGCGCAGGCGCGCGAGGCGGCGCGCAAGGCGCGCGAGCTCACGCGCAAGGGCGGTCGGGACGACGAGGGCCTGGCGGCGAAGCTGGCGGACTGCTCCGAGCGCGATCCCCAGTTCCGCGAGATCTTCCTCGTGGAGGGCGACTCGGCCGGGGGCTCGGCCAAGCAGGGGCGTGATCGCAAGACGCAGGCGGTCCTGCCGCTGCGGGGCAAGATCATCAATGCCGAGAAAGCGCGCTACGACAAAGTGTTGTCGCACCAGGAAATCCGGCTCCTGATCTCGGCGCTCGGCACGGGGATCGGTCCCGAGGAATTCGACGTCTCGAAGCTCCGCTACCACAAGGTCATCCTGATGACCGACGCCGACGTGGATGGCGCGCACATCCGGACCCTCCTGCTGACCTTTTTCTTCCGCCACATGGTGCAGATCATCGAGGCGGGGCGGCTCTTCATCGCCCAGCCGCCGCTCTTCAAGGTCAAGAAGGGCAAGGCCGAGCGGTACCTGATGAGCGAGCGCGAGATGGAGGAGTTCCTCCTCGCCCAGTGGGTCGAGAAGGCCTCCATCAAGATTCCGGGCAAGTCCCAGCCGATCAAGGAGGAGGCGCTCCTGGAGGCGCTCAAGCGGGCGCTGGAGTTCCGGACGCTGTTCGCCAAGTTCGCCCGTCGCGGGGTGCCGCGGGCCATTCTCGACGGACTCCTGCGGAAAAAATTCAGGGGCACCAAGCGGGGCGTGGGCGACAACGAGATCGTCGCAGCCGTGCGTGAGGTCGCGAGCGAGATCGAGGGCTGGAGCGCTCAGCTCGCGGGCGGCGACAACGGCGACGCCGCGATGATTCAGGTCGCGGGGCCGCACCCCGCCCTCTTCAGCCCGGACCTGCTCAAGTCTCCCGACTACGCCCAGCTCTTCGAGTGCCACGGGGAGATCGCCGCCCTGCACAGGGGCCCCTGCAGCGTCGTGGACGATTCGGGCAAGGAAGTGGTGACCCGGACCCTCGACGAGCTGCTCGAGGTTGTCATGGGCTCGGCAAAGGAGGGCGTGACCCTCCAGCGCTACAAAGGGCTGGGCGAGATGAACCCGGAGCAGCTCTGGGAGACCACGATGAACCCGGAGACGCGCACGCTCCTCAAGGTGACCATGGACGACGCGGTGGGGGCGGACGAGATCTTCACCATCCTGATGGGTGACGCCGTCGAGCCCCGGCGCGAGTTCATCGAGCGGAACGCCCTCGACGTGATCAACCTCGACATCTAACCCCCAGGACCCGCATGAGCCCCGAGCGTCAGACCCCCGTCCCGATCGAAGAGGAGATGCGGAAGTCGTACCTCGACTATGCGATGTCCGTCATCGTCGGCCGGGCGCTGCCCGACATCCGCGACGGCCTCAAGCCCGTCCACCGCCGGGTGCTCTACACGATGCACTCGATCGGGGTGGCGTGGAACCGCCCCTACAAGAAGTCGGCGCGCATCGTCGGCGACTGCATGGGCAAGTACCATCCGCACGGCGACTCGCCGATCTACGAAGCGCTCGTCCGGATGGTCCAGGAGTTCTCGCTCCGCTATCCGCTGGTGGACGGGCAGGGGAACTTCGGCTCCATCGACGGCGACCCCGCCGCGGCCATGCGCTACACCGAGGCGCGGCTGGCCAAGATCGCCCACGAGATGCTGGCCGACATCGACAAGGACACGGTCGACTTCGTCCCCAACTACGACGAGAACGAGAGCGAGCCCGTGGTCCTTCCGACGCGGATCCCGAACCTCCTCGTCAACGGGTCGTCGGGGATCGCGGTCGGCATGGCGACCAACATCCCGCCGCACAACCTTACCGAGATCGTGGACGCGCTCGTCATGGTGATCGACAACCCGGAGGTCACGGTCGACGACCTGATGAAAGTCATCCCGGGGCCGGACTTTCCGACCCGCGGCTACATCTACGGGCGGGCGGGCATCCGCGAGGCGTACACGACGGGGCGGGGAATCATCACCCTGAGGGCCAAGCTGAAGAAGGAGCAGTTCCGCGGTGGACGCGAGGCCATCATCATCACCGAGCTGCCGTACCAGGTGAACAAGGCCACGCTGATGGAGAAGATCGGCGAGCTCATCCGGGACAAGAAGATCGAGGGCATCTCGGAGCGCCGCGACGAATCCAGCCGGGAAGGCATCCGGATCGTGTTGGAGCTGGGGCGCGGGGAGATCCCGGACATCGTCATCAACCAGCTCTACAAGCACACCCAGATGCAAACCACCTTCGGCATCATCATGCTGGCGCTGGTGGGCCGGCGCCCGCAGGTCGTCACGCTCAAGCAGATGCTGACGGAGTTCATCGCCTTCCGTCGCGAAGTCGTCACGCGGCGCACGAAGTACGATCTCGCGCGCGCCGAAGAGAAAGCGCACATCCTGGAGGGTCTGCGCAAGGCGGTGGACCAGCTGGATCTCGTGATCCGGCTGATCCGCCAGGCGGAGCACCCGGAGGCGGCCAAGGAGGCCCTGATCCGCCGCCTCGACCTCTCCGAGATCCAGGCCAAGCACATCCTGGACATGCGGCTCCAGCGGCTGACCCAGCTCGAGCGCCACAAGATCGTCGAGGAGCACGAGCAGACGCTGGCGCTCATCGCCGACCTCAAGGGCATCCTGGCCTCCGAGCAGCGGCTGATGGGCATCATCAAGGACGAGCTGGCGGCGCTCAAGAACGACTTTGGCGACGAGCGGCGCACCGAGATCCTCGACGAGAGGGCGGACCTCACCATCGAGGATCTGCTGGCCGACGAGGAGATGGTGGTCACCATCACGCGCTCCGGCTACATCAAGCGCACCCACGTGGAGTCCTACCGCAGCCAGAAGCGCGGCGGCAAGGGCGTCACCGGCATGGAGACCAAGGAAGAAGACATCGTCGAGGATCTCTTTGTCGCCTCCACGCATGCGTACCTCCTCTTCTTCACCAACAAGGGCAAGGTCCACTGGCTCAAGGTCCACGAGATCCCTGAAGGCGGGCGCCAGGCCAAGGGCAAGGCCATGGTCAACGTCCTCTCTCTCGCCGAGGGGGAAAAGGTCGCCACCTGTGTGCCCGTGCGCGATTTCGAGTCCGGCGGCTACGTCTTCCTGTCCACCAAGCGCGGGACGGTGAAGAAGACCGAGCTCGTGGCCTTCTCGCATCCCCGGGCGGGCGGCATCCTTGCCATCGACCTCGACGAGGGCGACGAGGTCATGGCGGCGCGACGCACCGACGGGCGGCGCGAGGTCCTGCTCTCCACCAAGGCGGGCATGATCATCCGTTTCCCCGAGGAAGATGTCCGGCCGACGGGCCGGACGGCGGGTGGTGTGCGCGGGATCGACGTCGACGAAGGAGACCAGGTCATCGCGGCGGAGGTCGTGCAGGAGGGCGCCACGGTGCTCACGATCACGGAGCGCGGCTACGGAAAGCGCACGCCGCTGGAGGAGTATCGGCTTCAGGGCCGCGCCGGCAAGGGCATCATCGACATCAAGACCGAGGGACGCAACGGCTCCGTGGTGGGAATGCTGCAGATTCGCGAAGGCGACGACATCCTGGTCATCACCACGAACGGCAAGATGATCCGCGTCCACGGCGACGACATCACGAGCCAGGGCCGCAACACGATGGGCGTTCGCATCATCGACCTGGACGCCGACGACCGCGTGGGCAGCGTCGCACGCGTCGAGGCGGAGCAGGTCGTCGCGCCCGAGCCGCCGGCCGCGCCGGAGCAGACGAGCGAGCCCTCATCATAGCGTCACCCCGGACGGGGACCACCAGGCCGCCTCCGGGCGGCCTCTTTTGTTTCACGGACAGAGAGGAGCGAACGTGCTGGACATGAGACTGATCCGCGAGAATCCCGAGGCGATCGAGCGCGCCCTCGTGGACCGCGGAGGCGCCGAGCTGATCAGGCCGCTGCTCGCCCTGGACGCCGAGCGCCGACGGCTCGTACGTGAGAGCGAGGAGCTCAAGGCGCTGCGCAACAAGGCCTCCGAGGCGATCGGCGCGGCCAAGCGCCGCGGCGAGGACGCGGCCGACGAGCAGGCGCGCATGCGCGAGGTGGGCGAGCGGATCAAGGCGCTCGAGGCCGAGCTCAAGAGCGTGGACGGCGAGATGGAGGGCCTCCTCCTCCAGATCCCGAACGTGCCCGACCCTTCGGTGCCGCCTGGCCAGACCGAGGACAGGAACGTCGAAGTGCGCGGCTGGGGTAGGCCGCGAGAGTTCCCCTTCGCGCCCAAGCCGCACGAGGAGATCGGCGAGGCGCTCGGCCTGATGGATTTCGAGCGCGCCTCCCGGATGTCCAAGGCGCGCTTCGTCGTGCTGTGGGGCCCGCTGGCCCGCCTCGAGCGCGCACTGACCGACTTCATGCTCGAGCTGCACACCCGCGAACACGGCTACACCGAGGTGTGGGTGCCGCATCTCGTGAACCCCACGACGATGCAGAACAACGGGCTCCTGCCCAAGTTCGAGGTGTCGCTGTTCAAGACGGTGGAGCCGGACGAGGACCGGACGCTCTATCTCATCCCGACCGCGGAGGTGCCGGTGACGGCCCTCCACACGGGCGAGATTCTCGCCGAGTCGACGCTGCCGAGGCGCTACGTCGCTTTCACGCCCTGCTACCGGCGTGAGGCCGGCACCTACGGCAAGGACATGAAGGGCATGATCCGTCACCACCAATTCGACAAGGTCGAGCTGGTGAAGGTGACCACGCCGGCCCAGTCGCCGGCCGAGCTCGAGTCGATGGTCCTGAACGCCGAGGAGGTGCTCAAGCGCCTCGAGATCCCGTACCGCGTGGTGCTCCACTGCGCCGGCGACATGGGCTTCCAGGCGACCAAGAGCTACGATGTCGAGGTGTGGCTGCCGGGGCAGGGGAAGTACCGCGAGATCTCCTCGTGCTCGGATTGCGGCGCCTTCCAGGCGCGGCGAGCGGAGATACGCTACAAGCCCGGGGGTGGGGGAAAGGCCGACTTCTGTCACACGCTGAACGGCTCAGGGCTGGCGGTGGGTCGCACGTTGATTGCGGTCGTCGAGAACTACCAGGAGGCCGACGGGTCCGTGACCATCCCGGCGGCGCTGCGTCCGTACATGGGCGGGCTCGAGCGAATCGGGCCCGCGTGACGTTCATGGGGAGGGGTGGCCGAGTCTGGTTTAAGGCGCCGGTCTTGAAAACCGGAATCCCGCAAGGGGTCGGGGGTTCGAATCCCTCCCCCTCCGCCATTTACTATGTATCCTCAACGACTGATTTCTCTCCCGGCTGACTTTTGCGCGAGCATCCCTACCGGCGCGGACCCGTGGGCACGGGCTGCACGTAGCCGCAGTCTTTACAGGTTCGGAGAGCTTCACTGGCGTTGAACTTCTCCGCGACCTTTCGCAGATCCGCCAGTATATCCTCTTCCCCGCGGGACAACTCATAGAGCTTGGCGTCGCACCGCTCGCAATACCATGCATAGGCTTCCGGTTCCTCGAGACTCCGGACCGGCTCCACCACCAACCCCACAGTGTTCGCCGGCCGCTGGGGAGAGTGGGGAGTATGGGCCGGAAGCAGGAGGACTTCGCCCTCTCGGATGGTCTCGCGTTGCCTCTTGCCTTTACCGTCGATGTACTCCAGCACCATGTCGCCTTCCAGCTGGTAGAAAAACTCGTCTCGAGGGTCAATGTGGAAGTCTCTGCGCGCATTTGGGCCACCGATGATCATGATCATGAATTGGGAGTCTTTCCAAATCATCTCGGCCCCCACCGGGGGTCTCAACAGGTTACGGTGGTCATCGATCCAGCGTTTCAGATCTAATGCCCTAAGGGGTTCCGCCATGGTTCTCTCCTCTCTTAGCCCGGCGACGTGCCGACCCAGCCCGTCTCGGAGACGTCCAGCATGATGCCGTCCGGGCCCCGAAACTTCACCTCGACGTTGGGGCGATGGTCGTGGCCCACTCCGAGAGCCTCTTCGACGTCGTGGCGCCGCTCGGCGCCGGCGGCGGCGAGCTTGTCGAAGATCGCCTCGAGACTCTCGACCTCGAAGCCGATGTGGTGGATGCCGCTGAAACCACGGCCGCGCTCGACGCCAGCCGCCTGATCGTTCTTAAAATTCAGGATGGCCAGGTTGATGTCGCCATCGCTCAGGAAGCACCCGATCGTGCCCGGGTCGTCGATCGTGCCCATCTTCTTCATGCCGAAGACCTCGATGTAAAACCGAGCCGTCCCTTCCACGTCCTGGGTAGAGAGCGCGATGTGCTTGATCTTCGGCATCATGAGCCTCCTTGGAGCTGGATCAACCGTTCTGGGCGACCTCAGCCAACGTAGCGGGCTCGAGGTCGTTGGGGGTGAGGACCAGCTGGCGAGTGTGGAAGGAGCGCAGGGAGCTGCGGTGGCCGACGCTCAGGAGCGTGGTGTTCGGCAGCCGGTCTCGCAGCAGCGTGTAGAGGCGCGCCTCTCCGACCTCGTCCACCGCTGAGGTCGCCTCGTCGAGAAAGAGCCAGTCGGGCTTCTGCACCAGAGCGCGCGCAAATGCGATGCGCTGCTGCTCCCCCGGCGAGAGCCGGAGCGCCCAGTGGGCAGACTCGTCCAGACGCCCCACCATCTCCGACAATCCCACCGCCTCGAGCGTCTCACGCAGGACGGCGTCGTCCACGGCCCCCGGAAGGTTCGGATAGCTCACGACCTCGCGCAGCGTGCCGATCGGAAGGTACGGCTTCTGGGGCAGAAACAGGACGCGGCCGTGCGCGGGCATGCTGATCTCGCCGCGGCCGAATGGCCAGATCCCCGCGATGGCACGGAAGAGCGTGCTCTTGCCCGACC
>WNFO01000663.1_pt1 | contig 25277 bp, 24 predicted proteins | sample 5400251 | NCBI WGS metagenome assembly WNFO01 (sample SAMN13153354, study PRJNA577476) | soil metagenome | isolation source: 100 cm saprolite under Madrone tree | place: USA:California | collected 2016-06-14
GTCCTGAGCTCGCCGCGCAGTGGGAAAAGGCTGACGGCGGCCGTCGCTGGACGTTCCGCTTGCGGGACGGCGCGCAGTTCTGGGACGGCGCACCGGTCACCGCCCAGGACATCGTGTTCGGCCACGGGGGCGCCGGATACACGCTGAGCGCGCCCGAGAAGAGCGTCGTGACGGTCGCGTTCGCCAAGGAGAAGGACGACGTGCCGCCGGTGCTGGGCGATCCGGGTCTCGCAGTCACGAAGCCCGCTCCCGATTCGAGTTGGCCGATCGGGACGGGATCATACTGGGCAACCAGCGCGACGACCACGCCGCAGGAGATCCGCGCGCACACGCCGCGCGGCGACACGCTCGTGTTCAAGTTCGCCTCGAGCGGCGACGCACGCGACCTGCTCGATGCGGGCGTCGATCTCCTCGTCACGCGCGACCGCGCGCTGCGCGATTACGCCGCGACGCTTCAGAAGCACGAAGTGGTCGCCTTGCCGTGGGACCGCACCTATGTCTACGTCACGGCCGAAGGGGGCGGAGGGAGCACTCGTTTCGACGGGCTCGAGCAGGCGGTGCGGGCGGAAGCGCGGCGCGCCGAGGGTGACTTCTGGTGGCGCGATCTCCGCGTCTGCGGCATAGGGCGGGACAGCGCACCGCCCAGTCCAACCGGTCAGCGGCGCATTCTGTACGCGCGCGGCGATCCCACCGCGCGTGAGCTGGCGGGCCGTCTGGCCGCGCTGACGCACGCCGTGGCGACGGGGCGCGCGCCTGACGACTTCAGCGCCGCACTCGCCGGCGGGAAAGACGGGGGCTATGTCGTTGCCCTGCCGCGTGTCACCGCCGACGTTTGCCGCTCCGCAAAGGATCTGCTACCGACCTGGCCCGCCACCTTCACCGCGCTGGTGGAGACGCGTCCCACGGCGATCGTGCGGCGCGGCGTCGCCCGCTGGACCGTGGATCAAGACGGGACGGTTCATCTCGCGCCATGAAGTTCCGCACCCGCCTCCTCATCTCGTTCGGGGTGGTGGTGTTGATTCCGCTGCTCGTATTCGGACTCGGCGTTCGTCGCGAGATGTCGCGCAGTGTGACCGGGCAATACGAGCAGCGCGTGAGCGCGTTGGTGAACGTGATCAACGCGGATATCGCGCGTGAAGGCGACCGCATCGGCGCGCGCCTCGCGACGATGAAAAACTCGCTCAAGGACGACAACAACTTCCGCAACGTGGTGGTCCGTGGCGCAGATCGCGGCTACGTCCTGGATTACGCCGGCAACGCGATGCGCCTGTCCGGCCTCGACTTTCTCCAGATCCAGGATGACGAAGGGCGCGTCGTCTCCTCCGGCCACTTCCGGAACGAATTCGATCGTCTCGGCCCGGCGGTGTCCGGGACCACGCTGCTGCGTGCGGCCACCGCCGAGGGTCCGTTTCTCACGCTGGTGACGAGCGATACGGTGTACATCACGCCCAGCCATCGTTTCCGCCTCGTCGGCGGAATCGCGGTCGACTCGCAGTTTCTGGCCCGACTGGCGCGCGACCCGGAGCTGGGCGTCGCGCTCGCCCTGCCGCGCGATTCCACGAGGTCCGACTCTGGCAAACTCGTCGTGGGTCCGCCGCTCACGCTTCCGTATATCGACGCGACGGACGGTCCGGGGCGGGTTGAGCAGGCACGCATCGAGATCACCCGCTCGGCCGCGCTGCTGACGGCGCTGCAGCGCAACGTGAATCTCTGGTTTGCGGCCGCCGTCCTCGTCGCCGCGTTGGCCGCGCTCTTGCTGGCCGGTTGGCTCTCCACGCGGATCAGCGAGCCGGTCGAAGCAGGCTTCCGCGACATGGAGCGTCGCGTCGTGATCGGGGAACTCGCGCGCCAGGTCAATCACGACGTGAAGAACGGCCTCGCGCCGCTGCGCAACGTATTACGCCATCTCATGCAGGTGGCGCGCGACAAACCGGCCGAGCTGCCGCAGGTTTTCGCCGAACGCCAGGGGACGGTCGAATCGAGCATCAGTTACCTCGAGACGCTCGCCGCGAACTATGCCAAGCTGTCCCCGCAATCGGAGCGGAAGGCCACCGACGTGAACGCCGTCGTGCGGGAGACGATTGGAGGCTCAAGCTCCGTCCGAGCCAAACTGGCCGACGGCCTGCCGCCGGTGTCGGCGGACGCACTCGTGCTGCGGCGCGTGATCGAGAATCTCGTGAGCAACGCGGTCGATAGTCTCGACGGGAAGAACGGCACGGTGACAGTATCGACGGAGCGTGGCAAACGCACGGTGCGCATCGCCGTCAGCGACACGGGGCGCGGGATGACCAAGGCCGAGCTGGACCGCGCGTTCGACGACTTCTATACGACGAAGCCCGGCGGCACGGGGCTGGGCCTGTCGATTGTCCGGCGCCTGGTGCTCGACTCGAATGGCTCGCTCAACGTCGAGACCGAGCCAGGGGAAGGGTCGACCTTCATTGTGGAGATCCCAATACTCTCATGACGCTGGTTCTCATCGTCGACGACGTGCCGGCCATGGCTGAGCAGTACGCCTACGACCTCAAGCGGCTGCGCGGCTACGAGACGCTCATCGCGAAGAGCGGCCGCACGGCGCTCGAAAGCCTCACGCGCGATTCGGTAGACTGCGTCATCCTCGACCTCGAAATGCCCGGGATGGACGGGTTCGAGGTGCTGCGCTCGGTCGAGCGGCTGGGACTCCGCGTGCCCGTCATCGTCTATACGGGAACGGGCGACTACGACCGCTGCGCCCAGGCGATTCGCCTCGGCGCCTACAGCTTCATCGACAAGGCCGAGCCGATGGAGCGCGTCGCGCAGGAAGTCGAGAACGCGATCGAACGGCGCCGGCTGACCGCCGAAGTCAGGCTGCTGCGCCACGGGTTCGGGCTCGAATCACCGCTGGTCGGCACGAGTCCCGCGCTCACGAAGCTCAAGGAAGCCATCGTCCGGGTGGCACCGGTGCCTAGTCCCGCACTCATCGTCGGTGAGAGCGGCACCGGCAAGGAGTTGGTTGCTCGCGAACTCCATCGCCTGGGCCCCAACCCCAAAGCCCCATTCATCGCGCTCAACAGCGCCGCGCTGCCGCACGAGCTCGTCGAGAGCGAGCTGTTCGGCCACGAACGGGGCGCGTTCACGGGCGCGAACGCCACGCGCAAGGGCGCGTTCGAGGCGGCCAGCGGGGGAACGCTATTCCTGGACGAAATCGGCGATCTGCCACCCGCGGCCCAGGCCAAGCTGCTGCGCGTGCTCGAGGAGCGGAAAGTGACACGCCTCGGTGGCAACAAGACGATCGACGTCGACACCCGCGTCGTGGCGGCGACGCACCGCGATCTCGAGAAGGAAGTCGCCGAGGGCAGGTTCCGCGAGGATCTGTTCTATCGGCTCAACGTACACGTGCTGCGGGTGCCGCCGCTGCGCGATCGGCTGTCCGACGTTCCCGCGCTGGTCGAGCACCTCGTCGCCGCGACCTGCGAACGCTTCGGTATGAAGACGAAGACCGTCGCACCGGATGCCGTCGAGGCGCTGATGTCGTACGACTGGCGACGCAACAACATCAGGGAGCTGCGCAACGTCGTCGAGCGCATGCTGATCGCGACCGACGGCGATGAGCTAACCAAGGCTGCAGTGCCAATGGAGATCCGAGATTCCAAACACACAGCCCCACGCACGACGCACGACGGACGACGCACGTTCGAAGAGCAGAAACAGGAGGCCGAGCGACAGATCGTGATTCAGGCGCTAGAGCGCAATGAGTGGCACGTCACCAAGACGGCGAAAGAATTGGGCCTGTCGGACCACGCCAGCCTGCTGAAGATCATGCGCCGGCTCGGTGTCCAGCGAGACGCTTCCTAAGGGCGTCGAGCGTGTTCGTCGAGACACAATCGTCGAACAACGGCGTTGTAATTCAACCACTTAGCAAATGGTCCAAGGTCTGCTTTTCCTCCGGGCGAACCCGACTCCCTGGAGGAGCCATGTCGTACCAATTCGAGCTGAATCACTCCAATCGTTCGCTGCGGTTCCCGGTCATTCTGATGGCTGGGATCGTGTGCACCGTGATCGCCGCCTACGCTTTTGCCGCCTGCGGCGACCGCAACCCCGACCAGGCTCGCGCTAGTGAGCCCGTGGGATCGACAACGTCTACAACGGTCCCCGTCAGCACCGGCAGCACTGAGAAGCCGGCGCTCGTCATCAGCGGTCCGGTCACGTTCGAGATGGCGGATTCCGCCTATCGCGGGCGCCGCTACGATGACGCCACCGTCCTCTTCAAGACCTACACCGAGAGCCGGCCCAACAACGCATGGGGGTTCTACATGCTCGGCTTGTCGGCGTGGAAGTCGGGTGATCGCGAGCAGGCGGAAACCGCATTCGTGCAGGCGCTCACGCTCGACTCGACGCACGTGAAGAGTCACCTCAACCTGAGCCGCGTGTTGCTCGAGTCAGGCCAGCCCGACAGTGCGCTGGTGCACATCGAAGCCGCCATCGCTCTCGATTCGACGTCGAGCGAGCCGCTGCGCCTACAAGGCCGCGTGTTCGAAGCGCAGGGGAAGAATGATGATGCGATCGTGGCCTACCAGCGCGCCATCGTGAAAAACGACAGCGACACCTGGGCGATGAACAACCTGGGTGCGCTGTACATCCGGCTCGAGCGGTTCGAGGACGCCATCGGCTCGCTCGCTCGCGCCAACGAAATCGAGGACAAGGTCGCGACGTTCCACAACAACCTCGGCATGGCACTAGAGTTGACGGGCCGCTATCAGCAGTCAGTCGAACAGTACCGCGCGGCGCTGGCGATCGAGGGGACCTACGGCAAGGCTGTGTCGAACCTGCAGCGTGTCGAGCTGGTGAAGCAGGATCCGTCGATTACGGCGGTCGATCTCACGGAGCGGTCGAAGCAGTTCCAGGATCAGATCACGAAATGGTAGAAGAGTACTAATTGTCGGCGAGCCGCCTCAAAAACCGGTTGAGGCGGCTTTCGCTGCTGTGCGGATCTTCGCCGATGTAGTCAACGCGTGCCTCGATGAGTGCGGCGTGCAGCTCGGTGCGTGCCTCGGCGGCGCGGGCGCACAGCGACGCTTCTTCGGGGGCGGAGACCTCGAGCAGATCGGCGGCGAGCGCCAGCATGCGGCCGGCGAATGTGACGTACGCGCGCACCATACCACGGCCTTCGCCGCCGCGCTCCACCCATTCGGGGAAGCAGCCCGCCCACCACAACGCCAATGCCGCCGCGTCGGCTGCGGCTTCCGCTTGCGCGACCGTGCCTTGCGGCAGCGCGGCGACGTAGCGCCACCATTCCGTCATGCCGTTTTCGCCTTGCGCGATGGCGCGCTGTGAGTGCGAAGTCGCAAACACGACAGGGAGCGTGGCGGCGTAGTCGGCGAGCAGGATGTCGGTGACGCCGCGCGTCCGCAGCTGCGCGCGGATCGGGATGTACCAGAGCAGGGTGAGGGGCAGCGGAGCAGGCGCGCCGCCGCGACCGAGGACCGCCTCGAGAGCCGCGGGGGAATCGAGCACGACGTCGACGGCGCCCGCTTGCAGGGCTTCGTCGGCTTCACGTCCCTCCGACACATCCATCCGTGCGATCTCGTCTACCAGACAGGCGAGGTCGCCGCGGGTCAGTTGGCGATGGATGATGGGCCTGATCATGCTTCCCTCCTTACGACTCGAGAGGCAAGCTTGGTGCCTGTCATCTATCTGGCTATTGTGCAATGCCTTAGGCTCAGAAACCTGTGAGGCTGCTCACGCTAGTAAACACGGGCTTGTGGGGCAAGTAGATAGCACTCGGGGCCTTGGAGTGCTAAGGCTGCCGGTTTAAGTTCCCGCTCCCATGAAAGCCACAGACATTCGCAAGGGTCACGTCCTCATGATCGACGGCCAGCCGTGCCGGGTCATGGACTTCACGCACCGCACGCCCGGCAACCTCCGGGCGTTCGTGCAGGTGCGTTTTCGCAATCTGGTGTCGGGCAACACATTCGATCAGCGCCTCGCCGCGACCGACTTTCTTCAGGAGGCGCGTCTCGATACAAAAGAGATGCAGGTCCTCTATCAGGATCAGGGCGGCGTGCACGTGATGGATCAGCAGACCTACGAGCAGTTCACGCTCGACGAGCGCGCCGTCGGCGAGGACACGCCGTGGCTGCAGCCGGAGATGGTGGTGCAGGTGGAGTGGCTGGATGGACGGCCCATCGCCATCGAGCTGCCGTCGGTGATCGAGCTGAAGGTGGTCGAGACCTCGCCGGTGATGAAGACGGCAACGAAGACCGCGAGTACCAAGCCGGCGAAGCTATCGAACGGTGTGACGGTTCAGGTGCCGGAGTTCATCAGCCCCGGCGAGAAGGTGCGCGTGGACCCGCGCTCCGGGCAATACCTGGAGCGGGCGAAGTAAGCTCGGCGTACCGGTAGCAGGTCACGAGATGATCGTTTACCATCCCCACGGCCTGCATGAACGCGTAGCAGATCGTCGGCCCCACAAAGCGAAAGCCCCGCTCGACCAGCGCTTTGCTCATCGCCGTGGATTCTTTCGTCTCGGCCGGCACCCCGCGAAGGGTCTTCCAGGCGTTGACCTTCGGTTTCCCGCCGACAAACTGCCAGAGAAACTGATCGAATGACTCGCCCGCGTCCTTCATCTTTACGAAGGCGCGGGCGTTGCCGACCGCGGATTTCACTTTCTGCTTGTTGCGCACGATTCCTGGATCTCTGAGGATCTTGGCGATCTGCCGGGCATCGTAGCGCGCCATCTTGTCCGGGTTGAAGCCGCCGAAGGCTTTGAGAAATGCATCGCGCTTGCGCAGGATGATCGTCCAGGAGAGTCCCGCCTGGAATCCATCGAGCACGAGTTTGCCGAAGAGCTGCCGGGCATCGTGTACCGGCACGCCCCACTCCGTATCGTGGTAGAGAATCATCTGTTCATTCGATGTGGCCCACCCGCAACGATTATTCATGTGACGAAACTAGCACGAAATACAACAGGCCAGGAAAGACTGTAGGGGCGCAGCATGCTGCGCCCCTACCATATCTTCTGGCACCTTCGCGTCTGGGCAACTCTTCTAGTGACTCACGACTTGAGACTCCGAGCTCACCTGCTGATCCGCCACGCGGGTCGCCGACCCTTCTCGGATGATGATCAGGAACTTCGACGTCCGCCAGAAGTCGACCGGCGACGTGATCGTGAGGCTCGGCACGCCGGTGTACTTGTTGTTCTGGCGTTCTTCGGCGACGTACGACAGATCCTGCAACGACGCCACCCGATACTCGGCGCTGGCGCTCGGCAGCGGAATTTGCGTCACCTGGCGCGTGTCGATCGACGTGAACAATCTGGGGTCGAGGTTGCGCGCCGGCTGCAGCGTCTTGCCCGTGCGCCACAGAATGAACAGCACCCGGCCGCCGCCCTGCTCGGTGAGAATGCCTCTCTTCTTCAGCTCGTCCCGCGTGCCGATGATGTAGTAGCCGGTCGCCAGGCTGTCCTTCAGTGCGACGTTCTCTTCCGTGAGCGCGTTCACACGGTCGGTCAACAGGTCGATCGTCGTCTTCTGCGACGCGATCACCGACTGCAGGTTGCCGACGGTCGAGTCGAGCGTCGCGCGCAGGCTGTCCGACAGCGCCGTGAGGTTCTTGATCCGCTCGCGGCTCTCGTTCAGCGCGGTCTCGGTTTGCTGGACGCGCGTGACGACGTAGCGCAGCTTGGCGAGCAGCGTGTCGTTCGACGCGGTGATCGGGCTTTCGCTCGAGATGTGCAGGCGATTGTTGCGGATCTTCGCCTTGGCGAGCTCGGCGTTGACGTCGCTGATGAGCCGCGAGCTGATCGCCACTTCCTGCATCAGGCTATCCTTCTGCGCGTTGGCCGTCTCGAGCTCGGCCAGCTTGCGCTCGGTTTCGGCCGAGGTGCCGCAGGCGGCGACGAGCGCGAGCGCCAGCCCGGCGGATGTGAGCTGCAGCATCTTCATAGGGACGACTCCCCCATCGAGAATGGTGACACTACTTTTGCCGCGATGCAGCGGCTACACGTCGGAACGTCCGGTTACAACTTCCCTGAATGGAAGGGAAGCTTCTACCCGCCCAAGCTCCCGAGTTCCAAGTGGCTCGAGTACTACGCGCAACAATTGGGCACGGTCGAGATCAATTACACCTTCTATCGCATGCCCAGCGAGAAGACGATCGCCGGTTGGAACGCAGCGACCCCGGAGGGATTCACCTTTGTTCTGAAGGCGCCGCAGCGCATCACGCACTTCGCGCGCCTGCGAAACATCGACGAACCGCTCCGCCTCTTCCTCGACTTGATCCGCAAGCTTAACACCAAATTGGGCCCAGTCCTATTCCAACTACCCCCCAATTTTGCGAAAGACATCGAACGGCTCGGTGATCTACTCACACAATTCCCGGCCGATGTCCGCGCGGCATGTGAGTTCCGTCACGCATCGTGGTGGTCAGATGACGTCTACGAGCTGCTGCGGAGCACGAACACGGCGCTGTGCATCGCCGATACAGAGGAGGGGACGACCCCGCTCGTGCGAACAGCCGACTTCGGGTACGTGCGGCTCCGCGATGAGGGCTACTCGACCGAGGGGCTTCAGGAATGGAAACACAAAGTCCAGGACCTGGGCCAGTCCTGGACTGATGCGTACATCTTCTTCAAGCACGAGGAGAAAGGCGTCGGCCCCAAACTGGCGGCGGAGTTCCAGACCCTCTTTGGCTAGCGCTTCCCCGCGACTTTGCGCCGCTTGGCCGGTTTCTCTTTCTCCTCCGCCGGCGCGCCCTCGAGGCTCTGCTTCAACGCCTGCATCAGATCGAGCACCCTGGTCTTCGGCGCTTCCTCCGGCTCCTCGGTGATCTGCTTGCCCTCGACCTTGCGCTCGATTTGCTCCTGCATCCGCTCGCGCACGTTGTCCTTGTACTTCTCCGGATGGAATTCGTCGGTGGCCGCCTGCTCGATCAGCTTCGTCGCGAGCTCGAGCTCCGGCTTCTTCACCTCGGTCTTGGGGATCGGGACCTCGGCGATATTTCGGATCTCGTCGGCGTAGCGGAGCTGCTCCATCACCAGCCCGCCGTTCATCGGGCGGACCATGATCAGATATTGCTTCCCACGCGCGGCGTACTGCCCGATCGCGACGCGCTTGGTCTTCTCGAGCGCCTCGGCCAGGAGCTTGTAGGCCCGTTCGCCGCCCTTGTCCGGTCCGAGATAGTACGTGCGGTCGAGCCAGATGCGGTCCACTTGCTCGGCCGGCAGGAATTCCACGATATCGATGGCGCCGGTGGCACGCTCTTCGAGCGCCTTCAACTCGTCCGGTGTGAAGGTGACGTACTGCCCCTTCTGGAATTCATAGCCTTTGATCATGTCGGTGCGTTCAACCTTTTCGCCGTCCTTGGAGCAGACGTACTGCTGCTTGAGACGGGCCCCATCCTTCTTATGGAGCCAGTTGAACGAAATCGCGGCCTTCGACTCGCCGGCGGCAAACAGCTGCACGGGCACGGACACGAGGCCAAACGAGACCGTGGCGGAACCGATGGAATGGGCGGCCATATCGGGGTATGATACGCGCTGATGCCCACCCGTCGGAAGGCCCGCCCGGAAGCAGGTGACGCGCTCAGCACATATCGCGCGAAGCGCGCGTTCGATGAGACCCCCGAACCCGGGGGGCTAGTCCCCAAGCCGGCGCCCAAACCGGGTGGGTTGCTCATCGTCCACATGCACGACGCCACGCGCCTGCATTGGGACCTGCGGCTGGAAATGGATGGGGTCCTCAAATCGTGGGCCGTCCCCAAGGGGCCGTCCGCCAATCCTGCCGACAAGCGCCTCGCCGTAAAAGTCGAAGACCACCCCCTCGAGTACGGTGACTTCGAGGGGATCATTCCAGATGGGAACTATGGCGCAGGCACCGTCATCGTCTGGGATCGTGGCGTGTGGGTGCCCCTCGAGGATGTGCGCGAAGGGTTCGAAAAGGGGAAGCTGCTCTTCGAGCTGCGGGGCTACAAGCTGCGCGGCCGCTGGACGCTGATCAAGCTGAAGAAGACCGAGAAGGAATGGCTGCTAATCAAAGAGCGTGACGAGTACGTCTCGACGGAGCCGTACTCGAACGAGTCGGTCCTGTCCGGCTTGACCAACGATGAGCTACGGAACGCGAAGCAGCGCGCCGAGCCGATCAAGAAGGAGTTGGAGCAGCTGGGGGCGCCCAAGCGCGCGCTGCGTGTGGAGGACACCGAGCTAATGCTGGCGGAGGCGCGTGCCGACGCCTTCACCAAGGATGGGTGGCTGTTCGAGGTCAAGCTCGACGGCTATCGGATGCGCGCCGCCTGTCAGGACGGCGAGCCGATTCTGTATTCGCGCAAGGGACTCGACTACACGGAGTCATTTCCGGAGATCGCGCGCGCGGTGAAGGCGATTCCGTTCGACGGCGTGATCCTGGACGGCGAATTGGTCGTGCTCAATGACTCCGGTCATCCGAGCTTCAACAAGCTGCAGACGCGAGCCAAGCTGGGGGCGCGTGAAGCCAAGCGCGCCGCCATCGAGTCGCCGGCGACGCTCTATGTGTTCGATCTGCTCGCCTTCGCGGGCTATGACTTGCGCAAACTCCCGCTCGTCAAACGCAAGGAGATTCTCAAGAAGGTGCTGCCGCAGACCGGTCCGCTCCGCTATTCCGAGCACTTCGAGAAGAACGGCGAGGCGTTGTACGAGCAGGTCGTGAAGCTGGGACTCGAAGGCATCATGGCCAAGAAGGCAGACAGTCCCTATCGCAGCGGCCGATCCGGCGATTGGTTGAAGATTCGCGCCGACCGCATCGACGACTTCGTCGTGGTCGGGTTCACGAAGGGGAAAGGATCGCGCGGCAGCTTCGGCTCGCTCCATGTCGGCGCATACAAAGACGGCAAGCTGATCTACTGTGGGCGCGCGGGATCCGGCTTCAGCGGCGCGCAGCTGGACGAGATCAGCGCCGAGCTGCAATCGCTCGTGCGGAAGACACCGCCATGTGAGCCACCCGAGCACGGCGCGCTTCCCAAGGGTCCCGATCACACCTGGGTCGAGCCGAAGCTCATTTGTGATGTGCGCTATAAGGAAATCACGAAGGACGGTCTCTTGCGCCAATCCGTCTTCTTACGGTTTCGGGATGATAAGAAGCCGGAGGACGTCGAAATGCCTGGAAACGGGAAACGGGAAACGGGAGACGGGCAGGAGCCTAAAGCGTCGTCCACGTTTCCCGTGTCCCGTGTCCCGTTGCGCGAAGTGAAGTTTTCGAACTTGGACAAAGTTTTTTGGCCAGAGGAAGGATATACCAAGGGAGATTTGATCGAGTATTACAGATCGATGGCCCCCTGGCTGCTGCCGTATCTCAAAGACCGTCCCGTCGTGCTCACACGGTATCCCGACGGCATCAACGGCAAGTCGTTCTATCAGAAAGACGCGCCGGGCTTCGTGCCCGACTGGATTCAGACGATTCCGATCTGGAGCGAAGACACGCAGCGCGACATCAACTACTTCGTCTGCAACGACGTGGAGTCGCTCGTCTATCTCGTCAACCTTGGCACGATTCCGTTGCACATCTGGATGAGCCGCATCACCGATCTCACGAAGCCCGACTGGTGTCTCATCGATCTCGATCCCAAGAACGCGCCGTTCGCGCACGTCATTACGCTGGCCAAGACGATGCGGAAGCTGTGCGAAGAGGTCGACATGCCGGCGTTCATCAAGACGACAGGCAAGTCCGGGCTGCACGTCATGCTGCCGCTCGGTCGCCAGTTGACGTACGCGCAGTGCCTGCAGCTCGCGATCCTGTTCTCGCGGCTCGTCACCGATCAACACCCCGACATCGCGACAACGGCGCGCACGATCAGCAAGCGCGAAGGCAAGGTCTATGTCGATGCCTTTCAGAACCGGGCCGGCCAGCTTATGGTGGCGCCCTACAGTGTGCGCCCTTCACCCGGTGCGCCGGTGTCGATGCCGATCGAATGGGACGAGGTCAACGGCAGGCTCCACAACAGCAATTTCACGATCGCCAACGCGATGAAGCGAATGCAGAAGCTGGGCCACGATCCAGTCGTCAAAGTCCTCGAGCTGAAGCCCAAGCTCATGGGCGTTCTCGAACGCCTCCACAAGCTCCTTGGCGAAGACTGACGACGCGCTGCTCGTGCGGCCGCACGATGCCCGGCTGCTGTACGTGCTCGCGCATGGCGCCGGGGCGGGGATGCGACACTATTTTCTCGCGCAGGCCGCCGACGTCTTCGCGGGGCGCGGCATCGCAACCTACCGGTACGAGTTTCCCTACATGCAGACCGGAAAGAGCCGCCCCGATTCTCCGGGGGTGGCCGAGGCTGCCGTGCGGAAGGCCGTTGTGGCAGCGGCGCACGCCGCGCCCGGGTTGCCGCTCATCGCGGGTGGAAAGTCGTTCGGCGGGCGAATGACATCGCAGGCACAGGGTCACGAGCCGCTACCGGGCGTCCGCGGTCTCGTTTTTCTCGGCTTCCCGCTGCACGCGCCCGGCCGGCCGAGCACCACGCGCGCTGAGCATTTAACGTCCGTTGACGTGCCGATGCTATTTCTCCAGGGGACGCGAGACGAGTTTGCGCAGCTCGATTTGTTGCAGGAGGTTGTGCGAAAGCTTGGGGATCGCGCAACGCTGCATGTGATCGAGGAAGGTGATCACTCGTTCAAGGTGCCGAAGCGAACGGGCAAGACGGAGAACGACGTCATGCTCGAGCTCGCCGACACAGTCCAACAATGGGCGACGGGGCTGACGAATGGCTAACTATTGGCTGGTCAAAACCGAACCGACGTCGTACAGCTATGACGATCTCGAGCGCGAAAAAACTGCCGTCTGGGACGGCGTCAAGAATCCGGTGGCGCTCCGCAATCTCAGATCGATGCACCCCGGCGATCAGGTGTTCGTCTATCACACCGGGGACCAGAAAGCCGTGGTCGGGTGGGCGACTGTCGTGTCAGCGCCCTACCCGGATCCCAAAAAGAATGATGAAAGGCTCGTCGTGATCGACCTCAAAGCGCACCGCCGCCTGCCCCAGTCGGTGACGCTGGCACAGATCAAAGCGGACAAGACGTTTGCGGACCTGCCGATTGTACGACAGGGGCGCCTGTCAGTAAGTCCGGTGACGGCGCCCCAGTGGAAACGAGTGCTGCAGCTTTCAGGTGCTGCTGACTAGCGCTTTTTCTTCCTCGCCTTGCGAGCCCGGCGCTCCGCCCGCGCCGAGGCGATCCCGGCCGCGATGCCGGCAACGATCGCCGCGCGGCCCGCGGCTTTCAGTACCTTCCCCGTACGACGCAACGCTGCCTTGATGCGCCGCTGCCGCTGCTCCGACTTGGCGCGCTTCTGCGCTTCCTTCAGCAGCCGGTCGGCCTCGCGGGCAGCACGCTGCGCCCATTGCTTCGCCGTCCTGGCCGCCTTGACCGCTGCTGTTTTGAAGCGCTCGGTGCGTGAAGCCATGACGTGATCCCTCCGGTAAGGGTCGCCGATTGATACGCCGTCAAGCGCCGAGAGTTTCGGCTGCTTTCCTCACGTCTTTAGGCTTGACCCACAGCAACGCGCCGTAGCGTCCTGGGCCGCTGCGCACAGCGCTCGTCGCGGTGACGTTGATGCCGGAAGCCCCGAGCCGCGCGAGCAGCTGCGCCATCGCGCCGACGCGATCATCACCCTCCACTAGAAACACAGTCTTGGGCTTTGAGAGCTTGAGCTTGGCGTTCTTCGCGGCCGCGAGCAATGCCACAGCGTCCGCCGGCACGAGATCGATCTGAGACTTGCGCGCGCTCGGGAACGCGTGCACGGCGAGCAGACTGACGCCCGCGTCGCGCAGTGCCCCGAAGATGCGCGCGCCCTCACCAGGCTTGTCCGGCGCAATGACGTAGTAGTAGTCGGCCCTTCGGATGGTGTCTGCCATGGCGTCCTCCTTCGGGAGTCTTCAAGCCTCGCCTGATTCTACGCGCCACGCAACCGCCACCGTTTTGTCCCGATCCATACGACGAACGCGACGAGCCCGAGTGGAACTACGACCCCCAACGACTGCACGGCGAGCGACATTAGCACCACGAAGTTCCGCCACGCCTGCGTGAATGCCTCACCCATGACGCTCTTCCCGGCCGTCCCAACCACCGGCAGCGGCTCGTGCACCGTCACGCTGAGAGTGCTCATGGCGCTGTGGGCCTTGAGATAGCGCAGCCGGCCCTCATAGCGGTCGATCTCCTCGCGGACGCGAGCGAGCTCGCGCTCGACGTCCAACACGTCTTTGAGCTTGCCGGTGCGCGTCGCGAGCAAGTCGATCAGCCGCCGCTCGAGCCGCCGCGCGTTGTCCATCCGCGCGGAGACGTCCACGAACTGCTCTCCCACATCCTCAGCTTCGACGCTCACGGACTCGAGCTTGCCGATCGGCGTGAGCCCCGCCAGGCTCTGCTCGAACCGCGTTGCGGGGATCTTCACTTCGAGCGTCGCATTGCGGAGCTGATTCTTGCCAGTCGTGATGTCGGTGTTGGCGACGTATCCCCCGAATTGCGCTGCCAGTTCGCGGACGCGGGCCACGGCGTGTTCGAGCGAATCGACCTCGATGGACACGGTCGCGGTCCGGATGACCATGTTGGAAACGTCTGCCGCAGAAATCGGAGGGAGGGGATCTGCAGTCCCGGTGACGACGACCTCGCTGAGAGCAACGGGTGATGGGCGCCCGTACCTGTCGTAGCCGAGGCGCCGTTGTGGAGCTGCAGCTGCGGTGGGATCCGACAAGGCCGCTTGTTTCCTCTCCCTACAGCCGAGCAGAGCTGCGGCCAGGACCAGGACTAGAAGCAATCTCACGGGAGACTCCGATGGAGGACGTCTGAGAGACGTGGTCCACCTGACTCCTTGCACACCCGATGTCCGTAGATTTCACAATATGGACGGCATCGCCGTAAAGCTCGAGCGCCTCAAGCGCGAAGCCCAGAAGGAGTGGAAGGCGAAGTGGCGCAAGAAGCTGCGTCAGGCTGCGCCATCGAACGCTGCCGAATGGCGCGCGCTCGCCGCCGAGGCCGCCGGTGCGGTCCTGAAGGTCGTGCTGATCATCGCGCTGCCATTTGCCGTTCTGGTCCGCGGATCCGTGTTCATCTATGAACACGGCACGCGATCGGTCTGGTTGGCGGTGGCGACTGCCGGGATCCTGAGCGGGGGCGTGATCACAGCATACGCCGTGTGGCTCGCTCGCAAGTTCATGAAACGGGGAGTTCGGGGCGGCCGAGCGCTCGTGATCCCAGTCGCAAAATGGGTGGCACTCCCGCTCGTCCTCTTCTACTGCGGCTATTCCTTACTCTATCTCGCGAGCGTGAACGCGAAGTCGGGGCCGGTGCGTGCCTATTACGGCTCGCTGCATCCGTTGCTGCGCCTCGCCCTGTCCACGGCCATCCTCGTGGATCGCGATATCCTGATCACCGATGCCGGCCGCGTGCCCGAGGACTACGGCCGGATGGGCCTGCCCGCCAACAGCCGCACTCGCCACTACAAGCAAAGAGACGGCTGGGTCCATGCCGTTGACCTGCGCACGACGGGTCGCGGCGTCATCCAAAACGGCGGGGTGCAGTTCTATTTCTGGCTGATGGGGTTCGATACGAAACGGCACGTCGGGACTGCCGATCACCTGCACGTCGAGTTGAACTAGGCGAAGAGCTTCTGCAGCTCGGCGAACGGAATCCCGTACGCCTCCAACGTCCCGTACGTGCCCTTCTCCCTCCACTCCCGAGCCATCCGGCGCACCAGGCCGAGCGTCGCGCGCATCGGCGCCGAGCCAAACGTCACGCGACGCACTCCCAGCGCAGCCATTTCCTTGAGAGTCGGTGCGTTCGATGTGCCGAGGATGTTCACGGGAGCGTGAATCTGCTGGACGAGCTGCTCGATCGTGCCCCGGTCGCCGACAAAGGGCACGAACACCGAATCGGCCCCCGCCTCGCGAAACGCGTTCCCGCGCCGCACCGCTTCGGCGAGACGCTTATCGCGCGCAATCTCGGGCGCTTCGAACGCGTCGGTTCTCGCATTGAGCACCAGCCGCACGCCGGTCGCATCGGCAGCATGCCGCGCGGCGCGCACGCGATCCACGGCCAGCGCAAAGTCGATGAGATGCTTCTCTTCCATTCGGTCTTCGAGATTCATCCCTACCGCGCCCGCGTCGATCACCCGGCGCACCGTCTCGGCGACGGCGTCGGCTGTCTGGCCGTAGCCTGCTTCCATGTCTGCAGTAATGGGAACTGAGATGCGTCGGGTAATGCGCGCCACAGCCGCCAGCATTTCATCGCGACTGATGCGCTCGCCGTCCGGGTAGCCGAGACTGAATGCGATCCCCGCGCTGGTGGTCGCGAGGGCAGGGAAGCCCGCTTCCACGAAGATCCGTGCACTGCCCGCGTCCCAGGCATTTGGCAGGACGAGCATCGGCCCCTCGACATGGAGCCGGCGCAGAACTTCGGCTTTGGCGGCGCTCATCGCGCCAGACGATAGCCTGTTTTTCGCACTGTGAGAATGTGCTTCGGGTTGGCGGGATCGTGCTCCAGCTTGCGCCGCAGCTCGGCGACGTGCGTGTCTACCGTGCGGCTCATGACTTCCGCGCTGTAGCCCCAGACCTCGGTCAGGAGCTCCGTCCGCGTGATACAGGCGCCATCGCGCCGGATCAGCGCCAGCAGCAGATCGTACTCCTTGGGCGTCAGGGAGACGGGCGAGCCGTCGCGTAGCACCGTCCGTGACGGCGTGAGTACTTCGATCTCGCCGAACTTCTCGAAGGGAGGCGCCGGCGGCCCGCCGTTCTTCCTCGGCGCCACGACGCGCCGTAGCAGTGCTTCGATGCGGGCGAGGAGCTCGAGCACGCCGAACGGCTTTGTGACATAGTCGTCCGCGCCGAGTCGAAGGCCGCGGACCTTGTCGGCCTCTTCACCGCGCGCGGTGAGGATGAGCACCGGCATGCCGTGGCCGTCCTCGCGCAGCGCGCGGAGCACGCGGAAGCCGTCCATTCCCGGCAGCATCAGGTCCAGCACGACGAGATCCGGACTGGCGCTCCGCGCCCGAGAAAGCCCCCGCGTGCCGTCCTTGGCGACTTCGACCTCGTAGCCCTCGATCTCGAGATTGTTGCGCAGGCCGTACGCGAGATCGGGGTTGTCCTCGATCACCAGGATCCGCTTCGGTCCTGTGGCCGGCGCGATCATGCGGGCAGCTCGATCACGACGCGAGTTCCACTCGCGTCGGGGCCGCCGTCATCGATCCAGGCCCGTCCGTGATGCAGGTCCGCCAGCTCGCGCACCACCGCGAGCCCGATGCCGCTCCCGGCGACTGACGAGTCGCGGTCACGCTCCAGCCGCCAGAATCGGTCCCATACCCGCTCTCGATCGGCGCGCGGGATGCCGGGTCCACGGTCGGCGACCCACAGCCGCGCCACGCCATTCTCGCGCGTAGCACCGATCCGCACTTCCTGGCCGGCGGGGCCGTACTTCACCGCGTTGTCGAGGAGGTTGAGCAGCATCTGGCGCACCGCGCCGGGGTCGGCAGGGACGACGAGGTCTTCCGGCACGGATGCCGCTAGGGTGACGCCGCGGGCCGCTGCCAGCGGCGCAAATCCGTCGATGACTTCCTGCACCAGCGGCGCCAGGGCGGTCGGCTCCGGCGCGATATGCGCCGTCTGCCGTTCCGAGCGCGAGAAATGCAGCAGGTTCTCGACGAGGTGCGTCAGGCGGCGCGCTTCCTGGTCGATGATCGCCAGGGAGCGGCGCCGCTCTTCTTCGGAACGGACGCGACCGAGCGTCAGGGTCTCGGAAAACATCCGGATCTGGGCGAGGGGCGTGCGCAGCTCGTGCGACACACCGGAGATGAAGTCGGTCCGCAGCCGGGTGAGCTGGGATTCGCGCCGCAGCTGGAAGAGCGCGGCGCCGATGAGTACCGCCGTCAGGCCGAGCAGACTGATGATCAGCGGCAGCCGGGACCTGGGCAGGCCGCCGATGATCAGCCTATCGGCGACCTCAGCGCGCAGCGTCGCCTGCGCGAAGAGATTGCCCATGTCGGTGCCGATCGTATCGCGCGCCGTGAACGGCGACGTGTACTGGACCGCGGACCGATAGATCTCGACGCCGTACTTGTCGGTGATGATGATCGATCCCATCGAGTCATACTGGACGCCCCCGGTCAGTGGCCGCGGCAGGAGCGCAAACTTCTCGGTGGCCTGCACCACCAGCGGCTTGAGCGCGGTTGGCTTGGCTTCGAACCCGAGCGCCGTGCGCAGCACGCCATCGGAATCGCGTGACACGGTGTAGGCGACATAGCGACGGTCGCCCTCGGGCTGACCCAATACGGTCCCCATGTGCCACGACGTGTCGTAGACCGTGCGCGTGTGTACGGGCAGGGTGTCGATCAGCCAGCGGCGCACTCCCTCGGGTAGCGCCTGCCCCGACGTCTGGAGGTGTCCGGTCTTCAGGTCCATCCGGAAGGTGAAACGGATGTAGGGCGCGAGCGAGAAGTCGTGCCCCATGATATCGAAATGCAGATTTCGCGGCGCTGGCAACGGGTTGTGCGGTGCCATCTCGTGCGCGTGCTGAAGAGCTTTGAGGGGCGAGTTGACGGCGTAATAGATCTCGGTGGCGCTGCGTTGCGCCACGCGCGCCGCGGCCAGGGCCGCATAGTCGCGCAGCACGCGGTCCGCCTGCGCGCGATGATCGCCCGCCGTGCGGTACGCCTGCACGCCCAGCTCGGCCGCGACGCCGAACGCGAGCACCAACAGCACCGCGACCACCGCGCCACGGCGCACCCGGAAACGTGTCATGGATTAAGAATCCTTCTTCGCCGCCCAACCGGCAACAGTTTGCTGACTCCACTGGACGGTTCTCTGACAAAGGCCCGCCAGAAACAGATCTAGATTCGAAGCGTAGGTCGTGGTTCAAGTGTCGACGGCCACTTGTCCCGACCTCGCCGGCCCGGAGCGCATCGAATGGCTCCGGGTTTGGCTTTTGGGGGCGGGGGGAGAGGAACCGATCGGGAGCCGAAAAGACGTAGGGGCGCAGCATGCTGCGCCCCTACTTGTACCTAGCTGCGCCCTACGTGTATCGCGTTGGCCCTAGCGATTCGACATGGCCGGCACGACTCGCATTTTACCAATCATGCCCGCAACGCGTTCCGCCGCGATCCCAAGCACACAACCGATCGCCAGAGCGATCGCGACACGAAGCGTCGGGTTCATGAGGAACGTCCGGAATCCCATCGCGAGGTATGTCGCCGCGCCGATGAGCGCTCCCGCGGTATAGGAGAGCAGCGGCACGCGTGCCTGGTACACCATGCCGAAGACTGCGACGCCCAGCACGAGCGCGTCCACGAACGTCTGTCTGCCGAGCGCGCCGGAGATCGCGATGTAGACCGCCGCCCAGACGACGCCGGAGACCGTCCCCAGCACCGACTTCTGCAGCCCCATCACGCCGCCGCCGGCACCGACGAAACAGCCGAGGCCGACGAGCACGGGCCACAACTGCAGATTCACTTTCAGGAGATGCGAAATGGCGGCCCACACGGCCGCAACGATCGCCAGACTCAAAGCCTTGGTGGTTGAAGCGCTCATGTTGGGCCTCCTCCATAGAAGGGGGAATGCGGCGCCAACATAATGAAAGGGCACTGCGGGGTGCAACGCTGGACGGCTAAGCCCGTTGAATTACATAGGCTTCCATGGCGTAGTACTCGGGCAGACCGAGCCGGTCGGCACGCGCCGCGGTCTCCAGATTCCGGGCCTCCACGCGCTGCCAGAACTCGCGCTCGTCGTAGCCGGGGAAGGGCGCGGTGTCCTTCTGCGATTGGTGGCGGAAGATGGCGAGGATCTTCGCGTTCAACTCGTCCTGCGACAGCGGCACCAGAACATCCGCTTCGGTGAGCGACCATTCCTGCCAGGCGCCGCGATACAACCAGATCTCGGGCTGCTGCCCCTGATAGCGCGCGAGCGCCTGCTCGACCGCCGCCTTGCACGTGCGGTGGGTGCCGTGCGGGTCCGAGAGATCGCCGGCGACGAAAACGAGATCGGGCTTGGTCTCTTGGATCAAACGCAGCACGATCGCGATGTCCTCGTCGCTCAGCGGCCGCTTCCGCACCTCGCCCGTCCGATAGAACGGCAGATCGAGGAACCGCGCGGCGCTGGCCGGAATGCCGACCGCGGCCAGCGCGGCGATCGCTTCCGATTCGCGAATGAATTTCTTGAGATTCTGGACGACCGGGATATCGACGTCGCCGGGCGCCTTCTGCTCCATGCCGGCGGTGACGGTCCTGCGGGCGCGGTGCAGCGCCGCCGGGTCCAGCCCGAGCGAGCTGGCCGCCCGCTCGACGAAGTCGAGATGACGAGTCACGTCATGATCGAAGACGGCGATGTTGCCGCTCGTCATGTACGCGACGACGATCTGGTTTTCGTTCTCCCAGAGCTTGCGGAGAATGCCGCCCATCGAGATGACGTCGTCGTCCGGATGCGGCGAGAACACGAGCACGCGCTCGTGTGCGGGCAGCTTGGCGCGCCCGCGAATCTTGTCGCGCAGCCGATTGAACACCTGGCCGTTGATCGGACCTGCCGAGCCGGCGCGCGCGAGCAGCGGGCTGAGCTGATGCTCGGCGTAATCGCGCGCCGCCAGCTTGAGCACGGCTTTGCTGACCCGCTCCGCGAGCCACACGACCGATCGCTCGACCATCGCGGGCGTCCACTCGACGCCTTCGAGGATCCACGGCGTCTTGATGCGCGTCAGCTCGGCCGCGGCGGGAAGGTCGAGATAGACGGTCACGCTCTGGTGGCGCTGCAGGAACGTCGCGGCGACGTCGGTCGAGATTTCGCCTTCGACCGCGCGCGCCACGATCCCCGCCTTGTGCTCGCCGGTCGCGAGCAGGGCGATCTCTTTGGCGTCGAGAATCGTGGCGACACCCATCGTGATCGCCTCGCGCGGCACGTTCTCGACGCCGAAGAAATCGGCCGCCGCGTCCTTGCGGGTGAGCGTGTCGAGCGTGACGATGCGGGTCCGCGAGGACGCGTCGGACCCCGGCTCGTTGAATCCCACGTGCCCCGTCTTGCCGATGCCGAGCAGCTGGAAGTCGATCCCGCCGGCCGCGCGAATCGCCTGCTCATACGCGTCGCACGCTTCCGCGACGCGCTCGCGTGGGGTCACGCCCTGTGGGATGTGGACGTTCTCCTTCGCGATGTTCACGTGCGCGAAGAAGTTCTCCCACATGTAGCGCTGATAGCTGTGGGGGCTGTCGGGCGTCATCGGGTAGTACTCGTCGAGATTGAACGTGATGACGCGCGAGAAATCGACGTCCCCCGCCTGATGGCGGCGGATCAGCTCTTCATAGACGCCCAGCGGGGTACTGCCCGTGGCGAGGCCGAGCACCGCGCGCCCCTTGGCACGCGTCTCCAGCTGAATGACCTCGACGATCCGCTCGGCCACGGCGGCGGCGAGGTCCGAGTGCTCGGGAAAGACGACGGTGCGGAGCCGCTCGCGGTCGCGCGAGCTCTCGATGGTGGTGGGGGGCGCCCCCCCCCTCTGGGCGGCGGCCTTGGCCATCTACACCTTCACTTCGATCGCCGCGCCCCGTTTGTGCCGCACGTAGAGCCACGCCATCGGGACGATCAGCATGCCGGCGGCGATGATCGTCAAGGCAAGCAGGATCGCCGACAGCAGGACGGCTTGTTGCGAGGTCTGCGCCGCGCGGAACAGCGCCGAATCCTGCTTGGCGAGGAGCACGATCATGGCCTGCCGGGCGTCGGTGCCGGCGCCCGTGCCGGTGCTGGTCAGGCCGCCGAGCACGGTCTGAACCCGCTGGCGATCCTCAGCGTCGTCCATCGTGTTGCCGAGATCGGCCAGCTCGACCCGGAGCTGGCGTCCCAGGGTGTCCCGCTGCGCGACCGCTTCGGCGCGGCGGAAGCCCGGATCGGTACTGGTCGCCATCTGGCGCCAAACCTCGAGGCCCGCGTTGTAGCGATGTAGCGTCGCGGAGTTACGGGCGCCGCGGGACACGGTCTGGGCGGCCTCATTCAAGGAGAAGATGAGCCATAACCCGATCACGAGTGCGAGGGCGAGGGTGACCGCGCTGATGGTCACCGCAATCCCGGGCCGGATGAAGGTGTAGTCCTTCATTGCGACCGCGAACGACGACCGGCCGACGGACGGGCGTGACGGGAAACCGGGAGGAGTCGTCATGGGGCCCACGCTAGTCTCCGCTTGACGGCGCTGCAAGGGGGCGCAATTTAACTGTGCGCCCCCCAGCCCCCAGCCCCCACACGCACCCTGATGCACATCGGGATGCCGATGGAGGACATATTGAGTGCAGTCGTGTTTCGCGGGGACGAAGGCGAGGTGCTGCGCCAGGCAAGCGCCGTCGTGGGACGCCCGGTCGTCCTGTGGGAGATCATCGGGCCTCACCAGGCCGTGGCCCGCGCGAGCAGCGGTCCCGACGTCGGGGCTCGTCCTCCCGGTTTTGATCTGGATGCCATCCTGCAGCGTTGGAGCGTCCCGGTTCCCGTCGGATCGCGCTGGGTTACGGCCCCCGGCTCCACACCCGACGACTGGGTGATCGCGCCTGTCCGCTCCCGTCCTCCCGCACCGCCACCCGGCGGCCGCGAGCGGCGCAGTCGGGAGCGGTTGGCGCTCGAGCTCGCCGGTCTTGCCCTGGGATTGATCGCGACACCCACACCGTCACCAGAAACGGCCTCGGCTTCGCCCCTGATGGTCCATCAGGCGAGCAATCCGCTGACGGCCGCACGGGCCGGCCTGCAGCTCTCCATGGAATCGATCGGCCGGTGGGTGGATCTCGCTGCGGATCGCCGCCTCGCGCTGCTCGACGATCTCGGTCAGGTGCTCGAGGACCTCGATCGTACCTCGACCATGCTGCACTCGATGCGAGAGAGCGCGCGCGCTGGGATGTTGACTGCCCGTGGCGCAGGGGGGCGCTTCGACGCCGTGCGCGTGGTGCGTTCCTGCCTCACGCTCGAGCGGCGCCTGCTGCGCGATCGCGGCGTCGATCTCGACTTCACGACGACGCTGGAATCGACGTTCGTCAAAGGTGATTCGAACGCGCTGTTCGACATGCTCGTCGGCATCGTGCGCCACGCCGCGGAAACGAATACCGGCCAGCCCGCGCCGGTGCGCGTCCAGCTGGAACAGAAAGGAAAAGAGCTCGAGCTCGTCGTGCGGGGCGGGCGGTCGTTGGCCGATCTCGCCAAGGTGCGGAGCGTGGCAGAGAATGCGTTCAACGGCGCGGTGAAGGTCGACTCGGGATCCGATACGACCACACTCACGATCGCGCTGCCGCTGCCGCCGCAGCGGGAAGGGGACCGCCGGGGTTAAGCGAGGAGCGCTTGCAGGTCGAGTGGCCGCGTGTGCATCCGGATGCTGCCGTCCGGTCCGCGCGGCCATTCGTTTTCCGGGCGGTCGCGATAGAGTTCGATGCCGTTGCCGTCCGGATCGCGCAAGTAGATCGCTTCGCTCACGCCATGATCAGAAGCGCCTTCAAGCTTGATGCCGTGCGCCAGCACGCGTCGCACGCCTTCCGCCAGCGCCGCGCGGTCGGGAAAGAGAATAGCGAAGTGATAGAGGCCCGTGCTGCCCTCGGGCGGGCGCGGGGCGCCGCGACCGGCCCATGTGTTCAGGCCGATGTGGTGATGATAGCCGCCGGCGGATAGGAAGACGGCGTCAGGGCCGTAGCGGGCCGTAATCTCAAAGCCCAGCGCATCACGGTAGAATGCGAGCGAACGCTCGAGATCACTCACCGTGAGGTGGACATGGCCGATGCGAGTACGAGGATCGATGCTCACTGATTCCTAAACACTCGCCGGTTCCCCGGTTAACTTTCCTCCATGAAAATCCCCACCCCAATCAACGAACCGGTTCTCTCCTACGCCCCAGGCTCACGCGAACGCAACGAGCTCAAGGTCGCTCTCAAGGACCTGAGCGGCCGTCAGATCGAGATCCCCGTCGTCATCGGCGGCAAGGAAATCCGGACCGGCAAGACGATCGACGCGGTGATGCCGCACTGCTACAAGCATGTGCTCGCCAAGGTGCATCAGGCCGGTCCCGAGGAAGTCGCAGCCGCGGTGAAGGCGGCGCGCGAGGCGTGGCGCGACTGGTCGAGCTGGAGCCTGGCCGATCGCGCCGCGGTCTTTCTGAAAGCCGCCGACCTCCTCGCGATGCGCGGGCGCGCCATGGTCAACGGGGCCACGATGCTCGGCCAGAGCAAGACGGCGTTTCAGGCCGAGATCGATTCCGCCTGTGAGCTGATCGACTTCTGGCGCTTCAACGTGCATTACGCCGAACGGATCCACGGCGAACAGCCGCTCTCGCCCCCCGGGGGGGCGATCTGGAATGGGATGGAGTACCGCGGGCTCGAAGGATTCGTTTACGCCATCACGCCCTTCAACTTCACCGCGATCGGCGGCAACCTGCCGACCGCGCCGGCGATGATGGGCTGCACCGTCGTCTGGAAACCGGCAGCGACCGCGGCCTACTCGAATTACCTCGTCTTCCGCCTGCTGCAGGAGGCGGGGCTGCCCCCCGGCGTCATCAACTTCGTGCCCGGCCCCGCGACGGTCATCAGCGAGCGGCTGCTGGCCGACCGCCATCTGGGCGGAATCCATTTCACCGGGTCTACGGAAGTTTTCCAAACGCTGTGGAAGACGGTCGCGGCGAATCTCACCAGCTACGCCGACTATCCGCGCCTCGTCGGCGAGACGGGCGGTAAGGACTTCATCCTCGCGCATGCAAGCGCCGACGTGGACGCGCTGGCGACGGGAATCGTGCGCGGCGCGTTCGAGTATCAGGGTCAGAAATGCAGCGCCGCTTCGCGCACTTACGTGCCGGAATCTCTGTGGCCCAAACTGCGCGAGCGGGTGATCGGCTTGCTGGAGCACGTGCGGGTCGGCGACCCGGCGGACTTCCGGAACTTCATGGGCGCCGTGATCGACAAGAAAGCGTTCGACAAGATCACGGAGTACATCGAGAAGGCGAAACACGATTCGAAAGCGAAGATCCTGTTCGGCGGCGAGTGCGACGACACGGACGGCTACTTCGTCCATCCCACCGTCATTCAGGTCGAGGATCCGATGTACCGCACCATGTGCGAAGAGATTTTCGGACCCGTCCTGTCGGTGTACGTCTATCCGGACAAACAATGGAAGGAAACGTTGGCGCTCGTCGACCGCACATCACCATACGCCCTTACCGGCGGCGTCTTTGCCCAGGACCGCGCCGCGCTGGCCGAGGCCGATGCGGCGCTCCGCTATGCCGCCGGCAACTTCTACAAGAATGACAAGCCGACGGGGGCCGTCGTCGGGCAGCAGCCGTTCGGGGGCGCGCGCGCCAGCGGCAC
>WNFO01003035.1_pt1 | contig 25244 bp, 22 predicted proteins | sample 5400251 | NCBI WGS metagenome assembly WNFO01 (sample SAMN13153354, study PRJNA577476) | soil metagenome | isolation source: 100 cm saprolite under Madrone tree | place: USA:California | collected 2016-06-14
GGTTAAGCTGATGCCGCCCGGCGGCGCGAGCTGCTGCACGCGGGCGGCGAGCCCGACGACGTGACCCTGCGCGGTATAGTCCATGCGCAGGTCGTCGCCGATTCGCCCGACGACGACCTCGCCCGAGTTGAGGCCCATCCGCACCGCGAAATCGCGCCCGCTCTCGCGCCGCACGTCTTCGGCGAGCGCCCCGAGGTCGCGCGCCAGCTCGAGCGCGGCAGCGCAGGCGCGCTGGGCGTGGTCCTCGTGGGCGATCGGGGCGCCGAAGAGCGCCATGATGCCGTCGCCGGTGTACTGGTTGATGGTCCCCTCGTAACGGTGGATGCCGTCCGCGAGGATCCGGAAGAGGCGATCGAGGAGGCGGTGCCACTCCTCGGGATCGACGCGCTCGGCGAGCTCCATCGAGCGCGCGACGTCCGCGAAGAGGACGGTGACCGGCTTGCGCTCGCCCTCGAGCGCGCTCTTCTGGGCGAGGATCTTCTCGACGAGGTGGCGCGGCGTGTAGGAGCGGGGCTCCGGGGTGGTCGCCAGCGCCACCAGACGCGCGCCGCAGTCGTTGCAGAACCTCGCCCCGACGGGGTTCTCGTGTCCGCAGGATGGGCAGCTCATCGCGCCTACCCATCTTAGCCCCGTCCGCTAGGAGTCGTCCCGGTGACGAGCTGTCCGGGCGGCGAGTGTCATGTGCTGATCCTGGGCCGAATACGCGACGAAATCGCGCGCCGGCTCTCTCATCGAGGTGCCACAAGGAGCTTCGCATTTCTTTACACGCGGTAGGCACGCTCTTCACAGGAACTCCGGATGCTGAAGATCGTGGAGCGGACCAAAGTCCAAGGAGGTGTGCTATGCGGTTCCTGCGAATCATGCTGCTGCTGGTCGCGATTTCGGTAACGGCGTCATCGTGCTTCGTATTCCTTGATGGTGGCGGCCACGGCCGCGGCCACGGATGGCATCATCGAGGGTAGAAGCGGGCCGGGTCCCGGCGGGCGTCTCGGCGTGTTCCAGAGGCACCTGCAGAGATAGCCACCGGGACCCGATACCTCCCAGGCTTTGGTGGACCGACGGGGGCATCCCGGCTATTCGAACAGAGACAGATCGATCGCGTCGCCCATGGTGTTGTAGCCGAGATCGCTCGGGTGGAGGTGGTCGCCGCAGTCGCAGACCGGCAGCATGCGGGTCGGGTGGTCCGGATCGCGCAACGCCTTGTCGAAGTCGACCACCGCATCGAAGGCGCCGCCGTCGCGGATCCAGGCGTTGACCGCCTGGCGCCTGGATTCGCGCTCCGGGGTCCACGCGCCGGGGAGAAAGGTCTCGTTCTCGAACGGCGTCAGGGTGGCGCCGAAAATCTTGATGCCGCGCGTGTGGGCCCGCACCGCGAGCTGCTTCAGGCCGGCGATCATCTCCTCGGCGGTGACCTCCTCCTCGGGCTTGGCCCAGCGGTTGCGGAGATCGTTGGTGCCGAGCATCACGATCGCGTGGGTGACGCCGGGCTGGACCAGCACGTCGCGGTCGAAGCGGCGCAGGCCGCTGTCGCCCCGGATGTCGTGCAGAATCCGGTTGCCGCCGAGTCCCTCGTTCATGACCCCCATCGGTCGACCGCCGGAACGCGCGTGCAGGCGGCGCGAAAGCTGATCGGGCCACCGGCAGAACGCATCCATCGTCGAGATGTTGGCGTCGGTCAGGGAGTCGCCGAGCGCGACGATCCCGCCGGTTTCTCGCGAGGCCAGCACATCGACACCGCAGACGAAATACCAGTCGTCGGTGAGCTTGCCCACCGGCATCGTGTCCGCCGAGGCAAAGTCGCCCGGCGGTGAGATGTAATTCGTCTGGCGCGAATAGCGGCCGGTGATCCCGAAACTCGCCGGCAGATCGCCCGGCAGATAGAGGCTGATCGCGAGGTCACAGAGCGGCGGCACTGGAAGCGAGACCGGATCGCTGACCAGGAGCGCTCCCGCGGCGATCGTGGCTGTCTCGGCGCCGCCGAAGGTCAGCGTGCGGTGGGAGCCCGGGACGACGCTGGGCCCGGTGTCACGTAGCCCAACCCGCGCGGCACCGACGACGATCTTGCGGCTGCCATGGGCGTTGGAGAGGCGCACCCGCAGCGTGTCGCCGCCGATGCTGGCGCGGATGTTCATCCGCAAGGTGTGGTTGCTGAAGGCGACGCCCTCGGCCGGCGCGGGTGCGGTGGTCCAGGTGCCGACCCAATGCAGATCGCTTTGCATCGTTATCTCCCCTTCGGGCTCTAAAGGCAGTTCCTGGATTGCCCCGCGCGCCGCGTCGAAGGTCGCCAGCGGCCTCCTCGGCCGATCTCGTATTCTCGGCTATTCTGACGCATCGTGACTTCGTTGTCTCGCCCTCTGCCTCTGCTCCGTGCCCGAGTTGTTTTGTATCGGCCTCAGGCATGTTGCCCTCTACTACTCGGACCCTGCGTCAGAACTCCGCGTTTTTCGTAGAGTTGCCACTTGGCATTCTTGATGCGGGCCTTCCGATGGATAAATCCCCGAGGCACCCTGGCGGGACCCCTCGAAGAGCCGTCCAGGGAAGAGCGACCCAGACAGGAGGGCACCTCATGGAGCTTATCAGCCGCATGATGGACGGCTCGATCTCCTATGATCCCAAGGATCGATTGGAGCCCGTACTGTCCGGAGCCGGAGACGGGCAGGCGGAGAAGATCGACTTCGAGGGGATCCCGATGCTGGAGGGGTGCAGCCAAAAGCAACTTCGGAGCATCGCCCGGATCGCGCGAATTCTCCACGCCGGAGCCGGCACCGTCCTTGTCCGTAGAGGCGAGCCTGGGGAGGAGTTCTTCCTCATCCTTGACGGCACGGTGAGCGTCCACGTGTCGTCGGAAAAGTCAGTGCCCCTTGGGCCTGGAGCGTTCTTCGGTGAAATGAGCCTGCTGGACGGAGGCACTCGCTCGGCCACCGTGGTCTCGGAGACCCCGGTTCGCCTGCTCGTGATCAAGCGCGAGAACTTCTCGGTACTCTGCCGGGAAGTGCCCGACCTCACCCAGATTCTGTCGGCCACCTTGTCGCGGCGTCTGCGGCAAGCCGAACAGCGTCCGGAAACGTCTGGGTGCAGGTTGTGAGAGGAGCGCCGACCTTCTCACGCTGAATGCACGTCTACTGTGCCAGGTTGACCGTCACGTTTAGGAGATCGGGCAGGGGAGATCGCTCGTTCTCTAGCTGCCACGATCCGATGCCACGCAGGCCTACGGCAAAGATGCCGTAGTTCGGATGCGGGACGATACCTTTGATCACCGTGGCCGTCGGACCGCGTAGCCGGCCCAGAGTGGTCCCTCCCGCTCGCGCGAACAATGCCGCCACATCGCGCTCTGCCCCGCTTCGACTTTTTACGAAAAGCCGTCCGACCACGTCCACGGGCCGCTGCGTGTCGCCGGGGGTTGCTAACCTGGCAGCGCCGGATGGCCCTTCTGGCTTGGTGCCACCGCTCTTGGCTTTCGGAGTCTGCTGCGCTGACGGACCAGGCTTCACTACCCTGGACGTGACCGAGCGATCCGCAGGGACATCGCGAGCGACCGCAGGCGGAAGCTGGGTGCCCCCTGCCGCCTGCGGTGTGGGAGGCGCTGATTGCGCCGGTAGAGACGCGGCCGGTGGAGGCTCCGACGGGGTCTGAGCCCGCATTCTCTCGACGAGCCCCGCATACGAGTAGGCGGCCAGTACCCGGACGAACTGGGCCCGGTAGTTCATCACGAGGCTCACCCCATCGACGACGACGTCCTGCACCCGCCAGCGGTCACCCCGGCGGACCATCCAATAGTCGACGGGAAGCTCCTGGCCGCCGCGTGTCAGCAGGGTCGTCGCGACGTGTGCCGACTCGCCGTGGATGGACTCGCCAAGAAATTGGATCTTCACCCCGCCGGCCACACTGGCCTTCGACCCGACCATCGCGATGAAGCCTCGCTCGAGGAAAACGGTGAAGAGCCGGGTGAACTCGTCCTGATCCGCCGGAATCCTCGACAGCCACACCGAGCCGAGCGCGACCCCGGCCGCGGCCCGGAAGTCGAACAGCTCATTGACCAGCTCGCGGATGTCTTGACGGGGTGTCTCGAGTCCGTGCGCTGGATCCACGGCCTGAAGGACGGTGTTGGTGCGCGCGAAGAAAGCTTCCAGCGTCCCTGTGGGCGACGTCGCCCGCGCTGGCTGAGCAATACCGAACAAGAATCCCACAACTACGACAGGCAGCAGGACGCTGGTCCAAACGTGCGGCCAACGGCTTTGCTGCGGCTGCGGCTTGATCACGGAGTTTTGAGTCAGCAAGCCACGTGCCGATCCGATTGGGACTACGAAGTCGCTGAGTTGCGAGGGAATGGCAGAGAACTGTTCGCGTTCGCCGTGTCAGGGGGGCGTCCGATTCCTGACACCTACCGATCACATCTCAGGCGTCTCGCTCCGCTCCCCTACCGTCGTAGCGGCTGAAGTGAGTCAGCGCGCGGTCTCGCGCTCCAGGTCGCGGATCGAGGAGGCGGCGATGTCGACGAGGGTGTCGATTTCCTCGCGGGTGATGCAGAGCGGCGGCGCCAGGCGCAGGACGTTGCCCCGCGCGTAGACGATCGCGCCGCGGTCCCAGGCCTTCCGGTCGAGCTTCGCGACCGTGTCCTTGTCGAGCGGCCGGCCGGAGCCGTCCGGCTCCACGAGATCGGCACAGACCAGGAGCCCGCGGCCGCGCACCTCGCCGACGAGCGGGGAATTGCCGACGGCCGTGCGCAGTCCGTCGAGCAGGCGGGTGCCCATCGCCGCCGCGTTCTCCACGAGGTTGTCCTTCTCCATGATCTGGAGATTGGCGAGCGCCGCCGCGCAGGCGACGGGATGCGCCGCGTACGTGTTGGGATGGACGTTCTCTTCCTTCGTGTCGTCGGGGAAGACGCCGGCGAGGCGGCGCGTGGCAATACTCGCGGAGAGCGGGATGTAGCCCGAGGTGATGCCCTTGGCCACGGACATCAGGTCCGGCACGACGTCGTCGTGCTCGACGGCGAACCAGCGCCCCGTGCGGCCGAAGCCGGTGATGACTTCGTCCGCGATCATCAGCACGTCGAGCTCGTCGCAGACGGCGCGGACCTTCCTGAGCCATCCGATGGGTGGCATGATGAATCCGCCCGACGACAGCACCGGCTCGAGGATCACCGCCGACACGGTGTCGGGCCCTTCGCGCACGATCGCTTCGCGCAGCTCGCGCCCCCGCCGCGCGATCAATTCCTCGTCGGTGCCTGTGCCACGGTCGCGGTAGGGATGCGGTGGCGCGAGCTTCGTGAACCCTTCCGGCTGGAGCTTCGCGTAGGGGGCGGCCAGCTGCGGCAGGCCGCAGATGGCGTAGGTGCCCATGGTGGCTCCGTGATAGCCCCCGAGGAACGAGATGACTTTGTGCTTGTCGACCTTGCCCTTCGCCATCCAGTAGTGCCGGGCGATCTGCATCGAGCGCTCGTTGGCTTCCGAGCCGCTGACGGCAAACATCGTGAGGTCGAGGTCGCCGGGCGTGAGGGAGGCGAGCTTCGCCGCCAGCTGGGCGGCCGGACGATTCGAGAACTGGCGCGTGGTCGGATAGTAGGCGAGCTTGACGGTCTGCTCGGCGATGGCCTCGGCGATCTCGCGGCGCCCGTGGCCGACGTTGACGACGGCGAGGCCCGCGAAGCCGTCCATCAGCTTCTTGCCCTGCTCCGTCCACACCCACACGCCCTCGGCGTGGTCGATGACCAGCTCTTCGTCCGAGAGCCACGGATGATCCTGCGTCTTGTGAGTCCAGAGATGTCGGATATCGCCCGCTGTTGTCGCCATGGGCGGTACTGTATCATGGCCGCCATGTTCATCGTCGGCGTCGACGTGGGCGGCACGTTCACCGACCTCACCGCCGTCGACGAAGCGACGGGCCGCGTCGTCGTCACCAAGGTGCCATCCGAGCCGCGCAACGAGGCGGCGGCGCTCCTCGCAGGGTTGAAGGCCCTGGGGATCGCGAGCGCTGAAGTACGGCGCCTCGTGCACGGCACCACCGTTGGCACCAATGCCGTCCTCGAGCGGCGGGGCGCCCGCGTCGCCGTCCTCACCACCGCCGGCTTCCGCGACCTGATCGAGATCGGGCGAACGAAGCGCAACATCCCCGCGCTGTTCGTGCCGACCTTCGTCCGCCCCAAGCCCGTCGTCGAGCGCAAGCACCGCTTCGAAGTCACGGAGCGCCTGAACGCCGACGGGTCCGTCCTGGTGCCCCTCGACGCGGAGTCGGTCGAGCGAGCGCTGGACGGCGCGCTCGGCACCGGCGCCGAGGCCATCGCAGTGTGCCTGCTCCACGCCTATCTCAATCCCGCTCACGAGCGGCTGATCGCGGACATCGTGAAGAGCCGCGCGCCCGGCCTGCCCGTGTCGTGCTCGGCCGACGTGGTGCCGGAATACCGCGAGTTCGAGCGTTTCTCCACGACGGTGCTGAACGCGTACCTGCAGCCGCTGATGGACCAGTATCTCGAGAGCCTCGAGGAGCGGCTGCTGGCGACGGGCTACGGCCACGGCGTCCTCACGGTCGGCTCGAGCGGCGGCATGATGACGACCGCGACCGCGCGGCGGCTGCCGATCAAGACGATCTTCTCGGGACCCGCGGGCGGGGTGAGCCAGGCGCGCTTCGTCGGCGCGGCGGCGAAGGCGCGCGACTTCATCACCTACGACATGGGCGGCACGTCGACAGACGTCTGTCTCGTGCGCGATCTCACCCCCGTGATGACGTCCGACAGCATGGTGGGCGCGTTCCCCGTCAAGGTGCCTCAGATCGACATGCATTCGGTCGGGGCGGGCGGGGGGTCGATCGCGTGGCTCGACACGGACGGGAGCCTGCAGGTCGGGCCGCGGAGCGCGGGGGCGCGGCCGGGACCCGCCGCGTACGGCCACGGCGGTACCGAAGCCACCGTCACCGACGCCAACGTGGTGCTCGGCCGCATCGGCACCGCCAAGCGTTTGGGCGGCACGATCAGCATCGACCCCAGGCTCGCCCGCGCCGCCGTCGCGAGCCTCGCGGCAGGGATGGGCGGGACGCTCGGCGTCGAGGCGCTCGCCGAAGGCATCGTGCGCATCGCGGTGGCGCGCATGACCTCGGCCATCCGCGAGATCTCGATCCAGCGGGGCTACGATCCGCGCGACTTCACGCTCATCGCTTTCGGCGGCGCGGGCCCGATGCACGCGCTTGCCATGGCGGAGGAGATCGGTATTCCGCGCGTGCTCGTGCCGCGCCACCCCGGCAACTTCTCCGCCCTCGGGCTTCTCGCCTCGGACATCAAGCACGATGACGTGCGCACGCGAGTGGGGCCGCTCCGCGAGCAGGCCGCCCTCCTCGCGGCGCTCTTCGAGGACATGGCGGGGGCGGCGAGGCGGCAGCTCGAGACTGAAGGCTTCGCAGCCGAGCAGCAGCGGCTGTGCCGCTCGCTGGATCTCCGGTATCGCGGCCAGGCGTTCGAGCTGAACGTGGACGTGGGCGACGCCGACTCGCCGCTGCCCGCGATGGACGCGATCGAGGCCGACCTGCACCGGCGGCACAAGGCGTCGTACGGCCACGCGAACTTCGAGGCGGTGATCGAGCTCGTCAACGCCCGTCTCGTCGCGTACGGCGTGGTCCCAAAGCCGGCGGCGGAGCCGTACCGGAGCGGCACGACGGCCATGGACACCGCTCGCCTGGAGACGCGCCCCGTGTGGTTCGACGGCGCGGAGCGCTCCTGCCCGGTGTGGGAGCGGGATCGATTGCCGGAGCGGGCGGAGCTGAGTGGCCCCGCCATCATCGAGGAGTTCGGCGCGACGACGGTCGTGCTGCCGGGGTGGCGGGGCGCGCTCGACGGCCTCGGCAACGTCAGGCTGGAGAGGCGCCACCCGTGACGCCCATCGACCCCATCACGCTCGAGGTCCTGCGCGAAGCCTTCGCCTCGATCGTGCGCGAGATGCGCGTGACGCTCGTGCGCACCGCGTACTCGTCGGTCCTCTACGAAGGCGAGGACTTCTCCTGCGTCCTGATGGACGGCGACGCGCAGATCGTCTCGATGTCCAAGGGCCAGGATCATCCGCTCCACATCGTGCCCATCGCGTGGTCGATGAAGGCCGTGGGCGAGAAATTCGGCGACGACATCCACCCCGGCGACATGTTCCTGCACAACGATCCCTACACGGGCGGCACGCACCTGAACGACGTGGCGCTGATCTACCCGCTTTTCGCCGAGGGGAAGATGTTCGTCTTCCCCGTCGTGCGGGCGCACTGGGGCGACGTCGGCGGCATGAGCCCGGGGAGCCTGTCCGGCGGCGCGACGGAGATCTTCCAGGAGGGCGTGCGGATTCCGCCCATCCGGATCATCGACCGCGGCCGCCCGAACGCCGCGGCGCTCGAGCTGATCTTCGCCAACATGCGCAGCCCGCGCGAGCGCAGGGGCGACTTCGACGCGATGATCGGGACGTGCATGAAGGCGGCGGAGCGCGTGGAAGGCCTGGCCGCGCGCTATGGCGTGCCGACGGTGCGCGGCGCGGTCGAGCTACTGATGGACCGGGCCGAGCAGCGGATGCGCCGCGCGATCGGCCAGCTGCGCGACGGCGAGTATCTCTACGAGGCGCACCTCGAAAGCGGCCGCGAGCGGCTCGAGCCGCTGACGGTGCGGGCAAAAGTCACCGTGGCGGGCGACCGCATCACCGTCGATCTCACGGGCACCTCGCCGCAGTCGGCGGGGCCGACCAATGTCGGGCCAGCCATGGCGCCCACGGGAGCCTTCACGATCATCAAGTCGTTCCTCGATCCAGGGTCCGACGTGAATTCCGGCGCCTTCCGGCCGCTCACGATCATCACGCCGCCCGGCACCATTGTGAACGCCAATCCGCCGGCGCCCTGCGGCGGGATGGTCGAGGTGAAGTACTGCGTGGAGACGGCTGTGATGGGCGCGCTCGCGCCCGCGCTCGACGGCAGGATCGTCGGCGATCTGAAGGGCGGCGGCAACCACTGCTACGTCGGCGGACCCCACCCCGTCACGGGCGAGACCTTCATCTTCTACGAGTACCCGGCGGGGGGCACCGGGGGCCACGCTGACGGCGACGGCAACAACACCGTCCGCGCGTGGACCGAGAGCGACATGACGACGATCCAGCCGATCGAGGCGGTGGAGCAGCTCTACCCGGTACGCGTCGAAGCGACGACGCTGCGCGAGAACTCCGGCGGTCCGGGGCGATGGCGCGGCGGGCTCGGTCTCACGCGCGCGGTACGCATCCAGGCGCCGTCGACGACGCTGTCCGTGCTCGCTGAGAAGGCCGTGCTGCCACCGTTCGGCGTGTGCGGCGGCGAGCCCGGCGCGCGTAACCGCTTCTGGGTACGGCGCGACGGGCAGGGGATCTCGCCGTCGCCCCTGCCCGGCAAGGTCGGCGGCTTTCCGCTCCTGCCCGGCGATCTCTTGCTGATGGAGAGCTCCGGTGGGGGCGGCTTCGGCGATCCGCTGGAGCGCGATCCCGCGCTGGTCGTCGCCGACGTGGCCGAAGGCTACGTCACGCGCGATGCCGCCGAGGCGACCTACGGCCTTGTGTGGAGCGGTGACGCGGTCGACGCCGGCGCCACCGCGCGGCGACGCGAGAGCCAGCGGACGGCGCGACCGCGCGTGCGGGTCAAGGCCGCCGACTTCGCCGCGGGTGTCGGCCGAGGGATCCGCATCGACGCGGAGACCGCGCGGCGGCTCGGGGTCACGGAAGGCGCCGTGGTCGAGCTGGTGAATCCGCGCGGGGCGCCGCTCCGTGCCTGGGTGGCGAGCGTCACGCCCGGCAACGGGCAATGCGCGGAGATCGCGGCCGACGCGCTGCGCATGCTGGCGATCACGGAGGGCGCCCTACTCGAGATCCGCGCCGTGCATTCAGGCAACCTTGCGAGCGGAGCTGGGCTCCCGTAGTCCGAGGGTCGACGGTCGAGCACCAATGGAAACGGGCGCTTCCAGAGCATCGGAAGCGCCCGAATTCTTTTGCGGGGTATGTCGATCTCGGAATACCCCGTTCGACTAGATAGTGAGAGCAGCCCGGAAGCCTTGTGAGACTTGACTGCCGGGATATAAGAACGATTGGGCACCTCGAACTAAAGGAGCAGAAGAAATGGCTGCAACAGCTCAAAGCAGATTGGCTGATCGCGAGCAGCACGACATATGCTCATAAAGATTCTCATCGGTGTGGTCGTGGTCATCGGGGTGTTCGCCGTGATCGTTGCCATGCGGCCCTCTGACTTCCGTGTCGAGCGCTCGGCAGTCGTCGCCGCCCCGGCTCCGGTGGTTTTTGCTCAGGTGAACGATCTCCACAACTGGGACGCGTGGTCGCCGTTCGCGAAGCTCGACCCGGCGGCGAAGCAGACGTTCGAGGGCCCGCGGGCAGGAACGGGCGCAGCCCTCGCCTGGGCCGGCAACAAGCAGGCGGGCGAGGGGCGCATGACGATCACCGAGAGCCGCCCCTACGAGCTCATCCGGTTCAGGCTGGACTTCGTGAAGCCCTTTGCCGTCACCAACACGGCGGAGTTCACCTTCACGCCCCAGGGCGTTCAGACCGCGGTCACGTGGAGCATGTCCGGCAGGCAGAACTTCATGGCCAAGGCCTTCTGCATGTTCATGAGCATGGACAAGATGGTCGGCGGGGAGTTCGAAAAGGGCCTGGCGCAGATGAAGTCGGTGGCGGAATCGGCCAACAAGACGTAGCATGCCGCCCACCATGGAAGACAAGGTGAAAACGGGCCGGGCGAAGTCGCTCGCCCGCCATCTGCCCACCGTCGCGCGGATCCTGATGGGGCTCCCATTCTTCGTCAGCGGGCTGAACGGCTTTTTGCACTTTTTGCCCCAGCCCTCGATGGTCTTGCCCGAAGGGGCCGCAGTCTTCGCCGATGCGCTGATGAAGACGGGCTACATGATGCCGCTGATCTTCGGGACGCAGCTGATCGTCGGAGCGCTCCTGCTGGCGAACCGCTTCGTCCCGCTGGCTCTTGCCCTGATCGCGCCCTTCCTCGTCCACGCCCTCGCGTTTCACCTCTTCCTGGAGCCATCCGGGCGCCCCATCGTCCTCGCCTTTCTGGCGCTCGAGATCTACCTGGCCTGGACGTATCGGAAGGCCTACCGCTCAATGCTCGCCATGCGGGTGAGTCCGGGGGCGGAGTGAGCAGTCGATCCGGCGGGTTTTCCAAGACACGGCTCGGCCGCATGGCCGATGTGATGCGCGGCTACGTCGAGCGCGGCGAGCTGGCCGGTGTGGTCACGCTGCTGTGCCGCCACGACGAGGTGCAGGTGGAGGCCATCGGCGCCCAGAACCTGGCCACCGCCACACCGATCCAGCGCGAGACCATCTTCCGTATCGCCTCGATGACCAAGCCGATCACGGCCGCGGCCGCCATGATCCTCGTCGAAGAGACGAAGCTGCGTCTCGATGAACCGGTTGACCGGTGGCTGCCGGAGCTGGCGGACCGCAAGGTCCTGCGCGGGATCGATAGCCCGCTCGACGACACCGTACCGGCCAAGCGCCCGATCACCCTGCGAGATCTCCTGACGTTCCGGCTGGGCTTGGGCGCCGTGATGGCCTTCCCGGACGTCTATCCGATCCAGAAGGCGATGGCAGAAGCCGGTATCGCGCCCGGCCCGAGGCCGCTCTCGTTTTCGGCCGATGAGTTCATGGCGCGCGTGGGTGGTCTGCCGCTCGTGCACCAGCCGGGCGAGCAGTGGATGTACCACACGGGCTCCGACATCCTGGGCGTGCTGATCGCGCGCGCGGCCGGGATGAGCCTGGGGGATTTTCTGAAGGAGCGGATCTTCGAGCCGCTCGCCATGAAGGACACAGGGTTCAGCGTGCCGGAGGCGAAGCTCGACCGGCTGGCCAGCTGCTACCATGCCGATCCCGCGACCGGCCGGCTCGCGGTCTATGACGAAGCGCGCGGCGGCTCCTGGGCGCGCCAGCCCGTCTTCGAGAGCGGCGGCGGCGGGCTCGTGTCGACGGCCGACGATTACCTCGCGTTCGGTCGCATGCTGCTGCGCTACGGCCGGCACGGCGCGGACCGCATTCTCTCGCGCCCTGCCGTCGAGCTCATGACGGCCGATCAGCTGACCCCGGAGCAGAAGGCACGCTCACCGTTCGTTCCCGGGTTCTGGGATACTCGCGGCTGGGGCTTCGGCCTCTCCGTGATCACCCGGCGCGGCGGCGTCGGCCTGTCGCCGGGCAGCTTCGGCTGGGACGGCGGCTTCAGCACGTCGGGCTATTGCGATCCACACGAGGACATGGTCGGGATTCTCCTGGTCCAGCGAATGATGACCAGCCCGAGCGGGTTCGATTTTCACAGTGACTTCTGGACGCTCGCCTACCAGGCGATCGACGACTGAAGGAGACCATGAAGATCTTCTACGGGTGGATAATCGTCGGAGCCGGCATCGTCGTCACCTGCATCGGGATGGGCGCGATGCTCTCCCTCGGCATCTTCCTCCAGCCGATCGCCACCGGGATGGGCTGGTCCCGCACGGGTATCTCGACCGTTTCCCTGCTGAATTTCCTGAGCATGGGCGTCGGCTCTTTCCTCTGGGGCGCCCTTTCCGACCGGTTCGGCACGCGGTCCGTCGTGTTGTGCGGAGGAGTCCTGCTCGGCGTCGGCCTCATGACCGCGAGCCGGGCCGCCACGCTGGGCCAGTTCCAGCTCCTGTTCGGCGTGCTGGTGGGCCTGGCCGCGGGCAGCTTCTACACGCCCCTGATCGCGACGACGACCCGGTGGTTCACGCTGAACCGCAGCTTGGCCGTCGCGCTCGTCTCCGCGGGGCTCAGCCTCGGATCCGCGACGGTGGGGCCGCTCGCCCGCTGGCTCATCACCGGCTACGATTGGCGCACCGCCATGCTGGTGATCGGCGAGGTCGCGTGGGTCGTCATCGTTCCCACCGCCCTGCTCTTGCGCGAGCCGCCGGCAGTGCGGCCGGTTGACGTGCCGGCGGGGTCGGCCAGCCCGGCCGGCCCGGAGTTCACGGTGGCACAGGCGCTGCGCACGCCGCAGTTCGCCGCCATCGCGCTCACCTTCTTCGCCTGTTGCGCGGCGCACTCGGGTCCCATCTTCCACATGGTCGCCAACGCCATGGACCATGGGGTAGGCGCGATGGCGGCTGCCACCGTGTTCAGCCTGGCGGGCGTGGGCTCGCTGAGCGGCAGGATCGTCTGCGGGTTCCTCGCCGACCGGATCGGCGCGAAGCGCATGCTCTTGGCCGGGCTGGCGCTCCAGGCGGTGGCGGTCAGCCTCTATCTCTTCACCCGGGAGCTCGCGAGCTTCTACGAGCTCGCCCTGCTGTTCGGCTTCGCCTACGGCGGGGTCATGCCGCTCTACGCGATCCTCGTGCGCGAGTACTTCGGCGCCCGGATCATGGGAACGGTCTTCGGCGCGGTGGGCTTCGTGTCCACGCTGGGGATGGCGATCGGCCCCGTGGCCGGCGGATGGCTCTACGACGCGTTCGGCAGCTACTTCTGGCTCTTCATGGGCTCGTTCGGCATCGGCCTCGGGGCGGTGGCTATCGCGTTCACCTTCCGCCCGCCGCGCGTGCTTGCGCTGGCGCAACCGAGACCGAGCCTGGCCCACTGAGCCGCAACGGGGAGGACCGTATGAAGACAGTGAAACTGCTGGTCGGAACATCCAAGGGCCTGTTCGTCCTGAGGGCGACGGCCGCGCGCCGGTCGTGGCAGCTGGAGGGGCCGCATCTGGCCGGTCGCGCCATCTATTCCGTGGCGCACGACGGGCGCGGGCAGCGGCAGCGCGTCTGGGCGGGCGCGGCGAGCATGCACTGGGGCGCCGTGCTGGTCTCCACCGACGACTGGGGGCGCACCTGGGACGAGCCGCAGGAGGCGAACGTCAAGTTTCCCGCCGACACCGGCCTCGCGCTGAAGCAGATCTGGCAGATCGAGCCGGGGCTCGAGGACGAGCCGGACACGCTCTATTGCGGGGTCGACCCGGCCGCCCTCTTCCGCACCACCGACGGCGGCAAGACGTGGGAGGTCGTGCGCGGGCTGCTCGACCATCCGCATCGCGAGCGCTGGACGCCCGGCGGCGGCGGCCTCTGCCTGCACACGATCGTTCGCGATCCCGAAAACGTCGACCGGATGTGGGTGCCCGAGAAGTATCCCGAGTTCGGACAGTGCGTGCACAAGGTCGTGCAGCACCCGGATCGCATCGGCCGCCTGTTCGCCCAGAACCACTGGGGCCTCTACCGCTCCGACGACGCGGGGGACTCGTGGCAGGACATCGCGCGCGGCGTGCCGTCGGACTTCGGATTCGCGATGACGATCCATCCGCACGAGCCGGAGACGGTGTACATCATCCCGATCAAGTCGGACCAGGTCCGCGTCTCGCCCGAGGGCAAGCTTCGCGTCTACCGGACGCGGAACGGCGGGCGCTCGTGGGAAGCGCTGACGCGAGGCCTGCCCCAGCGTCACGCCTACGACATCGTGCTGCGGGACGGCTTGACGACGGACAGCCTGGATCCGGCCGGGGTCTATTTCGGGACCCGCAACGGCAAGCTCTACGCGTCGAACGACAATGGCGGCACGTGGCGTCTCGCCATCGACGGACTGCCCTCGATCACCTGCGTGCGCGCGGTGGTCGGCGACGAGCGGAAGCCCGCGCGGCGCAAGGCGACCCGGCGAACGGCGCGGCGGTGACCCACGTCGTCGTCCTGATCCCGACGCCCTTGCGCCCGTTCGCGGGTGGCCGGAGCCGGATCCAGGTCGCGGTGGCGAAGGAGCCGCCGTCGCTCGGCGACGCGCTCGACTCGTTGTGGGGCGAGGCGCCGGGGGTGCGCGATCGCGTGCTCACCGAGCAGGGCGAGGTGCGCCCCCACGTCAACGTCTTCGTGGGCACGGAGTGCTGCCGGTGGACCGGCGGCCTCGAGACGCCCATCACCGACGGGGCCGAGATCGCCATCTTCCCCGCCATCAGCGGAGGTCGATAGGGCCACATGCGCTACATGTTGCTGATCTACAGGGATGAGAAGGTGTACGAGCAGTTGTCCGTGCCGGAGAGAGGCAAGATCTTCCAGGAGGCCTTTGATTACAGCGAGGCACGGAGGCCGAGCGGCTTCTACCAGGGCGGCGAGCCGCTCGAACCGACCGGCACCGCCACGACTGTCCGGATGAGAAACGGCGAAGCGCTCATGACGGATGGGCCATTCGCTGAGACCAAGGAGCAGCTCGCGGGCTATACCATCGTGGAGGCCAGGGACCTGGACGAGGTGCTCGCCTTCGCCACCCGTCATCCGTTGGTGAAAGCGGGCCTCTCGATCGAGGTGCGGCCCATCAGGGTGGGTCCGCCCCAATAGCCTGATCGCGGTAACCGGCATCGCGTGCGCGCGGCCGTCCGGTGGGGTAGCCTTCCCACCGAGGACGGCCATGGGCATCGAGGAGATCTTTCGCGCGGACTACGGCCGGATCCTGGCCACCCTCATCCGTCTCCTCGGCGACATCGACGTGGCCGAGGAGGCGCTCCAGGAGGCGTTCGCGGCGGCGCTCGAGCAGTGGCCGGCGGCCGGTATCCCGGCGAACCCGGTGAGCTGGCTGGTCTCCACGGGGCGGCACAAGGCGATCGACCGGCTGCGCCGGCGCGCGTGGCTCGAGGAGAAGCAGGACGAGATCGCGCGGCACATCGAGCTGTCGACCCCTCAGTTGGATCTGCAGTCGGCTGATGACGAGGAGACGCCCGTGCCCGAGGACAGGCTCCGCCTGATCTTCACGTGCTGCCACCCGGCGCTTGCCACCGAGGCGCAGGTGGCTCTCACGCTGCGCACGCTCGGGGGTCTTTCGACCGAGGAGATCGCGCGCGCCTTCCTGGTGCCGGCCCCGACCATGGCGCAGCGGCTCGTGCGCGCCAAGGCCAAGATCCGGACGGCGCGCATCCCCTTCGAGGTGCCGCCCACGGAGGCGCTCGCCGAGCGGCTCGAGGCGGCGATGGTGGTGGTCTATCTCGTGTTCAACGAGGGCTACACCGCCAGCTTTGGAGCGCGGCTCGTGCGGAACGAGCTATGCGAGCAGGCCATCCGGCTCGGGCGCATGCTGGTCGAGCTGCTGCCGATTCACGCCGAGCCGAAAGGACTGCTCGCGCTCATGCTGCTGCACGACTCGCGACGGGAGACGCGCCTCGACGCCTCGGGCGATCTCGTCCTCCTCGAGGACCAGGACCGGACGCGCTGGGACCGCGCGCAGATCGACGAGGGCGCGGCGCTGGTCGAAGCCGCGCTCAGCGAGGGCGGCCGCCCCCCTGGCCCCTATGCGCTGCAGGCGGCAATTGCGGCGCTCCATGCCCAGGCAGCCACGGCCGCGGCCACGGACTGGCAGCAGATTGCCGCGCTCTACGGCGTGCTGGCGCGCGTGCACCCGACGCCCGTGGTCGAGCTCAACCGCGCCGTTGCCGTCGCGATGTCGAGCGGGCTCGAGCGCGGCCTGGCTCTCCTGGATACACTGGACGGCGACGGCGGGCTCGCCGGGTATCACCTGCTGTCCGCCGCGCGGGCCGAGCTGCTGCGCCGGCTCGGTCGCCACGCCGAGGCCGTCGAGTCGTACCGCCAGGCCCTCGCACTCGTGAGCAACGAGGCGGAGCGGAAACATCTGGAAAAACGGTTGCGAGAGGTCACCTCGTAGAGGAGGACAGCAATGGCAAGGCTCGCTCTCATCACCAGCAAGGACCAGGTGGCCGCCAAAGACCACGCGGTCGTGGACTCCATCGTGAAGAGCCGGGGCGCGCTGCACGGGCCGTTCACGGTGTTTCTCCACTGTCCGGAGCTGGCCGGCCGCCTCGCGCACCTGGGCGCCTTCGTCCGCTTCGAAGGCTCGCTCGACAAGCGAGTGCGGGTGCTCGCGGCGATGACCGTGGCGCGGGAGCTCGACGCGGTCTACGTATGGGGCGCCCAGACGGCGGGAGCCCGCCGGCTGGACGTGCCGGAATCGACCATCGCGGCGGTCCGCGAGAAGCACTCGCGCGGCATCCCGCCGGAGGACGCTCAGATCGTGGAGTTCACGCGGCAGCTCATCCGCAAACATCGCGTCGACGACGCCAGCGTGAAAGCGCTCCAGGCCAGGTTCGGCAACGAAGGATTCATCGAGCTGACCGGCGTCATCGGCTACTACAGCATGCTCGCGATGACGGTCAACGCCTGCGAGCTGGAGGCCGCCCCGGACACCGAGGTCCTCCAGGTTTAGGACATCACCCTCTCCCCCATCGGGGAGAGGGAAGGGTGAGGGGCGGGAAGGGGGTGTCCGCGCGCCTACTGGGTTGCGGGGCCGCGCGGAACCTGGACGGCCGACAGGCGCTCGATCACGGTCATCACCACGCTGGTATCCTGCTCGCCGAGACCGGCGGCGAGCGCCATCTGCTCGTAGCGCTGGGCGACGTTGACGAAGGCGACCGGCACGCGCAGCTCCTTGGCGATGGCGGTGAACGTCTCCAGGTCCTTGTTCATCAGCGCCACCTTGAAGCCCGGCTCGAACTCTCGCGGAACGATGGCGCGCGGGATGCGCTCGAGCGCCTTGCTGCCCCCGCTGCTCGCCTTGACGACCTCGTAGATCGTCATCGGATCGAGTCCCGCCTTCACGCCGAGCGCGAGCCCTTCCATCATCGCGAGCCCGTTGACGCAAGCCATCATGTTGTTGATCGCCTTCACGGTGTTGCCCGCCCCCACCGGCCCGACGTGGAAGATGTTGGGTCCGATGGCGCTCAGGACGGGGCGCGCGCGTGACAGCGGTTCGGCATCGCCGCCGACCATGATGGCCAGGGTCGCGGCGCGCGCGCCGCTCACCCCGCCGCTGACGGGAGCCTCGAGGAAGTGCACGCCACGCTTCTTGGCCTGGGGCTCGATCTTTCGAGGTGTGGAGGGCAGCACGCTGCTCAGGTCGATGAGGATGGTGCCGGGCTTGGCGGCTTCCACGAGGCCGCCCGGCTCGAGATAGATTGCCTCGACGTCGGGAGACGCGGGCAGGGAGGTGAGGACGATCTCCGACTGTTCCACGACCTCCCGCGCCGAGCGGGCGCGCCGGGCGCCGGCCTCGATGAGGTTTTCCATGGCCTTGGGGTTCATGTCGAAGACCGTCATGGGGAACGAGGCTTTCAAGACGTTCCCGGCCATTGGATTGCCCATGTTGCCGACTCCGATGAATCCGACGGACAGAGCCATTCCGCGCCTCCTAGTCCTCGATGGTGGACGGTGCCGACCTCACGGGTAGCGAGAATAGCACCGGAGCGTCCTGAGCGGTCAATGTCCCGCCCTGGATACCCTTAAAGCCAGTGCCGGGCAGGAACATGATTCCGCTCAGCGCGCCGGGATCGCCGCCGCGTGGCTCGAGAACTTGGGCATCACGTCGGTGGCGAGCAGCTCCATCGAGCGCCGCCAGAGCGCGGGCTTGTCCCAGTCGTGGCCGCCCATGAGGAGCGTGCCGAAGTGACCGGTCTCCTCGCGCAGGGCCACCAGCTGGTCGAGCACGCGGCGCGGGCTGCCCGCGATGATGAGCGCGCGCTTCACCGTGTCCATGGTCACGTCCTCGTCGGGGATCTCGAGGTCCGGCTTGAGCATGAAGAGCGCCTTGCGCCCCTGGGAGAAGCTGTAATGAAAGAAGCGGTAGTAGAACGAGAGGCCGTTGTCGGGGTCGGCGAGGTAGTCCTCGGCCTCCGCATCGGTCTCGGTGACGAGGATGCTGCGCGAGACGCGCCAGACGTCGGGGTCGGGACGCCGGCCGACCACCTCGCACCCCTCGAGGTATTTCTCCCAGTGCCCGCGGAGATAGCGCCGGTGGAAGAACTGCCCGGAGATGGGAATCCAGCCGCGCTCACCCGCCGTCTTCGCGCTGCTCGAGTTGGGTGTCAGAAGCGACAGCGCGATGGGCGGGTGCGGCTTCTGATAGGGTTGCGGAACATAACCCACCTTGAACTCGGGCCAGATCGAATTCTTGAGCGAGATCTTCCAGAATCGCCCGTCGATCTCGTAGGGCGGGTCCTGGGACCACAGCTTGAGCACCGTCTCGATGGATTCGAGCATCATGAGGGGACGCAGCTCCGCCTGGCCCACGTCGAACATCTCGATGTCGCTCACGAGCCCGCCCGGGCCGATGCCCATGATGAAGCGCCCCTGGCAGAGATGGTCGAACATGGCCGCGTGCGCGGCCACCGTGGCCGGGTGGATCTGGGGCAGGTTGAGCACGCCCGTGCCGAACCGGATCTGCGTCGTGCGCGGGATGAGGGTGGCGAGGAAGATGAGCGGCGAGGTGATGCGCTCGCTCCACGAGCTGAAGTGCTCGCCGACGAAGGCCTCCGTGAAGCCCAGGCGGTCCGCGAGGACGATGGCCTCCTGATCTTCCGCGAGGAAGGTCGCGTAGTCGCGGTCCGGGGCGTGCATGGGCATCGTGAACAGGCCGAGCTTGACGGTCATGTAGCGAAGGCTCCTTAGCTGCGGGTGATCTGCGATATCCCCGGCAACCGGCCGAGGAAATTGCCGGCCACGCCGCCGTCGACCACGAGGTCGTGGCCGTTGATGTAGCGCGAGTCCTGACCGAGCAGGAAAGCCACCACGTCGGCGATGTCCTCCGGCGTGGCCACGCGGCCGAGCGGCACCAGCGCATCGCGCTCGGCGGCCACGCGCGGGTCGGCGTAGACCTTGGCGGTCATGCCGGTGCGGACCATGCCGGGCGAGACGGAGTTGACGCGGATGCCGTCGCGTCCCAGCTCCTGCGCCAGCACCCGCACCAGCATGATGACGGCCGCCTTGCTCGGTCCGTAGGCGCCCAGGTTCGCGTGCGGGTTACTGCCGGACATGGACGCGATGGCGACGATGGCGCCACCCGAGGCCTTGAGCGCGTCGTGGGCGGCCTTCGCGAGCAGCCAGGTGGCACGGGTGTTGACGGCGAACATGCGGTCCCAGTCCTCGACGGCGTATTCCATCAGCGCGCCGGGCCTATTGATGCCGGCATTGCTCACGAGCCCGTCGAGCCCGCCGAAGCCCTTCACCGCCTCGGCCACGGCCCGCGCCGGACCTTCGGCCGTGCTCATGTCGGCGTGGAGCGGCAGTGTCTCGGCGCCGAGCGCTTTGAGCTCGGCCACCACGCCGTCGAGCCCCGGCGAGGACGCAACGTCGACGGCGACGATCTTGCCCGCGCGGCCCTGCGCCTTCGCGTCACGCGCCAGCCGCAGGCACGTGGCCCGCCCGATTCCGCTCGCCGCCCCCGTCACGAGTACGCGCATGTCCGCCACTAGCGCAGCGTCTTCCGCAGGTGATATTCCGAGTGCGGGCGGCGAGGGAAGCCGTCCACTACGCTGATGACCTCGTAACCCATCTGCTGGTAGAAGAGCGGCGCCTGGAAGCTGAACGTGTCGAGCAGGATCTGCTCGCAGCCTCTGGCGCGGGCCTCCTGTTCAGCCGCAGCGAGGAGACGTCTTCCGAAGCCCTGGTGCCTGAGGTCCTTGTGAACCCAGAGCGTCTGGACCCGGCAGGCCCCGCACCAGGTCCAACCGTGGAGCCCCGCCATGATGTCGCCCTTCTCGTCGCGGACGAAGATGGACAGCCACTTGCCGTCGTCGACGCCGGTCTGCTCGACATTGTAGTCGTAGAGACGGTCCTCGAGAAAGCGGATGTCGCCCGGTGCGGGCTCGACTTCGATCTGGAATGTTTGCATGTCCACGCCCGCCCGGCGGCGATGTCCTCCGTTTCGGATTCGTTCATCACGCGCAGGCATGCTATGACGAACGCGGTCCCCGCCGCAAGGCCGCTCTCGGGGGTGGAGTCCGCATAGCGGAATGGGGTACGCTGGGAGCCATGACCCTCACGAGCGTGCTCCGCGGTAGCGCGGCGGCGAGCCTCCTCGCCGCCTTCGTGCTGTCCATCAGCCCCGCCTTTGCCGCGGACGCCCTCGTCTCGGTGGGTGACGAGCTGGCCGTGGGCAAGAACCGGACGGGCGAGGCCTGCCGGATCAAGCTCGTGGAGAGCCGTGCCGAGTTCGGAGGCCTCCGGCGCTACCACCTCTTCTGCGACGGCTGGACTCAGCCGAGCGGTGAGATCCTGAGCTTCGGCGTCGGCAAGGGTTACACGGTCGAGAAGATCCTTACCGACACGGGGTGGGCGAAGAATCTCGAATTGCGCGTGGGCGGTTGCGGCGCCATCGAGCCGACCACGCTGGGCTCGGGCACCGTGGCCGCGCTGCGCGATTGCCGGAGACTGGACGGCGGCTGGCGAGACGTGGTGGTGGCGACCATCATCGGCTCCCGCGGCTACGGCCTCGAGACTTTTCCGACCAACATGCCCCTGCTCGAAGCCTCGGTCGAGGTGATCGAAGGTAAGCGCGCCCCTGCGGACGCCGGCAAGGCGTCGGGCTCTCTCTCGGCGGTCATGAAGCGCGCCGAGGTTATGGTGGACGCCAGCGGCAAGCTCACCGGGGTCGGGGACGTGGGCGCCCACGCCGCGCTCTACCGTGTGGGCACGCTGCGCAACTACGCGGGCGACGTCGCGGGATCGGAGGCGGCTTTTCGGCGGGCGCTCGAGATCGAGGAGCGGACGATCGGGCGCGACCAGCCGGCTTCGGGCCGGACGCTGTCCTGGATCGCGCTCAACGTGGGCTACCAGGTCGGCCGCTTCGAGGAGGCCTCACAGATCTTCAACCGCGCCGAGCCCCTCGTCCAGAAGAGTCACTCGTGGACGGACCGGCCGCAGTACCTGACCTATCGAGGGAGCATCGAGCGCTTTCACGGACGTTACGATGTCGCGCTGCCGCTGGAGGAAGAGGCGGTGCGCCTGCGCGACTCGCGCGAGCAGCGCACCACAAACGAGACCTCCGGGCTCGCGCACTCCCTGATGTCCCTTGGCCGGGTGCAGCTCAATCTCAAGCGGCTCGACGAAGCGGAGCGAAGCGTGACGCGGGCCCTCGACATCGTCCAGAGACCGGGGCAGGACGCCGAGTTCCGCACCTGGTGGGCCAGCGAGTGCCGGGATTGGCTTGGGCGGATCCACGTCGAGCAGAAGCGCTATGCGGATGCGCGCAAGCAATTCGAGGCCGCGCTCGAGCGCCGGAGGCTCCTGTTCGGCGACTCGCTCAAGACCGCAGAGTCCTATCGGAACCTGGGCCAGCTCGGGCGGACCGAGGGCAACCTGCCCGCGGCGCTCCAGGCCTTCAGGAAGGAGGCTGAGATCTCCATCTCGGACCCGCTCGTCCAAGCCCGCGTGCGGCCGCAGTCGATGGCGCCGTACATGGACACGCTGTTCGAGGCCGCCGCCGACCCGGCCCAGCGCGAGGCGCTCCATGCGGAGGCCTTTGCCGCCGGCCAGATCCCGCGCGAGGGCGACACCGCGCGCGCCATCACCAACATGGCGGCGCGCCTCGACACGGCCGACCCGGCGCTGAGCGCCGTCGCGCGCGCGTACCAGGAGGCGCTGCGCAAGCGGGACACGACCCGGCGCGAGCTGGCGCTGCTGACGCTCCTGCCCGCCGACAAGCGGGAGCCCGTGCGGGAGGAGCAGAAGAAGCAGGAGCTCCAGGCGGCCGAGGCCGAGGTGGCGAGCCGCGAGGGCAGGCTCCAGGCGGAATTTCCGCGGTATGCGGGGCTCGTGGCGCCGCGACCGCTGCCGCTTGCCGACCTCAAGGCGCTGCTCAAGCCGGGCGAGGCCCTCCTCGCGACCATGACCACGCGGGAGGCGACCTACGTCTTCGTCGTGCGCGACGGCAAGGTGCACGCGCACCGCGCCGCCGTCACCGCCGCGGCGCTCGACAAGAGCGTGCGCGATCTCCGCAAGGGGCTCGACCTGGCCGACGGCCAGCTTCGTGACTTCGACGTGGCGGCGGCCCACAAGCTCTACACGGATCTGCTCGGCCCGGTCTCGGCTCCGCTCCGCGGCGCTACCCACCTGATCGTCGTGCCCTCTGGCCCGCTCCTGAGCCTGCCCCTGGGGCTTCTCGTGACCCAGTCGAGCCCGGCGCCCCTGGGTGCCTCGCCCGAGAAGAAGGACTATCGGCAGGTATCCTTCCTCGGCAAACAGCTGCCCCTCAGCGTCCTGCCCTCGACGGGCTCGCTCAAGAGCCTGCGCGCGGTGGCGGGGCGATCGAAGGCGCCCCAGCCCTTCATCGGCTTCGGCGACCCCGCCTTCGCGGGAGCGCCGGGCGACACGCGCAATCTCGCCGCGCTGGGCAATCTCTGCCGCGATGGCGGCGCCGTGGACGCGGAGCTCGTGCGCGGCCTGCCGCGACTTCGCGAGTCGGCGGGGGAGATGCGCGAGATCGCGAAGACGCTCAAGGCGCCCGAGTCGGACGTCGTCCTGGGCGCGGCGGCGACCGAGAAGCGGGTGCGCGGCACCGATCTCTCGCAGTACCGTGTCGTCGCCTTCGCGACCCACGGGCTCCTGCCCGGCGATCTCAAGTGCAAGGGCGAGCCGGCGCTCGCGCTGACGCCGCCCGCGACCTCGACGGCCGACGAGGACGGGCTGCTGGACGCCAGCGAGGTCGCCCAGCTCAAGCTCGATGCCGACTGGGTGGTGCTCTCCGCGTGCAACACCGCTGCGCCCGACGGCAAGCTCGGCGGCCAGAGCCTGTCCGGGCTCGCCCGCGCTTTCTTCTACTCCGGAGCCCGCTCGCTGCTGGTCTCCCACTGGGCCGTCGCCTCCCAGCCCACCGTGGTGCTGACCACGAGCCTCTTCGACGCCTACACGCGCGACGCAGCCGTCGGCCGCGCCGCGGCCCTTCGCACCGCCCAGCTCAAGCTGCTCGGTGACGCGGCGACCTCGCACCCGTCCTTCTGGGCGCCGTTCGTCCTCGTAGGGGACGGCGGGGGGGACGGCGGGGGCGCCGGCGGGGCGCCGTAAGGCCTCCCCGGAAGGAACGCGATGGAGGGACTGGTCGCCTGTGTCGCGTATGCTGACGGCCGCCGCATCGGCGACGTCGCGATCCCGGACATCAGCGAGGTCCTGAAGAAGCCGGGCGTCTTCGTGTGGATCGACCTGCACGACCCGCCTCCCGAGCTGCTCCAGCAGATCCAGGAAGAGTTCGGCCTCCACGATCTGGCGGTCGAGGACGCCCGGGTAGCGCACCAGCGGCCCAAGCTCGAACAGTACGGCGACTCGATCTTCGTCGTGCTGCGCCCGGCCATCGTGTCAGCCGACCGCCGGCACGTGGAGCTCGGCGAGACGCATTTTTTCGTCGGCCCGCGCTACATCGTCTCGATCCGACACGGCGCGACACCGTCCTACGACGCCATCCGGACACGGTGCGAGAGCACCCCCGGGCTCCTGGCCAAGGGGCCCGGTTACGTGCTCTACGCCGTCATGGATTTCATCGTGGACCAGTACTTCCCGGTCGTGGACGGCCTGGCAGACCAGCTCGAGAGCCTCGAGGAGGAGATCTTCAGCGATGAGTTCGACCGGACGACCGTGGAGCGCATCTACGCGCTGAAGCGGAGCCTGGTCGAGCTGAAGCGGGCGGTCTCGCCGCTGGTCGACGTGTGCAATCGCCTGATGCGCTTCGACCTGCCGATCATCCCGGAGGATACGCGCCCCTACTTCCGCGACGTCTACGACCACGCGATCCGTATCAACGAGCAGGTGGACACGCTCCGCGAGCTCTTGACGGGCGCGCTCGAGGCGCACCTGTCGCTAACCGCGGTGAACCAGAACGACGCCATGAAGAAGCTCGCGGGCTGGGCGGCCATCATCGGCGTGCCGACCATGGTCGCCGGGATCTACGGGATGAACTTCAAGTTCATGCCCGAGCTCGAGTGGCGCTATAGCTATCCTACGGTCATGGCCGGCATGGCCGCCCTCTGCGTCTACCTGTACTACCGCTTCAAGCGCTCCGGCTGGCTCTGATCACTCGGGAGGCCGCGGGGGTCTCGCTCCAGATCGCGCTTGTGGCATTGGCGTCGTACGCGTGCGGCTCTTGGTTCACCGGCCTGTTCCATGGCGCCTCGGCGCGTCTCGGGGGACTCTGGTCCATGATCTCCGGGATCGCCGTGCTCCAGGCGAGTCGGCGCACGACCTTGTCCTCGGCCTGGCTCCGGGTGCTGGGCACTTTCATCGGGTCGGTCATAAGCGCCGCGTATCTCTCCCTGCTGCCCTTCAGCGCCGTCGGCATGGCGGCCAGCATCTTCGGCACCGTGCTGCTCTGCCTCGCCGCGCGGATCCCCGATCACGCGCGCCTCGCGTCGCTCACGGTGGCGGTCATCATGGTGCTGTCGAGCACCGACCCGGGATTGAGCCCCGTTCTCAACGCCACGCTACGCTTCACGGAGTCATGTATCGGCACGGCCGT